>Ga0182017_10000370_pt1 | contig 34998 bp, 36 predicted proteins | sample 712E3DmetaG_FD_120492 | JGI IMG/M metagenome (GOLD analysis project Ga0182017, IMG submission 120492) | Permafrost microbial communities from Stordalen Mire, Sweden - 712E3D metaG | ecosystem: Environmental > Terrestrial > Soil > Wetlands > Permafrost | place: Sweden: Stordalen | collected... | reverse complement strand
CCGTGGCCGTGGCCGGTTCGGTCCCGGCCCCAGTCACGGTCCAGCCTCCCCCTTCTACTTCGCTGGCGGTGCGGCAGCAGCAGCGGCGCTGGCGTATTTCGCCACCATGCGGCTCACGCGCGGGACGGCCGCCTCAGTGTGCTTCTTGGCCATAGGCCGCAGCTTCTCGTAGGCGCCCCTCACCATATGGTTCTTCGCCCGCTGTGCGCGCTGGTCGGTAATGCCCAGCAACGCCTCGGCAGCCTCGCCGGCGCGCGCGCTCATGTAGGCCGACACTGGCTCATTCTTGGCCAGCGCCGCCTGGTACAGCGGGTCCAGACGATCGGCGAAATCGTCGAGCAGACCGTCTATGACTTCCGGGATGAACCCCGGCTTGACCGTCTTGACCACCGCGTAGGCCGCCTTGATGGGCATGCCCATCAGGCCCTTGGAGGCGACTTCCTCCTCGATGATCCGTTCGCAGTCCACTACCACCTGTTTGCGGGTTGTGGGCGGGCCTAGAATCTCCTTGAGAGTGCTCATGCCCTGCACTTTACCCCGAGATGGCCTTTCGTGGTACCCATGCAAGCTGTGACCACGGAATCTTGCGCCAACCTCCCGCAGCGTCCGGCCAGCACCCTGGCCGTGCTGACCGGCATAAATGCGTTCAACTACCTGGACCGGTTCATCACTGCCCCGGTGCTGCCGCTCATCATCGTCAGCCTGCACCTATCAGACGCGCAGGCTGGCTCTTTGCAGACCGTGTTCATCCTGGTGTACTCCCTGGCCTGCCCGCTTTCAGGCTGGCTAGGCGATCGGGCTGTTGACATGGGAACCCTCAAAGGGTTCCCAAACCCTCCCGCGATGGTGCGCCGCCGGCAAAGCCGGCGGGCTCCCCACGCGATCACGCGCTTACACATCGCAGCCGCGGGCGTGGCGGTGTGGAGCCTGGCAACCTTTGCCTCAGGGCTGGTCGCCAGCTTCGCCTGGCTGGCCTTGGCGCGCGCCGTGGTTGGCATAGGCGAAGCCAGCTACACCGTGGTGACCCCGTCGCTGCTGGCCGACCACTATCCGCCCGGACGGCGCGGCCGCGCGCTCTCGATCTTCTACGCGGCCATGCCCGTGGGGATCGCGCTCGGCTATGTGCTGGGTGCTCAGATCGGGGCGCGCTTCGGCTGGCGTCCCGCCTTTTTCGTCGCCGGCGGGCCTGGCCTGGTGCTTGCCCTCGCCCTGCTCTTTCTGCGTGAGCCACCCCGCGGACGCTTCGACGAGAAGTCGCGGCCGGCGACCTCTTTGCGCGAGACCATCGCGACCCTTCGCCAGAGGCCCAGCTTCTTCTTCAACATGGCGGGACAGACCATCTTTACCTTCGCCATGGGCGGCCTGGGCGCCTGGATGCCCACCTACTTCGTGCGCGAGCGCGGCCTGGGCGTGGGCGCAGCGGGCACCATCTTCGGCGCCCTGCTGCTGGTGGCGGGATTTCTGGGCACCATTGTCGGCGGCCAGGCAGGCGACCGCTTGGCTCGCCGTTTTCCGGGCGCCCACTTCAGTTTCTCAGGCTGGGCGCTGATCGCCTCGCTTCCTTTCACCCTGGTGGCGGTGCTGTCGCCCGATCCTGCCCTCTTCTGGCCGGCCATGTTCGTCACGCAGCTCCTGCTCTTTGTCAACCTGGGACCGCTCAATGCCGCCATGGTAAACGTGCTCCCGCCTGACCTGCGCGCGCGAGGGGTCGGCCTGCACACCACGACCATTCACCTTCTTGGCGATGCCCTGTCGCCCTTTCTCATCGGTGTCATTTCTGACTCTGTCGGGTTGCGCATTCCCGTGCTGCTCACCGGCCTGCTTCTCCCCTTGGCTGGCCTGGTGCTGCTCATCGGTCGGCGGCAGCTCGTGGCCGACCTCGCCGCGAGCCAGAGGTAGCGCCGACCCGGCGCCCACGGATCTGGTATCGTTAGATACCTATACCTACCCATAGGGAGAATGCTTAATGCAGATTCGTCGTCCTTTGCCGCTTTCGCATCGGTCTAGGCTGGCGTGGCTTGGGCTGGCGTCGATGCTTTCCCTGTCTTGCGGCGGCCTTACCCCTCTTCTAGATCCTACCGCGCCGGACTCCTCGACCCGCGCCCAGGGCGGCGCTGGTGGCTGTGGTGGCCGCTGCGGGCCGCCCGATGCCGCTTTGGGCAAGGGTGGGGCCAGTGGCTCCAGCGGAAGCGGGGGAATGGTGCAAGACGGTGGCTACGTCGTGTCGGGGAACTGGCACGGCTATGCGTGGACGGCCGCCGGGCCCGACTATCGGTCGACCATCACGCCCGGGAGTTTCTCCGCGCTTGCCGACGGTAGCCCCCTGTGCGCGTCGGGCTCTGTCGCCGCGGATCCCACCTGGGGTGGATACGCGATGATTGGCGTGAACCTCAACCAAGCCCGGACGCAGAATGCTCCCCTGAACACGGTCGTGCCGGACGGCGCCGGCATAACCGTGGACGTCACCGACACCGGGGGCTCTCAGCTCCGTGTCCAGATCTCAGGTCCGAATGGCGCATTCGATTCCAACGACCGCTGGTGCGTGCCGATCGCGGGCAGCGGCGGGTTCATCCCTTGGGGCAGCTTCAACACCGCTTGCTGGGGCGGATATGGAAGCTCCTACAGCGGACAGCCCCTTACCCAGGTCGCGGTCCTCGTCCCTGGCAGCAATTCCATCGCGGTGCCTTTCAGCTTCTGCCTCAACAGTTTCGCACAAAGCGGTGGCAGTTCCACCGGTGGGACGACGGGTACCGGCGGCGCCACCTCCGCCGGAGGTGCGCCCGCGGCAAGCCCGGTTGCCCAGCATGGTCAACTCAAGGTCTTGGGCAACAAACTTGTCGACCAGCAGAACCAGCCGACTCAGCTCAAGGGACCGAGCAGCATGTGGCTGAACTGGGAGAACCAACGGTTCGCGGAAGACAAGCAAGGACTGCAGTGGCTGCGCGACAACTGGAATGCCTCACTCATCCGTGCGGCCATGGGCGTTTCTGCCGGGTCCCCGACCGACTACTTTAGCGCCCCTGAGATCGCGAAGGGGCAAGTGAATCAGATCGTGCAAAACGCCATCGACCTCGGCGTGTACGTGATCATCGACTGGCATGAAGAATACGCCGACAGCCACCAGCAAGCATCCATCGCGTTCTTCACCGAGATGGCACAGAACTGGGGAAACTATCCCAACGTCATATACGAGCCCTTCAACGAGCCCACCTGGCAGGACTGGTCCACGGTGTTGAAGCCGTACCATCAGGCAGTCGTCAACGCGATCCGGGCAGTGGATCCAGACAACCTCATCGTTCTCGGGACGCCCACCTGGTCGCAGGACGTGGACGAAGCCGCGCTTGACCCGGTGTCCGGCACCAATCTGCTGTACACCCTGCACTTCTACTCCTGCACTCATACCCAGGAGCTGCGCGACAAGGGCAACACGGCGCTGTCCCTCGGGGCCGCGTTGTTCGTGACGGAATGGGGTGCAACCGATTCCGAGGGCGGCACGCCGGGGAACCCCGCGCTCTGCCTCGACGAAGCACAACGCTGGCACGATTGGATGAACAGCAATGGGATTAGCTGGGCCGCTTGGAAATTCGATCGCTGCGTCGATACGACCTGCTACTTCAATCCCAACGTCATGGTTCCCACCACGGGCGGCTGGACGGATGCCATGCTCTACGGGCATGCGTTCTTCGTTCGCGACCGGATGAAGGAATAGCGAGGGTGAGCAGGCCTCTCGATCTTTCGCACGAGCTCGATGTCGCGCGCCGGCTGGCCCTGGAGGCCGCCGCCCTGGTGCGCCGCTTGGCCGAGCAGCCCGTCGCGGTGAAGTACAAGGACGCCGGCGAGCCCGTCACCGATGCTGATCTGGCGGCCAACGCGCTCATCGTCGGCGGCCTGGCAAAGGAATTCGCCGGCGACGCAATCCTGTCCGAAGAATTGCCTGACGATAGCGCGCGCCTAGGAAGGCGACGCGTATGGATGGTCGACCCCATCGACGGGACGCGCGACTTCATTCGCAGACAGCCCGGCTACGTGGTGATGATCGGACTTTGCCTCGACGGCCGGCCCGCTCTGGGCGCGGTGGCACAGCCGAGCACCGGCACGCTGTGGAGCGGCGTCGTGGGCCAGGGCGCCTGGCGCGATCAGCCCGACGGAACCCGGGTGCCGCTGCGAACCTCCGCGCTGGCCGAGCCGGCCGGGGTGCGCATCGTGGTATCCAAATCGCGCCGTTCACCTCGCATCGATGCCTTTCGTCTGGCCCTGGGCGTGACCGATGAAATGAACGTGGGTAGTGTGGGCATGAAGGTCGCGCTGGTGTGCCAAGGTGAGCGCGACCTCTACCTCTACCCGGGTGAACAGACGAAACTCTGGGACACCTGCGGCCCCGAGGCGATTCTGATCGCAGCCGGCGGCCGGATGAGCGACATGGACGGCCGCCCACTGGTCTACACCAAGGCCGATCTCAACAACCGCAACGGCGTGGTCGCCTCCAACGGCCCGCTCCACGACCACGTCATCAAAGCTCTCGCGGTGGCGCGGGGGAAGAGTGGCTAGTTACGGTTCGTCGGGAAACTCCGGGCCAGCACCGCTCGGCAAGCGTGAGCGATCGCGGCAGCGTGAACGACCAGAGTGTAGCGGCCTGCGTTCGAACCACCTGGCAGCGATAGTGACCACTAGGGGCCCGGTCACCTTGCGGCCGAGCGACGGTGCGTTCCCCTCTTGGCCGGGCGCTGCAGCCCCTCGGCGGCCAAGCGCTCGTCGAGCCGGCGCTTTGCCTCGGCGAGTGGAATGCCACGCGCACGCGATTCATCGAGGCTTTCGCGCAAGTCGAGCCAGAAGCGCGCGCCGCGCGCGAGTTCGGCGGACTGACGCCTCTTCTTCGCCGAGTCGTCCGCAATGGGCCTCGTTCTCATTGGATCACCTGGGTGAAGTCTACGACAAAGCATTGTTCGTGGTTCCGCGCCGCGCTCTACGCGGCGATTCTCGAATCGCGCAGCCGCCGAGAAGAGTCGGCGCCGCCGCCCCCAGCAAGTCAGCCCGACCTCGCGTCCGCGGCCACGGAAATCGACCACGCCGTGTCCGGCCTCCGCCGCGCCGGCGTGCAGGACTACCTCTTGCGCGGCCTCCTCACCCGCGCCTGGCTGCGCAGTCTCACCGGCCCGGCCACCGGCCCCGACAGCGCGCAGAGCGATCTCGACGAAGCCTGGGAAATCGCCGAGCGCGGCCCCATGCCCCTGTTCCTGGCCGACATCCATCTCTATCGCGCGCGCCTCTTCTTTCGCGAGAAATCGTACCCGTGGCAATCTCCGCAGCACGACCTGGCCGAGGCCCGTCGCCTGATCTTCAAGCACGGCTACCTGCGCCGGAAGGAAGAACTCGAAGACGCCGAAGGGTTCATCCTTGGAAACCGAACAGCCTGACTCTGCCGTGACAGCAAGGAGTCGCTACGCCGGGCGCTGTCCGATTCCCTCGCCCCGCGAAGCGGGGAGAGGGTAGGGTGAGGGGCAGACGCTCTCACGCGGCCGAGCCCCTCACCCGCCGCGCTTCGCGCGTCGGCCTCTCCCCGCTGCGCGGGGCGAGGCGAATTCCCCGGACTCTCGCAGGCTCTCGATGCCTGTCTGCCGGAAAGACCCAGCCCTGCTGCTCGAAGACACGCAAGGCGTCTCGACCGGAAATCACTGGCAGGTCAGGCAACCGCGACCTCGACCTCCGCCGTCCGAACCGTGAGCGGAAGCCCTTGTTCTGCCCGGACTGTCAGACACCCGATGATTGCCTCACGAATGTTGGCCAATGCCTCCTCCTCGGTCCGGCCCTGGCTCACGCACCCCGGGATCGCCGGACACTCCGCCACAACCATTCCGCTTTCGTCTCTTTCGAGCGTGACCACCATCTTCATGGCTAGAATTCTACCCGCGCGCGTGGGCTAGTTCCATCGAGATCCCTTCCGCCCGCGAGGAGTCTCCGACACGCGGCAACAGCAGCACCGAAAAGGCAGAGATTCTTGAAGATCCGCCCGGCCATGTCCAAGTCAGGCGGGAATCTCCGACGAGTTCGGCCCCTTCCGCGATGCGGTTGCGACCGAGATCCAACTTGGACCCGGATCCGGAACCCTCTTTTCTTCCGGCCCCTGTACTACTAGGATGCGGAATCTTCCCGGGCCGCGAAGATTCTCGACGGTGTCGCGATAGTTACAGGAGGTCGTGGCCGTGGTCGCACCGTGGTCGTGGCCGTGGCCGGAGCGATCCCCTTGGTTGCGGCCGTGAGGCTGCTCTGTGCCCTCTGTGGTGGAAAAGCTAACTACCTCCCCGCGACGGTGATGCGCGACACTCGCAGGGTCGGGCTTTGTACCGAGCTGCGCGTGTCGAGGTCGTCGCCCACCCCATCGATGCTCTTCCACAGATCGTCGAAGTTGATCGAGATGGTGATCTCGCTGACCGGATGGACGCGGCTGCCGTTGTCGATCCAGAACCCGTTCGCGCCTTGCGACCAGTCGCCGGTCACGGGGTTGAAGCCAAACCCCATGAGGTCGGTGACGTAGAGACCCTGGGAAACACGCTCCAGCTCTGCTGCCTCTGTCTTGCCCGCAAGCAAAACGAAGTTCGACGTGCTCACCTGCGGCCCGCCGCCCAGGCCCCGTCCCGCTGATCCGGTTGAACGGCGGCCGAGCTTGCGCGCGGAGTACACATCGCAAAGGAAGGTGCGCAGCACGCCCTGGGACACCACCACATTGGGCCGCGCGGCGAGTCCCTCGCCGTCAAAGGGCCGCGATCCGGGCGCCCGCGGCAGCAGCGGGTGGTCCACCACGGTCACCAGCGGCGAGGCCACCACGGTGCCCTCGCGCGCGGCTAGGTAGCTGCTCTTGCGCCACACGGCTCCGCCCGAGACCACCGCCGCCAGTTGTCCCAGCAGGGTGCGCGCCGCTTCGGGTGCGAAGACGGCTGGCACCTGACAGGTAGCGACCTTGCGCGATCCCAGCTTGGCCAGGGTGCGCCGGGCCGCCTCCAATCCGACCGCCTCGGGGTCGAGCAAGCCTGAGATGAAGCGTGAAGCCGTCCAGTAGTGACCGTTGCGTTTCTTGCCGTCGGCATCGTCGCACACCGGCGCGACCACCAGCGAGAGGCTGGTGCCGCGATAGCCACCCGAAAAACCGGCTGAGCTGGCAAAGGCCGTCGCGCCCATCACGCGACCCATGACCGCGCCCTCTGAATTGGTCACGCGGTGGTCGAGTTGCAGCGCCGCCTGCTCGCCCTGCCTGGCCAGGTGCAAGGCCCGGGCAGCGTCCAATGACGGCGCGGTCTCGTCCCACAAATAGAGGTCGAGAACCTCGCGCGCCATCTCGTGCAGTTCGGGCAGGTCAGCCAGGGGATCGGGCTCGGCCAGCTCGCACAGCTCGACCGACTCGCGCGCGAACGGCCGCATGGACGCGGGCGCGAAATCCGAGGTGTAGGTGACGGCCACGCGATGGTCGCGCAAGACGCGCAGACCGAGCGCCCGGCTGCCCGCTTCTTTGATCAGCTCGGGCTCGCCCAGGCGAACCTTCACCTCCAGCTCAGATGCGTCTCGCACCAGGACCTCGGCGGCTTGCGCGCCGGCAGCCCGCGCGTACGACAGCATCTCCTCGGCCCATTCCTGGCAACGCCGCGCATCGGGGAGCCTGCTCATGGCGTGCGTGTGCCTCCCACCGTGATGCGAGCGATCTTCACCGTCGGGGTTCCCACGCCTACCGGTACCGACTGCCCGTCCTTGCCACAGGTCCAGGTCCCCTCGGACAGCTTGAAGTCGTGTCCCACCATGGTCACCTGGCGCAAGACCTCGGGGCCGTTGCCGATCAGGTTCACCCCGCGCAGGGGCGCGGTGAGCTTGCCGTCCTCAATCAGGTAGCTCTCGGTGAGTGAGAACACGAAGTCGCCGTTGGAGATGTTCACCTGTCCGCCCGAGAAGTGCTTGGCGTAGACACCGGTTTTCACCGAACGAATGATGTCCTCCGGGTCGTCCTGGCCACCGAGCAGCATGGTGTTGGTCATACGCGGCAGCGGCTGGCAGCGAAAGCTCTCGCGCCGACCGTTGCCCGTGGCCTCGCTGTGAAAGTGGCGAGCCGAGATGCGGTCCTGCAAGTAGCCCCGCAGGATGCCGTTCTCGATGAGCAGGTTGCGCTGGCCCGGGTTGCCTTCGTCGTCGACGTTGATCGATCCTCGCGCGTGGCCGATGGTCGCGTCGTCGACCACAGTGCACAGTTGCGACGCCACCGACTTGCCGATCTGGTCCGTGTAGTTCGAGGTCCGCTTGCGGTTGAAGTCTGCCTCCAAGCCGTGGCCAACCGCCTCGTGCAGAAGGATGCCCGACTCGCCTGGCCCGAGCACGACTTCCATGGGGCCGGCCGGCGCCTCCTGGGCGTGCAACATGGCGAGCGCGATGCGGGCCGCCTCGCGGCCGTGCTGCTCGGGGGCGTGCCCGGGCAGCGTGAAGAGTTCCAGGCCCCGGCGCAGGGCCGTTCCCGAGCGACCGCCCTGACGTCGGCCCCCTTCCTCGGCCACCGCGTGAACCCCGAGACGGAGCATGGGCTGCTTGTCCTGCGCCTGTCGTCCATCCGAGGTGAAGACCAAGACCTCGCGCCACTCCTCCGACAACGACGCTTCCACACGCACGATGCGCGCATCCAACGCGCGCGCCGCCGCGTCGGCCCGGCGGAGCAGCGCCAGCTTGTCCGAGCCGGGCCGGGCCAGAGATGACTCTGGCACGGGATAGGCGTCGCTGCCGGAGAGCGGGGTCAGGGCTACCGGCGCCACGCTACGGCCGGCCGCCGCGATCTGCCCGGCCGTGCGCGCAGCCTCGCGCATGCGCGCCGAAGAAAGCTCCTCGGTGTAGGCGTAGCCGGTGGCATCCCCGCGCAACACGCGCACGCCCAGACCCACGACGAGAACCCGGCCGACACTGCGCACCTGCGCCTCTTCCAGGACAAAATCGGCCCCGCAACGGAACTCGAAATACAGGTCTGCGTACTCACCGCCCGAGGCCAATGCCTCGCCGAGGAGTTGCTCGGCCACAACCGCGTCGATCCCGGCGAGCGGGTTCGTGGCTGATCCGAATGCCCGACTCACTCAGGGAGTGCTCAGCCCAAGTGCCTCGCTGTTCTTGGTGCGGATCTTGACCAGACCACGCACCTCCACTTGACGAATCCGCTCGCGCGTCAGATTGAGAATTGCGCCGACGTCTTCCAGAGTGATGCCGCCTCGATCCGCCACGTCCAGCGAGCAGGTTTCGGCCATTTCCCACACATCCAGGTGGGGGAAGTTGAGCTTGATAGCACCGCTGTCGGGATTCACGTCCAGGTACAGGTGATGCTCGCAGCTCACGAACGGGCAAGGGCGGGGCATCTTCAGGCAGTCCTGCCGCGTGAGCGGCCGCTCGACATCCTCGGGGTAGACCAGCTCCTGCGCCAGCCGCTTCTCGTCGCGGGTGAGGCGCTTGGGTGCGATGGTCTTCGAGCGGAAACGGCCGTCGCGTGACGGCACCACCTTGCGGCGGATCTTCGCGACCTCGGGCTGCGGCTGATCGTCGAAGGCGTCGTCCACTTGCTCCGCTTGCTCCGCAAATTCGGCTCTCTCTTCGGCCATGGGTTCCTCCCTCACGCGCGTTGGTCGGGGATCGCGCTAGTACAAGTCGCTGCCACCCCCCGCGGCAGTCCCCGCTGCCGCCGCCGCGGCCTGCGAGGAAAAACTCGCTTCCAAACCAGAGATCCGCCGGACTAGTTCGCCGGCGGCTTGCCTTGCCGCTTCGATCTCTCGTTCGATCTCCTTGCGCCGCTCGGAACTCAGCGCTGGCCCCTTGGCCTCGCGCTCGAAGCCAGCGATCAGGTCACGCAAACCCTTGCTGACTCCGTCGATCTCTTCCTTGAACCGAGCGAAGGAGCGCTGGATGTCTTCGATGGTGAGATTGCGCTCCATCATGGCCTTCACCTGGTTCACCCGCCTGACCACAGCGGCCGGATACAGACCGCGTGACCCGCAGTGCTTGCCCTTGCGCCCCACCCGCACGGAGCGCGGCAACAGCCCGAGCTGCACGTACTTGCGCAGGGTCGCCTCGGAGAAGCGCACGCCCCGCGATGCGAACAAGTCCACGATCTCACGCGAGCTCATGCCCTGGGGGAAACGCCCCTCGATGGCGACCAGCTCGTCCTCGTCGAGCAGCCCAGAGGCGTGCATCGCCCCTATCTGAACCTGCGCGCGAACCGTGTCTCCGTTTCGACTCATTAGCCGATTGTCACTGTATTCTATTCAATAGACTCTTCTCAATAGATAAAATCACTACTCTTTTGTTCAGGTACGCCCCCCAACCCCCGACCGTCAGCCCTCGGCCGGCGAACCCGCCACCCGACGCTCACAGCAGGCGAACGGTTCTGCTGGCACTCAAAGTCCCGCAGCAGGAGGCCGCTTGGAGAAGGACTTCAAACGCGTGTGGCACGCTCTGAACGGGAAAGCGGCCGTTCCCGGCGTGGTCGAAAAGACGTGAGGCTCGTCCCTGTTTGCATCAGCCCCGGCCGAGGAGGATGAGTCCGAGCCTCAGGATGTCCCTTAGCATCCGGCCGACAAGCCGGGCCGCTGGCAAGTAGAGCCGACTAGCGCCTCCGCACCTGCCACCCCTGCCCGCGGCTGCGCCGCGCGCGTCGCCGGACCGGAATGTACTGATGTACTTGAGGACCGGGAGCGCAGGCCCGACCGACACGGCCAGCGGCCCAGCCGCGTGGGCGCAGGCGAGCTTTGCTCGCCGAAGGCCGTCGCGGGAGGGTTTGGGAACCCTTTCAGGGTTCCCATCACAATCGTCGGCCGTCGTCACTTCAGTGGTTTGAAGTCCCTATGAGACGGGGCCCATGTACTTCCAGCGTTTCTTCCACCACCGTCGCGGCCCCTTGTCCACGCAGCCAAACCCCCGGTCCTGCACCGGGCAAAACACGCGCACGTGCATGTGATCATCGTGCGGCCGCGCGTCGGTGGGTTGGTGCAAGATCTCGCGTGCCCGCGCCACCAGGGCCGGATCGGCCTTCTCCTTCGCTGCCTCTTGCAGAAGCAAGTCGGCGAGTGGCTGGTGGATGAAGATCCACTGCACCTCCACGCTCGCCTCAGAAAGGAGAGCCGCCAGCAAAGCCCAGGTCCGCCGCAAGTCCAGATGGCCGGCCGGCAGCGGCTCGTGAATGGGCCGCCCGGCGGAGGACCACGCCACCGCAGTGCCGTCGGCCGCGAAGCGAAGCATGGCAGGAAGGTTGGTAAGCGGATTCCCCTCCCCATCCACGGCATAGAAAAAGATGTCCACGTCCCGTCCGCTTTCGTGCGAACGGTGCATGCTCGAGTCCCCCCCACGGCGCAGCGACAGGTCCCCGACATAGGCTACGCTACCCGGGGCGGCCTGCTCGACCCGCGCGAAGGCGCGCCTGAGCCCGCCCACGAATTCCTCAATGGCAAAGCTGCGGCCGCGCGCACGCCAGGAGGGGTGGACCTGGTAGCCGTCTCCTTCGACGGGCAAGGCGACCGCGCCCAACAGGGCCCCATGGGCGTGGGTACCCCAGGACAAGCTGCCCCCGCCGGCGCTGGCAAAGATCCCTACGCAGCCCGGAAGCGCGGTCAGGGCCGCGAGGGCAAGCTCGACTGCCCGGAAGCCTCGCAAGACGCCCCGCCGCTTCCCTGCTGACCTGCCCGCGGTCTTGGACGAAGAACTGCCCTCTAGGAGCACGGTGGCAACCCTGGCCATCCAATTCCAGGGGCGACTTGCCAAGGCCTACCCGTAGGCCTTCTCCATCCTCTCCTGATCCTCCTTGCAGCGGATGCAGAGAGTTGTCTCTAGTCGGGCCTCAAGCCGCTTGAGCGAGATGGGTTCGCCGCACTGCTCGCAGAGGCCGAACGTGTTGTCGTCGATGCGCTCAAGTGCGTGGTCGATCTTCTGCAAGAACGTCTTTTCGCGCCCGCGCAGCCTGAATGTGAACGATTGCAGGTACTCGGACGACGCAAGATCCATTTCGTCCGGCAGATCGTCAGACTCAAGCGTCATATCCTCGCTCAGTGTCCGCTGCGCGTTGCGAAGGATTTCCTTCTTGCGGCTCAACAAGATCTCGCGAAACCGCTTGAGATCTCTCTTCTTTAGACCTGTCCCTTCCATGAAGCCCCTTGAGTCAGGTTGTTCGGAGACACGTGCTTAGTCTACCGCCGGATCGAATCATGTCGCAGAAAAGATACCAATGAAATCGTGTCCTTGACAGCGTGCCCGGGAACTGCGTAAATGCAAGAAATCTCCCAGTCGAGATAACTACAACGGGGTGCTTCATGGCCGGTTCGGATAAGAGGAAACAAAGTCTCTACTTTCCAGAAGAGATGCTTAAGGAGATTCAAGAAGAAGCAACGCGGCAAGACCGTTCTCTCTCCTGGATAGTGCAGAAAGCATGGAAGATCTCCCGCAAAGAGATCATGAAGTACCCCTCGGTGAACGAATTCCCTGGGGAAGAAGACGAGCGCGGCGCGAGCGAGTGAGGTCTTCGCGCCCCTGTTTTGCTGTCCTTGCCGGGCCGCAAGCCGCTCTCACACCGAGGCACCTTCGGGGTAGATGGCCGAGTTTCTGCTTGTCGCTGATCAGGTAGCGCCTTTGGTCGATGGCGAGTTGCCCGGCTGTGCGGCGGCCTTGGCGCTGGCGCTGTCGGTTGCCAAGCACCGGGTAGCGATTCTGTCGTTGGCCACCCCGGACCAGGCATCCCGACTGCCGGGAATGGCGCGACGCCTGCGAACCATCACGACACGGGTGGGGGGCACGGACCAAGAAGTCTCGCTTTTCGAGGGACGTTCGGCGGTCAGCCAGTGTTCCCTCTACGCGCTCGGTGCCCAATCGGACAATCGCGGTCGCCGCGCGGCTCTGCTGGCGAGCGCCAGCACATCGCTGGTGCGCGACCAGATCTGCTGGCCGGACGTTGTGGTGGGCTGGGGCGAGACCTCGGCCCTAGCTCTGGCCTGCGCCCCTTCTGCCCATGCAGCCCTGGTCGTGCCGGATGGACGCTGGGACCAACCCCTATCCAGCGACGAGCGTGCCGAGCTAGATCCCGACAATCCCGCGGTGGCCGTCTCGGGTGGCATGTTGGTGGGCCTCGGCGCAATCGAAGCCGACGTGGTGATTCTCCCCTGCCCCTCGGCCGCGGAGGCTTTCCGCCGCGCCAACGAGTTGGCCTTTCGTGCCTCCGACCAGCCAGTGACTTCGATACGTTTCGGGTGCGACGAACTGCCGCACGACCCGGCCATTGACCCGGCTCTTGCCGCTACCTTCTCCCCTGAGTCCCCGGCCGGCAAGCAGGAATGTCGCCGGGCGCTTGCCCGACGCACGTCGCTGGCGGTGGGGCCACGCACACTCCTGCTTGCAACTGGGCCGCTCGACCCGGCACGGGGTGGCCGCGAGATTCTCGAAACGGTTTCGCAACTGGAACGCGCGGATGTTGCGATCGTATTTCCCGCAGGAGGGGATCGCGCGCTTGCCGACCAGGCCAACGTTCTGGCTATTCGCTCGCCCGGCAAGGTCAACGTGTTCCCGGAGCTGGGCGCGGAGGCCGAACGTCACATCCTGGCGGCGGCCGACGCCGTGCTCCTGGCGGACGCCGGTGACTTGACCGGGCGTGCGGCCAGTCTGGCGCTTCGCTACGGAGCGCTTCCCTTGGCGCCCGACGCAGGGGCAAGTGGAGATTTCCTGCCCGACTACGACGTGGCCTCGCAGACCGGCTGTGGCCTACTCTACGCGCCGACGGACCCATGGGGCGGAGTCGGCGCGATCCAGCGGGCGGCTGCGCTGCGCACGAACCTCGACATTTGGCAACCGCTGCTCTCCTCGCTCATGCGCGCGGCCCCGCGCTGGTCAGCAACCGCCGCCTCACTGGAGGCTATCTGCCTCACCCCGCGTGCAGCCTGAGGATGCGTACGCCCAGCTCGTCGCCCACGCTGACCAGCTCGCCCACGGCCCAGAGTTGACCACCGACGCGCAGTTGGATCGCGTCGGTTCGCCGTGGCCCAAGGCTCAGCACGCCGCCCGCTGTCAGCCCTGCCAGTTCGTCGCCTCGAAGGGTGAGCCGGCCGATCTCGGCGACCACCTCCACCGGCGCGGCCGCGAGGACCTTGGCCACCTCCGACGCTGAGGATTCTTTCTGGATCCGCGGTGCTTTCTCGTCTTGCGATGCCATCGACTTTGATTCCTCCTCAACCTGGGAAAAGCGGCCCGTCAGGGCAAGCGCGCCACTAGCATGCACGCAGGCGGGCGCCAGCAAGTCGCCCACGCGCAAGTATGCGGGCCAGGCCTTGTCGGTTCCGATATCTTGAATGCCGGCGACACGGTCGAACACTACCGTGTCGCCCACGCCAGCCGAGACAAGCGCAGCGCCCAGCAGGTCGGTTCGGGCAAGCTCTACGGTCGCGTTGGCCATCAACCTTTCCATGCGGGCCGTGACCGGACCTGTCCACGCGGCTTCGGCCAGCCACCCGACCGGAATCAGCACCAGGGCACGGCCAGCGAGACCCGTGGCGGTACGGATCGAGCCGCCAATCGCAATCCGTGGAGGGGCGGAATCAGGCCACCCCGCACAGGCCCTAAGCCCAAGCTCGACTCTCTGAGAAATCCCCAAGGCGTCCAATGCGGAGAGCAGAATGGCCGCCATGACCCCACGTTCACCGCGGGCAAGCGGACGAAGCGCGGCTGGTGCCGGCCCGCCCAGCACGGCTTGCACAAGGGCGAGTGAAACCCGGTGGCTCACTCCCACCCAACCCCGCTCGCCCTCGCGTTCCAGCGGGAAGCAGTCCATGCCATCTGATATGGGAACCCTGGGAGGGTTCGCTTCGCCCTTCGGCCCCCCACCCGCGACCCCCACCCCGCTCGCTTCGCTCGGCCTCGCCATGCCTCCCGCGATGGTCCCCGGCGAGCAAAGCTCGCCGCCTCCCCACGCGACTAGGCCACCCTCATTTTCCTCCCCCTCCTCCGCCATGGTCACCTGGTCAGGATGAATCTCGACCTCCCCTACCCCCCTTGCCGCAATCGTCACGGCCAATGGGATGCGTGATCGGGCCCGAGCCAACGCTGCCGTCCATTTCGCCGCCTGGGCCGGCAGCCGCGGCAAAGAGTCGTGCGAAAAAACCTGCCATCCGGCTTGGGCTGTCATCGGTGGTAGGGTATACTCTAGCAAGAGTGGCCCTCGGGAAAGCAACGACGTGAAGCCTTCTGACGACGAATTGGGGTTTCTCTCTTGCCAGGAGATCGCGGACTACTGCCTCGATTTTCTGAGCGGAACCCTGCCCAAGCAGGAACGGCAGCTCTTCTCTGCCCACCTGCGCAACTGCTCGGAGTGCCTGAGGTTTTTCGAAACCTACCGCAAAACCCCCGAGATCTCGCGAGAGGCATTGGCCCTGCATATGCCAGACCGGGTCAGGGTGGCTGTGCGTGATTTCCTGCGCGAACGCTACGAGCCAAGCGCGGCCAGCGACGCCAGCTCGACGAGAAGATGACGACCGCCTTCGCCTGCTTGACAGGCGGAGCGATGCGGGCAAGATGGCCCCATCAGCATGCCCGTCGGCCTGGTTTGTTCCCGCTGTGACGTTCTGACCGGCCTCGACGCGACCCGGTGCCCGGTCTGTCAGGCCCCGATCGTCGAGGCGGCCTTTCGTGAACCATTGCCTGGCCAGTCCCAGTCTGCTGTCTCTGTGGAGGAATCCATGCCAACCATGCCATGCCCAACTTGTGGCAACCCAGTCCCGATCGGCGATCGTTTCTGCGGCCAATGTGGGGCGCGCATCGAAGTGCCACCCGCGCCAGTCGCTAGCGCGGGCAAGACCATGTTCTTCTCGGGCGTCCAGGTTTCTGGCATCGCCAAGCTGGTGGTGGTCAAGGCCAACAGCGCCGACGGATTGGCCTACGAACTCGGCGGGACGGAGCATGTCGTGGGCCGCACCGAGGGTGCCATCCTGTTTCCCGAGGACCCCCTGGTGTCCCCGCGCCATGCCAACTTTTTCTACCGGGAGGGCAAGCTGTTCGTGCGCGACGAAAACTCCATCAACGGCGTGTTCGTGCGCATCCGCAACCCGGCGCGGCTGGAATCCGGCGCGGTATTCTTGCTGGGCGAGCAGCTCCTGCAGGTTGAAGCCCTGCCACCCGATTTCGGACCACAGCCAGATGCCGAGGGAACCTATTTCTACGCCAGCCCGAAGCGGGCTTCCAAGATGCGCATCATCCAGCGACTGCGCGGGGGAGAAATCGGCCTCATCGTACGCGCCCGCGGTGACAGCATCACGCTCGGTCGCGAAGGGAATGACCTCAACTTCCCCGACGACCCCTTCATCTCGGGGCGCCACGCCGAGGTCAGCATAAGTCCGGATGGGGTGTTCACGGTGAACGATGTGGGATCCAAGAACGGCACTTTCGTGCGTATCAGCGATGAGTCCCAGTTGGAACATGGCGACTACGTGTTCCTCGGCCAGCAGCTCCTGCGGGTGGAGATTTCGTAGTTTTACTACGTCGCGTCAATAGGAAAAATGAAAGTTGATGTTCTTCTTTATGAACTGAGCGGAGGATAGCTCGTGATCATCTGTTCTCGCTGCGGCAAAGAAAATCAAGACCAGTTCAAGTATTGCCTCGGCTGCGGCCAAAAACTGCAGACGGCACCTCCTGTGCCGGCTCCGGCGGAGCCCCCCAAGGCGGCCCCAGCCGCCCCGGAGCCCGCAAGTATGGGCGCGGCAAAGACCTTCTCACCTCCCCCGCCACTCGCAGCGACCCAACTCGCGGGTGCTCCCCTAGCGGCGGCTTCCTTAGGTGCGGCGGCGCGTCCCTCGGCGGCGAGTTCGGGATCAGCCCAGGTGATTCGGCCGGCTGCCGCAGCAGGCTCAGCTCCACATGTGGTCCGTCCCAGCGCGGCCGCGGGAGTCCAACGGGGCGCGTCCCCGGTCGCGCCGGGCGCAGGCAGCTCCGCCGGTGCCGCAGCCGCCTTTGCCTCTGGCCAGGTTGTGTCCGCACCTGCCCCTTCGCACGATGCGTCCCGGCCGCGAGCTGTGACCTCGCCGCAAGACGCAGCGACATCATCAAAACTCGCCTCCGCACCGACCGCCTGGCGCCCCGGTGGTGGTGGAACAGCCTCTGCGCCCAACCCTCTGCTTTCAGCGTCGGCGGCAGTGCCCCGGCCTTCGGCCGCTGCGGCACAAGTCCCTGCTAGGCCGGCCGCTGCGCAGGTCGCCGCCGTGTCCGTGCCACCGGCCCCGGCCGCGTATTCGTTCGCGCCGACTGCTTACGCTCCAGGCCCTGCCGCCGCCCCGGCGCCAGCAGCCCCGGGTCCGGCTGTGTGCCCGCGCTGTGGCAAGACGGTGGCTGCTGGCTTTGCGTTCTGCGGGGCCTGCGGTCATCGCATGAAACAGGCCGCAGGCGCGGTGGTTGAAGCCGCCTTGCAGCAGGCCGCAGCGTTGGCCCCTGAGCCCGCCAAGGCCACGGTTCGTGGCCAGCTCACTCTCATCCGTCCCGACGGCACCGAGGGTGGAATCCACCCCCTACGCCAGGGTGAGAATCTGATCGGACGCGACCAGGGCCATCTTTTCGACGCCGACCCCTATCTTTCGCCTCGCCACGCCGAATTCCTTCTCACCGAGGAAGGGCTCGAGGTCCGCGACCTGCGCAGTTTGAATGGCGTGTTCGTGAAGCTCACACAAGAAGAACCGCTGGAATCAGGCGACACCTTCCGCATCGGTCAGGAACTGCTCCGCTTCGACATCATCAACCCACCCGCCCCGCTCGAGGATGGAACCGAGATCGTCGGCACGCCCAACCCAGGCTACTGGGGCCGCTTGTCCGTGATCGTCGGCCGAGACCTGGATGGCCCCGCCTTCCCGCTCTTCGACGAGACAGTTGTACTCGGCCGTGAGCGCGGCGACGTCCTCTTTCCCGAGGACGGCTACGTCTCAGGCACGCACTCACAGATCACCCTGGCCGAAGGCCGGGTTTGCCTGACCGACCTGGGTTCATCGAATGGCACCTTCCTCCGGGTTCGCGAGGCGCGAGCAGTGCCGACTGGCAGCCTCCTGCTTATGGGCCAGCAGCTCTTCCGCGTGGCGTATCAGTAGCTATTTCTTGGGCTTGTTGAAGAACGCCTTGCGCAGGTCGTCGTTCTGCTTCGGCTCGATGTAGCGGAAGCCGCCCGGGATCTTGAAGCGCTCCCCATTGTCGAAGTCCAGGACTACGTCCACCGGCCCCTTGTCCCCGGCCGGGGTGACAAGATTGATCTTGTCTTTGGACGCTATGACGGCCTGCTCGGCTATGTGACCGCCGAACGAGACTCGGACCTGCGTCTTGCCTGGCTGCAGCCCGGCCCCGATGATGTTGACGTGGTCACCGCCGGCGCTGATGCCCTCGGGTGGCTCTACCCGGTCGATGCGGAGCTTGGTTTCATCGCAGGCTGCCAGGAATGCCAAGACCAGAAGGGCCGACGACAGCCCCAAGACGCGTTTCATGTGCGCTCCTCCTTGAATAGATGGCACCTTAGCCCTCTCAAACCCTGCGGTCAACGGCGACGCTGCGGCTGCCGAAACAAGGCCACGACCCACCCTCAACCTGCCACCGCCCATCTCACCGGCCACGGCCGCGACCCTCTGCGGCTATCGAGGGATTGGGGAAGTGCCACTGCCCCTGTCACCCAAGATAGGGTATGACTAGGATGCTCTTCCGAGCGCTGCTTTCTCCGTGGATACCAGACTGCGCGATATCGAGGCCCTCCTGGAAAACGCAGTTGCCGGGACCGCGGTCGAAGTCTATGGCGCCGCAGGGGCCATGGGCCCGGCCATCGCTGCCCATCTGACGCGCCAGGGCGCCGACCACTCTCCCCTGCTCTATTTGGTTGCTGGTGAGGATCTGGTCGAGTCGCGCTGTGCAGACCTGTCGTTCTTCCTGGCGCCGCGGAAGTCAGCCGAGGATCCGCTGGCTCCTTTGCCCGTCCTGGATCTGCCTGCACCCGAAGTCTCGCCGCACGCTGAGATGCAGCCCGATCGCCGCACGGTCATGCGCCGGCTGGCTCTCCTCTACCGCCTAAGCCACGGCCAGGTGCCGGCCGTGGTGGTGGCGCCTGCTGCTGCAGTGTTTCGGCGGGTGATTCCCCCGAGGCAGTTCGCTGATCTCTGCCGCCTGGTCGAGGCCCACTCCACCCTCGACCGGGAGGCTTTGGTCAAGGACCTTGGCCGAGCCGGCTACGGCCGCGCCCAAGTGGTCGAGGATCCGGGAACCTTTGCGGTACGCGGGGCGGTCATCGACGTTTTTCCCCCGGTCTACAAGCACCCGGTGCGCATCGAACTTTTTGGCGACGAGGTGGAGTCGCTCCGTCTGTACGACGCCGCCACCCAGCGTACCTTGCGACCCATCGACAAAGTGGCGCTTCACCCGGTGCGGGAGACCGTGGTAACCGCCGGGGCCGACACCCGGTCGCGCTTGCTGGCCGCAGCCGACCAGGCCGCCTACCCGTCAAGCAAGACCCGCTACCTACTTGAGCAGATCGAGCGCGGCGAGGATTTCTTCGGCAGCGAGTCGCTGGTTCCCATCTTTCATGCCTGCCTTGGCTCGTTCTTCGACTACCTTCCGTCGCAGGCCCACGTGGTGGTTGAGGATCCGGTGGCTATCCTGGAAGAGGCGCGGCGCAGTTTCTCCCGCGTGCGCGAGAGCGCCTTGCATCGCCGGGCCGAGCATCGGCTCGCCCTTGATGCGGAGGAGTTCCTGCTCGACGAGGAACAGGCACGCCTCGCGCTTGCCGCTTGGCCGCGCCTGGAATTGCGCGCGGTGGAGATGACGCCCTCCCCTGCTGCCGACCGGCCGCCCGCACCGCGCGTCCGGATGACGGCGGAGCCCAACACCAGCCTGCGCGCCGAGTTGCTGCACGAGCGCGGCGACGAAGATCTCGGGCATGCCCTGTGCGAACGCATCCGACTCTGGCAGGCCGGCGGCTACCACGTGTGCCTGGTGGCACCCAGCCGCACCCACGCCGACCGGCTGGCCGGGGTCCTGCACGCATTCGGCCTTGCGCCCGCAGCCCCGCGCGACCACAGCGAAGGGGGTGCGCAGTATCTGCTCACGCGGAGCGCGGCCCGCCCCTCCTTGGAGATCCTAGTCGGGCCGCTCACCCGCGGATTCCGCCTGCCCGATGAGCGCCTGGCGCTGGTCGCGGAAGAGGAGATCTTTGGTGCGCGCGCGCACCGTGCAGCCCCGGCTGCCACGGCGCCCGGGTTTGGGGATTTGGCCGAAATCGCCGAGGGCGACCTGGTGGTCCACGACGAACAGGGGGTGGGACGCTACCGGGGCCTGAAGAAGCTCACCCTGCGGGGAGTGGCCCACGACTTTCTCCACCTGGAGTACGACGGCGGTGGACTCTATGTGCCGGTCTACCGCATCGGCGTGGTGCACAGGTTCCTGGGCGGCACGACCGTGCGCCTCGATAGGTTGGGCGGCACCACCTGGGTGGAAAAGCGACGCCGGGTTTCCGCCGAGGCACGCAAGCTGGCAGAGGACCTGCTGCAACTCTACGCCCAACGGCAGGCGCTACCGGGCCATGCTTTCCCGCCCCCTGACGTCATCTTCCGCGAGTTCGAGGAAACCTTCCCGTTCGAGGAAACCGCCGACCAGGAGAGGGCCATCGCGGCAGTACTGGCCGACATGCAAGACGAGGCGCCTATGGATCGTCTGGTGTGCGGCGACGTGGGCTACGGCAAGACGGAAGTAGCTCTGCGCGCCTCGCTGCTGGCCGCGCTGGGCGGCCGCCAGGTCGCAGTGCTGGCCCCCACCACCGTCCTGGTCGAACAGCACGCCGTGACCTTTGCGGAGCGGCTGCGCGACTTCCCGGTGCAAGTGGCTTCGCTTTCACGTTTTCGCAGCAAGGGCGAGCAGCGGAACACCATCGCCGCGCTGGCCAGCGGAAAGCTGGACATCGTCATCGGCACCCACCGCCTGTTGTCGCGCGATGTGCACTTCCGCAACCTGGGGTTGCTCATCATCGACGAGGAACAACGGTTCGGGGTTGCGCACAAGGAGCGGCTCAAGGAGATGCGCTCGCAAGTGGACGTGCTCACCTTGACCGCCACGCCCATCCCGCGCACCTTGCAGATGGCGATGAGTGGCATACGCGAGATCTCCATCATCGCCACCCCACCCGCTGACCGGCTGGCCATCCGCACCTTCGTGTGCGGCCATGATCCCGATCTTCTGCGCGAAGCAATTGCCAAGGAACTGGCGCGCGGAGGCCAGGTGTTCTTCGTGCACAACCGGGTGGAGGATCTGCCCAAGTGGACGCGCGAGGTTTGCGCCCTGGCGCCTGGGGCACGCGTCGGCATGGCCCATGGCCAGATGCCCGAAGCCAAACTGGAACGGGTCATGATCGACTTCGTCGACGGGCGCTACGACATCTTGTGCTGCACGACCATTATCGAGTCGGGCCTCGACATCCCGCGCGCCAACACCATGATCGTCAATCATGCCGATCACTACGGGCTAGCACAGCTCTATCAGTTGCGCGGGCGCATCGGCCGCGCGAAAGAGCGTGCGTTCTGCTACCTCGTCATTGCATCGGAAGGCGCTCTGTCGGCCCAGGCGCGCCAGCGGCTTGAGGTGTTGCAGCGTTTTACCGAGCTGGGCGCGGGATTTCAGGTAGCGACGCACGATCTCGAGATCCGGGGCGCGGGCGAGATTTTGGGCGATCGGCAGTCGGGCCTGCTCGCCGCCGTCGGCTTCGACACCTATACGCGCATCCTGGAAGAAGCCGTGGCCGAGCTACGCGGACAGCCCATCCGCAGCGAATTCGATCCCGAAATTGCGGTCGACGTGCCCGCCTTCTTGCCCGACGACTACATTCCCGACACCGGCCAGCGTCTCGATTTCTACCGACGCCTGGCCCAAGCCCGCGACGAGGGCGAGGTGCGCGAAACCCTGGCCGAGCTGGAAGATCGCTACGGCCCGCTGCCCGACGAGGCCCGCCTGCTCGGCGAGGTCATGAGCGACAAGACCCTGGTGCGCCGTACCGGAGCACGGGCCTGGGAGCTGACCGCGGGCCGACTGGTGCTGTCCGCGGGCGTGGACGCGCGCCTGGATCCGGCCAAGGTCATGCGATTGGTGCAGCAGCGGGGCAGCCGCTGGAAGCTTTCACCCGACATGAGGCTGTCGTATGCCTTCGACGATGAGGAAAGGCGCGACCACCTGGCCGCTGCACGAAGGCGGCTGCAGGAGGTGGTGGCGTGCGTGACGGGGTAGGTGTTGCGGGAAGACCGCACCTGTGCCATGCAAACAGGATGCGTCGTTGCCTTCTCTGCCTCGCAGCCCTAGTCCTGTGCGCCTGCAAGCCCAGCCCCGCACCGGCGGGCAAGGGCGCTTCCCGACCTGGTCCGGTCCTGGCCCGGGTGGACGACACCGAGATCACGGCCGCTGATCTGCAGGAGGTGCTGGCCCGCTATTCTCACACGCCCTTCGTGCTCGCTCGCTACTCCACCCCGGAGAAGAAGAAGGAGCTTCTCGACGGCCTTGTCCGCTACGAACTGATGGCCCGCGAGGCGATACGGCGAGGCTACGATCGCGACCCCGACGTGCAGCGCATCGCCAAACGACAGATGGTGGCGCAATTCGAGAAACGGGAAATCAATGACAAGCTACGCGCCGAGGACATTCCGTCCGCAGATGTGGAGAAGTACTACCGCGAGCACCAGCCCGAGTTTGTCCGTCCCGAGGAGATTCGCGTCAGCCAGATTCTCGTACGCGACGCAGCCGCCGCGCGCCGAATCACCGCCGAAGCCAAGTCGAGGCGCAGCGACGCAAAATCATTTCGCGATTTGGTGGAGCGCTATTCCGAAGACCCAGATTCCAAACCGCGCGCGGGCGATTTGACGTTCTTCGACCGCAAGACCACGCGCGAGCCCAAGGCTTTGGTCGAGGCCGCCTTTGCCATGGACAAGGTCAACGACGTGGCGGGGCCTATCGCGTCGGACAAAGGCTTTCACATCCTCAAGCTGACCGACCGCCGGCCTGAGATGACACGGCCATTGGCTGAAGTGAAGGGCGAGATCCAGAGGCGACTTCTCGATCAAATGCGGGCTCAGAAGAAACGTGAGCTAGTGGAAGAGGCGCGCAAGGCGATCCGCGTGGAGATCTATGAGCAAGAGCTGGCGAAGATCGCCCTGCCCCCAACCGCGGACGGTGGCCAGCCACTTTCTGCCAAGACGCCCGTCACCATTTCTGCACCAACCGGAGCGTCTACACCCAAGCCCTAGGAACCCAGGCGATGCGTACGACCCAACTGTGCCTTGCCACCTTTCTCTTGTTGCTGCCCGCAATGGGCCTGGCGCGCGTGGTCGAGAAGATCGTCGCTTTGGTCGGCAACGACGTCATTCTGCAAAGCGAGGTCGAGGAACGGGCCGCGCCCATGATGGCCGACATCGCTGCCATCTCCAATCCCAGCCAGCGGGCCGCGCGCGCCTCGGCTTTGCGCCGTCAGATCCTGGAACGCATGGTGGACGAGCAACTCTTGGTACAGGAGGCGACTGAACTCAAGATTTCCATCAGCAGCGAGGAGGTCGACCGCTCCATCGAGCAAATCAAGAAGGACTACGGCCTCGACGACACCCAGCTACGCGAGGAGCTGCACAAGCAGGGCCTTACTCTCGCCGCCTACCGCCTGAACACGAAACGCGAGATCTTGAGGTATCGGGTCATCAACATCGCGGTGGGATCCAAGATCAGCGTGAGCGACGCCGACGTGCAGACCTACTACGAGCGCCACATGCAGGCGGCCAACATACAGGTGCGCGCCAGCCACATCTTCCTGGCCATTCCCGAAGGAGCCGACGCGGCCACGGCGCAGGAAAAGGAAAAGCAGGCTCAGCTTCTGCTGCAACGGGCGCAATCGGGCGAGGACTTTGGCAAGCTGGCGCGCGAGTATTCCGAGGATCCCGCCACCCGCGCCGAGGGAGGTGATCTCGGCTGGTTCGGCAAGGACATCCTGCCCAAGCCCATCGAAGAGCTGGTCTTCTCCATGAAGGTTGACGACGTGCGCGGACCGGTGCGCGCCGATCGTGGCTTTCACGTCATCAAGCTGCTGGGCCGCCGCTCCCAGGACCCGAAACCCCTGGCCGAGGTGCGCGACCAGATCCGCGGTCAGTTGCGTCAGCGCGAAGTAGAACGGCAGACCAAGAACTTCCTGAGCGAGCTGCGCAAGAAGACGCTGGTCGATATCAGGATGTAACCTACCCGCCAGTCAGCCAGGCGAGGGCTGTTGAAGGGTCGATGATCCGAACTGGCGAGTCGACGAACCCCTTCGCGTCGCGGGTCACGATGGCGTCACAGCCGCACATCTCCGCTGCCGATGCACAGACAGCGTCTTCGAAGTCGGCCCAACCGAGGGACAGCGCACGCCGCAGAACTTTCTCGTCTACCGCTGCCACGGTAAACGTGCGCAGGATTCCGTCGGTGGCTCGTCGGGCAAAACCGGGACCCTGGGCACGAGAAACCAAGTAGAAGATGGTCGTGACCCCATGAGCGGGGACGAACCCCCGACCCTTTCCCCCTTCCAGTGCAGCCCACAGCCGCCCCGCGCTGGCGGCCTCGGCCCGATCCAGAACCACGTCAAGCACGATATTCAGATCGAGCAGCAGTCGTTTCACCGGTATTTCCTCTGCAGATGGCGCCCATATTCCTCGTGCGAAACACCCTTGGCCGCTCCCCGCAGCATGCGCAGGACCGGGGGATCCTCCTCGGCCGTCCGCGCTGGCGCGACTACCAGATCGAGATACCGCTCGACCATCCGCGAGACCGACGTGCCGTGCTGGGCGGCGTAGCGCTTGGCCCGCCCGACGACCTTCTCGTCCACACTAAGGGTTAGCTTGTACATGTACGTATAGTATCTCGAAGGTTATACGTATTCAACCTGCGCGCGACGCAAGCCCTGCGCGGTCTTCCGGGCCAACTACCCCGAGTGCCAGCGGTCCCTTGAAACGAGCCCAGCAACATGCTCTCCGTCCGTCGCCGTGGTAGCCTTGTGTGCAGAGAGCGGTCATGACAACAGTACAGATAGCGTTGCCCGATGACGTGTTCGGCACGATGCATAAGTCACCCGGCGAGGTGGCTGATGAGATGCGTGTGGCCGCCGCTACGATCTGGTACGCGAAGGGCCTGATCAGCCAGGGCCAGGGTGCGGAGATCGCGCGCCTGAGCCGCGCCGACTTCATGCAGACTCTGAGCGACGCTGGCGTCTCACCCTTCCAGGAGACGCTGGACGAAGTTCGGGAGACCCTGCGGCGTGGTTGACCGAAGGACAACGAAAGGACGAAATGGCCCAACCGATTAGCCAAGAAGACAACTTGATACTTCAGAGCTACTGCACCGTGATGTTGATGAACGCGCTAGCAGCAGGCAACAATCTCCTGGAGAGCGACTACTACAAAACCCTGAATATTGAACCACCCATCAGGCAAATGATTGATGAAATCAAGGTGGGCAATCGCGGCGCACTCCTGATGTTCTTGTATGCGATGCTGGTCATTCCCAGGGAGCTGCTCAGTGCCAAGTACCAGGCTGAGTACAACGAGATCGACCTACGACTTGTCTCCCTGACGCAATCCACGAACACAACATACGACGAATCACCGGTTCAATATGTACGGCACATCAGAAATGCAGTTGCTCATGCAAGAGTGACATTTTCACCTCCGCCGGACGATTCGGTCACATTTGAAGACAAGGATAGGGGGGGACACACATTTGCGACGACCATGCCGCTCCGTCATGTCGGGTTGCTTCTTGATGACTTGCAGCAAGTTCACCGCAAATGGGTCAACGACTGCCGATCAAAATGGCCGACAAGATGAAAGAACGTCTCAGGCGAAAAGCGCGAACTAGGCAGAGATACCGCCGCCCGAATCTCCAGTCCGAATAGTCCTGCTTCGCCTCCGAGAGCCGGCCGACAAGCCGACCCGATGGCGAAGCCGGCGCGAGCACCGGAGCGGAGCATACACGCGTATGTGAGCACCGGAGCGCAGCGACGGCACAGCCAGCGGGTCGGATCGTCGGCCGTCGGTGAATCGAAGGTGAAATGGTTCTACCCAGGAGGCCAGGCGAGAGGGCGCCCGGCCAGGACATGCAGATGCACGTGCAACACCGACTGTCCCGCGTCGGCGCCGGCATTCATCACCACGCGGAACCCGCCCGCGGCCTGGCCCGACTCGCGCGCCAGACGGGCCCCAACCAGCATCAGCTTGCCCAGCAGGGCCACGTCCTTCTCGTCGGCCGTGGCCAGGCTGGCCAGGTGACGAATCGGGATGACGAGCTGATGGAAAGGCGCCTTGGGGCTGATGTCCTTGAAAGCGAGCACGTCGTCGTCACGAAAGGTGATGGCGGCGGGAATCTGGCCATCTCGAATCTTGCAGAACAGGCAGTCACTCATGTCGTTCTCCTCTTGTGAGTTCTAGACCAACGCCAGAAGCCTCTTGCGCGTGTCCTCGAACGACGAAACCTCATGCGTTCCCTGGCGCAAGAAGATGTTGATGGCGTCGATCGCGGCGATGGCCTCATCGGTGCGCGGGTCGCTGCCCCGCTTGTATGCGCCGAGAGCGATGAGGTCACGCTTCTGCTCGTACGCCGCCATCAGCTCACGCACGCGCCCGGCGGCCTCGCGATGCCTTTCATCCACCACCGCGTTCATCACCCGCGACAGCGAGGGCAACACATCGATGGCCGGCCAGTGGTTGCGGTCGCACAGCTCACGCGCAAGCACGATGTGCCCGTCGAGAATGCCGCGCACCTCGTCGGCGATCGGCTCTTCCATGTCGCCGCCCGACACCAACACGGCGTAGAGCGCGGTGATGGACCCGACATGCGAATTGCCCGTGCGCTCGAGCAGACGCGGCAGCACGGCGAACACGCTAGGGGGAAACCCTTGTCGGGCGGGCGGCTCACCCGCGGCCAGGCCGACCTCGCGTTGCGCGCGGGCAAAGCGGGTCAGCGAATCCATCATGAGCAGCACGCGCTGGCCCCGGTCGCGGAACCACTCGGCCACCGCGGTGGCCACGAACGCCGACTTGAGCCGCACCAAGCTGGGCGTGTCGCTGGTCGCGCAGATCACCACCGAGCGGGCGCGCCCCTCAGGCCCCAGCGCGTCCTCGATGAACTCGGTCACCTCGCGACCGCGCTCGCCCACCAAGGCGATCACGTTGACGTCAGCCTCGGTCTGGCGCGCGATCTGACCGAGCAGCATCGACTTGCCAACCCCAGAGCCAGAGAAGAGTCCCACGCGTTGGCCCTCGCCCACGGTCAAGAAGCCGTCGATGGCGCGCACCCCAAGGGCAAGCGGCTTGGCCACCCGCCGGCGGGTGAGCGGGTCGGGAGCGGGCCGGTCAACCGCCCATTCCTCGGTCGGGCCTAGGATTGCTCCCCGCCCGTCCAAGGGTTTGCCCAGACCGTCCAGCACCCGCCCCAGAACCCCTTCGCCCACCTGCACGCCGAGCGGCCGGCCGGTCGGGCTCACCACCGCGTCCGGGCCGATGCCCGCCACCTCCCCGAGCGGCATGAGCACGACCTCGTCGCCGCGAAAACCGACCACCTCGGCCTGCAGGCGCGGCTGCTCCGCCGGAGCAGGCCCAGGCATCGCCTCTCGATCGATGAAGACCAACTCGCCCACGCGAACACCGGGGATGGTGGCGCGCACGACCAGGCCAGTCACTTCTGTCACCCGGCCGGCCAGCCGCCGCGGATTGACTTGGTCGAGAGCCTTCAAGGCGTCGCCCAGTTCGACCAGTGCAGGTTGGATGTCGGATTCAGCCATGCTTGTCTCGGCCAGAGGCGCCGGACGAGCCCCGCAGGGCCCGTTCCAGGGCATCGAGTTGGGTCTCCAGGCGCGCGTCGAGACGGCCGACCGCGGTTTCCACCACGCAACCATAACGGCCGATCGCCGGATCGGCCACCACGCGCACATCAACCCCGGCCGCCACGCGCGCAAGCCAGCGCGGCCGCTCGCGCTCGATGGCGGCCAAGTCCTCGGGATGCGCGCGCAGCACGACCGTGCCGGTCCGGGCACGACTGGCAACCATGGCCTCGCCGACGATCGCGCCCATCAACCCGGGCGAAAGCTCGATGGCGCGGCCCACGATTCGCTCGGCCATGCGACGGGCCAGTACAATAGCTGCATCCTTGGCGCTGTCGAGATCGCGCTCGGCCTGCGCACGCGCGGCCAGCAGCAGCGCACTCACCTGCGCCATTCCTTCTTGCTTGCCCGCCTCGAAGCCGGCGCGTTCGGCCTCTGCCCGCGCCGCCTGCGCCTCGGTCCGTATGGTGGCCGCGTCCGCTTCGGCCCGCGCCCGAATCTGTGCGGCTTCTTCGGTTGCGGTGAGAACCGCAGCGGGCACCACGCGTCCCAAGCCTTTCTGCAGTCGGCCCATGGCGTCGCCTTCTACCACTTCACCCACTGCCGCCCCAGGGTAGCGGGCAAGCGGCCGGCAACCGCCCATAGAGATGCGTCTCCCTCGGCGCACAGTTCTTGGTAGAGCGCCGCACCTCGGCGGGCAACCTCGGCCAGCAGCTCCTCGCAGCCCAAGCGACAGAGGCTCGCACCCACAGGGCCCGAAGGTCCCACACAGAGCGATGCCAGCTGAGAAAAAACACAGCGCTGCAGCTCGGCCACTGCGTCGGGCGGCCAGGCGTCGCCAGCGATCGCGCGGGCATCGTGAGATTGTGACAGCAACGCTACTACGACCTGCACCCCGGGCAGGCCGCAGAGCAGCGCCGGCCAAAGGTCTGGCGGCTCGCTGGCCACAGCCTCCACTAGCCAGCTCGGATGCAACCTTTCCATCCCCAGCGGAAACGGCGCCTTCGTCTCGACGATCCACCCGGCCAGGAGAGCGGCCCGCTCAGAACGTGCAAGTGCGCGCAAGGCCTGCCATGCCTTGCAGGACGCCTGGCGGCAGTCACCTGCCAGACGAGAGAGGACCCCATCGCTCGTGGCCAGCAAGCTCAACCCGAGCAGGAGCCCGCGTTCCTCGGCGTGCAGTTCGTTGAACCCGAATCCAGTCCGTTCCGTCACGCGCCCAGCCTACAGCAACCGGGCGAGGGTGAGCCAGTGGTTCCATGGCCGACGGTGATCACTCCGGCCACGGCCACGGCCACGGCCACGACCACGACCTTCCGCAGATATCGCGAGATCGCGGGGGCGGTCTGTCGGCCAGGATGTGGTATGCCTGCGCGCCTCCCATGAGTAGTTCCGGCCCCGAAATCGACGAAACGCCCCGCCGTAGCGACGTCCGCAACATCGCGATCATCGCCCACGTTGACCACGGCAAGACCACCCTGGTCGACGGATTCTTGCGTCAGGCGGGCAGCTTCCGGCCTGGTGAGGTCATCGCCGACTGCGCCATGGACTCCAACGAACTGGAGCGCGAGCGCGGCATCACCATCCTGGCAAAATTCACCGCCATCACCTGGAAAGGCACGCGCATCAACATCGTGGATACGCCCGGCCACGCCGACTTCGGCGGCGAGGTGGAGCGCGTGCTCAAGATGGTCGATTCGGTTCTGCTGCTGGTGGACGCCTTTGAGGGCCCCATGCCGCAAACCCGTTTCGTCACGCGCAAAGCGCTGGCCCTCGGGTTGCGGCCCATCCTGGTGGTCAACAAGATCGATCGCCCTGGCTGCGATCCCGAAGCTGCGGTCAACGACACCTTCGATCTCTTCTGCGCACTCGGGGCCAGTGAAGAACAGCTCGATTTTCCGGTGGTCTACGCCTCGGGTCGCGAGGGCTACGCGGTGAGGGATCTCAAGCACGAGCGCAAGGATCTTTCACCCATGCTCGATCTGGTTGTGCAGGCCGCGCCCCCCCCGCTGGCCAACATAGAAGCGCCCCTGTCCATGCACGTGGCCACGCTCGACTATGACGACTACCTCGGTTATGTGGCTATCGGCCGCATGCTTTCCGGCCGGATTCACCAGGGCGAACGCGCCCTGTGCGTGCATCGCGACGGCAGCCGCGAAGAATTCCGCGTGGCCAAGATCCTGGGCTACCAGTCGCTCAAGCGTTTCGAGCTTCAGGAGGCCGTGGCGGGCGACATCTGCGCCATCACCGGCATGCACGATCTGACCGTGGGCGAGACCATCACCGAGATCGCCCGCCCGGTCGTGCTGCCCCTGCTCGAGATCGAAGAGCCCACGGTGAAGATGCAGTTCCTGTCCAACAATGGCCCCTTCGCCGGCCAGGAGGGCAAGTACGTTACCTCCCGCAATATCCGCGAGCGCCTGTTCAAGGAGATAAAATCCAACGTCGCTCTGCGCGTGCTGGAGACAGATTCGCCTGACACTTTTGAGGTTCTAGGCCGCGGCGAGCTTCACCTCTCGGTGTTGATCGAAACCATGCGCCGGGAAGGCTACGAGCTGATGGTTTCCCAGCCACAAGTGATCTTCAAGGAGGGGCCCAACGGAGAGAAGCTTGAGCCCTACGAAGAATTGGTGATTGATCTCGACGAGGCATACACCGGCCCGGTCATCGAAGAGTTGGGCCGGCGCGGCGGCCGCATGCAGGACATGGGGCCGGCGGGCGAAGGCCGCATGCGCCTGGAGTACGTCATCCCGTCGCGCGGACTCATCGGCTACCGCTCACAGTTCCTCACTGACACGCGCGGCACCGGCATTCTCAACCACAACTTCACCCACTACGGTCCCTACGCAGGAACGTTCAAGGGCCGGACCAACGGCGTGCTGATCGCGCAGGACCCGGGCCAGACCAACACCTACGCCCTTTTCTACCTGCAAGAACGTGGAGCCCTGCTGCTGCCGCCGGGCGTGCCGGTCTACGGCGGCCAAGTGGTGGGCTTGCATGCGCGCGGCAACGACATCATTGTCAACCCATCCAAGGCCAAGAAGTTGACCAACATCCGCACCACCGCCGCAGATGAGAAGCTCTTTCTCACGCCGCCGCTCAATCTCACGCTAGAAGCCGCGCTCGAACTTATCAATGAGGACGAGCTGGTCGAGGTCACCCCCAAGAGCATCCGGCTGCGCAAGCGCATCCTGGACCACAACGAACGCAAGCGCGTCGAAAAGCTGCGCGGCCAGGGCTTGGAAGGATAGGTTAGCTTTTTCACCACAGAGAGCACAGAGGTCACAGAGGTCGGAACGAATGAAGAAGGAAAAGCGGCAGCCAGTCTTTTCCATCTTCCTCTGTGTTCTCTGTGCTCTCTGTGGTGAAAAGCATTCTTCCGGAGGCGCTACGTGAAGAAGCTGATCTGGCGAGTAACCCTGGGGGTGGCTGCTGGCGTGGCCATATACCTCGGCTTTTCTATTTGGGCCGGGGCCAAGAGCGTCGGCCACGCGCTGGCCACTTTCAATTGGGCCGTGGCGCTGATCGCAATCGCGCTGGCTTCGCTAAACTACGGCGTGCGCTTCGTGCGCTGGCACTACTATCTGAAGGTGCTTGGCCTGCAGCAGGTGACGGTCGGGCACAGCTTCCTCATCTTCCTGGCCGGTTTTTCCCTCACCGTCACCCCGGGCAAGCTGGGCGAAGCGGTCAAGGCCTTGCTGCTGCGCGAATCGCACGGCATCCCCGCCGCGCGCACCGCCCCCATCGTCGTCGCCGAACGCTTCACCGACCTGGTGGGGCTCTTGCTGCTCGCGTGTGTGGGCGCGTTCACCTTTCATGTCGACCGGCGCTTTCTCGCCGTCGGCGCAGTGGTGATCGGCCTGGGTTTTGTGGCGGTTTCAGTCGAGTCCATCGCGCTCTTTTTCCTGCGGCTTGCAAGCAGCCTTCCGGGGGTGCGCTCGTTTGCTGGCAAGCTGCACGAGGCCTACCAGGCGACCGCTGCGCTGCTGCGGCCCGGTCCCCTGGTGGTCGCGGTGCTGCTGTCCACCCTGAGCTGGTATTGCGAATGCGTGGCTTTTTGGGTCGTGGTGCATGGCTTTCCCGGCGCTGCGGTCGGAATGCAGGCTGGCACTTTCATCTACGCCTCCATGACTGTGGCCGGTGCGCTTTCGTTCCTGCCGGGTGGTCTGGGAGTCACCGAGGCAGGCATGCTCGCCCTGCTCGGGCAGCTTGGCACCGGAACCGGACGCAGCGTGGCCGCTGCTGCCACCTTCGTCACGCGGCTGTGTACCCTGTGGTACGCAGTCCTCGTCGGGCTGGTGGCCCTGTTCGCCTTTGCACGGCGGGCGCATGTCCGGGTCCAACTGCCTGAAAAGACGACCGATCCCGCAGCCGGCGCTCCTGTTCAAGAGTAGCGCCCACCGGCATCTCAATATGGGAACCCTGGGAGGGTTCCCATGCCCTCCCGCGATGGTGCGCCGCCGGCAAAGCCGGCGGGCTCCCCACGCGACCAATTCATAGAAGCAGTTTCTTCGGACCACGGCTCAAGTTACGGGGTCGGGGTGCCGAATGAATCTGTCATCGAACGGATCCTCGCGGCGAGCCACCCCTAACCGAGAGAGCTGACATGGCAGACGCTTCCCGCATCAACATCTTCGAAAGCACCCACGGCGCGTGCCGGCAGTTGCCCGGCCCTTGCCCCTACGCTATCTGCCGCTTCAATCTGACGGCAGAGACGCGCGACACCCGCGGGGCCAAACCGAGCCACGCCACTGAACCCATTCTGCGCGAGGCCTGCGTCTTGGAAGCTGCCGAACACGGTGGCATGACCCTGGAGGAGATCGCGGCGCGCTTCGCGCTTACCCGCGAGCGGGTACGCCAGATTGAACTGAGCGCCTTGCGGAAGCTGGAGCGCCAGCTTCAGCGCGAGGCCTGGACGAGCGCCGATCCGATGCCTGAGGCATCCAGGGCGGCGTAGCCGCCTTCTGAAGGCGGCGGGGCCGGGGCCGGTGGCCGGGGCCGGAGCCGGTTGCACAAATGCGGCAAAGGGGGCCGCCGGTCACTGGGACACGTATAGCTCCGCGCTCGAAAGGTAGCCGCCCAAAGACGTCCCGCCGGCGATGAGCACCTTCTCGTTTGGCATCAGCGTCGCCGTGTGGGATGGTCTGGCCTGCGACATGGAGCCTGTGGCGGCGAATGTCCCCGCGTCTGGATCGTATAGCTCCGCGCTCGCCAGGCCGCCACCCGAAGAGTCCCCACCGGCAATGAGCACCTTCCCGTTCAGCAGCAATGTCGCCGTGTGGGCTGATCTGGCCTGCGACATGGAGCCTGTGGCGGCGAATGTCCCCGTGTCTGGATCGTATAGCTCCGCGCTTGCAGAAGGCGCAGAGGACATAGTGGCGTAGCCAGCGGCAACGAGCACCTTCCTATTCGACAAGAGCGTCGCTGTGTGAGACGACCTGGCCTGGGACATCGAGCCTGTCGCGGTGAAGGTTCCCGCGCCTGGGTCGTATAGCTCCGCGCTTGCCAGGCTGCTGGTCAAAGACGGCCCGCCGCCGACGATGAGCACCATGCCATTCCCCAACAACGTAGCCGTGTGAGACGACCTGGCCTGGGACATCGAGCCCGTGGCGGTGAAGGTCCCCGTGCCTGGGTCATATAGCTCCGCGCTGGTGCTGCCGACCATACCGCCGGCGATGAGAACCTTCCCGTTCGCGAGCAGCGTCGCCGTGTAAGACAACCTGGCCTGGGACATCGAGCCCGTAGCGGTGAAAGTCCCCGTGCCTGGGTCGTATAGCTCCGCGCTGGCGCCGCCGCCGGGGACGGCGCGGGTCCCGCCGGCCACGAGCACCTTTCCATTCAGTAGCAGCGTCGCTGTTAGCAGCGTCGCTGTTGCAGTTGTCCTGGACGCAGTCATGGAACCCGTGGCGGCGAAGGTCCCCGCGTCCGGATCGAATAGCTCCGCGCCAGAACCTGCACCTGTACCGCCGGCGATAAGAACTTTCCCGCTCGGTAGAAGCGCAGCCGCGTGACCATACCGGGCCGCGATCATGGAGCCCGTGGCGGCAAAAAAGCCTGACATTGCTGCCACTGTGACCTGCGCGATCACGTAGTCCTGAGCCGGATTGGTTACGGTGAGCGTGAAAGTCGTGGTCGCAGACAAGGCCCCAGTATTCACCGCACTCCCACTCTGCACGCTGCCGATTTCATTGTCGATGGCACCGGTTCCGTTGGTAAAGGTTGCTGTCAGAGTCGTGCTGCTTCCAATCAGCACGGTTGATGCGGCGGCTGTGAAGCTCGTGATCGACGGCATGGGGACCACGGTCACTGTCGCCTGCGCGGTTACGGAACCACCCACAGCATCGGTCGCAGTCAGAGTATAGGTTGTGGTGTGGGTGGGCGTGACGACCTGGGAGTCGCCCGTGACCGCGCCGACGCCTGGATCAATGGACATCATGGTTGCCCCGGTGGCAGTCCAACTGAGCGTACTGTTGCGGCCTGCCGTGATCGTCTTGGGCCACGCTGTGAAACTGACGATAACTGCTCCAACGCTGCCCCCGTCGCTCGTGCCGCTCGCGCCGCTGATTCCGCCTGCACTGCCACCCGTGCCACCCGCCGAAACATCCGGCTCGACAGCAGGGGCGTCTGGCACGCCCGCATCACCGCCGCCGCCACTGGAAATCGCGCCGCCCACGCCACCGCCACCCGCCGCGCCACCGCCGGTGTCTCCACCGGTGCCCGTCGTGTCGCCAGTGCCTCCGGCTCCCGTGGAACCACCCATGCTTGCTTGCGCATCAATGGCATCGAAACTGCCCGCCTCATCCTGGCCTCCGTCCCCGCCCATGTATGGGTTCAACGTCAAGTCGTAACAGCCAACCAGCAAGACGACCGCGGATAGGGAGGCTAGAAGACGCGCGGGGTGGATTCGCATGGCTTGCCTCACGTGAAACGGCACCATCGAGAGAGAGTCTGTCATGGATCGCCCGCGCCTGGGGAGAATGGCGCATGAACCGGGCTGGATGGGTGCCTTCGACGTATGCCACAGCGCACTGCGAGTTCTGGCGACTGGCACGTCGGGGCGAGGTGAGACATGAGCGTCCGCAGGAGACGGTGCCGTCGTGCTACGCTTGAAGGACGGAGGCAGTCCGATGGCCACACCGCAAACAAAGATT
>Ga0182017_10000369_pt1 | contig 35070 bp, 25 predicted proteins | sample 712E3DmetaG_FD_120492 | JGI IMG/M metagenome (GOLD analysis project Ga0182017, IMG submission 120492) | Permafrost microbial communities from Stordalen Mire, Sweden - 712E3D metaG | ecosystem: Environmental > Terrestrial > Soil > Wetlands > Permafrost | place: Sweden: Stordalen | collected... | reverse complement strand
TGGCCGTCCGTGGCACGATAGACCACGGTAGTGAGGCCATCGGTTCGCACATAGCCCATCGGATCTCCCGCAAGACTGGAATGAAGGCCAGACACAGAGGTGAGGTCGTTGTGTTCCCACGCACCGCCGACAGCCAACCCAAACTCATGAAGGTGATTGTCACTTCCACGATAGATGACCGCGTTCTTGTTGTCCGAGCGCACGTATCCTATGGGGTTTCCTTGCGCCGGGACCCCGGAAGCATGGGAAACGATATTTAGGTCTCCGTCCGACCACGGCGATCCTCCTTTGCTCAACTCATGGATGTCATTGTCACTACCGCGATAGACGACCGCGTTGGTATTATCAAATCGTTTGTATCCCCAGGGGTCGCCCAGCACACTGACTGACGCGTTGGCCTCGTGGGTGAGATCGGTCGCGACTAGCGCGACGATCTCCATCACATGAGAGCCTGGCGATCGGACAACGATCACATCAACGCCGTCGGATCGAGTGTATCCGCGTGGATTTCCAGAAGCACTTGGTCCAAACCGCCTGCACACCGGTTGAATAGCATGGATAGATGCCTCGTGGGGAGTGCTGGTGATGTCGTCGACATTCAGGAGCCACCCAACCAGAAACTCCCTGGCAGGGCAAGTCACTGTGGTCAGGGTGTCGGTAGCTCCACCACGTATGGTGCCGGACGTGACCTGGGCATTTGACAGGCTTGACCATCCAGGCACTGAGGCGTACTGCGGCTGCATTCCGGAGACACTTGTACCCTGCGTGTAGACATTGAGGCCAACGATGGCGAATGTCGGGGCGCTATAATAGTCAAAGAAGTCATTCAAAGGGTTGTCGGGAAAGTAACTTCCGTGCGACACGATCGCGTGTTTCTGAGAGCTCAAGGAGCTCAGGTCAAAGGCAGCTGGATCTTGGGCCTCCGACACCACTCCCTGGCAAGCCGCGCCGAGTCGCACTATGTTGTTGGTGCTGCCAACCTTTATTGCCAGCCCGGTGACCACCGCCTGGGTCTGACAGTTCTCGAAGTAGCTGAACGCCCCACTTCCGCCGGCTTGGCTAAGTTGAGTCTGCCGAATCGGCGAGACCTGTGTCACGTCCTGACACACAAGCTCCACGCGATTCACGGACGGCCCCCCTCGGAGGCGCAAGCCTTTGAGCGCCTGTTTGGGCGGACAGAGCCTTCTCCATGCGCCGCCACCCGATCCCCCATGAATCGTGTCGTCGGTTCGCGCGTTGGTACTACCCGCCTTGACATGGGCGACGGTATCACAGACGCTTCCAATGGCGTCAATCGGAGTGGTCGGCAGTGTGCCCAGGTTGTCGGCCACCGCAACCATACGCCCCCAGGCTCCTACGGCGATTTGCCCGCTAGGACATGAATCGCTGAACGCCGCACCGGTAGCTGTCCCCACGGCACCCAGATTCGTCGTTTGTGTTCCATCGATTGCCGTACAGATTCCCCCGAGGCGATTCACGTGACTGTCGGCATTGCCGTAAATCCCGGTTATGAACTGATTGCCGGGGCAGTACGTGGGAAGAGCGGGTGTACCTGCCTCAAGGCCGACCTGCGCAAGCGTCGCTTCGCCAACAAAGGCACTGCGACTTGCACCATAGGGTACCCCAGGGTTGTTCCCTGCGGCGAGGCTGATGATGCAGCCGCTGACTTGCTCATTCACGCTCGATTTTCTCTCCAAGTCGTTTGGATCGTCCTCAGCGAAGGGATGATCCCAGAAGCGGTGTGCGACTTCATGGCCCAGGATGCCCGCGAGATCTGCAAGGACGACACCCGTGTCTCCATAATGCTCATTGCAGGTTACGTCCTCGGCGCCGCTAGTAAACGCTCCCGAATTGCAGCCGCCGGAATACTGGCAGCCAATCCTGGTGGGATTCTTCAATGCCATCCGAGCCATGATCGTTTCCGGATTAGTCACGTCTTCATGGCCTTTTGAGTTGACATCGGGATTGTAATTCTCCCCCGACTGAATTCCGTTCTTGAGACATTCGAGCATCTTGCCCTGGTGGTTAGAATCGTTGGGGACAACCCATGGCAGAACATCGTTAGTCATCGCCGAGGTCATGTTGCTCTTGAAACGGGTCTGCTGCGCAGGATCCGAACACCCGCCGTCCGGGAAGTTTCCCCACTTAATGGTGCCATTGAGTTCGCTCGCAGTCGCCTCAATGGGCTCCGGATCGCCTGCCGTGCAAGCTCCCAACCCGAATGCTAGGATGACTGCCCCGAGTGTCCTGTGCTGCCTTGCTCTGGTCATACGCTGCCTCCTTCTTGTGGGCGGTGGGAAGAACAGGCCCCGAGATCCTCTTTTGTGACGTTCATGTCGGCGAGACTGGCCATGGTCCCCGCCTCATGCATCGAGTTGACCTTGCTGCTTAGGTTGCGGCTACGCCCGGCTCGCGCGTTCGTGAACCGGGTTTTTCCGACCCAGTTTCCATTACGAGACCGGGCGAATCTTGGTTGGCAGTTTCTTGGAAACTTTTGGGCGCGAGCCCCAAGGCCGGGAACGGGCCAAGGACGGCTTTCGACCGCCGCTCCTGTTCAGGTCTCGGCCACGACCTCGCGCTCCCGCAGGCCGTGCGAGCGGATGGTTGGCGCTTGGCTGGCGGCGCCAAGGGGCCAAGGGGCCGCGCCACCCCGGATGGATCAGACTCACCAAGGTTGGCCCTTGGTGGTGGTCAGCGGCACGTCGATTCTTGCGGGCCTAGAGCGTCTCTCAATACCTAACGAAATTCCACGTGACGGTCAGGCCAAGGCGCTGTTCGTAGACGCCCCAGTCTGTCCCGAGATACACTACTGAATCCATGTTGTTTGTGGCGCGGCGTCCAATCGGACTTCCACTTGGAGCAGCAGACGGGTGATCGACTGAATCGAGGGATGCGTCGATCCATGTTCCGTCTAGGAGGGTTTCTCGAATCGTGGGTGGGGTGGTGGCGCTGCGATAGACCACGGCGGCCTTTCCATCCCAACGTACATATCCGGACGGAGTTCCAGTGGGCTGCGCTGCGGGAAGCGTCGCGTGCACCCATGTCGGCTCGCTTCCAAGGGTGAGGAGAAGTTCGTGAAGGTTTCCGTCAGCTCCCAGGTAAACCACTGCATCTTCATTATAGGCATCGCCACGTTGGTATCCCCAGGGATCTCCGGCGGCGCTCACTGTCTCACCGCTCGCGGCAAACAGGTCAGTGTCGACCCAAGGTGGTGCTCCGCCAGCCGTCAGAGCCAATTCGTGGATGTGGTTGTCCGTGGCACGATAGACCACGGTGTTGACGTCATCGGTTCGCACATAGCCAATCGGATCTCCAGCAAGACTGGAATGAAGGCCAGACACAGAGGTGAGGTCGCTATATTCCCACACACTGCCACGCAACCCATTCTCATGAAGGTGATTATCAGTTCCGCGATAGATGACCGCGTCTACGTTGTCCGAGCGCGCGTAGCCCATGGGGTTCCCTTGCGCAGGACTCCCGCCGGACATGGTAGTCAGGTCTCCATCTTTCCACGACGATTCCTTGCTCAACTCATGGATGTGATTGTCGCCACCGCGATAGACGACCGTGTTCTTACTGTCCGATCGTTTGTATCCCCAGGGGTCGCCGAGCACGATGACTGACGCATTGGCCTCGTTAGTGAGATCGGTCGCAGCGGACGCAACGATCTCGATGACATGAGAGTCTGGCGATCGGAAGACAATCGCATCAAGGTTGTCGGATCGAGTGTATTCGCGTGGATTCCCCGAAGCAGTTGGCTCCTCGCCCCTATCCGGTTGCGCATCGCCGGCATCGATACCGTCCTGTGGCACATCCCAAGCTGGCGCATCGATCATGAGAGCAGAAGGGGCATCCGGGGCTGGGTCGGCCGGCGGCAAAGCCCGATCAGACGCAACGCCATGGTCACCCGCGAGGTCGGGGCTCAGCCATTCCGGAAGATCGATCGCCACATCCTCCGAGGGTTGTCCGTCTGAGCCTGCGTCCGAGCTGGCCAAGCCGGCCGGCGCATCGACCATAGGAGCAAGAAAGCTCTCCGGCGCCCCGTCGACCACAAGGAGGACCAAGTTAGGCACACCGTCGGGACCACCCGCGAAGTCGAGGCTCTGCGTTCCCCAAAAGCCGATCGCCACATCTTCAAATGACAGTCTGTCGGACCTGGTGTCCAGCCCGGACAGGTTGTCGGGCGCACCGATTCCGGCAGGTGCATCAGGCGCCACGTCCGCGGCCTTTAGAGCCAAATCAGGTGCGCCGTCGGCCGTCAGGTCGGGGTTCAATGTCCCCAGAAGATCGATCGCCACATCAACCGAGGACTGTTTGTCGGCGCCTGCATCCCGGCCGGCGTCACGTCGCTCGGGCTGGCAGGTCCCGACCACGCACACGCGGCCCGAGGCGCAATCATCTGTCGTGCGGCAGCCGTGCTTGGGCTCGGACAAGCACGCCACAAGAAACAGTGCTGGCAACACGACCGCGAGAATGGTGCGCATCATGAAGAGTCTCCTTCAGGGCCGCTTGTCACTGCCGGCGCTGTCGCGAGTCCACAGCCAGTAGCCCAAGGCTCCGGACAAAACCCCGACCGCAGCCGCGCTTATCGCTGCCACGCCCCAGCGTTCGTAGCGCTCGCGGGCAGCGATCGACGGTCGCTCTAGCTCGGTGTTGTCAAAATCACTGTGGGCACGGGCTGCCAGGACCGCAAAGATGCCTGCCGCCACCGTCGAAGCGCCCGCCACGGCGAAGGCCGACCAGGCGGCGGTGCGACGTCCGGTCAGCGACGGGTGCTTGGCCTCGACCCGCACCTCGGCCGGAGAAAGATCCACCGGGACCATCTGCTTGTCGGCGCTGTCAACGAAGCCTCCGTAGTACGAAGGCCCGAACTCCGCCGCAAACAAACCACGGCGCATGGATTCGGCCACGGCGTTGCGTGGCCGCACCTGCCCTTTCTCCAGCGTCACCTCCTCAAGATTGGTCGGGCTGTCGGCGCTGGTGAGAATCCTGGCTTCGCCGCTTTCGTTGCTAAGCAGAATGGGCTCGGCAGCGGGCACAACAATGTCGACAGCGAAGCCGGATTCGACCCTCAAATCGAGCAGCCGATTGCCACGTTGGTCGTCGATCTGGAAGTGACCCAGGTCATGGGCCCGCCCTTGCAGGCGGGCGATATTGCGGGCAGCCCGCGTGTCCACAATGGCAACCCGCGGGTAGAGCTTGGGCGCCACCACCAAGGTGGTCAGGCGCGCGCGCGGGTCGGTGACTTCGCGGTTGGCGGCCGCCAAGAAGGCGGCCATCTCGCTGTACTCCACCCGGCCGTCACCGTTGACATCTGCCCCGCCTCGCAAACCGGACAACAGTTCATGCGTGAACACGCCAGTTTGGTAATCGTCCCATTCATGGGCCTGGGTATTGCTGGCGCTGGCCATGATGGCGCCGACGTTGGGAAGCTGGGCCAGCCGGCTGCGCAGCGAGGCGGAAGCGACTTCCGCCGCGGACACCTCCACTGTCTCGGCGGTGACATCGCGCGGACGGATCAGGGCTTCGGCATGGCAGGCGTCGATCATCAGGTGCACGGTGCGGCCAGGCAGCGCCGGAAGCACCTCGTTGTAGAGCATGTCCTGCGACAGCGCCCCGTCGGCAAGGGTCAGATTGGCCCGGCCGTCATCGTCTAGCCAGCCGTGGCCGCTGTAGAAGAACCAAACCGCCACCTCGTCACCGGCGCGCGTGGCGCGTTCGATGTCAGCGCCCAATTCGGCTAGGGCTCGGCGGAGTTCGGCCAGGGATGGCGGTCGGGCTTCGGCGCTTGTCGGATAGCGGGCTTGGGTTGCGCGATCCGGAAGGGCCAAGACCACCGACCGGCGCGCCACCGTGCGGGCCAGCTCGTGCACGGCCAGGGCGTCGTCGTCGGCGAAGCTCAGCACGCCGACGCCCGAGCCGCGTGGCCCGGGGGGAAGCCCGTTGTGGCCGATGGCCAGGGAGAACAGCGCCGTGGCAGCGTAGGCCCTGGGCGCGGTCAGCCCGAGTGTCAGAACCAGCAAGGCTGCGCGTCTCATGGCGAGGTGACAGTGAGAAGAGCCTGTCCCTTAGCCAGCGCCGCGCTTTCGGGCAGGCGTAGAAGATCGTCGCGCCCCATCGCTCGCTCGGTCACGCGGACCTTTACGACATAGGCTCCGGCGGCGTGCTCGGGGCCAATCTTGATGGCGCGAGTGGTAGCGGCCGGAGTGGTTGTGACGGCGTCAACCAGCGGAGAGAAAGTCTCGGCCGAAAAGTACCAGATTCTTTCGCCCCCTTGGGCCGGCTCGGCCCATGCAGACACGAAGCCGTGCACACCGGCCACGCGCACGACCAGGAGCGATCCGGTCGGACATGCGTCCAGCGCCGCGCCCAAACACTCGATCTCTGCAGACGGCGTCGCCGACGCCTTCGCCGCGGTTCCTTTCGCGCGAAACGGCGACGAGGCGGGCGGTGAAAACCAGGGCACGAGGAGAAACAACGCCGTGGCAGCGACCGCCGCAGTGCCGAATCCCGCGAGAGACCACCGCCAGCGCGTCCGCGCGGGGGACTCGGCCTTCACGCGTGCCAGAACCGTCTGCAGGATGGCATCGCGTCGAGCGGCGCCTATGCCTCCGCGTCCGAGCAGAGAATCGAGTTCCTCATTGGTCCGTGGCGGGTTCATGCGGGCACACTCACCCCTTTTCACTTCGGACTGGGGTGAATTCTGGTTGGCGGCACGTGCTGATTCCCGCGGCGTCAAGGGCGGCTGCCAGCCCGTCCCGCAAGTGCCGATCGAGCCTGCGCAGCGTCTGGCGGCCCACGCCCAGCTTCTCGGCTGCCTGTTCCTGTGAAAGGCCCTCCTCGTGGCGCAGTCTGTGCACTTCGCGCAAGTCTTGCGGAAGCGCGGCCAGGTATTCCTCGACCACCCGCATGGTCACGGGTGCCTCCCATGGCGCCCGGTCCTCGGGCACCGGTGCCATCTCGATCGCCGCCTCAAGCTCCGCCCACGACGACGGGATCTCGCGTCCCCGCACGCGCGCCCAGTCCACCAAAACATTGCGGGCGATGGCGTAGAGATACGGCCCGTAGTCGCGAAGCCCGTCGTAGGCCCGCCGACCCTTTTCCGAGAAAGCCCGCACAAATACCTCCTGCACCAAATCGGCCAAATCGTCTGGCTGGCGGCACGCACCGCCGACCCACGTCCCCCGGCCGCGCACTTCGAACCCCGCGCTCAACAGGCGCTCGACCTTGCGAACAAATCTCCAGTAGACCGCAGCAAGGGCTTCCGGCACACCGGCACGGAATCGATCGAGTAGCGCGCCGTCCGTCCTCAGGAGAGGCATCGAGGGCGTGCTTCTATCACAAAAGCGGCCCTGCAAGAGCAACAGGCAAGTATCAGACGCGATCGGTGAAACGCTCCAGAAGTGGTAGCCTAGGCGCCATGGCCGACCACTTCTACGTCACCACGCCCATCTACTACGTCAATGCCGTGCCCCACCTGGGCACCTTCTACACCACCACGGTGGCCGACGCGTTGGCGCGCTACCACCGGGCGCGCCGGCACGAGACCTACTTCCTCACCGGCACCGACGAGCACGGGCAGAAGATCGAACGCCTTGCGCAGGAGATGGGCATCAGTCCCAAGGCCTACTGCGATGGCATCGTGGCCAAGTTCAAAGAAACCTGGGAGCGCATGGGGATCAGTTACGACCGCTTCATCCGCACCACCGACGCCGACCACCACGCCGCCGTGGAAGCCATGTGGCAGCGCATTTCCGCCAACGGCGACATCTACCTGGCCGACTACGATGCCATGTACTGCGTGGGCTGCGAAGGCTGGAAAACCGAGGAGGAAGTGGTGGTCGAGGATGGCAACAAGCTGTGCCCATTGCACCGCAAGCCGGTGGAGCGCGTGCGCGAGCAGAATTACTTCTTCCGTCTGTCCAAATACGCGGACAAACTACTCGCGCTCTATGGGCAGCCCGGGTTCATCCGGCCCGAGTCGCGCAAAAACGAAGTCACCGAGTTTGTGAAGAGCGGGCTACGCGACCTTTCCATCTCGCGCACCTCGGTGAAATGGGGCATCCCCGTGCCCAACGATCCCAAGCACGTGGTGTACGTGTGGCTCGACGCCTTGACCAACTACGTGTCGGCTCTGGGCGGGCCAGATCGGGTGCTCACCGACCCGCACAGCCAGGCGCTGTGGGGCGCGTGCACCCATCTCATCGCCAAGGACATTTTGCGTTTCCACGCCGTGTACTGGCCGGCCTTTCTGATGTCGGCCGGGCTGCCGCCGCCCAAGGGCGTGTTCTGCCACGGCTACATCACGGTCAAGGGACAAAAAATTTCCAAGTCCATCCCGGCCACGCGCGTGGACCCCAACCTGATCGCCGGTGCGCTGGGGGCCGATACCCTGCGCTACTTCGTGCTGCGCGAGTATTCCTTGGGTGGCGATGGCGACTTCACCTACGAGGCGCTGTTTCAGCGCCACGAGTCCGACCTGGGCAACGACCTGGGGAACCTGGTCAATCGCACGATTTCCATGGCCCGTACGCTCAGCGGCGACGGTCTCGATGCGGCCCACCGCTCGGGGTATTCAGCCGGAGATCCGTTTTCCGAGGAGGAACTGGTACTCCGCAACGTCGCGCGCGAGGCCACCCTGGCCGCGACCAAGGCGTGGGACGACTTCCAGCCCTCGCGGGCTCTGGAAGCGACCTGGTCCATGATCCGCGCCGGCAATGTGTACCTCGATCGCACGGCGCCCTGGAAACTGAAGAAGGCAGGCCAGACCGCCGAGCTGCGTGACGTCTTGGCCAACACCTGCGAAGTGATCCGCCGCGCGGCCATCATGGTCGCGCCGGCCATGCCGGCAGCGGCCCGCGAGATCTTGCGCCAGATTGGCCGCGAGCAGGATGTGGGACTGTGGCCCTTCGAGGACTGGGGCGGCTGGCCAGGCGGCAAGCTGTGCGAACCCAAGCCCATCTTTCCCCGCCTGGAGCCGGACCGGCAGAAAGAACTGATCGCCACCTGGCTCGATCAGACTCCGCCGGTCAAGGTCGCGGTCGGAGCCAGCGCTCCCGGCCAGCCCGTGGCCGAAATCACCATCGAGGAATTCAAGAAGATGGATCTGCGCGCCGCCAAGGTTCTGCAAGCCGAAGCGGTGCCCAAGACGGAGAAACTGCTCAAACTGACGCTCGATCTTGGTGGCGAGCAGCGCACGGTGATCTCGGGCATCGCCGGCGCCTATGCCCCGGCTGATCTCGTCGGCCGTACCGTGCTCTACCTGGCCAATTTGAAACCAACCAAGATCCGCGGCGTCATGTCCCAGGGCATGATCCTGGCCGGCAGCGCAGACAACGTCCTTGCCCTGTGTGTCTTCGATCGCGAAGTGCCTCCGGGGGCCAAGGCGACGTAGGGGATTAGTTAGCTCTTTTCACCACAGAGGGCACAGAGGTCACAGAGCCGGATCGGAAAGGGAAAAGGGTCGGGTTCTTTCCGGTCCGAACCCCTTCTTCCTTTCCGACCTCTGTGTTCTCTGTGCTCTCTGTGGTGACGAGGGCGCGCGCGAAGCGCGCGGGGCGGGCGGAGTGGGCTGTCCGTCCCGAAGCCCCCGCAGGGGAAACAGCTAGCCTGGTTCGACTATCGACCATGGCCGTGTTAGGCCACGGGCATGGCATCAGCGAAGCCAAGCATTCCTGTGGGCGGCGAACCTATCACCGTGTCGTCGAGCGGCGCGCTCACGGTGCCGGATCGCCCCATCATCCCGTTCATCGAAGGCGACGGCACCGGCCCCGACATCTGGCGTGCCTCGGTGCGTGTGCTCGACGCTGCGGTGGAAAAGGAATTCGGCGGCAAGAAGAAGATCGCCTGGGCCGAGGTCTACGCTGGCGAGAAGGCAAAAAACCTTTTCGGCACCTGGCTGCCCGACGAAACCATCGAGGCGTTCAAGACCTACCTGGTGGGCATCAAGGGCCCGCTCACCACACCGATAGGCGGCGGCATCCGCTCGCTCAATGTGGCCATACGACAGATCCTGGATCTCTACGTGTGCCTGCGGCCGGTGCGCTACTTCGCGGGCGTGCCTTCGCCGGTCAAGCGCCCCGAAAAAGTGAACATGGTGATCTTCCGCGAGAACACGGAAGACATCTACGCCGGCATCGAATGGGCGGCCGAATCGTCCGAGGCCAAGAAGCTGATTGCCTTCCTGCAGACGGAAATGGGCGTGAGCAAGATTCGCTTTCCTGGCAGCTCGGCCATTGGCATCAAGCCGGTGTCGCGCGAAGGCTCCGAACGCCTGTTGCGCGCGGCCTTTGACTACGCCATTCGCCACCAGCGCAAGAGCGTGAACATGGTCCACAAGGGCAACATCATGAAGTTCACCGAGGGCGCGTTCCGCGACTGGGGCTATGCCCTGGCCAAGCGCGAATACGCTGGCCGCGTGATTGGCTGGGATGACTGTGGCGGCAAGCCGCCCGCCGGCCAGATTCTGCTAAAAGACTCCATTGCGGACATCACCCTGCAACAGGTGCTCACCCGTCCTGACGAATTCGACGTCATTGCGACCCTGAACCTGAACGGCGACTACCTCTCCGACGCGCTGGCAGCGCAAGTCGGAGGCATCGGCATCGCGCCTGGGGGCAACATCAACTATCTCACCGGTCATGCCATCTTCGAAGCCACCCACGGCACCGCGCCCAAATACGCCAACCTCGACAAGGTGAACCCCGGCTCCGTGATCCTTTCGGGCATCATGATGCTGGAACACCTGGGCTGGACTGCAGCCGGCGAGCGCATCGTGCGCGCCATGGAGAAGACCATCGCGCAAAAGACCGTGACCTACGACTTTGCCCGCCTCACCGACGGCGCGAAAGAGATTTCGTGCTCCGAATTCGGCACGCGCATCATCGCAAACATGTGAAGGAGTTAGCTTTTTTTTCACCACAGAGAGCACAGAGGTCACAGAGCCGGACCGGAAAGGAAAGTGACAGGAAAGGAAGGGGTTGGGTTCTGTCCGATCCGAACCCCTTCTTCCTTTCCGACCTCTGTGTTCTCTGTGCTTTCTGTGGTGAAACAGCTAGCTCACTCCGGCTTTCTTGTGAGTAGTCTAGGGTGAATGCCTGACTCCTTGACCAAGCTGCTGGCCTCCCTGCGCCGTTCGTGCAAGAGCGGTCTCTGGTCCAGCGGTGTGAACCTGGTGCGCGCCGGGGCCGTGGCGGTTGAATCCCGCAACGACGAGGAGATCGTCCTGCGCGTGCGCAGCCCGGGCCGGGCCGTGGCGCCCACGGTGGTTCTGTATCCCGGCGAGAACGAGTGGGACTGCGACTGTCCTGGTCGGGTGCGCCCGTGCGAGCACTTGGCCGCCGCGGCCATTGCGCTTGGCCAGGGCGAGGCCGCGAGCGCGGGCGATGCGGAAGCCAAGCCACTGCCCAAGGCCGAAGACACATGGGCGCGCATCGTGTACCGCTTTTCGCAAATTCCCGGCGGGCTGCAATTGCGGCGCTTCGTGGTGCGCGCCGACGGCAGCGAGACGCCTTTGCAAGGCACACTGTCCGCCCTGCTCTCCCGGCCGGACCAAGCCCGCAATCTGCAGGTCGAGCAACACGATCTGCAAGCGGATCGCATCCTGGAATTCGGCAGCCACGGCACGTTGCCGCCGCCCAAAGTGGACGCCCTGGTGCGCACGCTGGTCGGCGCGCGCCTGGTCTTTCTCGACGGCCGCGAAGTGGCCATGTCCGAGGAGGAACTCCTGCCCAGCGCGCTGGTCGAAGATCGCGGCGACGAGGTCGTCGTCACCATCCATCGCGATCCGCGCATCACCTCGGTGCTCAGCGCCGGCCTGGTGCTGGCCGGCGACGCCCTCACCCGCCACGGCGAGATCGAACTGTGCGGCGCCTGGCTACAGCACCTGCCCATGGTCCAACGCTACGCGCCTGGCCAGCTGGCCGAGCTGGCGACCCGTGTGCTGCCCGAGCTCTCGCGCCGCATGGCCGTCGAGGTGCGCTCCAAGCGCTTGCCCAAGATCGTGCGCGGCCTGGCCCCGCGCCTGGTGCTGGACATGACCCAGTTGGGCTCGTCGCTGGCAGTGCTGCCCAAGCTGGTCTACGGCAACCCGCCCTGCGTGCGCATCGACGACGGTCGCATGGTGCATCTGTCTGGCCCGGTGCCGGTGCGCGACGAGCCGGCGGAGCGCCGCCTGGTTGAGAAACTGCGCTCCGATCTCGATCTGATGCCGGGCCGACGCTCGACCTTCGAGGGCGCGGACACCGCGCGCTTCGTGGAAAAGGTCAAACGCTGGCACGGCGATCTGGCTGGCGACGGAGCGCGCCTGCTCGGCGCGCGCGTGCGCCTGGAACCCAACATGCGCGTGCGCGATCTGCCTGCGTCGGGAAACGGCATTCCGCAGGCGGGCTTCGATTTCACCTTCACTGTGGTGGGCGAGACCGAGGCCGAGCAGCGCGCGCTCGGCCCGGGGCCGCATTCTGTCGACGCAGCCACGGTGATTCGCGCCTGGGAGGACGGCCTGGGTCTGGTTCCACTGGTTGGGGGGGGATTCGCGCCCCTGCCGCAAGCTTGGCTCGACCAGCACGGCGGAGTTCTGGCGCGCCTGCTCGCGGCCCGCGCGGCCGACGGCCGGCTTGCCAACCACGCCCTGCTCGCGCTGGGCAGTCTATGCGACGATCTCGACCAGCCGCCGCCCGCCGGGCTGGATCGCCTGGCGCCGCTCGCGGAAAGCTTCGAACGTCTGCCCGAGGCGACTCTGCCCGCGGATCTGCGCGCCACCCTGCGGCCCTACCAGAAAGTCGCAGTCAACTGGCTGGCCTTTTTGCGCAGCGTGGGTCTGGGCGGCCTCCTCGCCGACGACATGGGCCTCGGGAAAACCATTGAGGCCATGTGCCTGTTTGAGAAAAAGTGTTTGGTCGTTGCTCCGACGAGCGTGCTCCCCAATTGGCAGTCCGAGCTGGCGCGCTTCCGTCCCTCGCTGCGGGTCAGCGTGTACCACGGCCCGACCCGCAAGCTCGACGAGAGCGCCGACGTCACTCTCACGACCTACGCAATCTTGCGCCTCGACAGCGCGGAGTTGTCTGCAAAACACTTCGACCTGGTGGTGATCGACGAGGCGCAAGCCATCAAGAATCCCGACAGCCAGGTGGCCCGCGCCGCGTACGCTCTTTCCGCCGAGTTCCGCATCGCCATGACCGGCACGCCCGTCGAGAATCGACTCGACGAATTGTGGAGCCTCATGCACTTTGCGAACCGCGGCCTGCTCGGCGGCCGGCGCGAATTCGACGCCGAGTTTGCCCGCCCGGTGGCTGACGGCATTCCCGGCGCCGCCGCGAATCTGCGCCAGCGCATCCGTCCCTTTGTCATGCGCCGGCGCAAGGCCGAGGTGGCGCCCGAGCTGCCCCCGCGTACCGAGGCCACGCTCAAGGTCGTGCTCGACGAGCGCGAGCGTGCGGTGTACGACGCAGTCCGCGCCGCGACCCAGGCCGAGTTGGTCGCCTCGATGAGCGGGACTGACGAAAAAGGCTTCAGTGTAATGAAGGCCCTGGAGGCCCTGCTGCGCTTGCGCCAGGCCGCCTGTCACCGCGGGCTCTTGCCCGGACAGAAGGCCGACACCTCTGGCAAAGTCGAAGCCCTGCTCGAATCCCTGGAAACCGCAGCCGCCGACGGCCACAAAGCGCTCGTCTTTTCACAATGGACCTCATTGCTCGACCTCATTGAGCCAGCACTGAACAATGCCGGTATTCCCTACACACGCCTCGACGGCTCCACCCGCGACCGCGGCGAGGTAGTGGAACGCTTTCAGTCCGAGGATGGCCCTCCAGTCATGCTCATTTCACTGAAGGCCGGCGGCACTGGCCTTAATCTGACTGCCGCCGACCACGTGTTTCTGTGCGACCCCTGGTGGAACCCCGCAGTGGAAGACCAAGCTGCCGACCGCGCCCATAGAATTGGGCAGGATCGCCCGGTGACGATCTACCGACTGATCGCCGTGGACACGGTCGAGGAGCGCATTCTGGACTTGCAGGAGAAGAAGCGCGCTTTGGGCGAAGCCGCCCTAGGCGACGGCGGCGCGGCAGCTTCGCTGACCAGAGAAGATTTGATGGCGTTGTTGGCGTAGGTGGCAGACGCGATGCGGCTGTTCACCGGAGATCCAGAAACTCGGTATAGCCTTTCCGGGCCAGACGGCTGATGGTCGTCTCCGCGACCTTTCTCACCTGGTTGTCGTAGTGAGCATCCAAATCGAAAGGCGTTTCCTTCCGGCCGGGGATCTGCCGAGGACGAGACGCGACCCAGACGCACATATCGACTACAGGCTTCCAGTCGAAAACGCGCCCAGCGCGGACGGCCGCCGCAAGCCCGTTGAGCGCAGCCCGGAGATAGGTTGGATCCAGCCGCTTCAGATCTTCTGCGGCTGCCGCGTAGCTGTCGGGCTTCTGCTTGACGACCCTCGCGAGTGAGCGTGACTGCCGTTCAGGCTCCGGACTGCCGAGTTCGGAAGATGGCTTTCGCGACGCGATGGTGTCCACCACTTGGGCGGGTGTCATTTGGGTGAGCTCTTCATCGCCACCGGCAGATCCTTTGCGTCGCGTGCGCTGCTGCCTGAAGTCAACCGTTAGGATCCGCGCTGGGATCGCTGGCGGCACCCGCCAACGCCCGGGGCCCCTGCTCGGTGAACACGTACTCGTGCTGGGCGTCGCGCACGATGAGCGTACGCTTGGCCCCGGCGCCCACAACGAACTCGAAGCCGGAGATGCCCGGTACCATGGTGATGAAGGAGATCGTGCCGTCCGGGTTCTTTATGGCGTGGTTACCCTTGAGCGCACTGCCGTAGTCGAAGGTGGTGGCCCTCGTGCCCAGGGGTTCGAAGACCCGGGGCCGCATGGCCTGGTCGTAGGCCGCGCCCAGCTCGAGCTTGGGGTAGAGCACGTGCCCGCGCATCCCGATCGCGAAAACGCGCCGACGGAAGGCTGGGACAATCTGATGGCGGACCTGCAGCGCAACCGGCCCGATTTCATCGTCGACGCGGCCACCGGCAAGCTCGACAAAATGGACGACGAACCCATCACCCGCCACTCGCACATCGCCGCGTTCGTGGACAGGTATTGCGGTTGGAAATAGTCGAGCTGGGCGTGCCGCCTTATCGCCGGAGGTGAAGGGGTAGCACCGGGCGCGCGGCCATCAAACCGAAGGACCAATACTTCATATTGATGCCATTTGCTATCCACTTTCGCTGCCGTCCTACTGCATCTCCCTGAAAACATATGCGGCGCGAAAACTGCGTGCCTTGGGTGCCATTGACCCACCTCGTGCGACTTGCCACGAAACGGAGCTGTATGGCAGGTCCAAGGCACAGCGACGGGCGGGACGGCACATTCGGCTGTCGAAAAATGAAGGTGGGGGAGTATGCCCGCTAAGAAATACGATTCCAGCATTGCCGACGACGACGCACGGCCCCTGACTGTCGTCACCGAGGTTCGACGGGAAGAGGTGCTGCTCAAGGCGGGGGTCCTGCAGAGCGCGATCTTCAACAGCGCTAATTTCTCGAGTATCGCCACCGATGCGAAGGGCGTCATTCAGATCTTCAACGTGGGCGCAGAGCGCATGCTGGGCTACGCGGCCGCTGAGGTCGTGAACAAGCTTACGCCAGCGGGGATTTCCGATCCGGTGGAAATCATCGTGCGCGCCAAGGCGTTGAGCCAGGAGCTGGGAACCACGATTGCTCCGGGCTTCGAGGCGCTGGTGTTCAAGGCCTCGCACGAGATCGAAGATATCTACGAATTGACCTATATTCGCAAGGACGGCAGCCGTTTGCCAGCGGTCGTGTCGGTCACGGCCCTGCGCGACGATCACGATGCCATCATCGGATATCTGTTGATCGGCACCGACAACACGGCTCGCAAACGGGTGGAGGCAGAGCAACAGAAGCTCGATCAGCGCCTGCGCGATTACCAATTCTACACACGCTCTCTCATCGAGTCTCACATGGATGCGCTGGTGCTCACGGATCCGCTGGGCACTATCACCGACGCGAACAAGCAGATGGAGGCGCTTACTGGCTGCACACACGACGAGTTGATCGGCGCGCAGTTTAGGGACTATTTCACCGATCCGGAGCGGGCCCAAGCCGCCGTCAAGCTGGTGCTGCGAGAAAAGCGAATCACCGACTATGAACTCACCGCGCACAACCGCAACGGCAAGACAACGAATGTGTCCTACAACGCCACCACCTTCTACAACCGCGACCGGGTTCTCCAGGGCGTGTTCGCCGCCGCGCGCGACGTCACCGAGCGCCAACTCATCCAGCAGGCGCTTCAGAAGACCAACGTCGAGCTGCAGCGCGCCAAGTTGGTGGCGGAGAAAGCCAACCTCGCCAAATCGGATTTTCTTTCCAGTATGAGCCATGAGCTTCGCAGTCCGCTCAATGCAATCCTCGGCTTCGCCCAACTGATGGAGTCGGCCTCTCCATCGCCGACGGACTCACAGAAGGAAAGCATTGCCCAGATCCTGCAGGCGGGATGGCATCTGCTGAACCTGATCAATGAAATTCTCGACCTCGCGGTCATCGAGGCCGGGAGAGTGTTGCTCTCGACTGAACCAGTATCCTTGGCCGACGTCATGGCCGAATGCCAGGCCATGCTAGAGCCCGAGGCGCAACAGCGCGGAATCAGCATGACCTTTCCCTGCTTCGACGATCCGATCTTCGTCAGCGCCGACCGGACCCGACTTAAGCAAGTCGTCATCAACCTGCTGTCCAACGCGATCAAATACAACAAGCAGTCGGGAACGGTCGTTGTGGCGTACGATATGAGAACCACGGGACGCACGCGGATCAGCATCGCCGACACTGGCATGGGGTTGACTGCGGAGAAGCTGGCCCAGCTCTACCAGCCTTTCAATCGCCTCGGACAGGAGTCGGTGGCTGGGGTGGCAGGCACGGGCATCGGCCTGGTGGTAACCAAGAGACTGGTCGAACTCATGGGGGGCGAACTTGGAGTCGAAAGTACCGTCGGCACCGGGAGCGTGTTCTGGTTCGAGTTGGTCTCGAGCGCCGCGCTGCAACTTGAGGCTGAAATGTCGGAAGCCGCGGCTCGCGACAAAACGCCCATGCCTATCGGCATGCCGGTACACACCCTGCTCTATGTCGAGGACAACCAAGCGAACATGAGGTTGGTGGAGCAAATCATCGCGCGGCGGCCCGATCTTCGCTTGCTGACCGCAATCAATGGACTGCTTGGCATCGAGCTCGCGCGCAAGGAACAACCGACAGTGATCCTAATGGACATCAACCTGCCCGGCATCAGCGGTGTCGCTGCCATGGAGATCTTGCGTGAAGACCCGGCCACGGCGCACATCCCGGTCGTGGCTCTCAGCGCCAATGCAAATCCCCGGGACATCGAGATAGGTTTGGCGAAAGGCTTCTTTCGCTATCTAACCAAACCCATCAAGATCAAAGAATTCACGGATACCCTGAGCGCGGCACTCAAATTTCGAGAAGCAAAACTGCGCTAGCACAATGGAAACGGGAGACACAGGATGGTCAGAACTTTCGAGATTCTCAACGCTAGAGTTCTGATCGTCGACGATCAGGAATCCCATGTCCTCTTGCTCGAGCGAATGCTGCGCGGAGCTGGATATACTTCCATTGAGTCAACGATGGAGCCGAGTGCGGTCTGCGAGCTCCACCGCAAGAATCGCTACGCCGCGATTTTGCTCGATCTCAAGATGCCAGGCATGGACGGATTCCAGGTCATGGAAGGCCTGAAAGAGGTCGACACGCACGAGGACTCTCCGGTCCTCGTCATCACCGCCGAGCCAGGGCAAAAGCTGCGGGCGTTGAAAGCCGGCGCGAGGGACTTCGTCAGCAAGCCGCTCGATCTACCGGAGGTGTTGATCCGCGTTCACAACATGATCGAGGTCAGTCTGCTTCGCCTGGAAATAGATCTCCTTCGCGCCCAGCTTGTGGACGCGCAGAAGCATCAGACTTCAGTAACCGCCGCCATCTGACGCGGCCCTGACTTTGCCGCGGTGGATGCGGTAGTCCGGTACAGGCGCAGACCAGGTGCTTCACCTGGACCTGCCTGGTGGTCTCGGCATCGCCGAGCTTGAATGTCGGCAGCAGGCTGGTCACTGGCTGGAAGGCCTTTGTGCTGCCCACGGCTGGAGTAGAATATGGTCATGGCTGGCACCGGCACGCCCGAGGCGAATTTGCAGGCGGAGAACCTACGCCTGGCCGAGCAAGTGCGGGCGCTGTCTGGGGACGAGCATCTTCGCCGCGAGGCCGCGCCCTGGCGAGACGCCACGCCGACGGAACGGGTGGCCGAGACCTGGCGTCTGTGCGCCCTGGTGCCATGGTTCCGTTCGCTCTGGCCTGAGGACGTACGCGCGCGCGCTGAGGCACCTGACCCCATGCCGGCGAGCACACTGGCAATTCTTGAGCGGCTGAAGCAGGAGGGTGACAGCAAGTGACGACGCCGGAGGCAGCGCCGACCGAAGTTGCCGCGCGACTGGCCGATCGTTTTGACGAGGATGGACTGGCCTATGCGCTGGGCGGCGCTCTGGCGCTGGGTGCGTGGGGCGTGCCGCGAACGACGTCGGACGTGGACGTGTCGGTCTTCGTGAGCGAGAGAGAACTCGACCGCTTGCTCGATAGCGTGGAGCGAGCAGGCGCCATGGTGGAGCGGGCGGAAGCCCACCGCTCGGTCGCGCGCACCGGCTTCTTTGTCGCATTCTTCGGCAGGACGCGCATCGATCTATTCATTGCCCATCACCCCTGGCACGCCGAGATGCAGCGCCGGCGTGTTGCGCTGCCGACACCTGACGGGCATCCGCGATGGTTTCTTTCGCCAGAAGATACGGCTCTGGCCAAACTGCTCTACGCGCGACCCAAGGACGTGCAGGATCTCGAACGACTGTTTGCCGTGCAAGCTGGGCGCATCGATCTGGCGTATCTACGCCGGTGGTTGCCGCGAATGGTGCCGGCCGCGGACGCCCGTCTTGGGTTGCTCGAGAGTCTCGCGCGCAGACTCGCGACCGAGCCGGAGTGAGCTAGAAACGCCGCTCAGGGTGCTACAGTCGCGGCGTACTTGCTTTGTATGTAGTTGAGAACCGTTGTGCCATCCGGGTCGGTGATATCGGCAGTGGTCCAGGGGCCGGTCTTGCTTGCCGTGGTCTTGAAGATGGCGGACGTCTCGCCATTGGTTTCGACCGACCAGTTGGTGCAACCGATATTGTTGGTATCAAGGAAGTCCCACCAGGTCTGCAATTCCGTCGCATCGAAGGTACCGTTCCCAGTCGATGCACATCCACCGTACTCGGTCACGAAGATGGCAATGCCTGCGGCCAGCGCTTTGGTCACATTCGGGCCGAAGCTGGTGAAATGGTGGGTGTACGCGTAGAAATGGAACGTGTAGGCCAGGTTGGTCGAAGTGGTGACAGGATCGGCGGCGGCCAGATTGGGCTGCTGGTCCCAATTCGGGGTGCCAAGCAGTATGATGTTGTCGGGGTCGATAGCACGGATCTTCGCCACTACCGTCTCATGGTAGGTCTTGATGGTGGGCCAGGTCACGCCCGACGGTTCGTTCCAGATCTCGTACATCACGTTGGGGGTGTTGCCATAGGCCGTGGCCATGCTGGCAAAGAAGGTCGACGCCGCACTTGCATCGGCACCGGCCCCTGAATGCCAATCGATGATTGCGTAGATGCCATTGGCGATGCAGGCATCGACCACCGCCTGGAGCAACGGCGTCTGCGTACTTAGGCTGTTGGGAAGAATGGGAATGCGCAAAATGGCGCAGTCCAGGTCCTTGGCCAGGTGGCCAACCGCGGACGCATTGTAGAATTGCGTTCCCTGAGTATTCCAGGCGTACATGGACATTCCATGCAGCGCGATGACTTTGCCGTTCTGATCGACGATCTGGTTCCCCACGACTTTGAGCTGTCCATGCACGCTAACGGGCGTCCCTGACGGCGCGGACCCTGTGTTTCCAGTTCCTGGCGTGCCTCCGACCGACGTCGTGCCGCCGGCTGGCTTGCTACCGCCGGTTGGCGCGGTGCCACCCGCGGCCGTCCCTCCTGCGCTCTTGCCACCCGCACCGGCGGAACCCGTGACCCCACCGGAGGTCGTCGCGCCGCCGGAGGTCTTCACGCCACCCGAGCTGCCTGTCGCGCCGCCTGTGCCGGTCTTGCCGCCAGATTCCGTCACGCCACCGGAGTCAGCCGCGCCACCCTCGGTCGTGACACCACCGGAGGTGCTCACGCCACCTGCGCCGATCCCGCCCTCTGAGCTGGCACCACCGGAAACGCCCGCGGCCCCCGTGTTGCCTGCCCTTCCCGGCGTGCCGCCGGTTGCGGGATTCGCGCCACCTGTTCCCAAGGACGAGCCACCTGTGTTACCTGCCGCTCCTGGCGCGCCGCCGGTCGCGAGATGCCCGCCACTGGTTCCGCCTGAATGCGCCGTTGATGGTGACGTGGACGAAGCGCATGCTCCGGCGGCGAGCACAGGCAGCATCGCAAATAGACCCAGGAGTATCTTCCCTACGCAATTGTTCATGGAACCTCTTGCTTCAAGTGTTGGCACGGCAGTCAGCTTGGCGTTGGTAGGATAGGGGCGGCGAGAGGCCCAAAGCTTCAAATGAAAGCAGCGAATAGTTTGTCGCGTCAAAGAACCATCCTCGACGCAAGCGCAATGGCCTCCTTGGTCGAACAACTGCGCCGTGGTTTCTGGGAACGAGAATCGTCGCCGCGAGAGAACGACGCTTTGAAGTTCGTGTAAAGTTCCCGCGCCATGACTTCGTCTAGCCCACTTTCCAATCCTGTACCCTGGAACCTCGTCGCATCCGACTACGCCGCCGAGGTCGCTCCCATTTTTGCCTGGTTTGCCCAGAAGGCGATCGATCTCGCGCGTCTCGCCCCGGCTGCGCGAGTGCTTGATGTGGCCGCTGGGCCCGGGACACTGTCATTTCTGGCGGCGCGGGCCGGCGCTCACGTGACGGCGATCGATTTCTCGCCCGCAATGATCGAGAAACTGCGCGAACGCGCGTCCTCCGAGTCGGTGGCAGTCGAATCGCAAGTCGGCGACGGGCAGGCGTTGCCCTTCGCAGAGGCATCCTTCGATCAGGCGTTCTCGATGTTCGGCTTGATGTTCTTCCCCGACCGAATCCTCGGTTTTCGCGAACTGCTGCGCGTGCTGGTGCCGGGCGGTGTGGCGGTGGTGTCGAGCTGGGCGTTCGAGGACGGAGACAGCTGGCGCAACCTGATCTGGGGCGCGGTTCGAGAGCACCTGCCCAACTTGCCGCTCGGCGGTTCAGCACCTCCCTTGGGCAACGTCGATGACTGCCGTCGCGAGATCACGGCAGCGGGATTTGCGAACGTCGAGGTTCACGAGCTCGTACACGCGCTGCCGGCGATGACGACGCGTGAGGGATGGGCGTGGATGGTGCGCGCAACCGCCCCGATCGCCTTGCTACGCCAGAGCCTCGGACCGACGAAATGGGCCTTTTTCGACGCGTGTATCCTGGCCAAGCTGATCGAGACATTCGGTGAGGAACGCCAAAGCATGAGGCGAAAGGCGAACCTGTCGGTGGGACGCAAGCGAAGCTAGTGCCTCCGGTCAGAATTTCGGCCACGTTTGGGCGGCCGATCCATCCCGGCCGGCTGCGTTGCTCCTCGGTTACATACGTCGAGTATGCGCCCTCGTCGCGCCCTGCCGTCCGGGCGTCTCGTCCACCGAAACATGACCGCTCTTCTGACCGGAGGCACTAGTCCGAACCGGGCCAGCCAGAGTGAGTTCGACCGGTACGGTCGAAGAGCCTCCCAACTGGGCGGCGGACGGGCCACCGACGTTGCCCCGCGCCAAGTCACACGGCGCGCCAAGCTGCCGCGCAAGCGGCTCGTCCAATACTCTGGTTGAAGTGTTACAATCGGAAGATGTTTAGCAGGACCATCCAACGATCTTGTGTCGTCGCGCATTTCGCACTTCTCTTGGCGCTGGGAGCTGCTGCTGGCTGCTCATCGGGAAATGGTAGCCCGGGGACGACAGGCGGTACTCCCGCTGCAACTGGCGGTGCTGGACCAAACACCGGAGGAGCCGCGGGGCCAGGCGGCGCTGGCGGGGCTTCAAGCACCTTCGCCAATACGGGCGGCGCCACGACATCGAGCAGCGCTGGCGGAAGTGTGGTAGCGGGCGGCACGAAGACGGCTACGGGTGCCGCGGCCACGGGCGGCGCAACCGGTGGCGCGGCCACGAGCGCAGCAACCGGAGGCACGGTAAGCAACACGGGTGGCGCGGCCACTGGCGGCGCAATCGCCGGCGCAACAGGCAACACCGGTGGAGCAGCCACAGGCGGCGCCATCGGCGGCACGGCAGTGAGCAGCAGCGCCCCAGGAGGCGCGACCACAGGCGGAAAGACCGGCGGCACGGCAGGCAGCAGCGCCACAGGTGGCGCGGCCACCGGCGGCGCAAAGACCGGCGGCACCTCGGGAAGCAGTACCACAGGTGGCACAACAGCAGGCGGAGGGACATCCGGCACCGCGGGAAGCGGCGGCACGAGCACGACAGGTGGCAGCACCCTCATCGGCGGCCCTGGTCCGGCGGCTCAGTTGATTACCCAGAGTGGCGTCGACTGGGGCAAATTGGTGATCGACTCAACGATTGCTGGCAAGACCTCTTTTGGCTCCACCTATCCCGAGGGACTGATCCTGCACGGGATGTCTAAGGCCTACAAGCGACTCAAGAATCCAACCTATCTCACGTTCCTGACGACATCAGTGGGCAAATGGGGCGTTGCCGACGGCACCAGCCTGGACAACATCATGCACATGGCGGCACTGTGTGACACATATGAATTCACCCAGACTGCCAGCTACAAAGCTCCTGCCGATGCGACCCGCAAAATCTTCGATACCTACCCCAAGACCAGCGACGGCGCCTTCTGGCACGCCAACAATGGAACTCGCGACCACCAACTTTGGGGGGACGGGGTTTTCATGTCTCTCTCGTTCCTCACTCGCTACGCCACGGTTTTCAACGATCCAACCGTGTACCCGATAGCTGTCACCAACCTGAGCGTCACGGCGACGCACCTGAAGAATTCGGCCACCGGTCTCTTCTGGCACGCCTACGATGAAAGTGGCGTCGCGACTTGGGCACAGCCAACGACCAAGTCCAACCAAATAAGCTGGGGCCGAGCCATGGGATGGTTCTCACTGGCAAGCGTGATGACCCTGGAAATGCTGCCTGCCACCGATCCAGGTCGAGCCCAGATAGAGACGATTCTCAAAGATCTCCTCACCGCGGTGGCCAAGTACCAGGATGCGACTACCGGACGGTGGTTCCAGGTTGTCGACATGGGAACGAATGCACAGGACTGGGTCGAGACGTCCTGCTCCAGCATGTACAGCTACGCAATCTGGTGGGCCTATCAACATGGGCTGCTGGATGCGAGCTACGCCGCCGTGGCCACGAAAGGTTTCAATGGCGTCATGCAAATGGTGACCAAGAGCGCAACCAACACGACCACCATTGCCAAGATTTGCACGGGCCTCAACGCCTCGGCCGCCGTGACGGACTATTTCAGCCACCCGACCGCATCGAACGACCAGCATGGAATCGGTTCGTTCTTGCTCATGTGGGAAGGGATGCAGTAGTCAAGCGACTACCTGCCTTCGCCCTCGAAACGCGGCTTTTGGGGGTGACGCTTGTAGAGGAGGATGGTGCGCCCCAGGATCTGCACCACGTTGACGCCGGGTTCTTCGCCCAGGCTCTCGGCCACCGCGAAGCGCGTTTCTGGACATTCCTGCCCCAGCTTGACCTTGATCAGCTCGTGGTCGAAGAGCGCCCGCGTGACCTGGGCAATGACCGCTTCGTTGGTTCCGCTCTTGCCGATCTGAACGATGGCCTGCAAGGCATGGCCGTGGCCGCGCAGCTGGCGGCGCAGGGGCGTGGAAGGCATGAGCGATTGTTTGCGTGGGCTGGTCGGAGCAGGCATGGGCGCAAGTTGCCACACCAGACGGTGCAGGTCACGCCCGACTGCGATGTCGACCATATTCCGAGTGCGCCCGTCAGCCCGAACCGGTGGTGAAGATCCCACAGACACCGTCAGGACTTCACCAGAATATTGGCCCGCCAAGGCCGCAGCAGCGCCGAAACAGGGCCGCTGCGGATCTGGCCCTTCGCTTGCTAGGTCCATGGAGAGTAACCCAGCCATGAGATCGGAATCCTAGCCATGCCGATTCACCACCTGCACGTGTTTGTCTGGGATGTGCGGACGTGGACCTTGGTCGGCCAGGTGCCGTTTCTGATCTTGGTGGCGGTTCTGTACTGGGCCGGAAGGCGGCGCGGCTGGCCGTCGCGCTCGTCGGTCCTGGTGACCGGGGCCTTCGTGGCCGGGTTGTCGCTTGGAACCGCGTTTCTGCCCAGCGTTCTGGGCGCTGCTGCCGGCGGAATCGCCCTGTGGCTTCTCGCTCAGAGGGCGCTGGGACTGCGCCGACCGCCCACGGCGGCACTCGCGCTGGGGCTGGCCGGTCTCATCACCATCGGGCGATGGGGCTGCTTGCTCAATGGCTGCTGCTTCGGAAGCTTGACCGACCTGCCCTGGGCCGTGCACTACGACTCCAGCAGCACCGCCTATTTCTTGCACCAAGCGTTGGGTTTACTGCCGCCCAACGCCAGCCACGCGCTCGGCGTCCACCCCTATCCTCTCTATGAAAGCGCTGGGCTCTTGCTTTGGCTGCCGGTGGGATTCCTGCTGCTCCGGCGTCTGCGTTCCGAGGCCGCGTTGCTGGCCTTCACCGTGGCCTTCGATCTAGGGCTGCGCGGTTTCATCGACGGCAAGCGCGCCATGATCAACGTGTGGTGGTCCGTGCTGGGGCAGTGGCTTGGGTTCAACATGTTTCAGTGGGCCTTGCTGGCATGTGCGTCGGGAGCACTGCTTCTGGGGCTGCTCTTCGAACGACGCGCGCGAGCGGCTGCTCCGGCCAGGCCGGCGGTCGCCATAGTTTCAGTCGAGTCAAACCCGCTGACGCTTTGGTGGGTCTATATCGGCTTGTGCCTGGTGGGATGGTTCAGCAACTCCGCCCAGACGGTCTTCCTGCACCGAGTTCTGCTGGTGGCGCTGGCCTTTTGCATTCCCGCCTTGACCTTGCCCGATTGCTTCGCCTTGAGTCTGCGTGTCCGGCCCTACGCTGGTTACGGGTTTGCGACTCTGCTCTTGCTGGCGCTAGGCCTTCGCTTGGAAACCCGCGCCCACGCCGACGTGGACCGCGCAGAAGACTCGGCGCAGGCCACACTGGACATGCGCGCGGGCGAGCCCAAGCGACGGTGGCTCTACGATGTCGACCGCCGGCGCGGCGTGGTCATCCGGGTGGGGAACCAAGACACAGCGCCTGCAGCGATCAAGCAACGCGAGGATGTGCTGGGAATTCCTCATGCACCAGACGCGAACCAGCCACCGGTCCAGCCGCCAGCGCGCCTGTCCCGCGGCCGAACCTGGGTGGGCGGCGGCATTGCGGGCGGAGCGGCCAAGTACTCCTCGACCACGACCACGAGCAATTCGAGTTCGAGTTCGGATGATTCTTGTTCAGGGACGACCACGACCACTTCACACGACCGCAAGGCCATTGGCGGCTGGGGCGAGGTGGAACGCGAGATTCCCTTCTCGGACCATAGTGTCCTCTGGCTTGGAGGTCGAGCCGGCGTGGTCGGAGAAAGAGAGCTGACCACGGTCACAACGGGTGGCTCGTCGTATCCCACGAGCTCCGAGGACGGCGGCCGGACGTCCTACTACACTCAGCTCTGGGCCGAACTAGAACGCCCCGGCATCGCGCTGGGGTTTGGCGGCTTGGCCGGGTATTCTCCCGGGAACAACGCCTCCTTTTCTCCCGGATTCCATTTGCGCCTCGGACACCCCAGGTTCGGCGCCGACGTCGGCTACCTGGACCGCATGTCTTTTCTTGGCTATCAATCTGGGCATGCCGGGGTTTCGATCGCAGCGCCGCGCGGGCAGAAGATTGAACACCCAGACGACGTGCTCGTGCGCGTCTTCCTCGGGGCGTACAATTTTCCCGGCGCCCGCCTCGATTTCTTCAACGTCGCTCCGGGCGCCGGCATCGAGATCTTCTTCACCCCGCGCCTGGCCCTCGGTCTAGAGGGCGCCGTGTCTTCCGACGGAGGCTTCGGCGGTCTGCACTTTCGCTCCGCCATGGGCGATTGAGGAAACTGGGGAGGCATCGAGCAAACGGCGAGCTAGGCCAGGCGCCTCGGCGGTCTCGTGTTTGATGAAGCGCGCATCAGTCGAGCGCATCATCCTCTACCGCGGTCATATTGACCAAGCCGAATCCCGAAAACGTTGCCTCGGTCATCCTCATCAAAGTCCATCAGTGGAAGTTCATCAGTGTCTACTTCGCCCCACTGAACATCGAACACCCGAAGATAGGCCAGCGATCTTGTCAGAATCGAGCATTTTTCCCAACTGAACGCTATATCGGGAAGACACAGGCGCAACCTCCCAATGCTCCGGCACGTCGCCGAGCCATTCGATGCCGGAGGGTTTCATGGGGGCGCGAGGGTTCAGGCCTTTGGTGACGGCGTGGGAGATGACGGCCTGGCGCTTTTCTTTCAGCAGAATGAGCATGTCGCCCTTGCAAATGGCGTAGGACTCGGCGTTCAGCTCTTGCCCGTACATCACCAGCCGGGCCTTGGGATTGTGGGCACCGAGGTGTTCGCCCGCGACGCTCAGCATGCCACCCTGCCGGCGGTGGGGTCGCAGATGGAGCGGACCACGCCAGGCTTCGAAAGGGCATCGTCGTCCTCCTCCGCGAGGCGGATCGGGGTGCCGGCGGAGGGTGCTGAGGCGCAGTCCCGATCGCGAGGTGATGCGGCTGGCGAAATAGCGGCACGGCTGGCCGGCGCTGGCCCTGAACTACTTCCCCATACCCCTGGCGGTGAGCCAGCCGAACATGGCTGCTTCTGCGTCCGGCCAGGTGGCGTCAGTAAACCCGTGAGATGCGCCAACTACCTCGTGCATGGTGACGTCCGCGCCCGCTGTCTTCAGATTGGCTACCAAACGAAGGCTGTCAGCGATCGGTGCCGTAGAGTCGTTCGATCCTTGAACCACGATGAGCGGGGGAATGTCCCCACGGACATAGGTCATGGGGTTCACTTGCTTGGCTATCGCCAACCGATTGGGCAGGCTGGCCGGAAGCCAGCCCTTGGCCACGCCATCGATCTCGGCCTCGATGTCGGCCGGTCCATATCCGTCCACGATGCCGGCGATCTTGAAATCCGTGGGGGACGTGGGCCCAAGCCCTGCATCGGCGGTGGTCATGCCTACCATCAACGCCAGGTGCCCGCCTGCTGAGGCCCCGGTTACGACGTAGCGGGTTCTGTCGCCGTGGAAATAGTCCATGTAGTCCCAGCACCACTTGGCGGCAAGGAGCGCGTCCTGAACAGCAGCGGGGGCAGGAGCGCCGTCGACGGTGCCGTCGTTGACCCGGTACTCGGCGTTGCACACGATGAATCCGTGGCTCAGGAAGCGGTCGAAGAACGTCGACATGTGGTCTTTTCCGGACGGATAGTTATTCGTATACGAGTGAATCCAGGCTCCGCCGTGAAACATAACGACTATAGGGAGCACCTGGGTGGCCTTGGGGCCGCCGCCCACCGGGTAGAGCACGTCGATACGTTGCGAGGTCAGCGGCCCATAGGCGTAGTTACCCTCCACAGTGAATCCGGCGGGGGGGCTCGAGATGGGAACCTTCGATGCGGTATCGCGAACGGGAGGGATGACGAGCGCGGTACTGGTCGTTCCTCCAGTAGCGCCGACGCCTCCACTGCCACTGGTACCGCCTCCGCCACTGGCACCGCCGCCCTTGCCACCAACTGCCCCACTGCCGCCGCTCAATGAGCCACCGCCGGATCCTCCGGTGCCTCCATTGCCACTGGCGCTCCCGCCCTTGCCACCAGCTGCCCCACTGCCGCCGCTCAATGAGCCACCACTGGATCCTCCGGCGCCTCCACTGCCACTGGCGCTGCCGCCCTTGCCACCAGCTGCTCCGTCGCTGCTGCTCCCCGATGAAACACCGCTCGATCCCCCTCCCCCGACAGCGCCCGCAGAGCCACCCGTGCCAGGCATCGAGCTCGAACCGCCGGTGTTGACGGGCGGCGAGGTTGCTCCGCCACTCGACAATGCACTTGAACCACCGCCGGACAGCGAGCTTGCGCCGCCAGGCAACGCTGCGCTTGCCCCTCCGCTGGACCCCGCGTTTGCACCGCCGCTCGACGCCGCACTCGCGCCGCCCGAGGCGAGTGGACTGGATGCGCTACCGCTTCCGCCGCTTCCCGTGGGGCCGGGCTGCCCGTTGGAGCTCGTGCAGGCGGCGGCCAGGACGACGGCTAGTGAGCAGATCACGTCTCTCCAGCGATCGTGGCCGCTCAACGACGGGGCGTCTGCCTGCTGATGGCTGGTTGTCGTTCGCATTGATGGCTCCTCTCGGTATGCCGATCCGGGTCCGTCGCCCGAGCGCCGCGCCACACGCTCCTCGCATCTTGGCCGCTCTCTGACCCCGCCACACGGCGGCGCTCCGCTCGACCCAAGGAAAAGGATAGTCGATCGTCACCCGATCCTCCAGCGCATTGCCTCGCCTGTCCCTCGTCACCCTATCGCCCGGGGCCCGTCGGGCGGTCGATCCTGGGTGGATGGTGCCTGTTTCCGCCCGAGCCCGGGCAGTCAGCGCGGGGATGGCCGAGCACAGATGCACCCAGAAAACTCCCAAATGTCTTGAATCGCGGCTGGGCAAACTACACACGCCTACACCACAAAACCATCCCTCTACCCAGCCCGGCCGGGCCCTTCTAACCGGGGAACAGCACGAGGTGGTGGATCTCGGTGAGCAATGTTTGCGGAAGTTGGTAGGCGATGTGAATCCGTCCCAGGGAATCAATGGCGCTAGCGAACGTCGCGGCCAGAAAGCGCGCCTTCTCCACACGATGGGGATCCTCGCCTCTCGTCGGTGATATTGGGTCGGGGACCGGCGCGGTGGTGAGCAGGACGCCCCTTGGCTGTGTCCGCCGTTTCCGGCTTGTGCCGCTGGGCGACGGCGCAGAGGCGCGGCGCTTGACCAGCGATTGCGAGAAGGCGGATAAGTAGCAATGGCTTCGTTTTCGGAAATAGAACGTTTCAATGTCGCGGCATTGACCGTTTCTCTTTGGCTCGTGTCATGCGCGAGTGGCTGCAATGGCGGTGCCGCGACAACCGTCAGCAGCGGCGGCCAGACAACGACGACCGGGGGACAGCCGACAAGCGGCGGGCAGATCGCTGCAGGCGGCCTGCTTGCAACCGGCGGCTCGACAGGCGTCGGAGGCATGGCCATCGGCGGCGATTCGGGCGCTGGCAGCGGCGGGCGGGACACCATCGCGCACGCGGGCGAGCGAGGGACCGGCGGAGACACCACCGGCACCGCGGGAGGCGGCAATCCTGCTGGCGGCAGCACCGGCAGCGGCGGCCAACCGGCGACCGGTGGATCGTCTGCGGCCGGAGGAAGCACGTCCGGAAACGACGCAGGCGTTGGAACCGCGGGACTGGACGCGGGCGTTTCCACGGGCGGTGTGGTTGTGGACGCGGCTGGCAGCGGCGGCGCCAATGGCGGCAGTGACGGCAGTAGCAGCGGCGGCGCCAATAGCGGCAGTGACGGCAGTAGCAGCAGCGGCGGTCGGCTCGACGGTGGCGCGGGTGGCTCAAGTGGCAGCCCCTACAACCCATGTCCCTCGACCGGAGCTTGCGCTATCTTGCCGCTCGGAGATTCAATCACGGCGGGAACCGGCTCGTCGGACGGCGGCGGCTATCGCGTCGAGCTGTTCAAACAGGCTGTGGCCAATTCACAATCGATCACATTCGTGGGCACCTTGTCGTCCGGTCCCGCAACCGTGAGTGGCAAACCCTTCCCCAAAAGCCACGAAGGTCACTCCGGTTTCGTGATCGACACCATTCCCCAACGGCAGGGCATCTCGTCAGTGACCGACGCGGCAATCGCCAAGTCCATCCCGCACATTGTCCTTCTGATGATTGGCACCAACGACATCCCGTGGAATTACGATCTTGCCAACGAGCCCACGCGGTTGGGCAACCTCATCGACCAGATTACTACCGACGCGCCCAAGGCACTGGTCGTCGTGGCCCAAATTGGCCCCAGCAACGACGACGCCAGAACCGCTCTCATCAAGGCGTACAACGACGGAATCCCGGCCGTGGTGCAGGCGCGCGTCGCCGCCGGCAAGCACGTAGCCATGGTCGACATGTTCACCCCGTTTGTCAGCAACCCGAACTACAAGACCGCGTTGCTCTCAGACGAAGTTCACCCCAACCCCGCGGGCTACGTCATTCTGGGACAAGTCTGGTACGCGGCGATCCAGTCATTCTTGCCGCGCGCCCACTGACAGAGCTGCCGCCCTCGCCTGCGCAAGAGTGACCGCGCCTTCTGGGTCGTACTCTCCCATCTCTGGTCGCGCCTGAGCGGACGCGCTGGTCGTCGTCAAACCAGGCATCTTCTTCACCGTGCCCAATGCGACCTTTGTAGTGTGAGTAAGATGGATTCCTTTCCCGTATTAGAAGCCGCGAAACTGGCGGGGCAGCGGAATTCCCGGGCATCCGAAGAAGACCTGTATGAGCATCGGAACATCCACCCCTGGGTTAGGTCAATGAGGAAACAGCGAATGCATCGAGCAGCCGGCGAGCCAGGGCTGGTGCCTCGGCGGTTTCATGTTTGACGAAGACGTAGGCCTCGTTCCAGGGCTGCTGGGCGATGCGACTGGCCCAGGCGTCGAGCGTCGCCGACGTGTAGTCTTCGCGGCGCAGGCGCAGGTAGCCCCAAGAGGTCGTCGCTTGCAGCGGGGTCTCCAGCTTTTCCGCTTCGGCGATGCACAGTGCGGCCCCGGCAGCCCGCAGGCTGGCATAGACATCGTCGCTGAACCACGAGGCGTGACGAAACTCGAAGGCCGGGCGGATTCCTTGCCCAACTTGTGCCAACACCGCCAGGAAGGTCTGCAGCCGCTCCAGATCCTTGTGCAGCCACGGCGGCAATTGGAACAGCACCGGGCCCAACTTGCTTCCCAGGGACACGGCCCCTTTGGCGAAACGCTCAACCGCGCTCTCTGCATCGTGCAGTCGCAGCTCGTGGGTAATGCGTCGGTTGCACTTGAGGGCGAAAACGAAATCGACTGGCGTGGCGGCAGACCAGTGTTCGAGCAAGCTCGCGCTGGGCATGCGGTAGAAGGTGTTGTTGATTTCCACCGTCGGGAGTTGCTGCGCGTAGAAGCCCAGCATGTCAGCCGCGGGAAGTTTTTCCGGATAGAACGACCCACGCCAGGGCGGGTAACTGAAACCGCTTGTCCCGACCCACACCCGCATCGCCGCCCTACCTTCTAGCCCCGTGAGGCGTGTGCCTTGGGCCGCGCGCCGTGTGAAGGTGCGGCTCGGGCCGGCTTTCGTTCAATCTCGGCGGTGCCCGACGGTGCCGGCTGGCCGCGCGCCGCCAGGCTGGCCTTGAGCGCCTCCATCAAATCGATGATCTGTGCGGGCTGCTCCGGCGCGGCCGAAACAGAAACCTCGTGACCCGCCACCTTGCGCTCGATCTCGGCCTGCATACGATCGCGCACGTCGTTGCGATATGCCGCCGGATCGAAGCTGTCGGATGCGATCTGCTCCACCACCTGACTGGCCAGCTTCAGTTCGGCCTCGCTCGCCTGACCCTCGGGTATCGGCACCTCGGCCAAGGGGCGCACCTCGTCGGCGTACAGCAGTTGCTGCATGACCAGCCCGCTGGTTTCCGGCTGCACGCCCGCAACCGGTCGCAACATCACCAGGTACAGCCGGTCGTGCGCGGCGTAGCGAGCTATGGCGGCGCGGCCACTCTGGCGCATCACCTCGACCAGCAGGCGGTAGGCCTTCTCGCCGCCCTTGTCGGGCGCCAGGTAGTAGGGCCGGTCGAAGTAGATGGGATCGACCTTGTCCGCGGGCACGAACTGCGCAATGGCAATGGCCTGCGTCGCCTTCTCCTCCAATGCCTTGATCTCTTCGTTGGTAAAGGTCATGTACTGGTCCTTGGCGAATTCGTAGCCCTTGACCATTTCCTCGCGCGGCACCACTTGGCCGTCTTTGGCGCACAAGTATTGCTGATGCAGCCGCGAGCCGTCTTTGCTGTGTAGCAAGTGAAACGCAATTCCAGCAGACGGCTGTGTCGCCGGATACAGCTTCACTGGGATCGACACCAACCCGAACGAGATGGTTGCACCCGCCATTGCCCGCGCCATGATTTAACCATAGCGCACGCTTGCAGCAGCGCACGCGCAGCGTTTGCGCAAAAAGGTTGTCTTGCCTCTCCAGGATTATCGCGCCAAGCGGTCGCCAGGCCGAACCAATGAGCCGTTTGGCGGCGGTTCTGGTCCGGGCAGGTTGTTTGTCGTCCACAAACACGCCGCGCGCAGGTTGCACTACGATCTGCGCCTGGAAATGGAGGGCGTGCTGCGCTCGTGGGCCGTGCCCAAAGTGCCCAGCTTTGACCCCGCTGAAAAGCGCCTGGCCGTACAAGTGGAAGACCACCCCATCGAGTACGGATCGTTCGAAGGCGTGATTCCGGCCGGCAACTACGGCGCCGGTCCCACCATCGTCTGGGATCGCGGCACATGGACGCCGCTTGACGATGTCGAGCAGGGACTGGTCAAGGGCAAGCTGCGTTTCACCTTTGCCGGCTACAAATTGCGTGGGGCCTGGTCACTGGTGCGCCTGGCGAAAAGTCAGAAGGACTGGCTGCTCATCAAAGAACGCGATGCCTACGTGGTCCGCGGCGGCGAGAGCAACTTGCCCGAGGCTTCGGTGCTGTCGGGCCTGACTATCGAGGAGCTGCGCGACGGCTCGCCCCGCTGGGCCGAGGTGCGCGCGCAGGTCGAGAAGCTGCCGCCCTCCCCTCTGCGGGCCGATCAGGTGCAGTTGATGCTGGCGGAGACACGGCCGCAGCCCTTTTCCGAGCCAGGCTGGCTCTTTGAGATCAAGTACGACGGCTTCCGCGCCCTGGCCGCGCACGAAGGTGGACGAGGCAAGCTGCTCTACCGGCATGGCAGCGACGCCACCGCGCTCTATCCTGACCTGGCCATAGCGCTGGCTGCGCTGCCGGCGGATGTGGTGCTAGACGGCGAGATCACAGTCTGCGACGAGCAGGGCCGGCCCAGTTTCGAGCGCCTGCAGCGACGGGCCCTGCTAACCCGACAGCCCGACATTGAACACGCGGCCCTGAGCCTGCCTGCCAGCCTGTTCGTGTTCGACTTGCTTGGCTTCGAAGATCGCGACTTGCGCTCGCTGCCGCTCTCCAAACGCAAGGCGCTGCTCAGCCGGTTGCTGCCGACACTGGGACCGTTGCACTACGTGGACCACATCGAAACCCGCGGGCAAGAGATGTTCGAGGAGATCGCGCGCCTGGGTTTGGAAGGCGTGATGGCCAAGCGGGCCGAGTCGGCCTATCACGCCGGCCGCTCGCCTGACTGGCTGAAGATTCGGCGCGATCGCAGCGCGGATTTCGCGGTGGTGGGCTACACCGCTCCTCGCGGCCTGCGCAGTGGGCTCGGCGCCCTGCACTTGGCAGCGCAGGAGTCGGGCGCGCTGGTGTACATGGGACGCGTGGGCAGCGGCCTGGGCGAAAAGGATCTCGCGAGCCTGCCGAAAGAGCTGCTCGACGACGAGCAGCCCGAGCCGCCGTGCAACGGGCCAGTGCCGCATGGACGTGAGCACACCTGGGTGAAGCCGCGCCTGGTGTGCGAGGTGCGCTACAAGGAGATCACCAGCGACGGACTTCTGCGCCAGCCGATCTTCTTGCGCTGGCGCACGGACAAGCGGCCCGAGGAATGCGCCCACCCGCAGACGCAGGCCGAGCCGCCGCTTGCCGAGCCAGAGGTCGAGAAACGGATCGCCTTTACCAATTTGACAAAGATCTTCTGGCCTACCGAGAAATTCACCAAGGGCGATCTGATTGACTACTACCGCGCCATTGCGCCCTGGCTGCTGCCCTACCTGCGCGACCGGCCCCTGGTGCTGACCCGCTATCCCGAGGGCATCGCCGGGCCGTCGTTCTTTCAAAAGGACGCGCCCGCCTGGTCGCCCGAATGGGTGCGCCGGGTGCGCATCTGGAGCGACGAGCGCCAGGCCGAGCTGGAGTATTTCCTGTGCGACGACGTGGAATCGATCCTGTACCTGGCCAACCTAGGCACGATTCCACTGCATGTGTGGGCCAGCCGGGTCGGCTCTTTGGAACGGCCGGATTGGTGCATCCTGGATCTCGATCCCAAAGACGCGCCCTTTGCCCATGTGGTGCAATTGGCCCGCGCCATCCACCAACTGTGCCAGCGCATCGATCTGCCCTGCTTTGCCAAGACCAGCGGCGCCAGTGGACTGCACGTTCTTGTTCCCCTCGCCGGCCAGCTCACCCACGCCGAGTCGCGAACTCTTGCGCAATTGCTCGGCCAGATCATGGTTCGCGATCATCCCGACCTCGCCACCCTGACCCGCGCTGTCGCCCAGCGCGCCGGCCGCGTGTATCTGGATTGTCTGCAAAACGGGCACGGCAAGACCATCGCCGGCCCTTTCAGCGCGCGCGCAGTCCCTGGCGCTCGCGTGTCCATGCCCCTGCGCTGGTCCGAAGTGAACGCCCGCCTGGATCCCGCGGCCTTCACCATCAAAACCGCGCCAGCGCGCATGAAGCGACTACACGAAGATCCGCTGGTGCCAGTGTTGCAGCTGCGCCCGGATCTGCCAAAGGCGCTGGCATTGCTGGAGCGAGAGGTGGAGAAGTGAGCGATCCACAGGAGCGCGCAGCCGCCTTGCCTCGTCGTGGGACAGGTGGGACAATCTGACCGTGTTCGAGCGAATTCTGCGTACGGCAGCGAATTTTCGGGGGGTCGAAGAATTCGACCGGCGCGATCTCGCGCGCTTGAGTCTCGAGGAACGTATCTCCGCGGTAGAGAAGCTGAGGAGGATCTGGTTCGGTGAAGATCCAGCTAAGTCCCGACTGGAACGAGTTCTTGTCGCTTCTGATCTCGAAGCGCGTTCG
>Ga0182017_10000368_pt1 | contig 35119 bp, 29 predicted proteins | sample 712E3DmetaG_FD_120492 | JGI IMG/M metagenome (GOLD analysis project Ga0182017, IMG submission 120492) | Permafrost microbial communities from Stordalen Mire, Sweden - 712E3D metaG | ecosystem: Environmental > Terrestrial > Soil > Wetlands > Permafrost | place: Sweden: Stordalen | collected... | reverse complement strand
GCCATCACACCGATCGGTCTCGATCTTGCCGCCGGCGCGCCGATCACTCTCCAACACCAGCACGGAAACGCCAAGCCGTTCCAACTCGAAAGCGAGAGACAGGCCGGAAATTCCAGCCCCGGCAACAACCACGCGTTTCATGAGTTCGGGAAAGGCAATAGCAGCGCCATGGCGGCCCCGCAAGGGAGTCTTTCATGCCTAAGCAGCATCTCGTGGACCGTGGATCATGGTTACCTATTCCTCACAGAGACACAGAGGCCGCAGAGGCGGAGGAGAGAGGGAAGGGTTGGATACCGCGCGGTCCAAGTCCTTTCTGCTCATCCGATCTCTGTGCCCTCTGTGCCTCTGTGTGAAATAGGTAGCTAGTTGACCTGCGCGTGCAACAAACCCACGTGCCACTCGAAGGGCAATCCGACCGCGGGAACCTCCCCGGATACGCCGCATCCGTCGGTACCAAAGATCGCGTACAGCGACCCACGGCTTTCCAAGGTGGCCAGCAGCGCGGCAGCGTCGGGAAAGCGTTCCTCAATCACCGCCGACTCAAGACGATGAATGCGCATGTTCCCCGGCAACAAATTCGCCATCTCCTCGATCCGCATGCCTTGACTGCCCAAGCGACGGAAGTCCCGCCGACAACCATGCAGCCTCCGCGCCAGCCAGCGATTGCCATCCGCGTGGCTGAACTGGCGCAAGGGTGCGCTCACCAGCAACCAACCGCCTGGGCGCAACACGCGCAAGACCTCGTTCCCCGCGCCAGCCCCGAACCAGTGCCAAGAGAAATTGGATACCACCACATCGAACGAGCCCGTGGCATAGGGCAAGGCCTCCGCGGCCGCGTGGCGCAGCGAAACGTCCGCCAGTGTCGGCTTGACCGCCGCCCGCGCCAGCATGGGCGATGACACATCCACTCCCTCCCAGGCCACGCCGGGAAACGCCTGCACCAGCTTTTCGGTGGCAAAGCCGCTGCCACACCCCAGGTCCAGCCCACGACCCCGAGGAAACGGAACCACTCCAGCCACTAGGCGCGAAAGCAACGTCCCATAGAAGTGTCGGTTGTCGTCGGAGTCGTAGCGTCGCGCCCGCTCGCCATCGGACCACGGGACTGCGCTGACGTCCCGCTCGAACGGCACAATGCCGCGTACTAGTACTCCAGGCATACGAGATTCAACGCTTGGTTGCACTGTTGCCCATACGGCCCACTCGGAATGATGTTGAAGAACCTACTGGTCGCGGTTTCTCCGGACCTTCCGGCCCCGGCGCTGCCGCTCGTCGATAACCAGTTGTTGCAATTGCTCGTGCCATCCGTCACCACCGTGTTCGGGTTGCCGTCGCTGGCTGCGCCGATCCACACGAGTTCATATGAGAATTCGTAGAGTCCATCCGCAGAGAGGTTGGGCGGCACGTCGAACAAGGCGGTTGTGAAAAACTCGCTCGCGCTCTGTGTGATCCGGATTCCATCAGTGCGAATCCAGGGCGATCCGGTGGTGTTGAACCTCAACGCTGCGGCGGAGTTCGTCGGCGTGAGCAACGCCAAATACTCGCCGCCCGTCGTCAAACCGGCTGCGTTTGCCTCGCTCTGGCAGAGCGCATCTGCTGAATAGATTCCCCCGCCTGGAGTCCAAGTGCCCTTGGTCACGAAAGCATGACGCCCCTGGGATGGAATCGTGGCCACCTGTGCCCGTCGGTCGATGCCAAGACAGTAGAGCCTGGCCGTCGCCGAACATGGCAGGCCCCAGCCCGTGGTGAAATAGAAGTTATTGTAGCTGGAGAGGCCACCCTCGATCCAGTGGGTACTGTCGCCCACGTTCGACTGGAACCCGTCGCAGTCCACAGACCCGTTGCTCGCGGCGGTAGTGCTGGTCGCTGTGCCGTCCTGGTTCGTATTGGTGAAGACCATTTGGTCCGCCCCCAGGTCGGTGCCGTTCTCGTCCAGCCGGGGCGGGTAAAAAACCTTGCCGTTGATTATGTCGGCGACAGTGTTGAGTACGGGCATCCCGTCAGGACGAACCCATCCACTCGCACTGCCCAATCTGCTGAGCAAGTTCACGCTCGTCGAGGATAGCCATGCCACGTAGGTGCCGGCTGCTACCGCCGGAATTGTGGATTTCGCAGCCAGCTGGTTGCACAGGGCGTCGGCTCCCGCGAGCCCGTAGCCAGCCCAATACGCCTGCTGCACCGTCGAAGTCGTGAACATGTAGTTTGGTGGCCGAGAGAAGTTGGCGGTCACGGTTGGGCCAGTGGTGCCAGTGATGTTGGTGCTCGTGATAGCGAAAGAGCACGTTCCCAGACCGGTACATGTCGCGATGCTGGTCGTGCCGTTGGGCGTGCTGTAGCTCCAACCCAGGAAAGTCTGGCCGGAGTCCGGCGTGGCCGAAAGGTAAATGGTGCTGCCGTAGGCGTAGCTCGCGACGGTTCCCGTGCAGGCACTTCCGCAATTGATTCCAGAATCATAGATGCTGGCCACTGTGCCGGTGCCGTAAACGCTCTTTGCAATAGTCACGCTCACCATCTCGAGTGAGCAAACCGGAGTTGGAGTGCTCCAGATGCCATTGGCCTGGCAGGTGACCGACGAGACACCGTTCGAGAAAAGATAGCCAGTATCACAGGCGTATGTCGTAATCGAATTGTACGTAGTCGAGTACGAGCTGAGCAACGAGCCGTGCGTGATAGTCGGTGGTGTGCCGCAGTCGACCTGAGTGCAGATGGGAAGCGTTCCGCTCCAGTAGCCGTCGCCGCCGCATGTGCGCGTGGGCGCGCCTGACAGACTCCACCCAGTCGAACATGAGTACGTGGCGGTCGAGCCATACGTCGTACCGGTCTGGCTGACCGTGCCCCACGAGATGCCAGGCGGCGAATAACAGTCCACTACGGGGCAGGTCGGCGCGTCTCCGCTCCAAAGCCCGCCGTCCAGGCAAGAGCGCGAGGCAGATCCCGTCAGCGCGTAGCCAGTGTCGCAGGCGTAGTTTGCTGTCGATCCGTAGGTCGTGGGCGACGCAGACACCGTCCCGTTCGCCGGATTGGCCAGCGCCCCGCAATCCTTGAGAGTGCAGGTCGGTGCAGTGTCGCTCCAGTTGCCGTCGGCCTGGCAGGTGCGCGTCGCAGCTCCCGACATCCCGTATCCAGTCTGACAGGTGTAATTTGCTTGCTCGCCAAAAGTCGTTGTCGGAGCAGACACCGACCCGCTTGCCGGATCGTCGAGTGCCCCGCAATCCACCAGGGTGCAGGTGGGCTCGGCGGCGTTCCATGTGCCATCGGCTTGGCAAGTGCGGGTCATTGATCCCGAGAGCTTGTAGCCGGTGTTGCAGGAATAGACTGCCGTGGAAGCGCGAGTCGTTGTCGGCGCGGAGACCGAGCCGTTGGCGGGATCTGTCAGCGCAGGACAGGTCGGTACGGCCACGCTGCTCGACCCACCGCTGCCCCCAGTGCCGCCCTTTCCGCCGCTGCCGGTACCGCCACCCGCGCCACCGAACGGCGCATCCGGCTGAAAGCCAGGCGCGTCTCCAATCCCGGCATCACTGCTGCCGCTGCTGCCGCCCTTGCTGCTGGTACCTGTGCCAGCCGCGCCAGCCGCGCTGCTACCCGCACTGCCGCCCTTACCGCCGCTACTGCTGCCGGCCGCGCCAGCAACGCTGCCGGCTGCGCTTCCCGCTTTGCCGCCAGCGCTGGTACCGGCGGCACCAGCCGCACTGCCGGCTGCGCTTTCCGCTTTGCCGCCAGCGCCGGAGCCGGCCGCGCCAGCCGCACTGCCACCGGCAGCGGTAGCGCCACCCGCGCCGGTGCTCAACGCCGGATACATACAGCCCGTCGCCGTCCCGGCTACCAGAAGCAAGCCCAAGATTGATATTCTGCGCATAGGGGTTCCTTGGTGGACGATTCGTTCTCCGGCTGAGAATACACCCTTTGCGTCTCCTGAATGAAGAACCACTAAGCCCGGACGGTGGTACGCTGGGGCAACCATGGCAAACCCGACCACAGGAGATTCGGTCTTCGCGGCTGCCGGGGCTGCGCTAACCGACCAGTTCTTCAAGAGCCGCGACCAGGCGTTGCTCGACAAGATGCGGAAGACCAGGCGATCCACCGAGATGAAGGCCGCGCTGGCCGAGGTCGCCGGTATCCACGACGACCACGTGTTGCAGAAGCTGATTGAACTCGAGGTCAACCCCGAGATGGTGGCCGCCATCGCGCTGGTGCCTCTGGTCGCGGTGGCGTGGGCCGATGGAACGCTCGACGCCAAGGAGCGCGATGCGGTGCTGGCGGCGGCGGCGGCACAGGGGATTGCTTCGGGCAGCGTCGAGCACGGCCTGCTGGCGAGCTGGCTGGTGCAGCGGCCGGACCCCAAGCTGCTCGAGGCGTGGCAGCACTACCTGCGCGGCCTGTGCGGCAAGATGACCGAGCCCGAGCGGCTGGGATTGAAGCACGATATCTTACAACGGGCGCGGGCTGTGGCTGCAAGCTCGGGCGGCTTTCTCGGCGTGGGCAAGATCTCCGACGCTGAGAAGGACATGCTGGAAACCATCGAGACGACGTTCACGACCTAGGCAGCGCGGACCGGATCGATGTCGTCCGCACACAGCACCAAGATCCACGGCGTAGCAAAACTGCAGGGCGAGTTGTGGGGCGGTCTGGCCGCCATGCTGGTCGCCTTGCCGTCGGCCATCGCGTTCGGCGTGGCCACCTACGCCCCGCTGGGCGCCGGATACGTGGCCACCGGAGCCCTGGCCGGGATCCTGGGCGCGGTGGCGTTGGGCATCGTGGCGCCTCTCCTGGGCGGGGCTCCGCGTCTGATTTCGGCCCCCTGCGCGCCCGCAGCTGCGGTCATGGCCGCGCTCGCGGCCGGCCTACTGGCGGGCGGGCGCTCGCCCTTGCGGCCCGAGGCTGTGCCCTTGCTGCTGACTCTGGTCGGGCTGATCGCGGGCGCGCTGCAGGTGCTGTACGGCGCGGCGGGCGGCGGCCGGCTGATCAAATACATCCCCTTTCCGGTGGTGTCGGGCTACTTGAGCGGCGTGGCCGTGCTGATCTTTCTCTCGCAGGTGCCGCGCTTTTTCGGCTTGCCCAAGGACGTGCACGGGATGGAGGCGCTGCTCACGCCGTCGCTGTGGAAAGGGCAAAGCCTGATCGTGGGCGGCGTAACCATCGCCGCCATGCTGGGCGCGCCCCGGCTGACCCGGAAGCTGCCGGCCCCGGTGGTGGGCCTGTGCGGGGGCATGCTGGCCTACTTCGGCCTGGGTCTTCTCGACGGCAACTTGCTGCGCCTCGAACACAACCCACTGGTCATCGGTCCCATAGCAGAAACCGGCGGCTCGGTGCTGGCCAGCCTGGTTGACCGCTGGCAAGGCCTCGGCCTGCTCAACCTGGCCACGGTCAAGACGCTGCTGGTGCCCGCCCTTACTCTTTCCGCGCTGCTGTCCATCGACACGCTCAAGACCTGCGTGGTGGTGGACGCGCTCACGCGCAGTCGGCACCGGTCGAATCGCGAGCTGGTCGGCCAAGGAGCGGGCAATATCGTGTCCGCGCTGGTGGGTGGCATGCCTGGGGCCGGGACCATGGGCGCCACCCTGGTCAACCTGGGCAGCGGCGGAACCTCGCGCTTGTCGGGCGTGTTTGAGGGCGTGTTCTCGCTCTTGGTCTTTCTGCTGCTGAGCCGCCTAGTGGGCTGGGTTCCCATCGCCGCGCTGGCCGGCATTCTCATCGTCGTCGCCTTCCGCATGTTCGATAGAACCAGCTTCCACCTTCTCAAACAGCACAGCACGGTGCTCGACTTCTGCGTGATCGCCGCCGTGATCATCGTGGCCGTGGCCTACAGCCTGATGGCTGCCGCCGGGGTGGGCCTGGCCCTGGCCATCATGCTCTTCATCCGCGAGCAGATGCGCAGCTCGGTGATCCGCCGCAAGCTGGGCGGCCACCAGATCTCGTCGAAGAAGCAGCGCCTGCCCGCCGAAAAGGAGGCGCTCTTGCAGGCAGGCCGGCAGACCACGGTGTGCGAGCTGCAAGGCAACCTGTTCTTCGGCACCACCGATCGCCTGTTCACCGATCTGGAGCTCGACCTGAAGCACAGCCACGCCGTCATCCTGGACATGCGGCGGGTGCAGAGCGTGGACTTCACCGCAGCCCACATGCTCGAGCAGTTCGAGGCCTTGCTGGCCGAGCGAGGCGCCCATCTGGTCTTCAGCAGCCTGCCCGCGCAGTTGCCCAGCGGACAAGATCTGGAAGGCTACTTCCACCACCTGGGCATCGTGCGCGCCAGCAAGAACGTGAAGATCTTCAGCACCCTCGACGACGCCCTGGAATGGACCGAGGACCGCACATTGGAAGATCTCCGCCAAGCCGCCGCCGAGGAATGCCGGCCCCTGGATCTGGCCGAGTTCGAGTTGGTGCGCGAGTTCGAGCAGGACCAGACCCTGGAGGCCCTGCGCGCCTGTGTGCAAGAAGAATTCCTTCCGGCCGGCGCGAAGGTGTTCCACAGCGGGGACGCCAGCGCCAATCTCTACCTGATCCGGCGCGGGGGCGTGCGCATCTCGGTCGCCCTCGACAGCGGCAAGCCCATGTGCCTGGCGACCTTCGGGCGCGGGCACTTCTTCGGCGACATGGCCTTTCTCGATCGCAGCCCGCGCTCGGCGGACGCGCTGGCCACGGCCGACACCGATCTCTACGTCATCTCGCGCGACCGCTTCGACGAAGTGGTGCGCGCCCAGCCCCTGGTCGGCATCAAGATCTTCGCCCGGCTGGCGCGCGTGCTGGCCACGCGCCTGCGCCACACCGACGCCGAACTACGTGCGCTACAGGACGCGTGACGGGTGAGTTAGCTCTTCTTCACCACAGAGAACACAGAGAACACGGAGGTCGGATGGGGAAAAGGGGTTCGGACAGGACGGGAGCCAACCCTTCTTCTTTCCGGTCTGGCTCTGTGACCTCTGTGCTCTCTGTGGTGAAAACAGCTAGCTTCGATGCTGGCTAGAGCACGGTGGGCAGGGTGGCGGTCGAGAGGCGGTTGCGCGCTTTCTCGTCGATGGAGGAGTGAAACACGGGATGGCGGACCGCGACCTGCTTGAAGGACTTGCGGTCGAGCACGTAGAGATCGCAGAAAGTGGCCGTCCGCGCCGTCGCGTTGCGTGGGTTGTCGGTCAGCAAGGCCATCTCGCCGAAAAAGTCGCCGTCGTGCAGGCGGGCCAGCACGCTGCCCTTGTCGTCCACCACCTCGACTTCGCCGTGCACGATGAAGTACATCTCGTCGCCGGGCGCGCCCTTGTGGCACACGACGTCGCCAGGAACGCACACCATCGGCCGCAGTGTGATCACCAGGTCGCGGATGACTTCCGGGCTTGCGTCCTTGAGCACAGGCACCTTGGCCAGCAGATCCCGGTGCAGGTGCAGCGCCAGATCCGCGCGCAGATTGCGCGGCAGGCTCTCGAATACCTCGACGTCGTCATAGCCGTGCCGGCTGGACCACAGATACTTGAAATACGCGCGTACCCGCTGGCGCAGAGCGGGCGGCACCGTGTGGTAGTGCATGAAATACTCGACTCGGTCGCGCATTTCCTCCTGGTGCTGCTTGGCCGCATCCAGGCGCAACATCAGGGTGGCGATGTTGCTCAGGATGTAGCCGAAGAACGCCACCCCGGACACCATGATGCAACAGGCGTAGAGCATCTGCGGGATGGTGTGTGCCACGATGTCGCCGTACCCGACGGTGGCCAGGGTGGCGATGGCCCAGTAGATGGCGCGCACCAGGCGCATGCGCGGGTCGATGGTGCCCGAGTCACCACCCAGCACCAGCCAGCCAGTCGCGGCCCACCACACGCACAGAGGCATGACCACCGCAAGCAGCAGCAAGCGGGCCGCCGAGGGCGGCAAGGCATCGATGCGGCTCAGCAGCGACGCCAGTCGAACCAGATAGAGCAGCGCTAGAAGTTTGCACGCCCACAGCCACCAGTGCGGCGTGGACTCGACATTGAACATGGTCCACAGGGGCAGCGCGATGGCAAGGTCGCGCGCCAGCCGCAGCCAGCGGCGCCAGGTGAGACGCCCCCTGAACGCGAACGTTGTGCTGGCTCCTGCGAGAACAAGAAAGGCCATGTCCACCGCCAGCGAGAGAACGCGATCGTGCCCGATAGAACCGTGACTGATCACAAAGGGCAGCCACACGCCAGCCAGCACGCCGGCCAGCACGCGCAGAAGATCCAGTGTGGCCTGCTGGCCTGCAGTCAGTGCGTTCGAGGCGCGGTTGGGCATGGCAGGGGTTCGGCTGGGCCGAGTGACAGCACCCAGGATAACCCCAGACCGCCGAGCCGCCTATTTGGTTCAGTAGACGAAATCACGCCAGGTCTCGGCATCCAATCGAACATGCTTGGTGGCGGTTGGCGAAGTATCGGCAAGCTCGACGAACGAATCGCCCTGAAGGTTCTGTGGGAACACGGCCAGTGAGGACGCGCCCGAGGCTGATCTGACCGCCGGAAAAACGATGCCTTCGATCCCGGCACGGGCAACAAGCTGGCCGAAAATCTGGCACGCGGCAGGCACATCCATCTGCATCGGCATAACTCGCCAGTTCGTCGAAGAGAGAGCCGTCCCCAAGTCCTCCTCGGATGAGACGATGGGATCCTGGATGCCCAGCCCTTTCGCTTTGTCTCTTACGGGGGCCGGGAACTTGAACTGACCGATGATGTCCACGAACGCACGAAGCCGGTCCATCTTCGACAGGTCGATCACAGTCTCTAACGCCCCGTTCACGGCTACGCACGAGAATGACCGCTCACTCCGCAAGGCCAGCTCGTTCCTAGACAGCCCTTCTGGGTCGCCGGGCTGGCCCAATGTCTCGGCCAACGCCGTGTCGCGGTCGGACGCAAGGTAGAGCGCGGGAAACGGCCCGAACTTGGGGGGATCAATGTCGCCGATGTTGAACCGTCCGCCCGTCATCGATTTTACACTTCCGGAGGCTGACAGCGGATGATTGGTGAACTGGTAGTCGACAATGCGCATCCAACGGCTGAACGGAAACGGACCGATTGCCGCGCTGGCGAGCGCCCCGGTAATCTCCTCGGCCGCCGCCGAGCGTTGGTGCTGAAGGACGGAGTAGGACTCCCACGCGTATTGAAGAACCTCGTCCTTAATGCGAGGTTTCCTGCGGAGATCCTCCAGCGTGAAGGTGTCGAAGATGTGCTCCACACGTATCCGTGGCGCTGGTTGGCCACGCTGGCGGCGACGATTCCGCTTTTGAGCACGCCGGGTCACGATACGCTGGGCGGTTCCTGGCCTCGCGCTTCCTGGACGAATCGCAAGACTTTCCGGTAGAGCCCAAAGCGAATCATCTCGCGAGGCGAAAGATTTCCTAGCAGTGGGTTCCGCGTCGTGAACCACAGATGGGTCTTGTTGAGATCTCCATCGAAATGCTCCAGTACCAGCGCACAGATCGTCGCTATTTCGGTCAACCGCGCGCGCAACTCCTCCGTGATTCTTGCGTCGAGGTGAACCATCCTGCGAGGCACGCCTGTGGCCGTGGCCACATCGCCCTTGTTGAACTGCAAAAAGGTCACAGTCTTGTGCGGATCGGCGAGCCCATCGCTGAAGAGCACGTCCGGCATGTGCAGCGGCACTGTCCTGTAGAGTGCGGAAGACATTGTCATCGTCTGGCAATCATCTTGCCACGGATTCGACCGGAAGTCTTTTGGTCCAGGAACGCCTAGGATCTCCGCCCTTCTGGCCCGATGGGCTCGGGCGATGCCAGACTGCGCCCCGGCGATCGTCGTCGCCCCGTTTCGTCGCGTCCGCCCCCTTCGTTCGTGTCAGCCTGGGGAGTATCATGGCGCGGCGTCCGCTCGTGCGGGCCACCGGAGAAACCATGACGTTCAAACGCAAGGCCCTCGGGGCGATTACCCGAGTTGAGTTGTTAGAGGTTGGCAAGGCGCTGGAGCTGGATGTCACCACCGGCATGCGGCTCGACGAGATGATGGAGGTCGATCCGACTGGGTAGACGAGGGAACCATGTGAGGAGAACCAGCGATGATTGAGAAGATCTCGCGCATCAAGGACTTCGGCGTCTTTGCGGATTTCCGATGGCCGGCCTCCCTGCCTGGCTTCAAGCGTTTCAACTTGATCTACGGTTGGAACTACTCCGGCAAGACGACCCTATCCCGCGTCTTTCGCTGTTTCGAAAACGGGCAGACTCATGGCGATTTCGCCGCCGGACAAGCCGAGCTCAAGCCCGCCAACGGAGGTAGTACGTATTCCCTGGCCAGCCTCCCCAGTGCCCCCGTGTTCCGCGTGTTCAATAGCGATTTCGTGCAGGACAACCTCCAATTCGAGACAGCGAGCGCATCCCAGATCCTGGTCCTGGGTGCGGAAGACATCGCGAAGCACGCCACGCTCAAGGCCAGGACAGCAGAACTGGAGGCGCTGTCCTCCAGCGTTCGCGAGAATGAAAGGAAGACACGTGAGAAGAAAGATGCAATTCAGAATGACCTAACCAGGTTCGCTCGTGATTCGATCAAGAATCCCCTCAAGAAACCGAACTACGACAAAACGAAGTTCGAACCGAGGGTCAAGGAATGCCTGAACTCCCAAGACAGCTGGCTGCTCGATGAGGGCGCTCTCGAACGGCAGTCTTCCATCTACCACTCCACGGACAAGAAGCCCCCGCCAAATCCCTGCGGGTCCGGCCCGAACCCCGTCACGCCGATCCGCGAAAAGGCCAGCGTTGTGCTGGAACGAGTTGTCACGGCGAGCATACCAATTCCGCGGCTCAAGGACGATCCGCACCTTGCAGATTGGGTTAGGAATGGCCAACCCTTGCATGTAGGAAAGTCGACTTGCCAGTTTTGCGATCAGCCGCTCCCAGGCGTTCGCTCGTTGTACCGGACATGAGCGAGTGCGTCTTCGTCGTCGGCGCCTGTTTGGGAGCGGTCAAAGCTTGGAATCAGACCTACTTCGAGGAGCTGGTTTCCGAGGTGTCTTGAGTGTCATCGAGGTGGCCATGGCGTTGCGTGGGTGGTTTGCGTGTGCGGCCCGCGACACGCCTTCCGCATCCCGCATGACGCCCACGAACACGCTCTCGCCCTCGCCCACGCGACGCGCGCCCCGCAAGCCGTGCCTTCGGGTGCCCCGAACCCTCCGACAGGCTTTATCTTGCTCGCTGCGGCCGAGGCGACAGTCCAGCTGCTTTCACGATGCCCGGAACTGAGTCTTCGCTAGCTACAGCCATGATGTGAATGCCATGCACCCCAGGCACGCGTTTGAGCTGCTCGATCGTCTCGACGCAGATTTTGATGCCCTCAGCTTTCGCATCGGTGGCGCGCTCGATGCGTTCTACAAGTTCATCTGGAAGTCGCATGCCCGGAACCCCGCTGCGCATTCGTCGTGCCATCTCGACCGACTTGATGGGCAGCACGCTGGCCAGGATATGCGCTTTCTCGTGCAGCCCCTGTTCCCTGACCTTGTCCATCCACGCGATGAATCGCGGCACTTCGTAGATAGCCTGCGTCTGGATGAAGTCAGCGCCGGCGCGGATCTTCTTGGCCAGGGTGATCATGTGGAGTTGCAGCGGCTCGGCGAACGGGTGGGCCACAGTGCCGATGTACAGTGGCACTTCCCCTGAAATCGTCTCGCCACTTTCCACCCGGTGGTCGTCTCGCAGCGTCTTGATCATCTGAATCAGCTGGATGGGGTCGATGTCGTAGGCGCCTGCGGCAGTGGGATGGTTGCCCAGGCGCTGGTGGTCACCGGCGAGGCAAAGAACGTTGCGAATTCCGAGCGCAGCGGCTCCCAAGATGTCGCTCTGCAGGGCCAGGCGGTTTCTGTCTCGGACCACCATTTGCAGCACGGGCTCTGCACCTGTCTGCATGAGCAGCAGGCATCCAGCCAAGCTCGACATGCGCACCACAGCGGCCTGGTTGTCGGTCACGTTGATGGCGTCGCACGAGGACTTGAGCAGTTCACCTTTCTTGCGCATGCCGTCCGGCGAACTCCCCTTGGGAGGTCCGGCTTCGCCTGTCACGGCAAACTGACCACTCTCCAGTATCTCTTCCAGACGGCTGCCCGATTTCACGACCTCTTGGCCTTCCTGATTGGCTGTTCGACTTCCAAGTGCCGGACCGACGCCGGGCCGACCGCTCGGCAGACGATCTCGGCGCCGCTCCCGGTGAGAACAACGTGTGCGACCCCAACGAGATTTGAACTCGTGTTCATGGCTTGAAGGGCCATTGTCCTAGGCCGAACTAGACGATGGGGTCAGAGATGATGGGCCGGAAGGGGCGAGGCAGAGGGCTGTGGGCCCAGCAGGAATTGAACCTGCGACCTACGGATTAAAAGTCCGCAGCTCTACCAATTGAGCTATGGGCCCGAACGATACTGCGATGAGTTTCCTTTCTCCGATCCTGGGGACCGGGCGGCAAGTTGTAGCATGGACGCGGACTGGCGCAGCTTGAAAAACCTGACCAGTGCAGCGTGGCGTTAGGTTTCAAGAAATCTGGCTGCTTCCCGATAGTATTCCATGTGCTAGTTTTCAGCAGGGTCGCCCGTGCGGAAGAAAGTTGACAGGGAGTCGCTGCTGACTGACTGTCGAGGTCAAAGCGTGGGGTTGTAGACGACGATGCCAAATTCCTCTGGAGAGATGCGCGAGATGAGACGCGCGGTGCGCATGCGGGTCGAGCTCCCAGCTCGCTATGTCAGCGAGCGCCTGACCATCGACGGATTGGTCACCGATCTGAGCCCCGACGGTGTGTTCTTCTGCTCCGACTATCTGGACGCCACCGGCGAGTCGGTGCGTGTCTCGATTGATATCCCGTGGCGGTCGCAGCCGCTACAACTGCACGGCGAGGTTCGCTGGGTCAGCGAAGCGGCGCGCATCGGCGGCATGGGCATCCGCTTCATGGACGTCAGCTTCGAGGACCGGGTTGTGCTCTCGTCCCTGGGTCTCGCCTCGCACGCCGAAGCCGGGCAAGGCGCCTCCCCCACTTGACATCCGGGCCCCGCACGAGGGCAAGTCGACATGAAGACGCCAGTAGCCGTACAGATTGCGGGGCAGCGTTTCGTGCTGCGAGGCGACGAGGATGAGCGCGCTACGCGCGACATGGCCGCCTACCTAGACGGCCGCATCAAGGAGCTGCAGAAGCAGACTCGCGCTGCCGACACCCAATCACTCGCAGTTCTGGCGGCGCTGCAGATCACCGAGGAGCTGTTCAAGGAACGTCGCGCTCTCGCAGAACTGAAGAAGCGGATCCGGGAGAGGAGTCGCGCGCTGCTGCATCTAGTCGAGATCCGAGCGCGCGTGTGACATGCTGTTCATAGACACCTGGTTCAGGTGTTCTTGCGGTATAGTGGCCTCCACCCAGCAGACATGACCGCCCGCCCAAAGGCGGACGCCTCCATAAATGGACAGAACTGAAACCCCTTTTTCCCGAGGCGATGGCCTCGTTCTTGACGCCCCAGCGACGCTAGGCAGTGGCGGGGCGACTCTGCGCCGGGCTGGGTTGCGTGGTCGGGAACGAGCTGTCGGCGTCGATGTGCCCGGCTGATCTCTGGCTGCGCGACGAGAAGCGAGCACTCCGGCGCGTCATGGCCAGCCGGCGCGACGAGCTGTCTGTAGAAGACCGTGTCCGCTGCGCCCAGGCTGCGACCGACCTCCTGCTCGACCTGCCTGAGGTAACGGCCGCTCGTGTAGTGGCGGCCTTCGTCTCCACCAGGGCCGAGATCGATACGGCGCGCGCCATTGAGGGGCTGCGTCGCCGCGGCATCGCCGTGGTTCTGCCACGCGTGAGCGCCGAGCTTTTGCCCCCGCGCCTGCGTTTTCACCGGGTCGAAGGCCCGTCGGAGTTGGTCTTTGGCATCTTCGGTTTGCTCGAGCCTGGGCCCGGCTGTCCCGAAGTGGCGCCGCACGACATTGACGTCTTCATGGTCCCGGGCCTCGCTTTTGATGCGCGTGGTGGCCGCGTCGGCTACGGTGGTGGGTACTACGACGAGCTGATGGCCTACGTGCGTTCTCACCCAGACGGACCATCGGGCTTCTTCGTCGGATTTGGCTACGATTTCCAAGTTGCAGAAAGCTGTCCCACAGGTGAGTGGGACGTACCCATCGACTGCGTTGTCACAGACACGCGCGTGCTCCGCTGCGGCGCCGTTCCTGAGTAGGGCCAAGCGATGAATCCAGTCGTCGTCATTATTGTCGGTAGCCTGGTCGCCCTGCTCGCGGCAGCCATGGCCTTCTTTCTGGGTCGGGCTTCCAAGCCCGAGGCTGTTCCCCAGACCGAAGAAGAACGGCAGCGCGGCCTCGCTGCCGCACGCGCCGAGGCCGACGCTATCCGCAGGCAAGCCGCGCTGGAGGCCAAAGAGGCGGCGCAGAAGATCCGAGCCGAAGTGGATGCCGAGCTGCGCGTGCGTCGCCAGGAGCTCGACCGGCAGGCAGCGGCGACCGGCGCCAAGCATGAGGCGTTGGAGCGGCGCGAACGCGACATCAAGTCCGAGAATGAGAACCTGCACCGCAAGGAAAGGCAGCTACAGGCGCGCGAGCAGGCTGCCGAGGCAGCGGCGCGGGCGGGCGCGGCCCAGGTGACCGAGGCGCGGGCGCGCCTGGAGAAAGTCGCCGGCATGACCGAGGCCGAGGCGCGCAAAGCGCTGGAGGCCGGCGTGCGCGAGGCGGCGCGCGCGGCGGCGGCTCTCGAGGTCAGGCGCATCGAGGACGAGGCGCGCGAGCAGGCGCAGCAGAAGGCGCAAATGATCCTCGGTGCGGCGGTGCAACGCTATGCCAGCGAATACGTGGCCGAGCGCACGGTCTCGGTTGTACCCCTTCCCTCCGACGACATGAAGGGAAGAATCATCGGGCGCGAGGGGCGCAACATCCGGGCGCTGGAACAGGCCACCGGCATCGACCTCATCATCGACGACACGCCCGAGGCAGTGGTCATCTCTTGTTTCAATCCCGTGCGGCGCGAGATTGCGCGACTGGCGCTGACCCGGCTCATCGCCGACGGTCGCATCCACCCGACCCGCATCGAGGAGATGGTCAGGAAAGCCACCGAAGAGGTCGAACAACAGTGCAAGGAAGCCGGCGAGCAAGCGGCCTTCGATCTGGGCATCGGCCGCCTGCACCCCGAGCTGTTGCGGCTGGTGGGCAAGTTGAAGTTTCGCGCGGGCAGCGGGCAGAACCTGCTGCAACACTCGGTCGAGGTGGGCTTCCTGTCGGGCGTGATCGCGGGCGAGCTCGGCTATCCGGTCAAGACTGCGCGACGCGCGGGCTTGTTGCATGACATCGGGTGCTGCGCGGAACAGGAGATCGAGGGCTCGCACGCCCAGGCCGGCGCGGTGCTAGCGCGCAAATACGGTGAGCCGCCCAAGATCGTCCATGCCATCGAGTGCCACCATGGCGAGGCCGTGGCCGATGACGTTCTCGACCACATCGTAGATGCGGCGAACGTGCTGGCCAGCCAGCGGCCCGGCGCCCGGCGCGAAACCCTGGAAACCTACGTGCAGCGGCTGGCCGACCTGGAAAAGATTGCCGGCAGCTTCGAGGGTGTCGAGCGTGCCTTCGCCATCCAGGCCGGACACGAAGTCCGCGTGCTGGTCGAGAACACCAAGGTCACCGACGACCAAGCGCGCACCCTATCCAAGGACATCGCACGCAAGGTCGAGGCGCAGTTGACCTATCCGGGGCAAGTTCGCGTGTCAGTGGTTCGCGAAACCCGCGCCGTCGACTACGCGAAGTAGCGACCTGTTTCACCACAGAGAGCACAGAGAACACAGAGGTCGGACAGGAAGAAGGGGTTCGGACCGGACGGGACAACCCTTCCCTTTCCCCTCCGGCTCTGTGACCTCTGTGCTCTCTGTGGTGAAAAAAGGCTAACCATCACCCGCCGTAGAGGCGATCGAAGAAGGCGTGCATGTCTTCCAGCCTTGCCCCGATGAAAGCGCGTCCCACCTGCGCGGCCAGGCGGGCCAGCGGCGGTCCTGATGTGGCCAGGCGTTCGAGCAGGCTGCGCGCTTCCTTCGCATCGTCGCCGGCCTTGCCCTTGCCCGTCTGTGAGGCCTGAATCACCAGCGCCTCGACGGCCACCAGCCGACGCGCGCTATCGGTTTCGCACGATTCCAGGATCTCGGCCACTTCGGCGGGCCGACGCTGGCGAGCCCAGGTGGTACCCAGACCGCGGATGGCAGCCGCGCGCACGTCATGAGCCGGATCACTGATCGCCTGTTCCAAGAATGGCCCCGCGGCCTTGGGATCGCGCTGGGCGATGCTCGCCAAAGCCTCGGCGGCCGCAGCCCGAACCGATTCGCCCCGCTGGTGCAGCACCCCAGCCAGCAGAGCCGCGGTGGCCTCGGGCTCACCGGTGACGTCGCCCAGAGCCAAAGCGCCCGTCCGCCTGGTGGCAGCGTCGCTCGCGCGCAGCATGGCCTCGAAGACTGGCAGCACCCGCTCAGGGCCGCTCCCGGAGGCGGCTGCCAGTGCGCGCACCGCCTCGGCGCGCACCAGACCCTGACGGTCCTCGGCTCCTGCCTGCAAGATCTCCAGTGCGGGTGGCTGCATGCCGGCCGCGGCTTTCATCGCATCGAGCCGCAGACTGTCGTCGCCGTCGCGCACGGCCTGGCGAAGGATGCTGGTCAGGCCGGCGCGCGCGGCCAAGCGCAGGGCGATCTGGCGCTCGTCGAGAGCACCTTGCAGGAAGAAGGCTGACAGCTTCTTGTCGAGATCGGCGGCGCGGCTTCCCAAGGAAGATCCGGTCTTACTGTAGGCAATCAGCGCCTCGGCGGCCGCCACGCGCACGGCACGCTCGGGATCCTCAAGCAGGTTGATGAGGGGCCCGAGCACGATCTCGTGGACCCGTCCGGCCAGCGCCCCCAGCGAGGCAGCGGCAGCGGCGCGCACGGTTTGTTCGTCCGAGGAAGTCAGTTCGATGGCCATGCGCGCGGCGCCCTTGGGATCACCCTCGGTCAGACTGCCGAGGCAAGAAGCAGCCTCGGTTCGCACCTCGCGGTTGGGATCGCGCGCGGCCATGCGCAGGTAGGGAGACGCGGCGGCGGGACTCTTTATGGCCACCACACACAGAGCGCGCGCACAGGCGCCGCGAGTGCTGCCATCGCCTTGCTTGAGTGCGCGCACCAGCGCAGGCAGGACCGCGGCGGGCCGGGTCTTGCCGATCTCGCCCAGCGCCTCGACGATGAAACGGCGCAGGCCCGGCCGCACGTTGGCTAGTACATGTCCGAGCAGATCCGCGATCACTCCCGGCTGTGCCACCGCCAGCCGCAGGGCCGAATCAAGCGCTGCCTTCTGCACTTCGGCGTTCGCGTCCAGCAGGGCTTTGCGTACCAGCTCGGGCCCCTCGCGGCGGAGATAGCCGAAGCCGCGCGCCGCCTCCACGCGCACCTCGGCCGACTGATCGTAGAGGAATACCTTGAGCGGCTTTCCCGCCAAGTCGGGCTGCTTGATGGCCACCACGCCCCACAGCGCCGCGCCCGTCACCCGGCCCGAGGGCGGGCCCTTGCTGGCGGCCGCGGCCAGTTCGGCCACCTTGGCCGGATCGATGAGCCGGGCGTAGAGAGGCAAGGCTGCCGTGCGCAGGCGGGGCGACGCGTCCGGCATCACGGCCTTCTCCAACATGGGCCGCAGACTGTTGGAGATTGCGTTGGTCCGACGGAGAAACGACAGGGCTGAGACCCGCGCCTCTTCGGGCGCGCTCTCATCCGACGCGATCTGCGCCAGAACTGTGGCGGCTTCGGCCGGGGCCTGCACCGCGATCTGGTCGAGCAGTGCGACCGCGCTTCGCCGGGCCATTCCGTCGCTGCTCCACAGCGCCAGGCGCACAGCATCGGCGGCGGCCGCGGGCGAGCGCGCGGCCAGCTCGAGCAATGATGTTTCGGCCAGCCGCCGAAACGAGACGTCCTTGTCGGCGAGAGCCACCGAGAGAATGCTGGCCGCCGTAGTGGGCGCGAGGCTGCCGCATTCCCGCAGAACCGCGCTGCGCACGGCGAATGACTGGTCGGCCAAGGCGGCTCGTAGTGTGGCGGCGTGGGCGTCCTTGCCCTGGCGTCGATCGATGGCGGCGGCCACCTCCACACCGCGCCGCCGCACGTCGGGCGACGGGTCGTTGAGCGCACCGGCCAGGATCTCGTCTTCGCCGGCCCGGCCCGTGCCCACCACCGCCAGAGCTTCCAGGGCGTCACGGCGTGAGGCGGGATCGGCAAAGGCCTGTTTCAGCGAAACCACACCGTTGGGTTCACCCAGCAGAACCAGCGAGACCCCGCGCGGGACCGGCCCCAGACCATCAATCACCATGCGCAGCCAGGACGGCAGCCGGGGTGTCCGGTTCGCGTCGAGGGCACCCACCGCCCTTCCGCTCGCGATGCGCGACGCCAGATCGTCGGCGACGCTGGTCGCGGCGAAGCCCGTGTCAGCAATTATCGAACCATGGCGGGTCTGGGCGGGCAAAAAATGCAGAAGGGACAGCGAGGAACGCCCCCGCCGCACGACCACCCGACTGCCGGGTTGATCGCGGGCCGGATCGAAGGCCAGCATGTAGGTCGCGCGCACCTCGAAGATGAGGGCGAGCAACACGGCGATCAGCAGGGTGATGGCGGAGCCGATCTGCAAGGCACTGCGCTGGATGCTGCGCTTGAGAGTGGTGGCCTCGTCGGCTGCCAGATCACCGCCCAGATAGCGGCGCACCTTGCGAATCTCGGGCAGCGAGAGGCGCGTGCCGGCCAGGATGCGCCGGCGCAAGGTGCGTCGGATGTCATGCGCAGCCCCCACGTCGCTGGCAGCGAAGTCCTCGATGCGAGCGATCAGACACGGGTGCGCGGGAGCGTAGCGGTCGGCGGAGCCCGAGTAGAACTTGTGCAGAATGCCTCGACTGGTGAGAGGCGCCACGGCCTGCTCGACCACAGCCTGGGGCAGACCGGCGCGAGCCGCCAGCTCGTCCACCGTGGAACTCGCAGGGCGGGCGGCCGCAAGCAGCACACGCAAGGCTGGGCGACCGCCGGCATCGTGCACCGCCCGCTGAAAAAAACTGTGCAGCAGCATGGTCGCGCCCCCGCTGCGCTCGTAGCGGCGCAACGAGGTCAGCCGCAACTCGACGGCCATGCGCGCGACGATTTGCAAATCGGCGGGCAGGCACGGGCCGCTCCGACACAAGTCGCCGGCCATCGCGGAGGCCAGGCCGGCCTCGAAAAAAGTTCCGGTGCCGACCGCGGTCTGCTCGAGGATCTGAGTCGCGCTTTCCCGGTTGAGACGCGCAAGTTCCATCCAAGCCCCGGCCGCAGGTGTGAGCTTGCAGGCGCGGTACAGCAGGTCGAGGCGGTGGAAGGAACCGGTTTCCACGCACAGGAGAATGCGCAGACGAGGTCCGGCTCCCTCGCTGACCTTGGAGAGCAGCGCGGCCAGCTGGTCAAGGGCGGAGGTGTGGGCGTCCGAGTCGCGCTCGACGAAAATGGTCTCGAGGTGGTCGAGAATGAGCAAGGTTCCGGCGTGTGAACTGCGCGCCAGGCGCACCAGATAGTCGGCCGGGCCATCGCCAGGCGTGGGGGGCTCGCTGCGCACACGCCCGGCGGCCTGCCACATCTCCTGCTCGATGTCGTCGTAGGCGCCCAGATAGACCCCGGTGACGTCGCGCCTGGCCAGCGCGGGCAGGAGCCCGGCGCGCAACAGGGACGTCTTGCCCACGCCCGACTCGCCGGTCAGAGCAACAACCCGATCTCCCTCCCTGACCACCAAGGCATCGAGCGCGGCGATCTCGTCCATGCGGCCAAAAAACAGCGCGGCACTGCTTTCATCGTACGGAACGAGCCCCCGAAACGGACCGGGAGCGAGGATGCCGCCGACCGACATGGGGGACAGAATAGCCGCACGGCCAGAGGAGGGAAGAGGAAACTGCGGGACGTTGGCCGAAACACGGCTGGCACGCGACAAAAGCGGCCGGCAGCGCCTCTACTCTTCGATGCTGACCTCTGACTCGAGGATCACGGGCTCTTCGTCGTAGTCGGCGATCACCGTCTCGCGGCTTAGAGCGTCAGTGGCCGATGGAGGGAAGAATCCGTCGACAAGGTCGGCAATCTCGTCATGCGAGGTGCCGCGCTTCACGGTGGCCAGAGCGTAGATCATGTGGCCGTCGTCGATGGCCGACAGGTAGCCCACCCGACGGCCGTCCTCCACGGCCCAGAGATCCCAGGCCTCGGCGTTGCGCGTGCGCGTGGCGCGCGTGGCGTAGAAGGTGCGCGGGTCGTGCCGGGTGATAGGCGTGATCTTGGGTTCACGGGACATAGGTGTTCAAGGTAGCACATCGTGGCCGTGCGGGACGGCCACGACCGTCTGCGACCATTGGGTGGCCGCTGGTTCCCTACCGCCAAGGCGCAGGCAAGATCGGTGGTTTTTCCATGGCTCGACGGGTGCGCTGCAATTCGATCTCGCTGATCAGCACGGCCGGCGCCGCCGTCGACACCGGCACGTAGCCCGACTCGGCGCCGCAGTAGCCGTTGAACACCGCGCTGCTGTCCGAGGCCGCGAGGATGCGATTGAGCGAGCCGATGGGCGTACCCACGAACTCCACCCCACGTGCCAGGGTTTCCTTGCCGGTCTCGGCGTCCACCCGGTACACGATGCGCGGCATGCCCTTGAAGGCCTGAAAATCGTAGGTGGTGGTGTTGGTCTGGCCGCCGCTGATGTCAGCGATGATGAGCCCGAAACTCTTCTTCTGCCGTCGGATCTCGTCGAGCAGCATCTCCTTGAGCTTGGCATAAGGCACCACCTTGTCGAACTTCACGATGGTGCTGGCCATGCGTCCGATGGGATCCAGCGTGCCCTCGGCGCGGCCGTGGCCGTTGGATGCGGGCGATCCCTTCACCGGAGTGCGGCTCTTGAGGTAGTTACGCAAAACCCCGTGGTCCACCAGAGGCACGGGGAACGAAGCCACGCCCTCGTCGTCGAAGTCGTAGTGGCCATTGAGCGACACGCCGTCCAGCTTGGCCGCCGAAGGATCGTCGAGCACCGTGATGAAGGTCGGCAGGATGGTCTTGCCGATCTGGCCCTTGAAGGTTGCGCCTTCTTTGTTGTCGTTCTGCCGCTCGCCTTCCAGCCTATGCCCCAACGCCTCGTGGAAGAACACGCCGGCTGCTTCGGGCAGCAAGATGGCCGGGCCGTTGAATGGATCCATCATGGGCGCCTCGCGCAGGCGCTTGACCTCGTCGGCCAGTTGCTTGGCGGTGCGCTCCAAGGTGGCGTCATCTGGCATTTCGCTCTCGGAAGCGCCGTAGAAGCTCTTGAAGTGGTTGATGAGCAGGCCGTCGGCGGCGCGCGCGTGCGCGGTCATGTGCAAGCCGTAGATAAGGCGCTCGTTCACCAGTTCGGTGCCCTCGGTGGTGACGATGAAACGGGTCTGGTGATCCACGGAGAACTTGACCTGGGAGTCGAAAATCTCCGGGTAGATCTTGAACAGCGCGGACACGCGGCGCAGGCGGGTTTCCCAGGCCGCGCGGTCCAGCTTGAGAGTGATGGGTTTGTCGACCGCGCGCTGGGGCTCTTCGCGTGAGAAGCTGCCTACCGACTCATCTTCCACTATCTTGGTCACGCGGGCGCCGCGCTTCTTGTGCAAGGTGGCCAGGGCCTGCTTGTAGCGCGCGTCGGTTTGCAGCCAGAGCGTGGCCCGCAGCACATCCACATCGTCATCGATGGGCGCACCCACCGGCGGCTCGTAGCGGTCGAAGTCGTCCAGATCGAACACCTTCTCGGTAGTGTCGTCGGCGGTGTTGTCGAACTTGTAGCTGCCTACCCGCACCTCCACGTTGGCCTGGCGCAGGTGCTGGTGGCTGTCTTCCAGCAGGGCGCCGAAGCGCGCGACCAGATCGTAGTCATCGTATTCGCGCACCAGGTAGCGGATGAAATACGGCCCGTCCTCGCCCGGCAGGCGCAGTTTGTCCTGTGAACGGCGAAGCTCGCTCTTGAGCGCCTGCAACAAAGTCCGCCGGTGATCGGGTGCGGGGCTGTCGCCGGCAGCCAGCGGACCGGAAAGTAAGGAAATCGCGAGCAGACAGAAGAGCGTGCGAACCGTGTGTTTGCGTGCCATTGCGCCTCGGGGGGGAAGTTAGCTAGTCTTACCGCTTCGCAGCCCGAAAGAAAGTCGAAGCGATGGCCAAGATCAACACGCACTACCAAAAACTGCAGGCCGGCTACCTATTCCCGGAAATCGGCAAGCGTGTGCGGGCCTATGCGGCGGCCCATCCCGAGGCTCGCATCATTCGTCTGGGCATCGGTGACGTGGTGTTGCCCCTGCCCGCGCCCATCGTGGACGCGATCAAGACTGCGGCCGACGAGATGGCGCGCAAGGAGACCTTTCGCGGCTATGGTCCCGAGCAGGGCTACGATTTTCTGCTCGACGCCATCGCGGCCCACTACCGCAGCCAGGGCGCCCAGGTGGCACCTGACGAGATCTTTGTCTCCGACGGGGCCAAGTGCGACACCGCCAACATGCAAGAGATCTTCTCCCTCGACAGCGTGGTGGCGGTGACCGACCCGGTCTACCCGGTGTACGTCGACACCAACGTGATGGCCGGCCGCACCGGTCCTGCCGACAGCGACGGCCGCTACCAGCGCCTGGTGTATTTGCCCACCACGGCGGCAAACGGCTTCGACCCGCCGCTGCCCGAGGGCCGAGTGGACCTGGTCTATCTTTGCTCGCCCAACAATCCCACCGGCGCGGTCATGTCGCGCGCGTCGCTGACGCGCTGGGTGGCCTGGGCCAAGCAACACGAGGCGATCATTCTTTTCGACGCGGCTTACGAGGCGTTCGTGCGCGAGCCCGGCCTGCCCCGCAGCATTTTCGAAATTCCAGGTGCCCGCGAAGTGGCCCTGGAGTTCCGCAGCTTCTCCAAAACCGCAGGATTCACTGGCACACGCTGCGCGTTCACGGTGATCCCCAAGGAACTGAAAGCGCGCGACGATTCGGGCGCCTGGGTCGCGCTGCACGGCCTGTGGAACCGCCGCCACACGACGAAATTCAACGGGGTCAGCTACCCCATCCAGCGGGCCGCCGCCGCGGTCTTCACCCCCGAGGGCGCGGCCGGCGCGCAGGCCAACATCGACTACACCATGGAGAACGCGCGCCTGATTCGCGAAGGCCTGGGCCAGGCCGGCTATCGCGTGTTCGGCGGGGTGAATGCGCCCTACATCTGGATGCAGGTGCCAGCGGGCATGACCTCATGGCAGTACTTCGACCGCCTGCTCCACGAGGCCAACGTGGTGGGCACGCCCGGCTCGGGCTTCGGGAGCTGCGGCGAGGGCTACTTCCGCCTTTCCGCCTTCGGCTTCCGCGAGAACGTGGAAGAGGCGGTCGAGCGCATCCGGACCAAGTTGCCCGCTTGACTCTGGCGTCCCAGAACCGCATCCTCGAAGCCCTCAAACCATTGCCCAAGGAACATTCATGCCTGAGAAGAAAGCACCCGCCAAGAAGCCCGCCGCAGCCAAAGCCGTGAAGAGCGTGGAGGCCGGTGGCAAGACGTGCCGCGCCCCCAAGTGCAAGCAGCCGGTGCGTGCCAAGGGATACTGCCGCAAGCACTACATCGGCTGGCGCCGCGAAAAGGTGGGCGACAAGTTCCGCTACAAGATGTGCGGCAAGGAAGGCTGCCGCAAGCCCGCCGTGCTGGCCGGTCGCTGCGCCGAGCACAAGAAGGGCGCCGAGGCCACCGAGGCGGCCGCTGCCGCCACGCCCGCCGCTACCTAGCCGAAGCGCCAGGCGACGGTTGACAGGCGACAGCCTCCTCGGGCTGTCGCCGCCAGCGTCGGGTCCTCTCCATGTACAAGATCGTCATACGCGGTGGCCGCAGGCTGCGCGGCGAGGTGCGGGTCTCCGGCGCCAAGAATGCGGCGCTGCCCATCCTGGCTTCGTCGCTGCTGGCCAGCGGCCGTTCCATATATCGCAACGTTCCCGATCTGGGGGACGTGGTGACGATGAAGAAGCTGCTGCGCCAGTTGGGTGCCGAGGTTGACGGCGACGGTCGCACGACGGTGGACAGCACCCACATTACCAACTTCGAGGCGCCCTATGAGTTGGTCAAGACCATGCGCGCCTCGGCCTTGGTGCTGGGACCGCTGGTGGCACGCTACGGACAGGCGCGCGTATCGCTGCCCGGCGGCTGCGCCATCGGAGCGCGGCCCATCGATCAGCACCTCAAGGGCCTGGAAGCCCTGGGCGCGCGCATCGAGCTTGAGCACGGCCTGGTCAGCGCCAAGGCCAAGCGGCTGCGCGGCGCCACCATCGTGTTCGACATGGTCACGGTGACAGGCACCGAGAATCTCATGATGGCGGCGGCGCTGGCCAAGGGTTGCACCACGCTCGAGAATGCCGCCTGCGAGCCCGAGGTCGAGGAGATGGCGCGCGTACTCAACAAAATGGGCGCGCGCATCCGCGGGGCGGGCACCTCGCTGGTCACCATCGAGGGCGTGGACGAATTGCACCCGCTCGATCACGCCATCATCCCCGACCGGGTGGAGGCGGGCACGCTCATGGTCGCGGCGGCGGTGACCCGAGGCAACGTCCTAGTCCAGGACTGCTTGCCCGAGCACCTGGACGCGGTGATCGCCAAGCTGCGCGCCGCTGGCGTGCAGGTCACCATCGAAGGCGACGCGATCCGCGTGGTCGGGCGTAGCGAGATCCGCCCGGCCGACATCGCCACCCGGCCCTACCCTGGTTTTCCCACCGACATGCAAGCCCAGTTCATGGTGCTGATGGCGCAAGCGCACGGCCAGTCGGTGCTGAGCGAGAACATCTTCGAGAATCGCTTCATGCACGTGCCCGAGCTGCGGCGCATGGGCGCGGACATCGTGGTGGAAGGCCACACCGCCATCGTGCGTGGCCCCACCAAGTTGAAGGGTGCCAAGGTCATGGCCACCGATCTGCGGGCCTCGGCTTGCCTGGTGCTGGCCGGCCTCGTCGCCGCGGGCACCACCGAGGTCTTGCGCGTGTACCACCTGGACCGCGGCTACGAGCACCTGGAAAAGAAGCTGCGCGGGCTGGGCGCAGATATTCGGAGGGTCAAGGGCGAACTGTAGCCGTCTATAGTGCGCTCCGGGGCAAACCCGGCTATTCTGATGTCATGGCTCCGTTAGATCTGCGGGAAGAACTGAAGCGCGACCTGCGGCGCCACCCACGCGTTGAGTTGCAGGGTCTGTATGAGTCGACTGCTGACCGTGAGAAGTTGGCGGAGTCGTTGCCAGTGTTCTTGCCCTTCATGGGCAAGACCTACCAGGCCGTGTTGTGGGTGGCGGACTGGGACCACCGACTGCCTTCGCAAAACATCATCATGCGCCTGTACGCCTACTACGCCGGCCAAAGCAAGCAGGCGGCGGAAGACAGCTTCGGCGAACGCAAAGCGCAGATCACGGCCGAGAGCATCTTCCCAGAATTTGATGTGGCCGACTTTGCCGGCCTGCCCGCCGACGAGGTGTATGAAGCCGACGGGCCGGTGGGGGGCGCTCTCAAGGCCTTCCATCTGGTCAGCGAATGGCGGCGCGAGATCGATCCCACGCTGGCGCGCAGGGCCGAGCAGATTGTGCGCGCCTCACACCACTTCCAAGAAATTGCCAGCCAGACGCGTGCGCGGCCGCCCGGTCTTGGCGATCTGGAAACCGCGGAATGGTCTCCCCCCAGCGAGAGTGGATACACGGGCTGGGGCCTGGATGTGTGGTACCTGCGCGCCTTCAACGGCATGGTGGGCGAGGGCACGGCCTTTCTGGTCGACCTCGACCAGGGCGAGGTGGTCCGCCAGCGGGACTTCCAGTTCCGCGCTGGCTAGCGGTTTCCCCTACGGGGACTTCGGGACGGACCTTCTTCTTTCCGGCCTCTGTGCTCTCTGTGCTCTCTGTGGTGAAAAAAAGCTCGCTTCCGTCTTGTGAACAAAGGCCAGCGCTACTTGGTCATCAGTTGCAGCCCGACCAGGATCGCGTTGCCGGTCTGGCCCATGACTTTGCTGTACTGGTAGTCCAGCGCCACGCGCGCGCGCAGACCATCGACGATGTACCCGAGCTGCGCGTCGGCCAGCGCGTCGGTGTCGTCGGTCTCCCGATCATGTGCCTGCTGCAGCCGAAACAGAAGTTGGAACTTGCCCGCACCGACATCGATGGGCAGAAGGTAGCTGGCGAGCACAAAGTAGCTGAGGCTCTCGGGGGTGTAGCTTCCCCAGATCTTGTAAAAGGCACCCTCCAGATCAAGCACGCCGGCGGCGCCCAGGTTCTTCTCGAAGAACAGGTCGACATTCAGCTCGGTGAAATCAGCCCATACCTGCAGCGCCTGATTCGTGGTGAAGTCGATTTCTTGCGAGGCGTTGCGTTGGTGCTGAAAGCCCACGCCCAAGGCCAGCACGTCCTTGCTGCCGTAGTAGGTGCTGGCATTGCGATAGCCGGGCTCGGGATTGAGCAGACTGAGGCTGATGCGGCCCGAATAGAGCGGACTCAGTTTGGGATCGGCGAGGTTGAATGCACCCGCGTAGTACTTGAAGGTGCCGCCGCCAAACTGCCCCCACAGGGTCGCGCCGTCGCTGCGGCCGTGGGGTCCCTGGAGGACGCCCGCAGGCTTCTGCCCGGCCATGAACTGGCCTGGGAAAAGCCAGGGCGACATCGACCACTCGGTGCTGAGCCCGGACCGGTCCGCCGGCACCAGCATGCGGCCCACCCACAAGTTGAAGGCGTCGTGGAGTTCGAACCGGCCGATGAGATCCAGCACAGCCGCGCTCCCGGTCGTGTCGTAGTTATGGTTGGCATCGACGGTGCCGAAAGTACCGACGAAATCCGCCTGCCACAAGATGTGGCGCGTGGCCTGGCCCGACAGGAGAACCTGCAGTTTCCCATCCGCACCCAAGTCATTGAGCTTGTCGGGCTGGTAGGGATTCTGAACGCGCAGGCCCAGCCGGGTGCCAACATCTGCTTCCAGCAGCTTCAAGGGGCCGGCGCTTGCAGGTGCGGCAGCGGGCGGCGGCGCAGGCACGGGCGCGGGGACTTCCAGTACAGACGTGGGCAGCAGCGGCTCCGGCAATGGGGCGGTGGCTGCGGCGGGCGCGGCCAAGACCGGCGTCACTCCCAGCAGCGCAACAGCGACTCCGCATACGAGGATCCTGCGCACGATGAGACCTAGCTGACTCATGGTGCGACTACCGTACCGGAAAGACTTTCCCAAGTCGAACAACGGCGGATGGAGTGCACACCACCCGCATTACTTCTCTCGGGGCGACCGCAGGTCGCCCCTACGAATGGGCGCGTACCAAGCCCATCACGTTCTGGCCGGGGCGACCGCTCGTCGCCCTTACGGCCGCGCGCACCACCCACGTCACGTCTTGCGTAGGGGCGACCTGCGGTCGCCCTGCCCTTCGTCGACCCAGCATCGATCCAGTGTCGTGGCCAGATGGCGAAGCAAGGGAGCCCGCACCTCAGCCACAGCCACGGGCCGACCGAGGACACCGATCATCGAGCCCATCACCGAGGCGGAAAGACCACAGGGGTTGATGGCGGAGAAACGCTCGAGATCGGTGCACACGTTGAGCGCGAAGCCGTGCAAGGTGACCCAGCGGCGCACCGCCACGCCGAGCGAGGCCAGCTTGTGCGCACCGACCCACACCCCGGTCAGCCCGGGTCGCCGGTCCCCCTCGATGGCGAACTCGGCCAGCGTGCGAATGATGGCCTCCTCAAGGCGGCGCAGATAGAGGTGCACGTCCCGCTCGTCCTCGCGCAGGTACAGGATGGGGTAGCCGCAGAGCTGGCCTGGCCCGTGGTAGGTCACGTCACCTCCGCGCTCGACCTCGAAGACCGGCATGTCCGCCGACGCGAGCAGGTTTTCCCGACGCGCGCCGCGGCCCAAGGTGAGTACATGCGGGTGTTCCACCAGCAGCAAGGTATCCGGCACCTCGTCGCGCTGGCGCGCGGCTACCAGCTCCAGTTGCACGCGCCACGCCTCCGCGTAGTCACGCGTGCCTAGATCGATGATGCGAGCGGGCCTGCTCACTCCCCGCGCGCGCCCATGGGCACATAGCTGGTCAGCGTCGCGCCGGTGTAGACCTGGCGCGGCCGGTAGATGCGCCCCTTCGGATCGTCGAGAATTTCCTTGAAGTTGGCAATCCAGCCGGCCATGCGGCCGATGGCGAAGATGACGGTGAACATCTCGGTGGGGATGCGCAGCGCACGCAGGATGATGCCGCTGTAGAAATCCACGTTGGGGTAGAGCTTGCGCTCGATGAAATACGGATCCGACAGCGCCGCTTCTTCCATGCGATGGGCGATGTCCAGCAACGGGTCCGAGATATTCAGCGTCTTGAGAAGTGTATCGCAGGTCTCTTTGATGATGCGCGCGCGCGGGTCGTAGTTTCGGTACACCCGGTGGCCGAACCCCATGAGACGCTTGCCACTGTTCTTGTCCTTGGCCGCCTTGATGAAACGCGAACCGTCGTCACCCGAGCTGTGGATGTCGGACAGCATCTCGATGACCCACTGATTGGCCCCACCGTGCAGCGGTCCCCACAGAGCGCACACGCCGGCGGCTGCACTGGCGAACAGGTTGGCCTGCGCCGATGCCACCATGCGCACGGTCGAGGTGGAACAATTCTGCTCGTGGTCGGCGTGCAGAATGAAAATGGTGTCCAACGCGCGCACCACCTCGGGCCGCAGCTCGTAGTCTTCGTACACGTCGGAGAACAGCATGTGCAGAAGATTCTCCGTGTACTTGTAGCTGGGCTTTGGATAGATGATGGGCAACCCGCGCGACTTGCGGTACGAGAAGGCGGCGATGGTGCGCACCTGCGAGATAAGGCGCGCGGCCTGCTCATCGAAAACGTCGCGCGTGGGCCGCTGCATTTGCCCTGGGTAGAAGCAGCTGGAAGCGTTGATCATGGCCGACAGAATCGCCATGGGGTGCGCTTGCGAGGGAAAGCCCTCGAAGTGGTACTTCATGTCCTCGTGCAGATTCTCGTTTTGCGTGAGCATCTTCGAGAAACGCTGCAGCTCGGACTTCCTGGGCAGATGGCCGTAGATGAGAAGGTACGCGGTTTCCACATAGCTGGACTTCTCGGCCATCTCAGCCACCGGAATTCCGCGGTAGCGCAGAATGCCCTTTTCACCGTCGATGAAAGTGATGGCACTCTGGCACGACCCCGTGTTCCCGTAGCCGTCGTCCAGGGTGATGCATCCGGTACTGCTGCGCAGGCTGGCAATATCGATGGCCCGCTCATGTTCGGTGCCCTCGATCACCGCCAGTTCATGCACCTTGCCGTCTATCTCCAACTTCGCCGTCGAGCCCGTCTTGATGTCCATGACAGATCGAAGTCTTGGACAAGAGCGCCAAGTTGACAAGCCGTAAGACTGTCACATGACGCAGACGCTCTGCGTCTTCCGCTTTGCGGCGAATAATCTTGGTACGGGGTGACGAACTGTGCTGGCCGTGTAATGCTATCCATCATGCGAACCATTCGGCGCTACTCGAACCGCAAACTGTACGACACACATGAGAGCCACTACGTCACGCTGCAGGCGCTCGCCGCGCTAGTCCGCTCAGGCGAGGACTTCCAGGTGGTGGATCATGGCACCAATCGTGACCTGACCACCGCGACGCTGGCTCAGATCATCTTCGAGGAGGAGAAGCGCGGCTCACGCCTTCCCGCCACGGAGCTTCGCCGCATCATTCAGAGCGGCACGATCTAGTGCGCCAGCATTAGAAGCAGTCGGCAGGCTACAGCCGGCCGGCAAGGGAGAAGATTGCCGCAGTCCTGCGATCTGAAGCAGTGCTGCGCCAAGTGGTGACCACGGCGATCGTTCCGCCGCCCAACAACACCGCACCGCCGAGTGCAAGACACTCGATGCCGGCCAACCGCCGCGATGATCCGGCCTGCGAGCTGGCCAGGAGAAAGGCGCCGGTGCCTGCGGCTGCGCTGCCCGCGGCCACGGCCAGCCAGCCGACCAGCCGCAGGACCTTGGGTTCGGTCCATCGTGAATGGTCAGCGTCGCCGGTGCCTGCGACGGACGCGGCCGACATGACAGGTGGCGGTTCAAACGGCTCGAAAATGGGAGCTAGCTGAGTTGTCTCGCCGAGCTTGATCGGAACCTCGCTGCGCCACGGCCGTCGTTCCGGCGCAGTGATCTCGACCTGGGCCGTGCCGGGAAGCAGAAACAGCGGCCTGGACAAGGGCAGAAGGCCGCGAAGCTGTCCATTGATCTTCACCGGCGCCCCGCGCGGGCCGCTCTCTACGGTCAGCATTCCCAGGTGCGAGCGCACGTCAGCCAACGCCTTTTCAATCAGCGAGCGATGCGCCTCGAGCCACGCGTCTTGCTCCTCCTCTGACAGCGCAGCAGCTAGATCCTCTTCTGCTTCGAGCCAGCGGTGCAGCGCCTGCTCGGCCAGGCCTATTTCGGTGACCGAGCGTGTGGTGGGCTTGGCCTGGTGTGCACGGTGAAAGGCTTCGAGAGCCGCTTGGTAGTCGCCCTTGCGCATGGCCTTGAGTCCCTGGTTGATGAGCGCGTCCGACTCGTCGCCTTGGGCCCGCGCCTGCACCTGCCCGAGTGCGAGCGAGAATGCGATCGACAAGGCTACGCCGCGAATCATGATGGGATCCGAGCCTGCTAGATGATGGGCACTCCCTCGGGCGTGAAATTGACCGCGCTGCGAGGGCTTCTCTTGGGTTTGTGTGGTGCGGGCTTGGACAAGTCCGCGGGCTGCGACGGTGCCACGCGGGCCGGGGGCGATTCCGGCAGCACGGGAGCGACCGGGGCAGCAGGCGGCGGCGTCGCTTCGACCGCGGCTGTCGAGGGGAAACCACGGTGAGCTGCCGAGCCCCGAAATACCCAAGCTGCCAGCGCAAGCAACACGACCAGCGCAGATGTCACGATCAATGCCAGATTGCGACTACGCCGTAGGGACGGGCCGGTAGTTGCCGGCGCGGGCTGCGGGGTCGAGGCCGGCACAGCCGTCGTGTGAGTTGGTACCACCTGCCAGGACTCTGGTTGAGCCACGGGAAGAATCTTGGTGGGCGCCACGGGTGGCGCAGACGGCTGGGCGGGCGCGACTTCAGTGGCCGCCAGCCGAGCCTGCGCGCCGTCGGGCGTCGGCCTAGCCACCGAAGGCGCGATAGGCATTTCCGCTTCGGGCGCGGTGAAGTGGTAGCTCCACTGCTGGCGCCCCTGGACTGACATGAACGGCATCAAGGCCAGTCCCAGATTGCGCACGCGCGCGAAACGGTCGCCGGGAACGCGGCTCATGGCGCGCAGGATCACCGCCTCCATGTCGCGCGGGATGTCCGGGCGCACGCGGGAAGGCGGCGGGAAGATTCCCTCCACGATGTTGCGCATGATCGCGTAGGCGGCCGACCCGGTGAAAGGCCGCACGCCAGTGAGACATTCGTACAGAATCACGCCCAGGGCGTACTGATCGACGCGCGCGTCGATTTCGCGGCCCGCCGCCTGTTCGGGCGCGAGGTAGTAGGTGGTGCCCACGATGTGGCCGGTGCCGGTGAGGTTGGCTTCGTCCCCTCCCACGCGCGAAATGCCGAAGTCCAAGATCTTGGGCGTCTCGCCCATGGGCGTGCGCGCGATAAAGATGTTGCCCGGCTTGAGGTCGCGGTGGACCACGTTGGCGCGATGGGCGGCATACACGCCGGCGCAAGCCGCGACCAGCACGTCTGCGGTGCGCTCGACCGAGAGTGGGCCCTCGGCGATTTCGGCGCCCAGGCTGCGGCCGGACAGATACTCCATGACGATGTAGGGAGTCTCGCCCTGGGCGCCGTAACTGTAGATGATGACCAGGTTGGGATGGACCACGCGTGAGGCGGCCTGGGCCTCGCGCCGAAACCGCGCCAGCGTGTTTGACTGGCGCTGGTCGATGCCGTGCAGGGTCTTGATGGCCACTGTGCGGCCGAGATCGCGGTCGAACGCCTTGTATACGCAGCCCATGCCGCCCCGGCCGATCAGGCTGACGATCTCGAAGTGGTCCACCTGCTCGCCGGGACGAAAGGCGCCGGCCATGGGCTCGACAACATGACGCGGCTCCGGGGTTTCGTCTGGGACCAACGAGAGCGGAGCCTGCGGCGCAGGTCCGACTGCGCGCGGATCCATGCGCAGGGGACGCTCGCGAGCCGTGGCGTCGTCCTGTTGCCGGCCTTTGTCGACGGAGCTGTCGGGCAATTCGCAGGTCGCTGGGTAGGCGGGCTGTGCGGCTGGCAAGCCCATCTCCGCCGTGTCCCGCGGCCGAGGGTGGTCGTAGGACAGGGTATCGGGAATGCTCTGACCAGGCTGCTTCACGTCGCGCCCTTGCTCCGGCTACCCAGTACCGTCATGTGGGAAACCATGGCGACAGAGCCCGGCCGAGTCAAGAGGCTCGTGCGTGGCTACCAGGCAGGGACGGGCACGGCGGTGGCGCTGAAGGTGGCTGGATTAGCGGCAAAGTCCCAGCCCCAGCACAGGATGGAACCATCCTGGGCGACAGCGCAGGAGCGGTCACCAGCGGAAATGGTAACCGCGCTGCTTTCCCCGGTGACGAGCGCCGGTGAGAGGCAGCTTCCGCTTGCTTCCTCTTCGTAGTCATTGGGATTCATCACCTTGCCCCAGCAGGACACGGTCTTGGTAGCAAGCAGAGCACAGGTGGACAAGCTAGACGCGCTGATAGCTGTCGCAGGCGCAGTGTAGATCGACACTGGAGTGGATGACAGATCGGTCGACCCGGTTCCCAATTGACCGTCGCCGCCCGCGCCCCAGCACCAAACTGTCCCGTCTGTGAGCAGCGCACAGGAATGAGAGTCGCCAGCAGAAATGGCAGTCGCCGCGCCGGGGAGGCCTGTGACGGTTTGGGGATCGATGGTCCAGAAACTGACGGTGGTGACTCCAAGTTGGCCGCTGTTGCCCAGTCCCCAGCAACGAACCTGCCCGCTGCCAACGATTACACAGGTATGATAGCCTCCTGCGCTGATGGCCTTGACGCCGGTGAGATTCGGGGCCTGTGGCTTGGTCGGATCTCCACCGAGCACGCCGAGCTGGCCGGAACCGTTGTAGCCCCAGCACCGGATTGTCGAATCAGACAAGAGAACGCAGGTGTGGATCCCGCCCCCAGCAATCGCCGTGGCAGTCACACCCGCCAGCCCGGCGACAGCGGTGGGCGTGGAAGCGGTGTCATACCCCCCGTTGCCCAACTGCCCCGCGTTGTTGGCTCCCCAGCAGCGGACAGTTCCGTCGCCCAGCAAGGCGCAATAGTGTTGGTAGCCTCCAGCAATCGCTTTCGCGTTGCTGATTCCAATCACTGGCGCCGGCACCGAGATCGACTGTCCATACGGCCGCGTCTGGCCGTCGCCGAGCTCGCCAATGGAGTCGCCGCCCCAACAGCGCACCTTCCCGTCGACGAAGACTGCGCATGCGCTGTCCCCGCCGACCGCGACGCTCAGCGCTTTTACATGGCAAGAGCCGCCCACGCACGCGTAGGTGTCCTGGCAGTCGGCGGCAACAGAGCAGAAAGTCTTGCAGGCGTCGCCCGAGCAGTTGAAGCCGTCGCTGCAAAGCTGACCCTCCGGGGGCAGGCAGGCGCCTTTCGAGCATGTGCTCTGTCCGACGAGCTTGGGCCCTGAGCAGCTCGGCCCGCCGCCACAAGTCTTGGCCCCGGGGTACTCGCACTGGCCATCAGAGCGGCCATTGCATGATCCCATGCACTGCGCGTCGATGCCGCAGCCGGCATGGCCGCTGTGGGGCGCGCCCGACGTGACAGCGGTGCAAGTGCCGGCGTGGCCTTGGACATCGCAGGCCATGCACGAATCCGCGCAGGCCGTGTCACAACAGGTGCTGTCCGGTGAACAGAACGTCCCGGCCAGACATCCGCCGGCCGTGGTCGAGCAAAGCTGTCCCTGTTTGCTCTTGCAGGCTCCTTGGCCGTCGCAGGTGCCAGCACACCTGGTAAGATCGTCTTGGTTCTTCACGGTCACGCAAGCCCCGGCCGAGCAGGCCTGACACACGCCCTTGCAGTCGCTGCGCTGCACGCACTCCACGCATTGGTTGGCCGTGGTGTCGCACAGGTTCGCAACCGCGCTTACCAAGCCGCCATCTGCCCCGCCGTCTGCCTCATCATTAGAATCGCTGTTTGCGCCTGCATCGGGGCTGCCGGCGCAGTGCTTGTTCTGCGTACAGGCCACGCACAGCCCGCTGGCAGCGCAGGCAGGTCCCCCTGGCCGCGCCCGGCAGTCGTTGTCGCTGGAGCACTTGGCGCATCGATTGCCCAAGCACAGAGGAGCGTTGGCTGAACAATCCTTGTCCGTGCTGCAAGTGCCTGCCGCATCCCCTTGTGGAAGGTCCGGGGCCATGTCTATCGATGGCGCGTCGACGGATGGCGCGTCGACGGAGATGCTGACAGGAGGCGCGTCCGCAGGCACGACCAGCGGAGCGTCGGGGAGTTCGACCTTGGTTGAGAGATCGTCTGCGATGTCGCCGCCACCCTCGGCGGACGCTGAGACATCGCGGCCACTCCCAGCAACCGCTAGACCGTCAGCACCGCTGTCCGCGGTTCCACCGTCAGGGGCTGGCACGCACTTGAACGTGTCGGTGCACATAAACCCGGGCAGGCATGGATCGCGTGGCGTACAGACGCTCCAGTCCCGTTTCACACCGCAGGCAAGTCCCAGCGTCACTGGCACGACCAGGATTGCAATCTTCAAACGTACAACTTCTCTGTTTGTCATCAGTGAAGTTCTCGACAAGGGGTTGAAAAAGTTGTGTGGCATGTGGAGAAAAGCAGAAGGCGGGTCGGATTAGTTGGGCTTGTATTCGTCAGCGCCGCAGTCGCAGGCAGTGCCTATCGGCCGCGTATCGCCGTCGACGTCGTCAGGCGGACACGAAGCGCCGGCGGTGTTTACGCAGGGCGAAGTCGCGGTCAAGTGGTAGTTGGCGCCGAGGTTCGGCGTTGTCGATGTCGAAGTGGTGGCATTGGTTACGCAGGTTGATGATGTGAAGTTGGCGGTTCCGTTGCCGTTTGCGAGTATGCCGGTCAGTGTGTAGCTCTGGCCGCAGGCCACGCCGACGAGGCCATTCTGAACAACGGTGTTGAACGCGAACTTCGTCGGGCCAGGGCCGGTGTAGGCGCCAAGGCCAACACCTGAGCTGAGGCCGTCGGTGCCGTTGCCTGCGATGACCGTGTTTACGATGTCAAAGGCGGAT
>Ga0182017_10000367_pt1 | contig 35124 bp, 35 predicted proteins | sample 712E3DmetaG_FD_120492 | JGI IMG/M metagenome (GOLD analysis project Ga0182017, IMG submission 120492) | Permafrost microbial communities from Stordalen Mire, Sweden - 712E3D metaG | ecosystem: Environmental > Terrestrial > Soil > Wetlands > Permafrost | place: Sweden: Stordalen | collected... | reverse complement strand
ACGCAGATCCGGGGATCGATCTCGCGGGCAAAACCGGTGAACTCTGCCCGGTGCATCTCGCGGCAGACATACTCCCCCTGCCCCCGCCGCAGCCGGGCTTCCTGCGTCGGGCAGGAAGGCACTTCGACGATCACCTCGTCTTCCTTCTCGATGATAGTGTAGCCAACGATCATCGCCCATGGGAAATGGCGCAGTGCCCGCACAAACCCGACAAGGCCTCTCTCGGTGATCCCGAACCTGCGCACGATATCCTTCGCAGCCATGCCGGCGACCCTGCCCCAGACCTGCTCGTTGATCTTCTCCGCTGCCAGCTGCCCGTACCGGTCGCTGATATTAATGAACCAAAACGCGTCCACCACGCGATAGTGCCAGAGGAGGAACTCGAGGTACTGGTGTTTGTCTGCGTCATTCATCTGGTCAAAGATCTCCAGGTTCATGCCATTCATCAGAATCACCGGGAAGCAATGGTACACCATTTTCCATGATTCTTATATGTATATTTGGAAACCTGGGATGCGGTAAAAAGATCTGAAAAGAACCGGAGTACCAATGAACCATCTGGATATGTTACGTTCCGAAAAACCACAACCTTTGCATGGTTTGCCGGCATAGACGTGAATGGATGCAGGATCTCACGGTTGAGCAGGTAAAGGCAATCCACAACAGGGTTATGGTGGAGGAAAAGGGCGACTGCCGTGTCCTTTCCGAAGCAAATCTCCACCAGATGGTCTTCCATGCAAACCTCATACCGGACTGCGTGCCACGGGCAGCGTTCATCTTTTATTCACTGTGTGCATACCCGGCGTTCAGGGAGGGAAATTCTGCAGCTGCACTGGCCGCAACTGAACAGGTGCTCGCAACTGGAGGATACCGGATAACAGGGGAGATGGCCGGGATCATGGTACTTGCAGAAGGAATCCTTGCATTCACGACAGAACCGGAAGAGATCGAACAATGGCTTTATAACAATGTACAGGAATCCACATCACGGTAGTCACCCGGCGTGAGGACGGGCTCTCACTACGGCGCTCAGAAAGGAACCAGGCTGGTTACACCCCCAGCGTCATCTGTCGGGCATCCGGTTTCTCGAACGAGGAAAGCCGGATACCAAGTAAACTGACTTTTTGGCCTTCCATCAACCTGTGCAAAAGCAAAAAAAGGCCGGGTCGGGATACAAGGCAGGTTATATTTTAAGAGAAATCCCTGAGGCTGCATTGCCGGACCCGGATCATATTCCGAAGCAGCTCCCCCTCTTCAATAAACCGGTTTACCGGGAGGGTGAATTTGCGGGATATATGAGATAAGGCAGACCTGATATCCTCAAATTCCTGTGGGGGCTGGTTCATAGCATTCCGCACGTTCTCCCTGACATTGAAGACTCCCATGGGTACATACCCATGGAGTGCTTCCCGGAGTATGATTGCCCCTGCTTGTTTCTGTTCGCGGGCAAGTGCCTCAAGAACTGCCATCTTGCAGGAGTAGTAACACCCCCCGAGAGGAGAATAGGCAGTCTTTTTCTTTCGTCCTTCATGGTCTGAAAAAACAAGTTCTTCGTTCCCGAGGACATGCAGGAAGGCTTCTGACCATTCGTACTGCCAGCCCGTTGGCATCAGGATGACGGCATAATTGTTATGCAGGCTGGAAAATTCATGGAGGCGCCAGGTATCGATCACCGGGCATTTCCTTACTTCTGAAAGAAGGTGGTCCCCGATCGTAGTATCGCAGGCTGTGATAGCCCATCGGGTCGGCACAAGGTGACGGCTCCTGCCGCAACCCATCGTCCCGACTGAGAATGCCTTTTGTATGCTTGAAAATAAGAGTCCCTTTCTGTGCAGGTCTGTGACAGCATCGGCTGCTTTCATATCGGTATCATAAAACACTTTTTCCAGCTCCCGGTCCCACCGTCCCGTCTCGATCTCAAACCGCTCAAGAGGTGCGCTCGGACCGAAGGGCGTATGTTCTTCAGAAAAGGTGTTACCGACGGGCGTACTGGAAAATGCCACTTCACTCTCGACAGAATCTGCGGACAGAGAAATATCCTGAAGCTTTCCGATGAACCGGGTATCGAGTTCAGCTGCATTCACCTGCTGTTTTCCCCGAATAAGGTTAAGCCGGTACCCGATTATTTCCTCCTGGGTTTTGTTCTCCGGGATCCAGGATTCGGGGGTATCCATGATGGAAGTGTTACCATGTGCGGCAGTGACCATCGGGCCTGCATACACATCCGGGTAATTCCAGCTCCCGATAAAAACAGATGGCGGGGAACTACCGTCAATCTCTTTATCCACGAGTGTAGATCTCATCTGAACTGTCGATGCAGTCAGCTGCCTGAGATACGAGCCTTTACTTATCATGACCTGATGTGAATGATGAGCGGGGGAGATATTAATCAGGATAGTGTGTAGGGAGAAAGTGAACGGATATTTGCCATTCCGGTATCATCACGGTCTGGATGGCATGATACAACACCCGGTTGAAGGGGAGATTCTCAGGATAATACATACCTTCTTGTTATCACACAACATTTATCTATACCAACGGAGTTGTGCGAATTAGAAATAATAACAATAATAAAGATGATTTTGACCCGAATGCGGTAAACGAAGACGGTTCACCGGTTGTCCGGGTACGGTTACCAAAAAAATGGGCTAATGAGCAATTCGCTTTTGCAGATCTCATGATGGGGGCAAATCATATCCGGGTGCGGTGTTATGACGGCGTTACCCGTATGGGGAGGATCAAGGGTAAGATCAAAAAACGCGTCTGGATCCGGGAAGGGGATGTCCTGATCGTTACTCCCTGGAGCTTTCAGGATGACAAGTGCGATATCATCTACCGTTACCTCCCACCCCAGGCAGACTGGTTACGGAAGAACCGGTACCTCTGATTTTTTTCCGGCTTATTATACTAATATGGCAATTCTTACCGGTTCTGAGTTCACAACTCCCCGGCCATTGTGTCATGTGCGGCAGAAGTTTCATACGACAAAAAAAGAGGAAACCGGTACCCGGATATAAACCAGGCCGGACAAATGATGAAGGTATATTTTTTTAAAGATCAGATAGTCTGGGGACGTGAGACCTGCATCACATCCATCACGGCTTCACGAATCAGCTGACCATCCCAGAACAGGTCATCTTTCTTGAAAAACCGTTGTGATCTGGAAGCGTGGACAACCTGAATTACCGGGGGTTCAAGGGCGAAACAACCATTTTTCTGGAGTTCTGTGATCGCTTCAGGGTTACGGATATCGACCTCATGATAATGGACCCCTCCTTTTTTCAGGGCATCTTTGAGCTCTTCACATTGCGGATTTTTTTCTTTGGAGTAAACGATCCCTTCCTATATAATCCATGCCCGATATCGGATCATTGTGGGAGGCAGATATCACCGCATCAATCCGGTAGCAGGATCTGGTCTCATTTAAGTCCAATATGTTAAGAAAAACGGGGTCAGGTTTCAATATATATTGGCCAGATAATGGGAGTTAAATAGTATTATACCGAGGGTTCAACAAATATATATGGGAGCAGAATTACACATCGACCGGAAAATACCTTGAAGTCAGAAAAGCGGATCATGACGGCCTCCCTAAGGGATACAGACACGCAAAATTGCAATCCCCGGATAATTTATTTTCGGACCGTATAACCAGCCCGGGTAAGAGTTCGGATCATCATATTTTCCCAGATACGGTCATCAGGTTCCTCGTTGTGTTCAATACATTCGTCCCAGATTTTTGTCAGGATGGAATCTTCCGAGCAGAGTGAACGGATATACGTAATCTTCCCCACCCGATTTCCCCGGTGATTGAGAATGAGCAGTCGCCAGCATCCGTAGTCCCGGCAGATATCAGGCCGGGTCAGGTATATGGTGCAACAGGCTTTCCCGCTGCCGGGGTGGCGACGAAAAAAGGGGCAGATCCGGGGGAGCTTATTAAAAATACCTGTATCCAGAAAAAGGTCGCGCTTGTCGGGATCAATACTGACGGGAGTATCCTCACCGGTATAATTATTATGTATCAAAAAACGGAAGTCGCCATAATCCTCTTTGATAGTGTGGACCAGCCCAAGATTTGCACAGCATTCCCCGCACTGGAAACATTCGAAGGCCAGAGAGGCTCGCCCCCTTAGCGAAGGGTCAACCAGATCGCGAGCACCAATTCGAGAGCGATCAGGATGATAACGACCCATTCGAGGAAATTGGAGTGCTGGATACGCACTTCTCCCGAAAGCATCGAGTAGTTCTCCTGAATGACCTCGATCTTGCGGCTGACGCTCTCGCTCCACTGGCTGCTCCGGAGTACTTTGAGCGCCGTGGCATAGACACGGGCATAGTAGACATCCTCAGTAACCTTGATCAAATTATCGACTTTTTCAATGATCTCGGAGATCTCCGCAGAGGTCTCCATAAGTTTTGCCATGATCGCGTGGTACTGGCGGCCCCGGCGGAACTGGGACATGCGGTCTGCATGCTCGATATCGTCATACATTTTCTCCATCTCACGGGTCAGTTCGCGATCATAGTACCGGAGCTCCAGCACCTGCACGTTTGCGAATTCTATAAGATCTATGAGATCGGTCGGGCGGTCCGGGTTGCACAGGAGCGCTGAATCCCACGAGAGGATGGCCAGATCATCGGTTGTGTAACTGAGGGAATTCTTGAGGATCTCCTCGCGAATCTGCGGGGAGAGATTGGTCTTTTCCCCGATCAGGAGCGCGACCGGGTCAATAGAATCATCCCGGTGGTCCGTTACATAGATCGAATAATCCTCATAGAAGTCCGGGTTTATAGCAAACCCCTTGATATGCGGGCGGATGATCTCGCCAAGCGTCTTGAGGTACTGGACATAGAAATCTGCAAGGCCTTCCTGCCCGGCGAACAGGAATGCAATCTCCTCCAGTTCCGCAATTTCGGCATCCAGGTTCTCGTAAATAAAACAGAAACTGATAACCCCGATATCGTAGACCCGGGCTACAACGAAGAATTCAAACGGCCTGCCATCCCGCTCCACCCGTATCGGGTTCATCTGGATCATGAGAGGGGGATCTTCGAGCATGATCGATTTGGGTTTGACCCGCACGAAACTGGTTCTTGCCGTAAAATAATTCTGAGCAAGCGCCTTTTCCAGCCAGTCGAGATCGATCTCTCTCCCTATATCATATATCCGGTAAAACCGGAGCGTAATCATGGGTGTATCTCTCCTTTCAGGACGTATTTTTAAGTGTCTGCAATAATGAACAACCATGGAGATAATAAATCCTTGCGATGGCTGATTGTCAGAAAACCGGATACAGAAAAATGGTTTTTTTAAAAAACATCTGAACTCCTCCACAATAGTTCCCTTGCATGTCCCGCATGGTTCAGGAAATGAATAGTTCAATAGTAAAACTATTAATCCAAAAAACCGTATAGGAGGGTAGTGACAGATCAAATTAAGGAACGGATAGCCGAGAATCTCATTGCACTCCTGCCCTTTTATCATAAAAAAATTTTCGGGCCGGGAGGACAGGGGATAACCGGAATGCAGGCAGCGCAGTACCGTATACTCGGTGTCCTAAAGCGAGAGGGTACTCCCCTTTCCATGTCTGAACTGGGGAAGCGGCAGTATATATCAAAACCCTACATGACAATACTTGTTGATCAGCTGATCCAGGACAGGTATGTCGAGCGTATCCCCGACACCAGAGACCGCAGAGTGATCAACATCGCTATTACCGCTGAGGGAAAAAGGCACCTCAAACAGGTGGCATCCCGCTATAAGGAAACTGTTAAAAATATGCTCTCCGAACTGGACAGCCAGGATCTTGAGGGACTCTGCCAGTCACTCGAAAAACTCAGGAACATTATATCCAGAATCAGCTAAGGTGACCTGTGGGATTGCATCAAGGGAATAACCGGTCCGGAATAACCAGATACAGAGCGAAGAAATGACACCTGATCGTACCCTACCAGAGGGAGTTTTCCATCCTACATGTGAGGCGGGTGGTGACAACATCATCCGGATCGAGCACGTGGTAAAAACGTTCACCAGCAGGAACAAAACAGTAACTGCGGTCAATGATGTCTCATTCACGGTCAGGAGAGGGGAGATCTTTGGACTGCTGGGGCCGAATGGAGCAGGAAAAAGCACCCTGATACGGATCCTGACAACCCTGCTCATACCAACATCCGGCACTGCATGTCTCGATACCTACGAAATCACCAAAAATCCCGAAAAAGTCCGCACTATTATCGGCGTCTGTCCCCAGAACAGTACACTCGACGTGGAACTAACTGCCTATGATAATCTCGATTTCTACGGCAAACTGGTAAATGTTCCCGATGACATTCTCGATAAAAGGATCTGGGAACTCCTCAAGATGACCGACCTGACCGATCGCGCCCACATGAGAGTCAGTACATTCTCCGGAGGAATGCGGAGGAAACTGGAGATCGTCCGCGCCTTTATCCATCGCCCGCTTATCCTGTTCCTTGATGAACCTACTATCGGCCTTGACCCCGAGGCCCGCCGCGAAGTCTGGCAGCAGATTGCTGTTCTGAATAAGGAAAAAACAACTATCATTTTAACAACGCACTACATGGACGAAGCAGAAAAACTCTGTAACCGGATCGCATTTATCGACAAAGGATATCTTGTCGCTCTCGATACTCTTGAAAATCTCAAACAGTTGCTCCCGGCCGGAGACTTAATCGAGATTGGCCTTGACACAATAGATGACCGCGTACTCCCGGGAATAAGGAGCATCCAACTTGTCAATTCGGCTGAGTTCAGGAATAATACCCTCACCATCTCTGCAAAGAACGGGAGCAGAGTCCTGCCCGCCATCATCAATGTCTTTGATGGTTATTCCGTTCCGATGAACTCTATCTCGATCCATTCACCCTCACTGGAAGATGTCTTCATTTACCTGACGGGGAGCAAACTGGATGCAGGTAACAACGAGGGGACAAAACCGGGAGCCAGGGGGAGGCCGTCATGATTCGGGGGGCCGTTGCGATATTCAGCCGGGACTTCAAGAAATTTTTAAGCAACCCGTTCGTTGTCATCATGACGCTCGCGATGCCGATCATGTATCTCGTGATATTCGGAAACGCAATGGGTGGAACGATCAGCCATATACCGGTAGCGGTTGTCCAGGAAGCGCCACCCTACAATAACACACCACTTTTTACGAGTGCCGTTTACGAACTCAACCATATCACACAGAAAGATTATCCAAAACTTCTCGATGTTACTGTATATTCCGATGAGATCACAGCCAAACGTGATCTTGCGAAAGGGCTGGTGACCGCGGTTGTCGTGTTCCCGTCAGAGGTATCCAATGACCATGCAATTCGTGTTTATGTGGACAGCTCGAATTCGATCACCCCCTCCCTCGTCGAAGCCGGGCTCAATGGTGTACTCGCCCAACTCGTGGTGCACAACCCGGTATTGATCAACAATATTTACGGGAACATCAAATACATCCAGTTCTTTGGCGTTGGGGTTATTATGATGGCAATTTTCACGTCCACCATGTTCGGCGGCGGAATTGCGCTTATCAAGGACCGTGAGAACGGGATCCACGAAGGATATCTGGTTACCCCGGTTCAGCGTACCAGCATCATTACCGGCATCATTTCAAGCGGGACCATCAGGGCATTCATTGCGGGTTTTACCATCTTCCTGATCGATATCCTCATCACCGGCATTATCATCCAGAGCATCGAGGATTTTTTCCTTGTCATGCTGGTGATCTTTATTGCCTGTGTCGGGGTTACCAGTCTCGTTGTTTCGTTCGCTTCGAGGTTCTCTGCCCAGCAGGAATACGCATCGGTTGTGGCATTCCTCAACCTCATCCTGTTCATGACATCGGGAGCATTCTACCCTGTCATAGGCATGCCGGACTGGTTGCGCTGGATCACCGTGATCAATCCTGAATATTACGGTGTTGATGCACTGAGAGGAATCATCCTCAGGGGCCAGGGGATTGATGTGATAGGCACCGACCTCCTTGCCCTGATACTCTTCTCCGGCGCGATGTTCATCCTCGGGATCGTCACCTATCGCAGAACACTGGAATAAGATAATCCGGCACAATTTCGTACCATTTTTATTTTCACGACAGGAGGAGATTGAGGAGAGAAAGGACCGGATACAACGGGAGTGCCCGGGTTTATCGGGTAAATTATTAACGTATGGATTTTTTGCCGGTTACAGGATAACCGGTATTATTATAGCAGACAGATGCTAATTTTGGTACATATCAATGTCACATACTTCCGGTCCGGCGGGGCCGTTTACTCCGTCACGCAGGATGATGTTTTATTTTTCTCTGCTTGGGTTCTTTGCTATTTTTTCCACAACGATTTCAAAAAACCCGGTTCTCCCGCTCTTCACGCAGGCACTCGGGGCAGATGATACCGTCATTGGTCTTATCGCTGCCTTCTCACCCCTTGCCGGCATCCTATTCTCCTTTCCCGTGGGCGTGCTCTCCGATCATCTCGGGAGGAGGCGTCTGCTCATCACTGCCGGCGGTGTATTTCTTATCGCCCCGCTCTCGTACCTTTTTATTGCCAATCCCCTGTGGCTCATCCCGGTCCGGTTTTTCCATGGGACGGCAACTGCCATCCTCGGTCCGGTCATATCAGCCGTAATTGCCGAACGGTTCCCGGAGAACAAAGGCGAGATGCTGGGCCAGTACTCCTCGGCAACCCTTGTCGGCAGAACCATCGCACCACTGGCGGGAGGGATTATCATCTCTTATTTCGTTTTTTCACCGGGTCTTTTACCGTTTCGTATCGTTTATGCAGCTGCAGCTCTCGCCGCAGTGCCGGTGTTTATCATGACCCTGATGTACCGCGAGGAACGGTCTGGTTCCCTGCATGTTCTCCCATTCGCTGCATTCCGCGAGAGTTTTGTCCAGTTCTTCTCAAACCCCCGCCTCCGGGCCACTGCCTGCGCAGATATGGCTACCTATTTTGCATACGGGGCGCTTGAAACATTCCTGCCATTATACCTCTTCTCCCGGGGGATTGGGGCCTATGAGACCGGTATTATCTTTGCCGTGCAGGTTCTGGTTATCGCTGCGACGAAACCGTTTTTCGGGAGGATTGCTGACAGAATCGACAAGCGCATCCAGATCGGCGCAGGGCTTGTCATTACCGGGTGCGCTGTGGCAGTAATACCCATCCTCCCGTCGTTTGGCATGTTCCTTCTTGCCAGTTCCGTGTTCGGTATGGGCGTCTCACTATCGACGGTTGCAACCAGCGCATACGTTGCGGACATTGCAAAAAAAGAGCAGATCGGTGCGTCAATGGGAGCCCTGTCGTCTATCATGGATATCGGCCAGACCAGCGGGCCGTTGGTTACGGGGATCGTCATCACCGCTGCCGGTTACGAAACAGGATTCCTGATAAGTTTTCTTCTGGCACTGGCGGTTACTGTTGTCTTCGCCGTTTCAGTCCGAAGCCGGGCTGCATGAAAAAAGTGAGTGTTCACCGCTTTAATGTTGTGGTAAACTCGGTCTTTGCAAGCGTATGTCCGTTCAGAGCCTGCTCGATGGCTGCCCTGTCTGCTGTCGGCAGGGCGATATATATATCGGCCGCATAGAGACGGAAAATATAGCGGTGCGTCGAGCCGATGGGGGGGCAGGGGGGATAGTATCCCCGCGATCCTGAACTGCCCTCACCCTGCTGGGCTTCGTTTGAGAGCACCTTGACATTGGGCTGGCCCTGTGCAAGCTCCCCGGATCCCGGGGGGATATTGTAGACAAGCCAGTGGGTGAACGTTCCGGTCGTGGCATCGGGATCATCGACAATAAGGACAAGGCTTTTTGTCCCTTCGGGAACACCACTCCATGATACTTGGGGAGATTCACTTGCACCCTTACAGGTATATACATCAGGGAAAGCTGCGCCCGGGCTCAGCGAATCCACAATGAGGTTTAATGTCCCTGACGACGCGGTCGATTGTACCGGCTGCTGGCCGGACTGTGTCGGTTGTGAGGTGCCGGAAGAGGGTTGAACGGTTGATGGGGATGTAGTTGAAGTACACCCTCCAAAAATCACCAGTACAGACAGGATTACCGCAATGAGCATGAACCAGCGGATATGCATAACCGGACACGTGCATCCCGGGTAATAAGCATTCCGGAAAAACGTATCAGGACACAGGGAAAAATGCATGGGTAGGCTACTTTTATACAGTCCCCGCATCAATAGCTCCTGCGACAGAGGGCCGGCACAGCCGACATTCACGAGGCACTATCATGAAACTGCAGAGTACTCCGCAGACACCCCAGTCTTTCGGGCCGGTTCCCTTAAGTTTCTGTATTCTCCTGTACCCGGACGGCAGAATCGAACGCATGGTGGATCAATCGCTTGATGAATACTTTGCAGCGATCCACACAGCAAGTATGGTCTGGATCGATTGCAGCACGAAGGATGATGAGAAAGAGATCGAACAGATTGCCCAGACCGCCGGTTTTTCCAAGATTCCGATCCCGAAACTCTCCACCGGTTTTTATTCTGCGTACGAGGATTACGATACCGAACTGGGCATTATGCTCCCTTCAGTTACCGTCAAGATCGAGAAAATGACGGTCCACCCGCTGTTTGTCCTGATCCGCGATAATATTGTGATTACGATCCACAGCGATAAGATAAACCGTCTCCTGCGATTATCACGGTATGCACCCCAGTTTTTCAAGCGGATTTCCACGGAAAACACACCAGATAAAATAACCCTCATGCTTGAACGGATCATTGACGAGAACAATGACCGGAACTTCGAGTACCTGCGGGAGATCGAGATGCATGGCGATGCCATCAGCAAATCACTTATTGAAGAGAACCTTGCCAAGAGAAAGATTGCTCATGATATCTATCGCATGAAACATGTGCTGATCGATTACCTGAATGTGCTATGGGCCACCAAAGACGTTGTGGATTCATTGCGGTACGGGGACGCCGATCTTATCACCAATGATGAAAAACTGCTCGGAAGAATCGGTATCCTTTCGGATAATATTGACCGGCATATCGAACTCTCTGAGCAGATGTCCAATGTCCTCTCTTCCGGTCTTGAAGTAATGCAGAGCATTTACAACAACCAGCTCCAGAATCTGAATAACCGGTTTGCTCTTGTTACCGCTTATCTGACGGTGCTCGGTACGGCGTTCCTGGTCCCGAACACCATCGCTACGATTGCAGGGAGTGGAGTTATGCGAGGAACGATGGCTGCGCAGTGGTGGTACGTTCCCCTGCTTATCGGATCGACCGTGATCGCGACCCTGGTCTCCTTCCTCTGGGTGCTCCATGTCTGGAAGAAGAGAGAGGAGGTGGAGTGAGCAGTACCTTCGTTTTTTCGTTTACGACCTTCTCTTTTTTCACCCGCTTCAGCTCGGGTTCAAACCAGGCGCCGATACACTGTTTGACAACCCCGAATCCGGCATCGCTGTCGAGAAAGATCGCCCCGATCAGGGCTTCGAGCGTATCCGCGAGGATCTTATCTTCGCCATCCCGCCACAGGCCTTTCTCCCCGCGGCCCAGCCGGATGAATTTTTTGATACGTAACCTGCGTGCAACTTTTGCAAGCGTGATATTATCCTCAAGCTGCTCCTTCTCCTGCGCAATGCCCCCTTTTGTCTGGATCCCTTTCTCCATGAGAAACAGGATCAGCCCGGTTTTAAGGACGGCATCCCCCAGCGTACTGTATGCCATCTGATCCATGAGCAGTGTTTTCCGCTGAAGCAGTTCGTTTGCGTACGCGGGATGGGTGAGCGCCCGGATCAGGTGCTGTTTTTCAAAAAAATGATAGCCAAGTATCTGCTCAATTTCCGCACCATTGTCTGCGTCCATATCTAGATAGTGTTTACGAGCGTTTCATATAAAAACGGACGGGAGTTGGTGAATCTTAACCTGTTTTCCTGAGGGACAGATCGGTAGAACTGGGGAGATTTCCCCTTTCAGGGGTAAAACCAATGTTCTTATATAGAGTAATTGGTAATACTCTAAAAAAAGAGGTGTTAGACAATGAAAGTAGAAGATGCAAAGAAAATTATAGCAACAGCAATCGACAGGGAAGTCGAGGCATACACATTTTACCGTGGCATTGCAGACAAGGTCAAGAGCCCGGCATTGAAGAACCTGTTCGCAGAGCTTGCCGGTGAAGAGAAGAAGCACCGCGAGTTCCTTGAGGGAATGCTCAGTAAGGATGTCTCAAAAATGAAGTTTGATGCATCGCACGACTACAAGGTGGCAGACACGCTTCCGTCTCCTCCCCTCAGCATTGACATGAAACCCATCGAAGGCATTGTTGTCGCCATCAAGAAGGAGCTGGAAGCCATGCAGATGTACACCCAGCTTGCGAACCTAGCCAAGGATACTGAGACGCAATTGCTCTTTTCCCAGCTGGCCAACATGGAACGCGGCCACAAGGCACGACTGGAGGATCTCTACACCGAGATGGCGTTCCCCGAAGTCTGGTAACCGCACAATCGAATTCGGATGCAGTAACCTCTGCATCCTCTTTTTTTTCACAACTTCCCCATATTCGGATGCCTGATCTGCTGTTTATTTCGTCTTACACGATCCGGTATATCATCCGGTTCACCAAAACTGGTGTTCTACAAGAATTTTAACACCGATCAGGATGAGGATCAGACCGCCGGCAATCTCCATTCTGTTACCGTGTAAGTCCTCAAGATGCTCGCCGAGCATGACACCGGCAAACGAAATTGCACAACAGACAATCCCGATTATGAGCACAGGTATCATAACGCCGGTCTGGAGTACCCCGAAACAGACGCCGACGGCAAGAGCATCGATGCTGGTAGCAAGGGAGAGCGCCATCAGAGGAATAATCCGGAGTATGTCAGCACAGGCCTCATTCTCTCCCCCCTTCATGCCCTCCCACATCATTTTACCTCCGACAACCAGCAGCAGGATGAAGGCAATCCAGTGATCGTACGCTGAAATAAGTCTGATGAGAGAGATCCCGGCCACCCAGCCCAACACCGTCATTCCGGCCTGGAACCCACCAAAACAGAGAGCAATAATGAGTGCTGCACGGATAACTCTTAACTTTGTCGTACTCCCGATGGCAAGCGAAACGGCAAAACAATCCATTGAGAGTCCGATACCGATCAAGACAGGTGTCAGGAAATCCATATGTCCCTGAATAGTAGGTAAATAGAGATCAGATAAGATCACATTTGAGCAGGGTCTCACATGACCAGCCGGGGATCTTCCGGGCAATGCCCAGCGCTCCGAGCGCACTTTTTTTCCTTATCCTTGGAGTTTCAGGAGATCATACGTAAATCCAGTGCTGCCGAGTTCATGCAGAAGCGTTTCCCGGTGGGGAGCGGCCCGTCATCGAACACATGGCCAAGATGCGCACCACAGCGTGCACATAGTACTTCGGTCCGGCTCATCCCCCCCGATATATCGGTCACAAACCGGATATTGAGACTGGAAACAGGAGCACAAAAACTCGGCCACCCGGTTCCGGAATCAAACTTGGTAGCAGCATCAAAGAGATCCGTACCGCAACAGACACACCGGTAGATGCCAGGTTCTTTCGTTGCATGGTATTTTCCTGAAAATGCGTATTCGGTCCCTTTCTTTCGTGACACGTCATACTGCTCCGGCGTGAGCAGTGCTTTCCATTCCGCATCGGTCCTGGTAACAGGAGTAACATCCTCAACCGTATTGGTCCGTGCATTGAAAATTGGAATACGTGAACTTTTTTGGTTTTCCTGACCGGGTATTGTCATAGGTGCTCTCAGCAGTGGTGGGTGTACCGGAACAAAGTGTTTGCGTTCGTGCCAACCTGAAAAAAGAAGATTTCACAGCCCGAAGAAACCCAGTATCCTGCTTTTTGCATCCCGGTGGAATATCTTTGCTCCTTCCTTGATATTCCGGACATCTTCCACGGTATAAAGAATAGTGGGGTATTCCTTCGAGAGAATGTCCATAAGGCGTCCCAGTTCAGGTCGTGGGACAATCATGAAGATAATTGAGACGGTATTTGAGAAACTGCCAGAGCCTTCTATCCTCGTCATACCGTAACCGAGCCCAGAGAGGTTTGCGATGAGCGGCCGGGGGTCATCAGGAGTGATCAGCCGGACGATCACGTGACCCGGTCCTTCACCACGGAAAACTGGGCACTTCTCGACCTCTGGTGCCGTACCATCCGGGATATTCCGGTTCCTGACAATGAGCAGTGGGAAAAATATGTGGACGACATTTTTACCCGTGCAGGGTACCGGGTCATCCGGTGATGACGGGAATAAAAACCCTCCCGGTAACCAGCAATCGGTTTATTCCGGTAGCCAGAGAGACTGTCCCAGTGCATCGCCAAATTCACGGGTTCCGGCAGTGCCTCCCATATCCCGGGTGCATATCCCTTTCTTGAGCACCCGCCGGACAGATGCCTCGACAGATGCTGCACCTGAGGAATCCCCGAGATGTTCAAGGAGCATAGAAACGCTCCGTATCGCCGCAATCGGGTTTGCAATATTCTTCCCGGCAATATCTGGTGCACTCCCATGGACCGGCTCGAAGAGGGCATACCGGTCGCCGATATTTGCACTCGGGACAAGACCGAGGCCTCCCACGAGATATGCTGCAACATCGGAAAGGATGTCCCCGAACATGTTCGTTGTTACCACGACATTGTAGTTCTCCGGGTGCTGGAGGAGGTCAAGCGAAAGCGCGTCGATGAACTTGTCGTTGCAGGAGACCCCGGCCGCCTTTGCTTCGGCAAGACAGATGTCCCGGAAAAAGACATCCGACTTGATAACATTTGCCTTGTGCCCAATAGTCAGCATTCCGCTCCTCTGCCTTGCGAGATCGATTGCTTTGCGGATAATCCGCTCGGTGCCCTTCCTGCTGACGATCCGGAGCGTGGTGGCACGCTCAGGGGTCAGCTCTTCAATTCCCGAGTAGAGCCCCTCGGTATTCTCGCGGACGATCATGATGTCGAAGCCGTCGTTTTTGACCGGGCGAAGATTGGCATAGAGATCGAGGGCTTTACGGATCCGCAGCACCACGCTCTGATAATCCTTCATTGGGGGCGTGGTGATCGCACCGAACAGGATCGCATCTGCCGTTTTCAGTTCCGCGATATCCGGATCCGTGCAGGGGCAACCGGTCCGTTCCCACCTGCCGTACCCAACATCGACATCAAAATACTCGTACTCGGGATGCAGCAGTTCCAGTACGTGGCGTGCAACCGGGATTACCTCGTGGCCAATCCCGTCCCCTTCCACAATCGCAATCTTTGTCATTGTGCTCTCCAGCGGGTAACCAGATCCCTGACCGCTTCAAAGATTTTCACCGGATGGGCACCCCAGTGAACAACGGTGCCACTCTGCCCGTTCCATGAACTGATACCTTCCCGTTCTGCCCGGCAGCAGCGGGCAATGAAGGGTTCCTCCCGGACGCATTCGAGGGGGCAGATATTGATGAGACGGAAATCCGTGCCATAACATTCGCTATAGAACTGGGATGCGGTCAGGCAGCCGGCAACCTGCTCGCCGCCCTGCATCGCATCGGCATCGAGCGTCCTTTCAAACCCTGCTGCCCGGCAGGGGTACACGTCTGCACGCACTTCAGTGATGTCCCTGATATGATGACAGAACTGCACGGACAGGTCCCCGAAGACCCCCACATCCTCGAGCTCGCGGATACAGGACGAGAGGCTGGGCCGGGGTGGGCTCACGTCATACACATGGATCTTCAGGAAACCCGAGAGGTCCGGGTCAAGGACGAAGGTCTGGTGCTCGTCATGACCGGTGAAGATCGTGCACCGGTATCCCGTGTCGAGGGCCAGTTCCACGACCCTTGTACGGTTGTGGAGGTTCACCTTTTCAGGGTAGTAGTACACCTCGTTTTCCTGCGCAAGCACCCGGGACGAGAGGACGGCCCGCATCATGCCCTTTTTTGTCTGGTCCAGCGTCACTTCCAACACGTCGTGTCCCCCGGGCGTGTCCCGAAGGAGCCAGCGGCTTAAGAAGTAGACCTTGTCATGGCAGGGTTTTGTGGAGGCATGCCCAACGTGCTTGCAGTGTTCGGGAAAGATCATCGGTGTACCCTCCAGTAGTTCACCAGCCCGCCCGCAGTAAGGATTTCCCGCATACGGGGGGAGAGCGGCCGGATGGGGTATTGATTGCCGCCCGCCTCCACCCAGCCGGCGGCAAGGTCGAACCGTACGTTCTGTCCTTCGATACAGGAGAGTCTACATTCAATGGCGGGGAGTCCCACATTGATGGCATTTCTGAAGAAGATCCGGGCAAAATTCGGTGCAATGACCGCGGCAACACCGGTTTCCCTGAGCGCTATAGCAGCCTGTTCCCGCGATGATCCACAGCCGAAGTTCTTCCCTGCCACGATAACAGCACCGTTCAACTTTCCTGCAAGAGCGGGGTCAAGATCCTCAAAGATATGGGAGACCCAGACGCTGTGGTCCTTGGTCCTGAGATACCGCCCGGCAATGATCTGATCGGTGTCGATATCCAACCCGAGACAGACCGCATGACCAGCGCCCCGCATCAGTCCGCCTCCGGTTCCGTGATCTCACCGGCAAGGGCGCTTGCGGCCGCTGTTGCAACAGAGGAAAGATAGATCTCCCCGCCAACACCCATGCGGTTTTTGAAATTCCGGTTTGCGGTCGAGAGACAGACCTCCCCCTCGCCCAGTACGCCCATGTGAGCCCCGAGACAGGGGCCACAGCCCGGTGTACCAATCATGCAACCCGCCCCGACAAGGTCCGCAAGCACGCCGGTCCGGATCGCTTCTGCAAGAACAGCCCGTGATGCCGGGACAACGATCGTCCGCACTGTAACTTTTTTTCCCTTCACGATCTTCGCACAACGGGCAAGGTCGGAGGAGCGCCCGTTCGTGCAGGTACCAATAAAGACCTGATCAACCGACAGCCCGGCAAGGTCCCGTACAGGTTTTACCGTATCTACCCGGGGGGAGACTGCGACCAGCGGGACGATATCAGCAAGGTCGAACTCCAGTTCCCGGCTGTAATTGCAGGGTTCTGGCAACTGTGGCCCGGCCTCCTGTCCTGCTGAGGTAAGATACCTCACGGTCACGTCATCGGCATAGAACATCCCGGTCTTTGCACCCGTCTCCACCGACAGGTTGCAGATCGTGAGCCGGTCATCCATCGGGAGGGTCTTTACCCCGTCCCCGATAAACTCGAGGGCACAATAAGTGCCGCCATCCATCCCGAGCCGGCTCACGTACGAGAGTGCGAGGTCCTTTGCCTCCGCTCCTCCCCGCAGGGATCCGTAGAGATGGATCCCGATCGAGTCCGGCACCCGGAACCAGGTCTCGCCGGTAAGCCAGATCGCCGCCATATCGGTTGCACCGACACCGGTGGCAAACGCCCCGAATGCACCAAGGGTGCAACTGTGCGAATCGGCCCCCACAACCACTTCACCGGGAAGGACAATCCCTTCACTCATCAGCTGGTGGCAGATCCCACCACCGGTATCGGAGAAGTTCAGGAACGACCCGCAGGCAAACTCCCGGAGCTCATGCTGGAGAGTGGCCGTGGTCGAGTTATTCGCTGGGACGATATGATCGAAGAGGACGTAGAGCTGCGGGAGGTCACTGAGCCGTTCCGCACCCATCTGTTTCCACGTTTCGAGCGTAAGCACGCCGGTACCGTCATGGACATAGGCCCGGTCAACCTTCCGGTCCACATATTCCCCGGCCGCTGCACCGAGGATCCGTTCAGATAATGTACTCATGAGGGATACTCCTGTACCTTGCGGATCAGTCTCCGCAATACTTCCGGCGTGATATTGCACTTGTGTTCGGAATGGTCCTTGACAAGGTCGAGCACCCGGCAGACCTGTTTTTCCGAGAGTTCGCATCCCATGGATGCAACAACATACTCGAGCGCTTTTTTCCCGGTATGTTTTCCGAGGATGAAGTGCCGCTCGCTGCCCACCATTTCCGGCGTGAAATACTCGTACGTTGCAGGGTCTTCGAGAATAGCCGCAATGTGGATTCCACTCTCGTGCGAGAACGCGAGTTCGCCGGTAACCGGCTTGTTCCGGGGAAGGGTAATACCGGAATACTTCTCTACCAGGTGCGAAAGTTCTGTCAGGTGCGAGAGATCGTAGCGGCCAATGCCCTTCTTCATCCGCAGGGCTACGAGGAGTTCCTCCAGGGATGCGTTTCCTGCCCGCTCCCCGATACCGTTGACAGTAGTATGGAGCTGGAAGGCCCCGGCCTCGGCGGCAGTGATTGTGTTGGCCACCGCACAGCCCATGTCGTTGTGGCAGTGGGCGCAGAACGGCCGGTCTACTGACGCGACGAGGTCGGTCATGATCCGATGCATCTCGGAGGGAATGAGACAGCCCACGGTATCGGCAAACGAGAGCAGGACCGCCCCATGTTCCGCAGCACGGTGGAAGACTTCCTTGAGAAAGGGAAGATCGGTACGGGATGCGTCCTCTGCAGCAAACCGGACCTGAACGCCATGGTCCCGGGCATAATCGATCATCTTCAGGGAATCCTCGAGCACCTGCTCCCGGGGTTTTTTGAACTTGACCCGGACATGGAGATCGGAGGTGGGGATGAAGATGCTCACCATGTCAACATCACAGTCGATGGCGGTCTGGATATCCCCTTCCCGGGCCCGGGAGAACCCGCAGATGCGGGCATCGAGGCCGAGGTTTGCAATCGTCTTCACGCACGCTTTTTCACTGGCCGATACTGCGGGGAACCCGGCCTCGATAACCTCGATCCCGATCGTGTCGAGCAGGGTGGCGATCCCGACCTTCTCCTGGCAGGAGAACGAGACACCGGGGGTCTGCTCCCCGTCCCTCAGTGTTACATCACAGATCTCAATATGCAACGGTTTCATGGCTGCTTCCCTCCGGACATGCTCCTTCCACTACAAGTGTCCGTGGCCTGTCCGCCACCACGAGCTCACATTCCAGAGTCGTTCCATCATCAGCCCGGCAGACCACCGGGTCTGCCCACCGCAGGTACGGGAGGGGGTCATACGCAGGCTGTTTGCCGGTCATTGCCGTGCAATCGTTCTTCATCACGACACAGAGGAGCGGGAGCCGCTTCTCATACACGTCGATGAGGGCATTTAAGCCTGAGTGGAGCAAAGCATAATCGCCGATCAAGGCGAGTTTCGTGCTCCGTGCGGCAACAGCGATACTCGCTCCCATCCCGTAACTTGCCACTCCCAGTTCGTACGGGCGGTTCATCCCAAGGATCGAACAGCCGGCATCGCAGATCATGGCCATCTTCCGCTTTTTCAGGATGTTCATCATCAGAAGAAACGGGCAGTTGATACAGAAGGAGCGGGAGAAGCCCCGCTCCTCCATTGACTGGGGATGTTCCTGCGGCACCGGTGGCTGAACCCAGCGGTGATCGCGGACAAAAGTCCTCCCGCATTCCTGTATATCCCTGATTCCCGCTGCCTGTTCCGGCAGGGGATTTACGGTCACGATCCGGGTCCTTCCAGGGGCTGGCCCGGCACCGGCAGGCTCACCGGCCCATCGGTTCAGGGAAGATGCCGATGACCAGGAAAACAGGGTGCGGTACAACTCCCTTGCAGCGGTCACCCGCCCGTTCATGGTCCATGTCCGGTCTGAGAGCCGCCCCTTCCCGTCCTTCCGGGGTACAGGATTCTTTGCTGCCTCCGCGTCCAGAACGGAAGGGGTAAGGCGGATCATCGATACGCGGGAGAACTGTTCCGATGCTTCCATTGCGGCCTCAACACCGGCATAGCAGGTGGATGCATCAGGCTCTATGACGGGGATCTCTGCAAGTTCCCCATAATACCGGGAGTCCTGTGCGGTCTGCGACCCTTTTGCATCCGGGTCGTCCCCGGCAACCAGCATCACGCCACCGATAAGCCCCTGTGTCGTTGCCTGCAGGAGCGGATCCGCACAGGCATTGACGCCAACGTTTTTGACAATGACCGCAGCTCTTCGCCCCATCAGGGAATCACCAAGGGCGTATTCCAGCGCAGTCTTCTCGTTGATCACCAGTTCGGCGCGGGTAAGTGCACCAAGCTCTGTGATCGGGAACCCCGGGACCGTATACTGGCGGTCAGTATACCTGCGGAGGGCATCCGCAGCTGCTTCCACTCCTTTCATTCATCCCTCCCCGGCACGAGATCACATCCGGAACAGTTCGTGCACATGGTACGCGCAAGACGGGCATCGAGCCCTGCTGCTGCAAGGGCCTGCCCATGCACGGTAAAGATATGGTTCAGCCGTTCCGCGCTAGGACGGGGAGTACCGACAAGTTCGGCAACGGGATTGAGCGGGCGGAGGACGGGAATTACGCCATGGGTAGTCAGCTTCCGGATACAGGCCTCCATCTCGGCATCCGTTTCCCCAAGGCCGATGATGACATTGGAGAAGACGCGGTTTTTCCCAAAGAGCTGAACCGAGCGATCCAACACCTGCCAGAGCAGGTCATAGTCAAGTCCCGGGCACATCTTTGCAAACAGTTCCGGCGTTGCGGCCTCGAGGTTGAACTTCACCTCGGCGACCCCGAGTTCTTTCAGCCGGTCGGGAGTCTTTTCCGTGGGATAGATGGAGACCCCCATGGGAAGACCGAAGAACGCAAGGTACTTCACCACTTCCAGCACATAGGCTTCCTCCTCCACAATGCTTTCCTGTACGCCGCTCGTAATCGAAATGGCATGGATCCGGTGGCGCACCGACTCAACCATCCCCATAATCTCTTCGATCGACTTGCGCCTGCCGTGGATCTTCGGGACCGAACAGTACCTGCATCCGAAGATGCAGCTGCCCGTGACGGTAATAAATGCCTGGTCAGGACAGTGGAAGCCGGGTTCAAGCAGCCTGCCGGTAATGAGATTCCCTTCAAAATAGAGATCAGCGGTACCATTCCCCCGGTGGGCGATCTCGATGGTACTCAGCGGGTCCAGTGCAAGCTTGACGCGGTGGCTCCCCATGGCGAAGAAGATCGCACCGTTCCCCCCGGCTCCGGGTCCCGCTGCAGAGCGGGCGATAAACTGTTCCGCGGGTTCACCGCTCAGGCTGACTGCCCCGGCCGCTAGCAGCCGGGCTTTCAGTTCTTTCCACTGCATAGTTCCAGCGCCTCCTCGTATTTCGTGAAAAAGGGAATGGCGGCAACCGCCCCGACAATCCCCCGCCCGTTCATGACAATCCGGAGATGGGGATCCCGGATCGATGCTGCAAGGCCGGCTTCGACTTCCCCCCGCTTGACCTTCCTGCCGTACGCGAGAAGCTCTTCTGATGGAGTAAAACCGGTGTAGACCGCCATGCCGGTCTTTTTCGAGAGGGTATATTTTTCCAGCAGCTGGTGGAACCGTGAAATAAGACCTTCGGGATCGTTTGTCGCGAATTCTGCAACCAGCGCCACGCAGTTCTTTGTACGGTACGGGACCGGGAAAAGCTGGACAATCGTGTGCGACAGGTAGACAGAACGCGAATCCTCAACCGCCCGGGCAATGTTGTGGACGAGCGTCCACGTTGCCCCATCCTCGGGAGTGTCCGTATCATCAACACCAATCAGCACCCGCTGCATCCGGGGAAGCCAGATGGTGGCCCCGGCCACTTTTCCCCCGCCGGCCGGATCGCTCCTGCTCCGCAGGACACCCGATGCATCGGATCGGCAGGCTGCCGCACCAACTCCCCCACCACCCATGCCGATATACGTTATGGAGATCTCCGTATCGTCAACGGTACATACGGAAATGCCGGCCGGGAACCGGGAACTTTCAAGTGCGAGATCCACGGTCCCGGTCTTCAGAGCATACCGCATAGTTGCTCCCACGCACCGCACATCTTCCACGATCGGGCTCTTCACATAATGGCACTTCGACCACATGGCACCGCCGATACAGTCGAAGAACTCGACCAGTTCCACCCGGTCTCCGGATTCGTCAGCGACAGCAACGATCCGCGGGTAGTGGATCACGTAGGGCTCAGAGATGTTCTCCATACAGGCCCGCCGCTTCAGTTCCCCGGTTGCCCCATATCACAGCACCGAGAGCCCCAATCCTTCCCTTCCCGTTACTGCGGTCAAGGAACTCGATTCCCAGCGCTTCTGCCTCGCGCTCTGCCTGCTCGCGGGTCAGGATCTCAGTTTTGACCTGCCGGGCGATCGTGGCATCAGTAAAATCCTTAATCCCGTGATAACAGGCGATCCCGGTATCTTTGGAAAAGGTATTTTTCTCCACAAACAACCGGACGGCCTCCAGTAACTTCGGTATCTTCCCGGGCCTGACCGCAAAATTCAGCGCTGAACTGACACAGTTGGATGTTTTATCGGGGACGGCGGGATTGAGCTGGATGAGCCGCATGTTCAGGAACTCGACGCCCTCGATCCTGCAGGCTTCCACACATTTCAGGGCCATCACCCAGGTCGCCCCTTCCACCTTGGTATCCGTATCATCAATACCGATACAGACTTTCTCGTACCGCGGGGAGATGATCCGGACATGGTTCGTCCGTGCACCACCCACTTTCAGGTCATCCTCTGAAGGATACTCGGTACGGATAACACCCGGAGCCTGCGGGAGGCAGGATGCAACCCCGACGCCGGCACCTGCTATCCCGGCCCAGATTGTGATAACTTCATCGCCGGATACTTCAACAGCTTCCAATGCCTGGCCACCGATATCCCCTGCTGCTGAACCAAAATTCACCGGGTATTTTCCCAGACGGGCATGGATGGTCATAGTGGTACCTTCGACCTCGCACCTGCCGACTGCACCACCAGCACGCCGCCGGTTCATGGCATCCCATTCGACCGTTCCCCGGACACGGCACTGCTCAAGGATCTCTGCAGCGCCGGACCGTTCATCCACCATTACGAGAAATTTCTGTGCAAAGAGCGGCCCGAACCGCTGTTTTACATCGTCAGGACTCAGGGTGATCATGTTATCGCCGAAATTTTCGTTAACAAGATAATCGGTAATAACCATATTTATAGGAATCGATAACAGCAGGAAAAATTTCACATAAAAAAGGTCAGAGGATTTTATGAAGCTCGATCTTGAAGGGTCCGAGCGTCCCGCCAAAGTTGCCGGCTGAAATAAATTTCACACCGGGCACCATTGCTGCTGCCCTGACACCGGCCGCCATTGCTGCTGCTACCGACTTCTCATCCACACCGTCAATGACAATTTCGTAGACTGCCTTGATACCCGAGGGGATTTTGCTGTCCGGGACTTTCTCGCGGAGTGTCGGGCAGTACTTTTCGTTTGTCGAGGCGACCATAAACTTGTACTTCAGGCTGCCGACCTTGGAACCGCTTGCAACGATACCTCCGGGGAAGCTGGTGATGACCCCCTTGACATTGGCGATCGCATCCGACGCTGCCTGTGCACCCATGAGGGCCGCCATCTGGTTTTCACCCATGACAAAGAAGTTGCCGCCGGCAACACCCTTGATGATACCGAACTCTTCCTCGCCTACATACTCACCGTTCATGATCGGGATAACCCAGCACTTGCGGCCGCCGACTTCTTTCTGGTACTCATAGCCGTCGCCGAAGAAGTGAAGCTTGACCGGGATCTTCTCCTCGGCATTAGTGATACCGTTAAAGACCGCCGTGGTCGGTGCCGTCAGGACGCATTCGGCGAGGCGCTCGACAACCTGCTCCTTGAGCTTTTTCTTGCTTGCACAGATCAGGATGGCAATACCGGGCCGTCCGTCAGGAGTCTCGCTTGCCGGGACGTATCCTTCGATACCTGCTTCGCAGGGACAGCCGATTGCTGAAGTTGCAAAGCCGGTTGCCTCGGTTGCTGCTTTCTTTGCCCATTCCTCCGTGACCGCAGTGATAATAATCCGGCAGACCCAGGTCGGGAATGCCTCTGCGTAGGTATTATCAATCGTAACGCCGTTGATTTCCATACTATAACCTCCGGTACTACAAAGGTACCATGATGGTGATTGAATAAATTTTCTAATTTGATTTGTCTCTTTGCACAGGATTTGCAGAGCGCATTGACAAAACCATAAAAAAAGGAGAACAAGTACACTTTATACTGTTAACTTCACTTATTTTATGGTTAACTTTCCATCCGGGTATTTAAAGGAAAATAAAAAAAATGTGTATAAAACCACTTGGTCTACCACTCAATTTCAGAACCTTTATCTACATTCTTATACCACGTTTTGTTAGTCGATTTTCAGAATCGATCATAGCTGGTGCGTGAAAAACAAATGGCATTTGCAGTGCACATAAACATGGAACATTGTACTGGCTGTAATAATTGTGTGGTTGCATGTCCTTTTGATGCCCGTGATATATACCCAGTGTAAATCCGGCATCAGCTCAAGGAGCAGAAGTGCAATAAGGAACAGCGTGAGGGTTAATTCATGGCATTGTTTCCCAAGTTTTCCAAGAAGAAAGATGGTGTTAACGTTGTAATGGAGCAGAAGCTCCTGCAGAGCGTCAACAACCTGATACTCAATGCAGAGACCTGCACGGGATGCGGCATATGCGTTGACGCTTGCCCCGAGGAGGCTATTGTCCTCGGGCTTGTCGGTGCATCGAGGAGGGGCGCGATCAATTACGCTGCCCCCATCGATGTCGATGAGGTCAAGTGTTCATACTGTGGTGTCTGTGTCATCATGTGCCCGTTCAATGCATTGACACTGAAGGTGGATGGACAGGAGAAACTCCCGATCATCGAAAAAGAAGGATTCCCGCAATATGATATGAAAGCGGAGATCGATGACGAGAAATGTGTCAGGTGCACGATCTGTGAAGAGGTCTGCCCGCGTGACGCAATCGATCGCAACGTCCCGGCGTATGAAGGAACCTATAAGGGACCGGTCGCTGGTGCAAAGGGCAAGGGCACCGCAATGAAGACCAAGACGACATTTACTGTCGATAAGGAGAAATGCTCCCTCTGTGGTCTCTGCGGTGCGCTTTGTCCTGCAATTGTCGTGAAGCACAAGAAGTTCTCGGCCGAGACCGGCAAGGTTGAAGGCGACGTCCTCTGGGACGAGACCAAGTGTGATGCCTGCAAAGTGTGTGTTGAGGCATGTCCCGAAGAGTGCATTGTCGTTGAGCGCGAGATCGTATCCGACAAGGTTGAAGGCAAGGTCAGCATCATCCAGGACAACTGCTGCACCTGCACCTGGTGTTCACGAAACTGCCCGCCCGAGGCAATCACTGTCGAGAAGCTTTTTGAGGGCGACATCGAGTTCCATGCCGAGAAATGCCCCGGCGGCTGTTCGACCTGTGCAGATATCTGCCCGGCCAATGCAATCTATCTCCCCTCTGTAATACCCGCAGCTGACATGAAGCTGGATAGCAGAGAAGCGACCATCGCCGTCAACAAGGATTACTGTATCCTCTGCGGGGCCTGTGTCAATGCCTGTCCCGGTGAAGACATCATCATCATGCAGCGGACCGGCATCCGTATGAAGGGAACCGAGACGGACCTCTTCAAGAAGATCAAGGCGAAACTCTTCGAGAAGAGAACCTCGAAGGTGAAAGAGGAGATCACCGGCCAGGTCAACCTCAAAGTAATGGAGAAGGCGTGAGTACCATGGCACGAACAAAAGGTTACCCAGAAGCGCTGGAGAAGAAACTCCACGACCAGAGATACTACCGTGAAGACTCAAACCCCGAATTCACCACGAAAGTGAAGGGGATCTCACGCACTATTGCACATATGTGCTTCCAGTGCGGTACCTGCACCGGCTCCTGTCCGTCAGCCCCCCGCAGCACCTACCGTATCCGCAAGTTCATGCGGAGAGCAGTACTCGGGCTCGAGAACGAGGCACTGACTGACCCGGATCTATGGCTGTGCACTACCTGTTACAGCTGCACTGACCGGTGCCCGCGTGATATTGCACCTACCGATGTTATCATGGCGATGAGGAACCTCGCTTTCAAGAGGGATATCATACCAGTCAACTTCCTCAAGACCGTAACGGCAATCTATGCTTCCGGCCACGGTGTCCCGAACAACGATGTCAACCGTGCAGCCCGTGAGAGACTCGGTCTGACCCGCGACCCGCCGACCACCCACATGTATCCGGAATACATGCCTGCCATCAGGAAAATCATTGACCACTACAAGCTCAAGGCCAATGCAGACCGGATCATCAAGGAGAGGGAGGGCTGATCATGGCTGAAACAGGTGCAAAACACAAGTTTGCATTCTACCTTGGATGCATAGCCCCCAACCGGTATCCCGGTGTCGAGTCCGCCTCCATCAAGGCGATGAAGAAACTCGGCGTTGAGCTCGTTCCCCTCAAGGGCGCAAGCTGCTGCCCCGCACCCGGTGCATTCGGTTCGATCGATCTCTCCGTATTCTATGCAATGGCAGCCCGGAACCTCGTGCTTGCAGAGCAGATGAAGATGGACATCGCCCTTGTCTGCAACGGCTGCTACAAGTCGATCTGGGAGGTCAACCACAAGCTCAAGCACAACAAGGACCTCCGTGATGCGGTCAATGAGGTGCTCAAGGAAGTGGACATGGAGTACAAGGGTACTATCAACGTGTACCACACTGCCGAGCTCCTCTACAATGACAAGTTCATCGGTGTCGATAAGGTACGCGACAGCGTCACCAACCCCTTGACCGGTGCACGCATCGCTGTCCACTATGGCTGCCACCTGACAAAACCCCACAAGGACCGGGAGTTTGAGAAGGAAGTCATGCTGAACACCGAGCATCCCGTGTGGATGGAAGAACTGGTTGCCGCACTCGGTGCAACACCGGTGGAATACCGCAACAAGATGCAGTGCTGCGGTGCCGGTGGCGGTGTCCGCGGGTACGATATCGTCCATTCACTGGACATCACCAATGAGAAGCTGATCAACCTCGAAGAGGTGAAGGTGGATGCACTCACTGACATCTGCCCGTTCTGTCAGCTCCAGTTCGACCGGGGCCAGATCGAGATCAAGGAGAAGTTTGGCGTCACGCACACGCTGCCGGTACTTCACTTTGCTGAACTCCTTGGCCTGGCACAGGGAATGAGTCCGCAGGACCTCGGGCTTGATCTCCATGGGATCAGCTGCGAGCCTTTCCTGCAGAAGGTGCTGTGAGGTGGTAAAAATGGCAGAAAAGAAGAAAGCAACCACCAAGAAAATCACATCCAAAAAAGAGGACATCAAGAAGGTAGCTCCCGTGAAAGAGGAAGTCAAGAAGCAGGCAGCTGCACCTGCTGTAAAGCCCAAGGCTACAGCAGCAAGCGCAGCTGCTCCGGCAAAGACAACAGTCGGCAGCACCACTAAGCAGGATGCACGCATCGGTGTATTCATCTGTCACTGCGGTACCAACATCGCCGGGTCAATGGATATCTCGGCCGTGCAGGAATATGCAAAAACCATCCCGAATGTGGCCTATGTAGACAACTACAAGTATATGTGCTCGATGCCCGGGCAGGCTGTTATTAACAAGGCAATCCATGACAACAAACTTACCGGTGTCGTCGTCGCTGCCTGCTCTCCCCGTCTCCACGAGCCGACCTTCAGGACAGCAACAAAGGAAGGCGGCCTGAACCCGTTCCGGTTCGAGATGGCAAACATCCGTGAGCAGAACGCATGGGTACATATGCACGACAATGTGGGTTCAACTGACAAGGCAAAAGACGCGATCCGCATTGCTGTTGCAAAAGCTGCACTCCTGCAGGATCTGTTCCCGAAGACCGTGCCCGTTGAGAAGGCAGCCATGGTCGTCGGTGCCGGTGTTGCCGGCATGCAGGCAGCCCTTGACCTTGCCGCAGCAGGAATCAAGACCTACCTTGTCGAGGCCGATACCAGTATCGGCGGGCGCATGTCCCAGCTCGATAAGACCTTCCCGACACTCGACTGTTCGCAGTGTATCTTAACACCCAAGATGGTCGACGTGGGAAGGGCCCAGCTGATCGAGCTCATGACCTGGTCCGAGGTTGACTCGGTGGAAGGGTACATCGGCAACTTCGATGTCACCGTCCGCAAGAAGGCCCGGGGTGTCATTTCCATGGCAGAAGGCGAAGCCCGCGGTATTGTCGGTGGCGGCTGCAACGGCTGCGGCGACTGCGAAACCATCTGTCCGGTTATCAAGCCCAATGAATTCGAAGTCGGCATGAAGCCCCGGAAAGCGATCTACATCAACCACCCGCAGGTCGTTCCGCTTCTCTACACGATTGACTTCAACTCCTGTATCAAATGTGGCCTGTGTGTAACTACATGCGGTGAAAAGAAAGCAATTGATCTTGAGGCCAAGGACGAGCTCGTCAAGGTCAAGGTCGGAACGGTCATCCTCGCAACCGGCTTCGACATCTTCCCCATTGAGAAGAAAGAGGAGTGGGGCTACAAGCGGTTCGAGAACGTCATCACGAGCCTCGAATTCGAGCGGCTTATCTGTGCATCTGGTCCGACCAGCGGACACCTTATCCGCCCGAGTGACGGAGAAACCCCGAAGCGCGTGGCATTCGTGCTCTGTGCAGGCTCCCGTGATAACACCGGTATCGGCAAACCCTACTGCTCGCGGTTCTGCTGTATGTATTCACTGAAACATTGCCACCAGATCATCGAGAAGGTCCCAGGATGCATTCCCTACATCTTCTACATGGATATCCGTTCCTTTGGGAAGATGTATGAGGAGTTCTACTACCGTATCCAGGATGAAGGCGCCAAGTTCATCCGCGGCCGCGTGGCTAACATCCTCGAGGATCCCAAGACCAAGAACCTGCATGTCATGGCCGATGACACGCTCCTCGACCGCCCGGTAGACATGGAAGTTGACCTTGTCGTGCTCGCAGCAGCAGTCCAGCCCAAGGAGGATACCAACCGGACCCGTAAACTCTTCGGTGTGTCCTGTTCCCAGGATGGCTGGCTCCTTGAGGCACACCCGAAGCTGAACCCGTGCGGTACCACCACTGCCGGTGTCTTCCTTGCCGGTGTCTGCCAGGGACCCAAGGATATCCCTGACACAGTAGCATCTGCCGAAGGCGCAGCATCTGCAGCAAGTATTCCCATCCATAAGGGTGAAGTGGAGCTTGAGCCGTACTTTGCCACCTGCATCGAAGAGAAATGCGCAGGCTGCGGCATGTGCGTCAACCTCTGCCCCTACAGTGCACTGGCACTCGTTGAAAAGAACGGTCGCACGGTCATGGAGGTCACCGAAGCCAAGTGTAAAGGCTGCGGTACCTGCGGGGGCTTCTGCCCAGGCGGTGCCATCTGGATGAACCACTTTGCCACCCCCCAGATCGTGGCACAGATCGATGCCTTCCTGCTCGGAGGTGAGCAGTAATGTCTGCACCAGGAAATTTCGCAATCCCCGAACGCGGTCCCGGCATCTGGCAACCCAAGATCCAAGGTATCGTCTGCAACTGGTGTTCCTATGCCGGTGCTGACCTTGCCGGTGGCGGTCGTATCCAGTACCCGCCCGACATCCGGATTGTCCGTGTCATGTGCACAGGACGTCTCGATTCACTATTCGTACTCAAGGCCTTCGCCGATGGTGCAGATGGTGTGCTCGTCTCAGGCTGTCACTTCGGTGACTGCCACTACCTTGAGGGCAACTTCAAGGCAGCCAAGCGCATGTTCATGGTCAAGCGCTTAATGAAGAGCATCGGGCTTGACGACCGCCGCTTCAGGATGACGTTTGTATCGGCATCCGAAGGTGCAAAGTGGGGCGCTGTGGTTACCGATGTAGTCAACGTAATTCGCGAGCTTGGACCCAGCCCCATCACGGAGTTCAAGAAATAACTGAATACTGATGGATTCTCCCGTCACAAAAATTTTTACTATAACCGGAAAGATCCAATCGCACCAGACAATGCACTGCAAACCAATTCAGGGTGTAAAAACACCCCGGTTGAATTCCTGCATCCGGGCAGGGTCTTCAACCCCACCCTTTTTATATTGAGCGCACCGGAAAATCGGAATTTTATTGGGCTGATGTCAGAGTTCGTAACACGTTTTTGTATTTCCATAATACTGCGTAAAACAATGAAACGGGACAGATATGTTGTATTTGAACATTCTTCCCGTTTTATTTTTTATTTTTTAAATTTAATAGAATACAATTCCGGTAAAAAATCGCAATACTTATATGGGGAAATTGGGAACTATTGAATGTCCCATCTTTAGGGGACGTGCAATAGCGACTTTCACTCATTACCAGTATACCTTATAGAGTATACTTTCGTTCACTGACAGTACTGTATCGCGGTTAAAGGAAATTTGGAGGAATTCAAATGGCAAAATACAAAGACACAATCGACCTCTACGACGATGAGGGTAAGCTCTTAAAGAGCAACGTCACTCTTGAAAAGATCAGCCCGCTGACCAACAAGGGTGCACTCAATGTCATCGACCTCACCAAGAGGACCGTAGCAGTCAACCTCGCAGGTATCGAGGAAGCACTCAAGACCGGAAAATTCGGCGGCAAGTCGAACCAGATCCTCGGCCGCAGCATGAGCTGCAGCGTTGTCAAGGACTGTGACGCACTCTCAGCCAAGATCAAGGACATGGTCCAGGTCACCGACGGTGACAACACCAAGATCACCAAGATCGGCGGCGGCAAGATGATCCTCGTTGAGGTCCCGACATCCCGTCTGGAAGCAGCGGCAACCTACGATGCAGCATCGACAGCCGTTGCGGCAGCAACCACCTACGCACTGGTTGACCAGTACAAGGTCGGTATGTTCGACGGTTCCTATGTCAAGAGTGCAGTATGGGGTACCTACCCGCAGACCATGAGCATGGATGGCGGCAACATCGTCACCATCATGTCCATCCCGCAGAACAACGAAGGTCTCGGCTATGCACTGAGGAACATCCCGGCAAACCATGCGGCAATGATGACCCACCGGAATGCGATGCAGGGTGCAGCACTCTGCGCGACCTTTGAACAGGCCGGGGAATTCGAAATGGGTATGGCAATCGGCCCGTTCGAGCGTGCCCAGCTCCTGCTCTACGCATACCAGGGACTCAACGCAAACAACCTGGTCTATGACCTCGTTAAGGCAAATGGCAAGACCGGAACCATCGGTACTGTCGTGCAGAGCCTTGTCGAAAAGGCCATTGAAGACAAGGTCATCAAGGCAGGCAAGAAGGGCAAGAGCGGCTACATCTTCTACGAAACCAAGGACCCGATGCTCTGGAACGCCTACGCATCCGCAGGTACCCTTGCAGCAACCATGGTTAACTGTGGTGCCGGCCGTTTCGCACAGGCTGTTTCCGCAACCCTGCTCTACTTCAACGACCTGCTCGAGCACGAGACCGGCCTCCCAGGCTCCGACTTCGGTCGTACTATGGGTGTCGCAGTCGGGTTCTCCTTCTTCAGCCACTCGATCTACGGTGGCGGCGGCCCCGGCGGGTTCAACGGTAACCACGTCGTTACCCGTCATGCAGCCGGTGTCGGTATGCCCTGTATCGTAGCAGCATGCTGTCTCGACGCAGGTACCCAGATGTTCGGCCCCGAAGCAACCTCGAAGATCTACCAGGACACCTTCGGCCAGCTCGATGCATTCAAGAAGCCGATCCAGGCAGTAGCAAAGGGCATTTAAGCCCACGTTGGATACGAATGACCGAAGCCACGTTCCCCCAGTGCAGGATTGCAACCGAGCGGTTCCTTAACCCCGAGACAACAGAACGCCTGCTGAACAAGCTGATCGAAATTCCCGGTATCAGGCGGATGGTCCTCAACGGACCAAGCCTTCCTGCCACCGTCACGTACGGACCCGCCAAAGGCATGGCCAATGCTCATATCATGAGGCAGAAGATCCATGTCGGAGACGAGGAACTGGAATTGCAGGTTCACGTGGGCACCATACTGCTCGAGCTGGAGAACCGCGAGGTTATCCCCGCACTGCAAGCCGCGTGCGAAGCGGTTTTTACGAACTTTACTTTCCGCATCAAGGAAGGGCGGTTCATGAAGACAGAGCCATCACTTGTCGATTACTGCAAGTATGGCCCGAACGCGGACAGAGATATCCTCGGGATGGCTGATCCCAGCAGTAAATCAAAACCCGTAATCCTTCAGGGAAATAAATAATTATGCCGATTGGACGAGTAACCCAGGTTGTTGACTGCCGCGAGGCGATGGGCATGGGTAAAGGAGGCGGGATTGCCCAGCGGGGCACCATCTCCGAGTGCCGGTACCCGGATGTCATAGTGGTCGGGATGTCTCCCGGACGCCGCCACGTGACCAAGCCGGTGTGCGATATCACCTCAGGGCTGCGACAACAGGGCATCGAATACAGTATCAGCACGCTGGTACTGTATGCGGGAAGTGGCGTACCCCCGGACGCACCAAAAATTGCTGGTGGCGTTCTCGGCGCTTCAATGGGGCTTACCGACAAGGAGATCGCGCAGATCGAGAAACACAAAGTTGCCATCCTTCACCATGGGAACGTACGTTCCCATGTCGTACAGAAGGTCCGGTTTATTCTCCAGGCCTGTGATGTGAAGGCCGTTGTCGTTTCCCAGTGCCCGATTGATTACGAGGACCTCGCAAAGGAGGGAGTGAAGACAACCGTGGTAATGCCACCTGCTGACCGGATCCGTACGAAAGGTACGGTGATGGCCATTGTGAGCGGTGTAACCCGGGGTCAGACCCCCACGCGCGAGAAGATGGCAGAAGTCATTTCGTCAGTAATGAGAATTGTGAAAACCAAAAAAACATTGGAGTGATAAAACAATGGCATATAAACCCCAGTTTGGTCCAGGCCAGACGCAGATCGCCGAGAACCGGCGCAAGCAGATGGACCCGAACCACAAGCTCGCAAAGCTTCGGGATGTCTCGGACAAGGACATTGTCCTCGTCATGGGACACCGTGCACCCGGCTCAGCCTACAAGAGTGCACACCCGCCGCTCGCAGAGCAGCAGGAGCCCAACTGCCCGATCCGCAAGTTGGTAACTCCAACCGACGGCGCAAAGGCCGGCGACCGCGTGCGCTACATCCAGTTCACCGACTCGATGTACAACGCACCCTGCCAGCCCTACCAGAGAAGCTACGTCGAGTCATACCGCTTCCGCGGCATTGACCCGGGTACCCTCTCAGGCCGTCAGATCATCGAGTGCCGCGAACGCGACCTCGAGAAGTATGCAAAGGAACTCGTCAACACCGAGCTCTTTGACGCCGCACTTACCGGTATCCGTGGCTGCACGGTGCATGGGCACTCCCTCCGTCTCGATGAGAACGGCATGATGTTCGACATGCTCCAGCGCTTTGTCATGGACAAGAAGACGGGCCAGATCAAGTACGTCAAGGACCAAGTCGGTGTACCGCTGGACAGCGAAGTCAAGGTCGGCAAGGCCCAGGACGCAAAGTGGCTCAAGGCAAACACCACGATGTTCCACTCTGTATGTGGCACCGGATTCCGCGACGACCCCGAATACATTGAATACATCCAGCGCATCCACGAGCTGCGTGTTAAATACGGCTTCATGCCCAAGGAGGCCTGAACATGGCAAAATCAGCAAAGATCGAAAGGACCCAGAAGCTCTTCCTGAAGGCAATGAAGACGAAGTTTGCGGAAGACCCGCAGGCAATGAACACCGTCTATCTGCGCAAGGGTCTTGAGCAGTCCCCGAGAAAAGTAGAGTTCATGAAGGCAGGGCAGAAAGCCGCGATTGAACGCGGTATCTCCATGTACGACCCCAAGCGCTGCCACTGCGGCGGTATCCCGCTCGGCCAGCGCCAGCTGACATCCTATGAAGTCAGCACCACCGGTGTCTTCGTGGAAGGCGACGACCTGCACTTCGTCAACAACGCTGCCATGCAGCAGATGTGGGACGACATCCGCCGGACAATCATTGTCGGCCTCGACCTTGCCCACGGGACCTTACAGAAGCGTCTCGGCAAGGAAGTCACCCCTGAGACCATCAACGAGTACCTCCACGTGCTGAACCACGCCATGCCCGGTGCAGCCGTTGTTCAGGAACACATGGTTGAGACACACCCGTCTCTCGTGGACGACTGTTACGTCAAGGTCTTCACGGGCGACGACGAGATGGCAGACGACCTCGAGCCCCAGTTCGTGCTCAACGTCGACAAGCTCTTCCCGGCCAAGCAGGCAGCCCAGCTGAAGGCAGCTGTTGGCAAGTCGCTGTGGCAGGCAGTGCACATCCCCACAACCGTCAGCAGGACCTGCGATGGCGGAACCACCTCCCGGTGGTCTGCAATGCAGATCGGTATGTCCTTTATCGGCGCATACAAGATGTGCGCAGGTGAGGCAGCAGTCGCTGACCTCGCATTCGCCGCAAAGCACGCCGGTGTCATCCAGATGGCAGACATCCTGCCCGCCCGCCGTGCACGTGGCCCCAACGAGCCAGGTGGCATCAAGTTCGGACACTTCTGCGACATGATCCAGGGAGACCGCAAGTACCCCAACGACCCCGTCAGGGCAAACCTTGAGGTCGTCGCTGCAGGTGCGATGCTCTTCGACCAGATCTGGCTCGGCAGCTACATGTCCGGTGGTGTCGGATTCACCCAGTATGCAACCGCTGCATACACCGACAACATCCTTGATGACTACTGCGAGTACGGTCTGGACTACGTCAAGAAGAACCACGGTGGCATGGCCAAGGCAAAGCCAAACCAGGCTACCATCACCGACATCGCAACCGAAGTCAATCTCTACGGTATGGAGCAGTACGAGGAATACCCGACTGCCCTCGAGAGCCACTTCGGCGGATCCCAGCGTGCCTCCGTCCTTGCAGCAGCATCAGGTCTTACCTGTTCACTGGCAACCGCCAACTCCAACGCGGGCCTGAACGGCTGGTACCTGTCCATGCTCATGCACAAGGAAGGCTGGTCACGTCTCGGCTTCTTCGGCTACGACCTGCAGGACCAGTGCGGTTCCGCAAACTCCATGTCGATCAGGCCCGACGAGGGACTGCTCGGCGAGCTCCGTGGACCGAACTACCCGAACTATGCAATGAACGTCGGACACCAGGGAGAGTACGCCGCAATCGCCGGCGCTGCCCACATTGCACGTGGAGATGCCTGGTGCCTGTCCCCGCTGATGAAGATCACGTTCGCAGACCCGTCGCTCAAGTTCGACTTCTCAGAAGTCCGCCGCGAGTTTGCAAAGGGTGCAATCCGCGAGTTCATGCCCGCCGGCGAGCGCTCACTGATCATCCCAGCAAGGTAAGCACGGTATCCCCACCAAAAATTTTTTTTCTTTTTT
>Ga0182017_10000364_pt1 | contig 35143 bp, 30 predicted proteins | sample 712E3DmetaG_FD_120492 | JGI IMG/M metagenome (GOLD analysis project Ga0182017, IMG submission 120492) | Permafrost microbial communities from Stordalen Mire, Sweden - 712E3D metaG | ecosystem: Environmental > Terrestrial > Soil > Wetlands > Permafrost | place: Sweden: Stordalen | collected... | reverse complement strand
GAGAAGCAGGAATCAATTGAATCAATATAGTTATATCCTCTGAACCGTTTGGAATATTTACTGCCTGAAAATCGAAGAAATTTTTCATAATAGAATTTGGCTGAATCCGTTTTGGAAACTTTTTCCCAAATCTGACCTTGCAGAAAACGTACATCGGTATACTTTTCTGACTCCGGATATATTCGCAACATTTCATTTGCATAAAATTTTGCTGCAGAATATTCATTTAATTCCAAAGAATGTACTATACCAGAATATAAATTAACCAGATCATCGTCCTCATTTGTAATTAACAAATCATTTTCAATGATCTTATTAATATCATAATGCTTGTTTGCAGTATTCAAAGAAACCAGGAAACTGTCAAAATTTGATTTGTCAATCAGTTCATTATATTTATTTCTTAGTGGTAATTTACTCCCTTGATAAGGATAGTTATAAAAGCCATAGACTTCATTGTATTGGATTTTCTTAACCTTTAATTTAAAACTGCATGATGTTGAAATACAACAACATATTATCATTAACAATAAAAGTTTTATTTGACTTACCGTAAATCTGCGAAATCTAAATGGCGCATTATTTTGAATGAAAATAGTTTGTGCTAAACTAATCCACAGATTAATGCAAATAAGATTTATTGCTAACTGAATTGATTTTGTTGTTTTATAATTCAAAATGCCAAAAGTATTGAATGATAATTACCTTACAAGGTTAATAACATTTAAAGTATATTTGCTGCCAAATGTTTATATAATGAGCCAAAATTAAAATAATTTGTCTTAAAAATTTTTACTGTTATTCTTGAATGTAAATTCCTTACAAAGACAATAAACAAACATATGTAATTTTGCATATATTTATTTAAAAAAAATTTTTTATTAGAAAGTATTTATATGAAAATTCTGGTTACAGGCACTGCAGGTTTCATAGGGTATCATTTAGCCCTGCAATTAGTTGAACGCGGCAATGAAGTTGTGGGTCTCGATTCAATAAACGACTATTATGATGTTGAACTGAAATACGCCCGTCTGAGTAATTCGGGAATTCAGAAAGCCAACATAAATTACAATTCAATTGTTCAAAGCGACAAAAATAAGAATTATCGCTTTATTAAATTAAATCTTGAAGACAAGGAAAACCTGGATTTGCTATTTGGAAGAGAGTCCTTCGACAAGGTTTGCAACCTGGCGGCACAAGCCGGAGTCAGGTACAGCCTTATTAATCCGTATGCTTATCTGCAAAGTAATATTTCCGGTTTTTTAAATATTTTGGAATGTTGCCGGAATAATAATATCAAAAATCTTATTTATGCAAGCAGCTCCAGTGTTTATGGATTGAATGAAACCTATCCGCTTTCTACTCATGACAATGTCGATCATCCTATAAGTTTGTATGCGGCAAGTAAAAAATCAAATGAGCTAATGGCGCATACATACAGCTATTTATTTGGCATCCCTACAATCGGATTGCGTTTTTTTACTGTTTATGGTCCATGGGGACGACCAGATATGGCATTGTATATTTTTACAAAGGCAATTTTAAATAATCAGCCAATTGAAGTCTTTAACGACGGTAATATGGAGCGTGATTTTACATATATAGACGACATCATCAAAGGTGTTATTCTGACCATAGATAATCCTCCTTTGCCTAATAACAACTGGTCAGGGAAAAATCCGGAACCATCCAGTTCAAAAGCGCCTTACAAAATTTACAATATTGGAAACAGCAATCCTGTTCCCTTAGGCGATTTTATAAAAGCAATTGAAAAAGTTACTTCTAAAAATGCCATAAAAATTCTCAAACCTATGCAACCAGGTGACGTGGTCAAAACATGGGCCAATGTTAATGATCTGATGAAAGATTTTTCCTATAAGCCGCGTACTAATATTAATGATGGAATTAAAAGCTTTTACGATTGGTATAAATCGTACTATAATATTTAAAATTTCATTTTTATGGCAATAAAATAGTTCCCCAAAAATGAACTTACTTAAAAATGAAATATTAAATATGTAAAATACTCAAAACAAGTTTTAATCGTTTTTTTATTAATTACTGACGTTCTGCATTAAAATATGATTTTGAAAAAGTATTTTCTATATTTGATTTTACTGAGATATTTTAAGATTATTTTATATAATTTTCCAGGAATTACATATAAAAACAAAAAATACCGTTTACAATGAAGAATTTTGCATTAATAGGAGCTGCAGGTTATATAGCGGTCAGACATCTAAAGGCTATAAAAGAAACAGGTAACAATTTAATTGCTGCATTAGACAAAAATGACAGTGTTGGAATACTCGACAGCTATTTTCCGGATGCCGATTTTTTTATTGAATTTGAAAGATTCGACCGCCACATTGAGAAGCTCAAGAGAAATAATAAAAAGGTTGATTTTATTTCAATCTGTACACCAAACTATTTGCATGATGCGCATATCAGATTTGCATTAAGAAACAATGCCGATGCAATATGTGAAAAACCTTTGGTATTAAATCCCTGGAATATTGATGCCCTTTCAGAAATTGAAAAAGAAACCGGTAGAAAGATAAATACAATTTTACAGCTTCGCTTGCATCCGGCAATTATCGAGCTGAAGAAAAAAATCGAAGCCGATAAATCAGGTAAAATATATGACATAGATTTAACTTATATAACTTCACGGGGACACTGGTACTTTACCAGTTGGAAAGCACAGGACGAAAAATCGGGAGGAATTGCAACAAATATTGGCGTTCATTTTTTCGATATGTTAACCTGGATATTCGGGGACGTTAAACAAAATATTGTACATATATCTGAACCAAAAAGAGCGGCCGGTTATCTTGAACTTAAAAAAGCACGTGTAAGATGGTACCTGAGTATTGATTTTGAAACTCTTCCGGAAGAAATCAAAACAAAGGGACAAAGGACATTCCGTTCTATAACAATTGAAGGAAAAGAACTTGAATTCAGCGAAGGATTTACCGATCTCCATACAAGAACTTATGAAGAAATACTTAATGGTAACGGTTTCTCAATTGATACTTCAAGGATGAGCATACAAACAGTTTATGACATTCGTCATTTCAAACCGGTTGGATTGATTGGGGATTATCATCCTTTTGCCAAAAAAAACATTGAGTTTCATCCATTTCATAAATAAATCAAGATAAAATATATGTTTGAAGATTTGATTAGCAAAAAGAAATCTATTGCAGTAATTGGGTTGGGCTACGTTGGATTGCCCTTGGCATTGGAATTTGCCAGAAAATACAAGGTCATCGGATTCGATATTAAACCCGGGCGCATAAAATTGTTGAAAAATCGAATTGATCCAAGTAAAGAATTAAAACCGGAAGAGTTTGACAATTCAGATATTTTGTTTACCTCCAATAATGAAGATTTAAAAAAAGCTTCATTTTATATCGTTGCTGTTCCAACACCTATAGACGAATATAACAACCCGGATCTTGAACCGTTGATAGGTGCAACAAAAACAGTAGGCGCTGCACTGAAGAAAGATGATTATGTAGTTTATGAATCCACTGTATACCCAGGATGCACTGAAGAAGATTGCGTTCCGGTATTAGAAGGTTTGTCGGGTCTTAAATACCAGTCTGATTTTAAAGTCGGATATTCACCAGAAAGAATTAATCCTGGCGATAAAGAACATACACTCACAAAAATATTAAAGATAGTTTCGGGATGCGACCCTGAATCACTTGAAGTAATTGCAAAAGTTTATGGGGAAATTATCAAAGCAGGTATTCACAAAGCATCAACAATTAAAGTGGCAGAAGCTGCAAAAATAATAGAAAATACACAGCGGGATGTAAATATTGGATTGATGAATGAACTTTCGATCATCTTTAGTAAGATGGGGATTAATACATTTGATGTTTTAGAAGCTGCAGGCACAAAATGGAATTTTCTGAAATTTTCTCCGGGACTGGTTGGTGGGCATTGCATTGGTGTTGACCCATATTATTTGACTTACAAGTCATCAAAATTAGGTTATCATGCTCAGGTAATAAATTCGGGTCGTTACGTAAATGATTCAATGGGAGGTTATATTGCAAAGCAGGCAATTAAAATGCTTATTGCTGCCGATAAAGAAATTAAACCAGCAAAAGCACTGATAATGGGTATTACATTTAAAGAAAATGTAAGTGATATCCGGAATTCAAAAGTTGTGGATATATACAAGGAGCTTTTATCATACGGGCTTCAAAATATTGATGTTATCGATCCCTATGCCGATACTCATGAAGTTGAAGAAGAATATGGAATCAAATTGTCTGCAAAACCTGGCGCCGGATACGATTTAATTATTGCAGCTGTTGCTCATAAAGAATATACATTGTTGAAAAATGAAGACTTCAAGCGACTTGGTAATGGTAAGTACGTATTAATTGATATTAAAGGGCTCTATAAAGACAAAGTAAAAAGTGATGTTTACTGGAGTCTTTGAAACTTTGGCTGATTGCTAAAATTAAATAGAAAAATTTTATCAGTATTTTTTGTTTAATGCCCACTTTTTGTCAAATAGAGACATTTTTTTGATTTCATGTACAACAGGTCGCCACTAGGTGGCTTAGGGCAATTCAATTCATTTTTGCTACAAACAGAAAGCCATTCCGTGGCTAGATCCAATTTATTGATGTCTTTATTTGAAGATTTATCAGGTTTCATACTTAAATATTCACATATTTTAATTTTCTCATCTTGAGTCATTGCCGCGTAGCGGTAACCTGTTTGTAGAATAGTTAATAATTATGTTTTAAAACCCCGTTAGGGGTGACCTGTATTGATTCTTTAGAAGACAGGTCGCCACTACGTGGCTTTTGTTAATTCTTATCTTTTCGCTACAAACAGAAAGCCACTACGTGGCAATTCTTAATTAATTTAATTTGTTCTGAATAGATTTACCAAGACATTTCCCCATAAAAATAGTTTTAAACTAACGGGAGGTAGAATCTGAAAGAATCATTATATTTTAAAAACAAATATTAAATTTGAGGATAATTATCTATATCATGAATATCAAAAAAGCAGTAATTACAGCCGCAGCCAGGGGAGAAAGGCTTTATCCGGTTTCTGACACAGTGCAGAAAGCAATGCTTCCAATGGTCGATACCGACGGCATAAATAAACCAATTATACAGATAATTGCAGAAGAAGCTTTTTCAGGCGGTATTGAAGAAATATGCATTATTTGTGCACCGGGTGATGAAAAGAGGTACATTGAAAATTTCAAATCATTGCATTCAACCCTCATAAAGTCTTTTAAGCAGCATGAATGGGCGCAATTACAAGCAACAAGTATAAAAAACCTTCTTGAAAGAGTCAGTTTTAAAGTACAGGAAAAAGCCAATGGTTATGGTGACGCAGTGTACCTGGCTAAGCAATTTGTCAAAGATGAACCTTTCCTATTGCTTTTGGGTGACTATCTTTATATTTCCGATATAAAAGGCAACCGTTGTGCGCAACAACTTATAGAATTGGCAATTAAAGAAGATTGTTCTGTTTCAGCTGTTAATCCTACAATAGAACATCAAATAAACAAATATGGCACACTAACCGGAAAGTCAGTTCTTAAATACGACGGGGTTTACCAGATTGACAAAATTATTGAAAAACCTTCCGTAAGCCTGGCAGAACTTGAATTACAAACACCTGGTTTGAGGGCAGGTTATTATCTCTGCTTTTTCGGTATGCATATATTTAAGCCTGTAATTTTTGAATATTTAGAAAAGGTTATCAAAACCAAAAAAAGTGATAAAGAACCGATATTACTTACTCCTTGTCAGCAATCCCTTGCTACTTCTGATAAATATTTTGCATTGGAAATAAAAGGAGCACGTTATGATACCAGCAAAAAACTGGGAATGCTCCAGGCTCAAATTGCTCTTGGTCTTGCAGGTTCAATAAAAAATGAAGTATTATCAACTATTGTTCATATTTTGGCTGAATCAGAAAAAAGAAACCCTTAGTCGGTTTCTGGCAAAGAATCTTCAAAATTACCTTTGACCTATTTGCGAGAAATATATAATTCTATATGAATAGATTCATAAATACAATCATCTCAACAAATTCGGAAATACGGAACAAATCGTTTCAGGAACTTTGTAAAGATTTATCCATAAATGATCTGTTGTCAGGTTTATCAGAATTGGAGAAATTCAGGAAAACTACTCAAAACCTTTATGAACGCGTAAGAGCATGTATATTTTTATATGCCGGTTACAGATTTTATATGATGGAATCGGACAAAATAAATGATGCCGGTCATATCTCAGAAGAAGGCTACAATAATTATTTGAAACGAAACTATGAGAAAGCTATCAGTATTTTCTTCAAATCAATAAATAATGATGGATTAAATTCCAATATTTGTAGTTGTCTTGCAGAATGTTACCATCAATTGACTTTTCAAATCCTAACAGAACAGGTACGTAAAAGTGTCCGATCGAGTCTTGGTAATCAATGGATGTTCCGTGTTGGCCATTATGATGAACATCCATTAAAAATTCATTCAAAGCTTTTAACCCGTGAAGATGATCATGATTTGTACCCTGTGTTGCAGGAAAGAACTCCCGTCCGTTTGGATCTGACCCATAGTGCCTGGTCCGATATATTTTTCCTAGGAATGGATTATCCTGAAGGCGCCAGGGTTATTAATATTTCTATTGATTTGGGTGTTTTTACCCGCGATAAGGAAATTAAGCCACCAATTGAAAGCTATATCAGGGTAATTTCTGAACCCGTTATCAGGCTTACTTCACTTGATTTAAATGATACCAAGGACGTTTCGCAACTTTCCGATTTATTTAATTTTGGGAACGATTACATGGGCCTGTTAAAAGCAGCTGTGATAGCATCAGGTATCATACCTCCATCATATGAAGGAACAAACCATACCATAAAAAGTATATTAGACAGGCTGATTTCTCCAGGTTGCGGAATAGAAATTGTAACAAAAGTTAATGACATTCCTAAAGGATCCAGGTTGGCAGTTTCGACCAATCTACTGGCAGCTATAATCAGTGCTTTAATGCGGGCAACACAACAGACTCAGACTCTTGAAGGAAACCTGACAGAACGGGAACGCAGGCTGATTGCCTCACGTGCAATTTTAGGAGAATGGCTGGGTGGTTCCGGTGGTGGTTGGCAGGATTCAGGTGGATTATGGAATGGTGTAAAAGCTATTGAAGGTGCTTTGGCTATTGCCGGAGATCCGGAATATAATATCAGCAGGGGATGCTTATTACCTAAACATAGTATATTAAATAAAGAAAGGCTAAATCCTGATTTTGAGAAAAAAATTACTTCTTCATTAATACTCATTCACGGTGGAATGGCTTCAAATGTAGGGCCAATCCTTGAAATGGTAACTGAGAAATACTTATTGCGTTCGAGAAATGAATGGATGGGCCGGCAGGAAGCAAATCATATTTATGATGAGATTTTAACGAGCTTAAAAAAAGGTGATATAAAAAAACTGGCATCTCTTACGACCAGAAATTTTAATGGCCCTATAAAAACTATAATCCCATGGGCCACAAACAATTTTACAGAATCAATAATTGAAAAAATTAAACAATCCCTTGGAAACGATTATTGGGGATTCCTTATGCTGGGTGGTATGTCAGGAGGAGGAATGGGTATATTTGTCAATCCCGATGTCTATGAAAACGCGAAAGACAAAATATTAAAAATTCTTAGGGTCACAAAAGATGAAATGTCAGAAAGTTTGCCATTTGCCATGAATCCTGTAATATATAATTTCGATATTAATAAAAATGGTTCAATTGCAAAGTTATTTTCCGGAAACAAAGCCCTGATGCCTGGCAGCTATTATTCTTTGCTAATTCCATTGCTTGTAAAAATCAATCCTGAAAATCTTAACGAAATCAGGAAAAAAGAACTGGATATCGCAACATCTCTAAGCCAAAATGAAAACAATGCTTATCAAATGCTCCGATCAACCGTTACCCGGTTATTTAATTTTTCTTCTGATACAATAACTTCACAAAACCAAATTCAGAATGAACTGGCAGAAAAAATAAAAAAAGAAAATGGATTTGACTACGTTCAGCATGAACAAATACGTCAGGATCTGATAAAAGGGCGGATTGGATTGGCACGAAACCGGTTGCCTGCTGAAACAATAATTGAGGATATAAATGATTCGGAAATCAAATTTCTAAATAAAATTACAGATAACGGCAATACAGGCGCAAAAGCCATTTCATCGGGAAAAGTAGCCGTAATGTGTCTGGCTGCAGGAGTAGGAAGCAGGTGGACAAAAGGAGCAGGCGTTATTAAAGCCGTTAATCCTTTTGTTGAAATGAATGGTAAACACAGATCATTTCTTGAAATTCATCTTGCAAAAAATTTAAAAACGGCCCAGGCATTCAATTCCAATATTCCTTTCATAATTGCCACTAGCTATCTTACCCATAATCCGATTGAAAATACATTGAAAAAATGGAACAACTTCAATTATAATGGAGATGTATATCTTTCTTCTGGTAAATCAATTGGACAACGCATGATCCCTATGGAACGTGATTTACGGTTTTTGTGGGAAGAAATGCTGGAGGAGCAACTTGATGAAAATAAGCAGAAAGTTCGTGAAGCTGTTCGGGGCGCTTTAATCTCCTGGGCAAAAAATAAAGGAGAAAGTTCAGACTACATTGACAATATTGCCCAGCAACGTTTAAGTCCGTTGGGCCACTGGTATGAGGTACCAAATATGTTAAGAAACGGCGTGTTGTCAAAACTGCTAAAAGAACATCCCGGTATAGAAAATATTTTGTTATTTAATATAGATACACTTGGTGCAGATGTTTCCCCGATCGCTTTAAACTATCACATTAAATCGAAAAACGCCCTGACTTTTGAAGCAGTACCCCGCAGAATGGACGACCGTGGTGGTGGTTTGGCAAAAATTAATGGTAAAATCAGGTTGTTGGAAGGTTTGGCGCAACCTCATGATGAGGATGAACTTTCCCTAAGCTATTACAGCACTATGACTACATGGATCAACATTGACAAATTACTTGAACTATTTAAACTTAGACGTTCCGATCTTTTAAGTAAAAATGATGCGGAAATATCAGAAGCTGTCAGGCAGGTTGCCCGTCGTATGCCATCTTATGTAACCATTAAAGAAGTTAAATACCGCTGGGGACACGGACAGGAAGATATTTACCCGGTTACTCAAATAGAAAAATTGTGGGGCGATATGAGCGCTTTACCGGACTTACAATGCGGATATCTTGTAGTGCCCCGTTTGCGTGGCAAGCAACTCAAGGACCCTGCACAACTTGACGCCTGGGTTAATGATGGAAGTAAAGATTACATTTCTTCTTTATGCAAATTTTAATTAATAATTTGATTCAAATTAAGCAATAATCTGTCTCATAGCAGGGACCTTATATATTATCATTATATTTGTATTAGCTTAAGAATTATTGAAAATGAAAAATTATTTTGATGAAAGAAATAATTTTAGAAGATAAAAAATTCAAGTCATATATAAGCCATAAACAAATAGAGGCTGAGTTAAAAAGAATAACAAAAGAGATTTCCCGGGATATGTCTGATAAAAAGCCGCTGTTTATTTGTTTATTAAATGGTTCATTCATATTTGCTGCTGATTTATTGAAGAGATTGGATTTTAGTTGTATTATTACTTTTGTGAAACTCAGGTCCTATGTAGGAAGTGAGAGCTCCGGGACTGTGCAGGAAATAATTGGTCTGAACGAATCTATTGAAAACAGGACAGTTGTATTAGTAGATGATATCATCGATACAGGTACAACAATATCCTATTTAATTAAACAACTCAAAGAGATGAAACCGGCTGAATTAAAGGTTGCAACCATGTTTTTTAAACCCGATGCCTGCAAGTACTCTTTAAAAATTGATTATTTGGGAATGATGATAGCAAATAAATTTGTTGTTGGATATGGCTTGGATTATAATGGGTTGGGACGAAATTATGAGGATTTGTACATTTTATCAGAAACTTAATTTATAAAATATCTTAATTAATAATATTAAATTTTTTTCAGATTATGCTTAATATAGTATTATTTGGACCTCCGGGTGCAGGAAAAGGAACACAAAGTGAGAAGTTAATTGCAAAGTATCAATTGGTTCATCTTTCAACAGGTGATATTTTGCGTGCAGAGATTGGTAATAAGACCAAACTGGGCATGGAAGCAAAAGCTTTTATGGATAAAGGCGCATTGGTTCCGGACGAAGTTGTAATTGGTATGATTGCTTACAAAATAGATGCAAATAAAAATGCCAAAGGATTTATTTTTGATGGTTTTCCACGTACTACTGCACAGGCAGAAGCATTGGATAAATTGCTGTTTGAAAGGAAAACTCCTATAACATGTATGCTGGCGCTTGAAGTGGAGCATGATGAATTGGTAAATCGCTTATTGAATCGTGGATTGACCAGTGGCCGTAGTGATGATCAAAATCCCCAGATTATCGAAAACCGTATAACCGAATATAATAACAAAACTGCACCGGTAATCAAGTTTTATGAATCGCAGGGCAAATTCAGAGGGATTAATGGAGTAGGAAGTATTGATGAGATATTTGAACGTTTGTGCTTTATAATTAACAATACTTCGGTATAATTTTGTAACTAACTTATATTTAACAAGTTGAAATACATAGAAATAAAGAAATATTTCAATTTATTTCAATGTATTACAAATTAATGTAATTGAAAAAATAAAATGTTTAACGAACTATTGTAATTAAGAAATTTCAATTTTAAGAAGACTTGAATTGTGAAGTTGTGAATCGTGAAGAAAGAAAAAAATAAATTGAAGATTAGATAAAGTATTTACTCTATTCTGGTATTCTCAATTCACATATTCTCGACTTTCCGCTTCTCAAATTCACATATTCTCTATTCCCAACTTCACATTTTATGAACGACAACTTTATTGATTACGTTAAAATTTTTATCCGTTCCGGAAAAGGAGGCGCCGGAAGCGCGCACCTTCACAGGGAGAAATTTGTTCCAAAGGGAGGTCCGGACGGTGGTGACGGAGGAAGAGGAGGGCACGTTATCCTCAAAGGAAATAAACAACTCTGGACGCTTTTACATTTAAAATACAGGAAGCATATTCATGCTGATAATGGTCAAAATGGTGGCACTACGCAGAAAACAGGTGCAGAGGGTAAAGATATCATTGTAGATGTGCCATTGGGTACAGTTGCTAAAAATGGAGATACAGAAGAGTATCTTTTTGAGATCACCGAGGATGGACAGGAAAAAATTATTGCACCTGGAGGTCGCGGCGGAATGGGCAATACGCATTTTAAATCAGCCACACTTCAAACGCCTCGTTTTGCACAGCCCGGCGAGACTGGTATCGAGGGTTGGTTCATTCTTGAATTAAAAATTTTAGCCGATATTGGTCTTGTAGGATTTCCAAATGCTGGCAAATCCACATTGTTGTCAGTTGTTTCAGCCGCCAAACCTAAAATTGCAGATTATCCATTTACTACACTTGTCCCGAATCTTGGTATGGTTAATTATCATGACAACAAGTCATTTGTAATGGCTGATATCCCAGGCATTATTGAAGGCGCTAGCGAAGGACGCGGACTGGGTCTCCGTTTCCTCAGGCATATAGAACGAAATTCAATGTTGCTTTTCATGATACCAGTCACAACCGATAATATTATTGATGAATATAAAGTTTTGATTAACGAACTTGAACAGTATAACCCTGAATTGCTTGATAAAAAACGAATACTGGCTTTAACAAAATGCGATTTAATTGATAAAAAAGAAATAAAAAAAATTGAACAAAGTTTACCTGAAATACCTTATGTATTTATTTCATCAATAACTAACTTTGGAATCGACAAATTAAAGGATTTAATTTGGAAAGGATTAAATGAGAAGACGTGAATTGAGAAGATGAGAATCGAGGAACTTCTAAATAAATTGACCGAAATATGATTGAATTACTAAAGCACATAGATACGCAGGTTCTTCTTTACCTTAACAGCCTAAACAGTCCGTTTTTAGATAAGGTCATGTGGTTCATTAGCGAAAGAAATACATGGATACCATTTTACCTTGTTCTTTTGGGATTTGTAATTTATAAGTTTAAAAAGCAATCCTGGATCGTTTTATTGGCAATAATAGTTCTGATTGTCTTGTCGGATCAAATCTCATCAGGTATTATAAAACCTTTGGTAGAACGTCTGAGACCGTCACATGATCCTGTTATCGGCAATCAAATTCATATTGTTAATAACTACAGGGGGGGATTGTACGGATTTATTTCTTCACATGCGGCAAATACTTTTGCAATTGCTGTATTTCTTGCACTTCTTTTTAAAAGAAAAGTTTTTACCATAAGTATCATTATTTGGGCCTCTATCGTGTCATTTAGCAGAATTTATCTTGGTGTGCATTATCCAGGCGATGTCCTTTGCGGAGCAATACTTGGAACCGGTCTTGGTTTTCTAATTATTTTCGTTTTAAATTACACATTGTCATCAAAAAAAATTATAGCTAAATCTCAAGAGAATTAAACTAAGAAAAGCAGGAATGGAGATTTAAATTATTGACAACCTCATTTATGCTTCTTATAAAAAACATTCTTACAGATCCATTTTTTAATATTGCTGCTGAAGAATATTTACTCAAAGAAAGCAGAGATGATATATTCATGCTTTACGTTAATGAGCCTTCTATTATTGTTGGTAAACATCAGAATGCACTTGCAGAGGTTAACATCCGTCTGGCAACTGAAAATAACATTCCTGTTATAAGACGCATATCGGGTGGGGGCACGGTATATCACGATGGTGGCAATCTGAATTTTTCATTCATTACCAATGGTAGAGAAGGACAACTAATAGACTTCAGGAAATACACAAAACCTATAATAGAGATTCTTCAAAATTCAGGGATTGGCGCCCGGTTCGAAGGAAAAAGCGATATAAAGTTAAATGGATTGAAGATATCGGGCAATGCTGAACATGTTTATAAGGACAGGGTATTGCATCATGGAACATTATTAATATCGTCTGATTTAAAAAGGCTTGCAATTGCATTAGAAGTTTCTCCTGATAAATATAAAGACCAGGCCATTAAATCTATCCGAAGCAAAACAACAAATATTGGTGATTTATTAGTCCCATCCAACAATAAGATAGATGATATACAAAATCAGATAATCTCATATCTGAACAAAGATCAAAACTATGGAACATTTGAATTTTCAAATAAAGATATTGAAGCCATAAAAAATTTAATATATCAAAAATATGATACGTGGGATTGGAATTTCGGATATTCGCCTCCTTATGAATTTCGCAATAGAATATCAATTGATGGTAAAAAAACCAAAATACAGCTTAAAGTCGAAAAAGGTATTATTAAAGAAGTTAATATTAAAGGAGAACACAAATTTCAGGAGTATCTGAGAGGCATTCGTCATTATTACCCTGAAATTCATAAAATTTTAAACGCTATGCCTCATTTGAATAGTCAGGATGTACAAGAACTTACCTGGAGTTTTTTTTAACTGAAAATAAAAAAAGCTGTGAGTTACACAGCCATTATCTCGGTTTCTTTGCGATGAAGTATTTCGTCAACTTTTTTTGAATGACTATCCGTTTGTTTTTGCATTTCATCTTCTGCCTTTTTAATTTCATCTTCTGGGACGCCCCCTTTCTGAAGTTTTTTAATTTCTTCTATTGCCTCCCGTCTGGCATTGCGAATACTTACTTTTGCATTTTCGCCTTCATGTTTTGATTGTTTTACCAGTCCGTGTCTTCGCTCTTCAGAAAGAGGCGGAATATTGATTCTTATCATTTCACCGCTGTTAACAGGAGTCAATCCAATATTGGCAGCAAATATTGCTTTTTCTATCGGATCAATCATATTCTTTTCCCAGGGTTGGATGACCAATGTCCTTGCATCCGTGCTATTTATATTTGACACCTGGTTCAGTGGCATTTTAGAACCATAGTAATCGACCATTATTCCCTGGAGCATGCTAGGATTGGCCTTACCTGCACGTATTTTTGCCAACTCATTTTCCAAATGAGTCAAAGCTTTATTCATTTTGTCTTTTGCATCATCAAGATATAATTGAACTTCTTCGCTCATAGCAATATGATTTAATTGGATGCCTAAATTATTAATTTTTCACCAAAGTCCCAATTTTTTCTCCCAAAATGAGCTTTTTCAAGTTGCCTTGTTTGTTCATGTCAAATACAATTACAGGCAGGTTATTTTCTTTACATAAAGTCAGGGCTGTTAAATCCATTATATTCAAGCCTTTTTTGTAAGCTTCATCAAAACTAATTTCTTCAAATTTAACAGCAGATTTATCTTTTTCCGGATCAGCTGAATATACACCATCTACGCGTGTGCCTTTAAGCATAACATCAGCTTCAGTTTCCACTGCTCTTAATGCCGAAGCAGTATCAGTAGTAAAATATGGATTACCTGTTCCACCGGTCAGAATAACTACATCTCCATTTTTCATTGACTCAATAGCTTTTTGTTTGCTATACCCCTCTCCTACAGGTTCCATCCTGATAGCTGTCAGAACTTTGGCCTGTTTTCCAATACTTTCAAGTACTGATTGAATGGCAATACCATTAATAACTGTGGCCAACATACCCATAAAATCGCCTTTGACGCGGTCAAATCCTTTATCAACTCCTTTTAGTCCCCTGAAAATATTTCCCCCGCCGATTACAATACCAATCTGAACTCCCAGGTCAGCAACCTCTTTAATTTGTTTACAATATTCCAATAGCCTAACCTCATCAATTCCATGACCTTGTTTTCCAATTAGCGCTTCTCCGCTGAGTTTTAATAAAATACGTTTGTACTTGAGCATACTATTTCATTTTGTTACCAATTCAAAAGTAATATTAATTGTTTGAAGAAAGAAAATGGAAGCTAGGGATATGTGAATAGAGGAGTTGTGAATTTTGAAGTTGTGAATGAAGAAGAAAGAAGCGAATATAGCAATAAGCAACTATGTGTTTTCTTAGAGTCTTAGAGCCTTTGTGGCATTTTTTTTGAAAATTTTTAGCCACCAAGCCACTAAATCACCAAGATTCACTAAGAATAGAGCCTAACTATTTGTACCACAATAAATCTTATGTCTAACTCATGTTAATTTAAATTTTTAAATTATTTTGTCTATTCCGTCTTTTTAAAACAATACAATGCTCCCTTTTCATTAAGTTCCATTTGTATAACATCAAGGCAAAGTAAATTTATTAATATTTTTTCTGCTTCCTTAACAGTTAATTTTGAGACGCGGGTAAATTTAGACAGCGATATTTTTTTGTTCTCCATTAAGTATGAAAGCAAATCATTCTCATTTTTTGAATATTTAATAAAAGTACCCTGTGGTTTCTTTTTTCTTTTCCAGACTTCAATTAAAACCCTGTTTGCGAGTATATTCTGATCGTTTATTCGTACATAAGCCATCCATTTACCATTTTCATCTTTTGCATAGAAAGGATCACTGCCTTGTTTCACAGAAATTTCCAGTACAATTTTTTTATCAACTATCCATTTTTTCACGTCAAATGGTATTTCCGGTTTGCAAAACATATTTGCAGCAGCCTCAACCATATAATATTCTTCATCGGACCTGACACCTGATATTGCACCATTGTCTTTAACTCCTACCAGTAGTTTTCCACCATTCGTGTTCGCAAATGCAACCAATGTTCGGGCAATTTTCCTGGAGTCGTTTATCTCAAATTTAAAATCAAGATGCTGATTTTCACCCTCCGCAATTAAACTTTTAATATATTGCTGTTCAGTATTTGCTAACTGATTTTTGTTCATAAGTAGCATATGAAACCTGATATAAAGTTAATGCAAGAAATTTTAGTAACAAACCTTACGACAATTAGAATATTTGAATTTATAAATAAAAAAAGTAAATTCTTAATCGATGCCATTTAGTTATTTCAACACATTTCGACTCCGCTCAGTGTGACGCTCTAATTGCCTGTCAGGCTGAGCGGAGTCGAAGCCTTTTACCCATTAATTTCATATACAAAACGACAATGAATTCTTTATCATGAAAACTTAAATTAAACAGGGATGCAATTATGTTAACAATTATATAAAACATGGTTCCTTTGTTCTCAGCTCAATTAATACTATTTTTGTTTGAATAAGATTTAATATTCCTTTTAAAAAAAATCCTTATGCCGGATATAATTCAACTTTTACCTGAATCTGTTGCCAACCAGATTGCAGCCGGTGAAGTGATTCAAAGGCCTGCATCAATAGTTAAGGAACTGATAGAAAATTCTATTGATGCAGAAAGTACAAGCATTTCAATTATTATTAAAGACGCCGGTCGTACGCTCATCCAGGTAGTTGACAACGGAAAAGGAATGTCTGAAACTGATGCCCGGATGTCATTCGAAAGACATGCTACTTCTAAAATCAGGAAAGCAGATGATTTGTACGCGATCCGTTCCATCGGCTTCCGCGGAGAAGCATTGGCATCAATAGCTGCAGTAGCAGAAGTTGTTTTACAAACAAAAAGAGAAGAAGATGAAGCAGGCACCGAAATAATCATTCGTGCCACAAATCTCGTGAGTCAGGAAGGTGTTGCATGTAATACCGGTACAGCATTTTCAGTAAAGAATCTGTTTTTTAATGTCCCTGCAAGAAGAAAGTTTCTAAAATCAGAAACTTATGAATTCAGGTTGTGCATTTCGGAATTACAACGTGTAGCACTAGCCTTCCCAAATATTGAATTTAAGATGCAGCACAATAATACAGAGATTTTACACCTGCTGCCGTGTAATTATAAGCAACGAATTATTGAGTTATTCGGAAAATCAAAAAACCAGGATTTGATAGAAATCAAAACCAATACTACAATTGCCAGGATTCGTGGATACATAGGAAAGCCCGAAAGTGCAAAAAAAAGCCAGGAAGCACAGTTCTTTTTTGTAAACAACCGGTTTATGAGACATCCTTATTTTCATAAAGCATTAATGAATGCTTATGAACGACTTTTACCTCCTAATGTATCTCCATCCTATTTTATATATTTTGAAGTAGAACCTGAAAAAATAGACGTCAATATTCATCCTACAAAAACTGAAATAAAATTTGAAGATGAACAGGCTATCTGGCAAATTCTTCATGCTACAATCAGAGAATCACTTGGCAAATTCAGTATTGCTCCATCCATCGATTTTGAAACAGAGCCAGGGATTGAAATACCTGTTCTCACTAAAAATACAAAAATAAATATCCCTTCAATTCAAATAGACCCAACATATAACCCCTTCGAAAAGGAAGATACTTCACAAACAAACAGGCCCAGGACCGGAAAGGATTACTTTAAACAAGCGAATCTTCAGAATTGGGAAAAACTATATGCAGGATTTGAAAATGAAAATAAAGAAATACCGGAACCTGAGGTACAGAAACTGTTCGGCGATGAAGCAGAATCTGTAATTTCAGTTACTCCCAACATTTTACAGTTAAAAAATAAATACATATTGAGCCCTGTAAAATCCGGCCTGTTGGTCATAGATCAAAAGAGGGCACATGAAAGGATTTTATATGAAAAATACCTTAAAACTTTTTCGGAAAAAAGAAGGCAGATTCAGCAATCTCTTTATCCTTTGGTGATTGAATTGAGCTCACAGGAACATAACCTGGTTGTTGAAAATATTGAAGAAATAAACCAGGGAGGATTCGACATACGGGACTTTGGAAATAACACAATTGTTGTCAATGGTTGTCCTGCCGATATTACGAATCCCAACCCGAAAGAATTAATAGACAGGCTTATTGATGAATTACAAAACAATCCCCAGCAAGCTGGAAAAGAATCAGACTATATGGCTGTTATTTTAAGTAAAGCCTCCGCCATTCCCTATGGGAAAGCCTTGTCAAACGATGAAATGCGCGAACTGATTGACAAGCTTTTTGCATGCGGGAATTACAACTACAGTCCTGATGGAAAGCCAATTTTATCTATTATTCAAATGGAGGAACTTGAGAAGAAATTGAAATAATGTATTACCTGGTGTCATTTCAAATTTGAGATGTAGATTGCTTCGTCGTCCCTCCTCACGCTGACGCCAAAGCTTTAGCGTAGGCGCCGCAATGACTTCATTCACAGCGTCATTGCGAACGAAGTGAAGCAATCTAATGTCATAAGTTTATATGTGACTTGAAACTAGTTAATATTAACATCGAAAACCTTTTTAAACTCGTCCAAAACATTATTTGAAACTTCTAAAAAGTTAATTTTTCTACCAATTTCTTTTTCTAAGGATGTTACAGCCTTATCGGTATAGCCACAAGGATTGATATATTCAAAGTAATTCAAATCCGTATTCACATTCAAAGCAAATCCATGCATGGTAACCCAATGACTACTACGTACCCCGATAGCACATATTTTACGGATATTCCGGCTACTCTCAACATCAAGCCATACGCCGGTTGCACCATCCAGACGTTCCCCTTTAATCTTGTATTGGTCTAATGACTTAATAATGACTTCTTCAAGTTTATGGATGTATTCTTTCAACCCCAGACCAAAATGATTCAGGCTGAGAATAGGATAGCCCACCAATTGACCTGGTCCGTGATAAGTAATGTCACCTCCCCTGTTGGAATGAATGAACTGTGCATTCTTTGCCTGCAATTGAATGTAATTGAGAAGCAAATTGTGTTCGTCACCGCTTTTTCCTAATGTATAAACATGCGGATGTTCGCAAAATATAAGATGGTGTATCAGGTTTGGATCATTGGTCTCTTTTTGCTTCAATACTTCCTGAAAAAATTGCTCCTGCAGATCCCATGTTTCCTGGTAATCGCGTAATCCGATGTTATGAAATTTTATCTTTTGCATGTTTAATTACCTTAAAACCTGTCAGAGTCTGAAAGACCTGACAGGGTTTAATACCTTATTTTTCCTGAAATACCTTGCATTCTTCATTTTATACCTGACGCTGACAGGTTCTTCGAACTCTGTCAGGTCAATCCTTCTATTAATTGAACTTATATTTGTTTCTCCGCATGATAAGACGATCTTACCAAAGGTGCGCTTTCAACGTGTTTAAATCCTTTTTTAATTCCAATTTTCAAGTATTTTTTAAACTGTTCCGGTGTTATATATTCAGCAACAGGTATATTTTCTTTTGAGGGTTGAAGGTATTGTCCAATAGTAATAATCTGGCAACCTGCATTCAACAGGTCGTCCATGATTTCATGTACTTCCTTTTCTGTTTCTCCAAGACCCAGCATGATACCGCTTTTTGCAGAAATACCTGATTTTGATATAAATCTGATTACATCCAAACTGGTGTTGTATTTAGCTTTTGTTCTTACAAGTGGTGTCAGCCTTTTAACTGTTTCAAGATTGTGAGATATGATTTCAGGTTTTGAATCAATAACTTTTTGTACAAATTCAATTTTACCCTGAAAATCCGGAATCAGAACTTCAATTGTAGTTTCAGGATTTATTTCCTTTATGGTCCATATAGTTGAAGCCCAAAAAGAAGAACCATAATCGGGCAAATCATCCCTGTCAACTGAAGTAATAACAACATGTTTTAATTTCATTAATCTGATTGATTCAGCTATATGGTAAGGCTCATTCCAATCGACTGGTTCAGGTTTTCCAGAAGTGACATTACAGAATTTGCAGGCACGTGTGCAAATATTTCCAAGGATCATGAAAGTAGCAGTACCCCGGCTCCAGCATTCAACCATGTTTGGGCAATCGCCGCTCTGGCAGATAGTATGCAGTCCATGCCGGCGAACAATATCTCTTACATTTTGATATTCGCCGCTGGTCGCGAGGCGAATTTTAAGCCAATCAGGCTTTCGTTTGAATAGCATTTAACTACTACTTAATATTTGTTCTAATAAATGAATTATGAACAGAGATTGAAGATTTTTGATTTTTGAAGTTAATAAATATCTTCAAAGACTGAATTTCTTAATTTTCCTTAAAAGACACTTTTTTATTTAAATTATTTTCAGCTGTTTCAACACTTTTTACGAATATTGAAATTAATTCATTGCATTCATTAATAAGAATATCCAATTCCTGAAAACTATTAACCAATTTCGTTTTATAAATAATCCTCAGAGCAATATGTGTTTCTCTTAATTCCTTTAAAACTATTTTAATTTTATGAACAAAATCTTTACGTGATTCGGCACTTTGAGCTTCTCCATAATTCAGTGCTGAAGAGATACTACTTCTTGAAATTTGTCCTGATATATGATTTCCAGCAGGGTTTTTAATTATTTGTTCTATAAATCCAATAATTTTAGCTGCGAAATCAATGAGTCTCTCTTCCAATTTGTTCCTGATACTTTTATCTTCCATATGCTTACTACTTTTAATTCATCAATCTCAATTCTGAATTCTTTTTCTTTCACTTCTTAAATCAAAAATCAAAAATCTCTGTTCTGAGTTCTTTTTTTATATGGCAATATCTGCCTTAATATGCGGATGCGGATCATAACCGACAAGTTCAAAATCTTCAAATTTGAAATCAAAAATATTTTTTACTGAGGGATTTATTTTCATAACAGGTAAAGGACGTGGCTCACGCGATAATTGTAGACGCGTCTGGTCAAGATGGTTGTTATACAAATGTGTGTCACCAAATGTATGCACAAAATCTCCTGCCTTTAAGCCTGTAACCTGTGCAACCATCATGGTTAAAAGAGCATAGGAAGCGATATTAAAAGGGACACCCAGGAAAACATCTGCACTGCGCTGATATAACTGGCATGACAATCTGCCGTTTAACACATAAAACTGGAAAAAAGCATGGCATGGAGGCAGCGCCATTTTTTCCAACTCCCCAACATTCCAGGCGCTGATTATCAGTCGCCGTGAATCCGGTTTGGTTTTAATCATTTCAATAGTCTTTGAAATCTGGTCAATATGGCGTCCATCGGAAGAGGGCCAGGATCGCCATTGATAGCCATAAACCGGACCAAGTTCACCATTTGCATCGGCCCATTCATCCCATATAGAAACCTTGTTATCGTGAAGATATTTCAAATTGGTTTCACCTTTTAAAAACCATAAAAGTTCATGAATAATTGACCGGGTGTGGAGTTTTTTTGTTGTAAGAAGCGGAAACCCTTCTTCAAGGTTAATGCGCATCTGGTAACCAAATACACTTAATGTTCCGGTGCCGGTACGGTCACTTTTTGGCGAACCCTTTTCAAGAACGTGTTGTAATAAATCGAGATATTGATTCATAACATTTGAATTTATGGCAATTTAAACCTCCGCATGTTTGGTGGAGTTTTAAAAGCAAATTAAGCTTTACTATAAAATTATTAATTCGTGACCTGTAAAATTAATAAAGTTGGCCTTTTAAAGTTACAGCGTCGAATTTTTATTTCCCCCTTTGGGGGACAGGGGGCCTATAATTCTTCTCTCTGCTCTATAAAACCAAACTGCTATTATAGCCAAAGCTATACGAGGAAAAATGATCAGAGGTGCAGATACACCAATAGAAACAAACAACAAAGTATCTTCCAGAAGGGAATGGCTTATTCCTATATGATGGTTTAATAAATCGGCATCTTTTAAAGGAAGTGCGCCTGATTCAACCTGATCAAACATGATTGCAGAACCATAAGAAAGACCGACAGTATTGGCTATGATCCATTGAAAAGAGGTTCTTTCGGAAAGACCCATCGGCTTCATCAATGGCACAAAAAGTCTGGCCAGGATTTTCATTATTCCGAATTCTTCCAGTATACTCTGAAGAAACATCAGAGAAATTACTATCAAAACAACTTTAACACTTATTGAAAAAGAATCTTTGAACCATACCTCCAGAAGATTCATAATTCCATTGTATTTGATGATTTCAGTATGTGAGCCCTGGGTAATCTTATTCTCTTGAAGAAAAAAATTGAATATAAATGCGGCTATAAAACTAAAAGTAATTCGTAAAAAAATCATCCTTATTGCGGAAGAACCTGTTTTCTTTTGGACAGCAGTCTCAAATATCATATTGTGAGAGATGAGACACATAATTGCCAGGATTGAAATTTCTCGCATATCCAATGATAAGGTACCTATAATTGGTATAGCAGTATAAATATTCAAAAATACACTGGTCAGGAATACAACTGCCGATTCTCCAGGAAGTCCAATAAACCGAAAAACAGGTGTCAGATATTTGGAAAAATATTCCAGGATACCAAAATATTGCATAAACATTACAGAAAGCGATACCGGTAACATTAATCTTATCATCCACCAAGCCGATTTTATCGCTTTTGGAAAAGCATCTTTCAGACATTTTTTTAACCTCTGAAACAATACAATATCTCTAAAATTCATAATAAAAAAATAATAGTGCAAAACAACTAAAAAAAATCAACTTGCTTTCTCTGTCACAAAACAAATTAATTGATTACTTATATCTTATATCAATAATTGGGTTAATTGTTCATACTATTTTTAAAAATTATACAGTTTCAATTGCTTGTTTATGTGGCATATTTAATATATTTACGAATCATAAAAATATGTTATCAATTAAATATATATCGGCTGTAACATTTATTGTAGTAGGCATGACCCGTTTGACAGGCCAATCTGTTAGCCTGCATGCAGATGTTATTGAAAGATGTGACAGTATTGATGTTCATTTTAACATTGTTACAGATTTGTCGGGCAAAACTTTACAAAATTATTTATGGAAATTTGGAGATGGAAACCCTGTTACAAGTAATTCAACCTCTGTAGTAAAGAGATATAACTCACCTGGTGTTTATTATGCCAGTGTTGAAATGAGACTTACAGATGGTTCTACAGTATATTCAGATACAACACGAATTTTTGTTCGTCCTAAACCCAATGCAAATTTTTTTGTAGCCGATACTTTTAAGTTAGGTAAACTAACGTATCGCTTCCTCTCAGGAAAGGCTCCCACAGATACGATTGTCTACAGTTATGAGTGGACATTGAACCCTGATTCATCCGGAAGTTATTTAAAAATACATGCACATGCCAATTATGTTACTCCGGGTCCCGGTATCCATTATACGAAAAGAGATACATTGCTTTATGCTTTCGCTCATTCAGGTGCTGATATAATGCGTCTGCAAGTCACAGACTATTTTGGCTGCGCTGATACATTTCAACAACGATTTTTTGTATCTGAGGAACTTGTTATACCGCAGGTCTTTACACCCAACGGCGATGGTATCAATGACTTTTTTATTGTTCAAACCAATGGACGTACTGTATTTTCTTTCAAGGTTTTTTCTATTACCGGGCAATTAATCTTTAAATCTGAATCTCCTTCAATAATCTGGGATGGTAAAATGGCAACTGGTTCAGATGCTGTACCCGGATCATATTTATATGTAATTGAAGCTGTCAGCGGAGAACCTGTGAAAAGACAGGCAGGATTTTTTATGTTGCTTAAAGAAAGGAAATGATTTCAGACTTCAGACTTCAGATTTGTGATTTCAGATTTAAGAAAAAATCACAAATTACAAATCATACAGGGTATTCGAATGGATAAAATCATAAAGAAGCAATTTTCTATAATTGTTGCAATTGCACAGAATTACGCCATAGGAAAAAACAACCAGCTTTTATGGCATATTTCAGAAGACATGAAACTTTTTAAAAAAATTACTTCAGGACATGCGGTCATCATGGGGAAAAACACTTATCATTCTTTACAGGTTAAACCTTTACCTAACAGGAAAAATATTGTAATTTCTGATATTGTTGGCGAAGAAATACCAGGATGTGAAATGGCATATTCAATCGATGATGCAATAAACAAAGCCGATATTACTTCTGAAAATTTCGTTATCGGGGGCGCCTCAGTTTATAGACAATTCTTCCCTTTGGCGCAAAAACTTTATATAACCAGGGTAAATGAGAATGCTGATGCTGATGTATTTTTCCCGGTAATTAAAGAAGATGAATGGAGTTTAATTGAGTCAAACCCTCAACAAGAAATTCATCCCGACGGATTAAAATACAATTTTGAGGTTTATAAGAGAAGTTGAATTATAAATGAACCGAATTTTATTGAATTATCGTTCTGTTCCCCAATTTTTTAGCGAACATTTTTTTCATAATGTTAAGATTCTGAATACGGAGTTGTAGTTCCTCCATCTTTTCAAAATCTCCAACCTTCTGAACTTCGAATAGCTGCAATTGGGTTTCGCGCAAAGCAGTTATCAGCTTTTTGTTTTTAAATTCTATGATGATTGCAGGGACCGATTCATTCAGTTTCATCTCTTCAGTCTCTATGTATGCCCTGTGATCCTTCTCATATAGTTTTTTACTTAAAGTATGTTTTTTTGTAAGCAGATCGGCAACAACTGTACTTATAGCATTATCAGGATGATGAATAAAATATTTTTCATCCACATTCCCTGATTGAACTAAAAAATGAGCATATTCATCGAAAATTTGCTTGTAAACCGGATGCTGAAGATCAAGTTCATCATTTTTTATCTCCGATACTATAAATTTTCCAACTGTCTCAGATTCTCCAGGATTATCTTTCTGTGAATCAGACAATTTAGTGTTTCCGTAATTTAAAAGCAATCTCACAATCTCTCGTTCTTGAACTTCACCCTCAAAACCTTTTGAAACCGTTGGAACAGGTATTTGTTTTTTTTCAGCTAATGAATCAGGAAGGTTCACCTGGTATTTCTGTTCAAACCTGTTGCGTCTGATCCTGTTTATCTCTGTATAAATAATGCTTTCACCCGTGCCAAGCAAATTTGCACATTCTTTCACATAAACAGAACGGGTAATAGTATCCGGAATAATTGCCACGGACCTGACAATGTCGGAAATAAGAGAGGCACGTTTTACGGGATCGCTCTTTGCTTCATCCAGTAAAAGTTTCGTTTTAAATAAGACAAAGTCTGATTCATTTTTCGCAATAAAATCAAGTACTTCCGATGCACTGTGTTTATGGGAATATGAGTCGGGATCTTCGTTATCCGGCAGAAGCAGAACTTTCACATTTAACCCTTGTTCCAAAACCATATCTATACCCCGGATGGCAGCTTTAATTCCTGCCGGATCGCCGTCATAAAGTATTGTAAGATTGTTGGTAAATCGTTTGATGAGTCTTATCTGATCTTCGGTAAGAGAGGTGCCGGATGAAGCAACCACATTTTCAATCCCTGCCTGGTGCATTGAAATGACATCGGTATAGCCTTCCACAAGAAAACATTTGTCGTTTTGCACAATGCTTTTCTTGGCCTGGAACATACCATACAGGACTTTGCTCTTGTGGTAGATATCCGATTCGGGTGAATTGACATACTTGGCAACATTCTTATCCCCTTTCAGTATGCGGCCGCCAAAAGCAATTACTTTTCCGGCAATGTTGTGAATAGGAAATATAACCCTGCCTGCAAAACGATCAAAATGATAATCCTCTTTTTCAATGGTAAGTCCGGTTTTTACTAGATAATCTGTTCTATAACCATTTTTAACAGCAGCTTCAGTGAAAGCATCACGCTTTTCCAGAGAATATCCCAAATGAAACTTTTTGATCATGTCGTCACGCAAGCCCCGTTCGGTATAATATGCCATCCCTATAGCTTTTCCTTCGGCGTGGTTATGAAGTATATCGTGAAAATAATTGCCGGCATACTCTGTAATTATTAACAGGCTTTCCCTTTCATTTTTCTGAGCTATTTCTTCAGGAGTTTCTTCATGCTCAACAATTTCAATATTGTATTTACGGGCAAGGTATCGTAGTGCTTCTGAATAACTAAGATTTTCATGTTCCATGACAAAATTCACGGAGCTTCCGCCTTTGCCGCAACCAAAGCATTTATAAATGCCTTTTGTAGGTGAGACGCTGAACGAAGGTGTTTTTTCATTATGAAAAGGGCACAGACCAAGATAATTCACCCCTCTCTTTTTCAACGATACAAAATCCTGTACAACATCAACTATCTGTGCTGCATCATAAATCCTTTCAATAGTGCCCTGATCGATCATAAAATAAAATATGGAATGCTAAGGTAAGAAGGAAATGTGATAATGTAGTAATTTGATAATTTGAAGATTTGCAGATTTACAGATTTGTAAATTTGAATACTGCAAAATGAGACAAAATGAGGATCTGAAATTCATCAAAATTGTCGATTAAAATTATATAAGATTAAAACCTGGTAATTAATAAATAAAAGAAATAGCATTGGGATTATCAACTTCAAATGAGGGATTTCTCCGACAACCTTCATTTACGTATAGTGCATTACTACCAATAATTTTGCCAGTTACTTTTATTTTTGTGAATTTCTCTAAATTTAAAGTATCTATATTTTTTTTTAATTTATCAAATATCACATTAACATCAGGATTAACAAAAATTACAAGAAAGTTACTCTCCATTGTCATGGAATCGAATAATTGAAAAAAATTATAATATGGTTCAATATACTTGACATTAATATATCCAATCATCGTAACGTACTGGTTCTCATGATTTAATAATTCCCCGCAACTGTTATTATTATCTGTCGAACAATATTTATAGAAATCAGCTACAGAAGTTAAAATTTCCGGATTGTCTTCCTTCGAACATGTCGAAGAAATAAAAGCAATCAGGATAAACAATGAACCGAACTTATTCATATTTGATTAATTAATAGATCGATTTGCAGCATAATATATGATGATATCAATTCCCAAATGGTTGCTTTATATTCAAACATTTATCAATTCCAATTTTTAATACCAGATATTAAGTTGCTTACACAAAGTTTCGATTAATTGCACTAACAATCTGTTCTGAATAAATTTCACAATTGCACTTTCAAAATTAACGTTAGGAATAATGTTATTGCTGCAAAAAACTAAATCCATATCTTTATAATCAATTTTATTTTAATAGATTTTTATGCTGGGATATTTTAAGAGCTTATTTGTAAATACATGGACTGAAACAGAAAAATTTTCTATTGAAAACAATTCAACTTTTAAGCAAAAATTTGTAAATGTAAACTCTCTTATTATTCTTATATATATTGCTTTTGGATTGACCATTGTCAGGTACTACGGCCGTATCGACACAATTATTATTAATTCCATAGGTAAACATCCGGGAAAACTTGGCACTTTATTTATAAATTACTTTTTTAGTCCAGGCACCGGAGAATTCCGCCAAAAAATATGGTGGGTGGGAATAATAATTATTATCTATCTTGTTATTCCAGTCTTAATAGTAAAATTAGTTTTCAAACATAAATTGAGCGATTATGGGATACGATTCAAAAACATTCAAAAGGATTATCCCTTGTATATATTTATGATGCTTATCATGATGCCCCTGGTATATTTCGCTTCGATGACCGTCTCATTTCAGCAACGTTATCCTATATTTCATCCGTTAAAGAATTCCTTGTTCCCTGTTTTTATATGGTGGCAGGCAGCCTATTTTCTTCAATTTGTAGCTGTTGAATTTTTCTTCCGTGGATTTATTTTGCATGGACTAAAAAACAGGTTTGGGTTTTACGCGATTTTTATCTCCATGATACCCTACTGCATGGTTCATTTTGGAAAGCCTTTTGGAGAAACAATTGCAGCAATATTTGCAGGCCTCATATTGGGAACTTTAAGTTTAAAAAGCCGGTCAATAGTTCTTGGGATTATTATTCATTACTCAGTGGCTATTACAATGGACATTTTTGCATTATACCGGGAAGGATTGATAAAATAAATAAACCTACACGTAAGGTATTAATTGCTATTTCACAGATATGCGACCATTTTATTGAAGTTGCCTTTATTCCTTTCTGTGAACCGGACGAAAATGAATATATTAAATAAAAATGCTGATATAAAAACCTGTAAAAAGTGAAAGACATTGCATAATTAAATATAATTGAGTAAATTAGTTCTTTATATTAGGGCTTTACAAATGTCATAATATTTATTACTTTGTGACAATTTTAACCGCTAACAAATTTTATCATTAATTTATTGGTTAAATGGGAAGCGCTACTTTTAAAATATTACCTGACAACAAATTAATAATTGAAAAATATTCTGGTACGTTTTTGATATCAGAATATGAACGAATGAAAAATGATGAATTCGAGCATCCTGATTTTAATCCAGATTATGATGTTTTGGCTGATTTGAGAGAAGGATATTTTGAATCCATTGATGTTGCACCTGATAAGACTGTTATTTCTGTGACCGATTTTCTTAAATCAAACAAAGTAAATATAGGCAAGAGAAGATGTGCTTTTCTCGCTATCAATCCTGATCAGGTTGTAAGCTCAATATTTTACGAAAATTTCATAAAAGGGCTTCCTATTGTATCAAAAAGTTTTTCTACTGTATTGGCTGCTTTGGATTGGCTCGCGATTCAAAAAAAAGAAGAAATCCTATTGTATCTGAAATAATATTATAAAAGTTCAAATGACGATGACGGTACCAAGATACATGGTAAATTGGAAATATAAATAACTTGAGGAAATATCATTTGATTAATTACAACCTGCATTTTGCAATCATCTTGTTCAACCATGACATTTCTTCTCCATCATAATTAGCCACAGATTCAATTTTCTTCCTTGCGTTCAAAAATGCATCCAGGGCCATGAATTTTTTATTCATCCTGTAATATACAAGCCCTCTTTCAATATCAATTGATTCGCTGTTGCTTGTAGGAACCTTTTCGGCCTGTTCAAGTAAGTCTAATATTGTTTTATTTGCCTCTTCAGAGTTTTGTGTATATTTTACAATAGCGACTTTCAGTAAAAATGTTTCCTCAATTGCATAACCGGATTCTGTAATCCTGTTCAGGTCATGATTTGCTTCTATATAGTCGCATCCTGCGGTTAGTAACGATGCATTCATATTGAGGGCCTCAGAAATATTCCTGTCATAGTCTATGTTTTTATTATGGACTATTTCAATTTCCTTTAAATTATAACCGAGGTTTTTAAGTCTTTTTGGATACCTGTCATAATGTGCCAACAAACTTACATCGGAATACTCTGGATGATTATCGGCATATTTATATATTTTGGTCATTATATTTGAGAGGGCATCCACTTTAAGATTTTTAGCAACTAAATATGACCTGGCAATAGAATCTGCTTTCATTTGTAAAACTTTATCATTTGCCTTGTCAATTGCATTAAAAATTCCGCCCGAAACAAGTAATGTTGCATCTCCGGCAGCTTCACTAAAGTATTGGTTCCGTTCATAATCTTCATATTTTCTGTTTAAGGCAACATTTGATACAATATAGGCAGAGGCCCCCAAAATTGCAGAAAACAAACCACTGCTTTTATGACTTTTATAGGAATAATAATTTAAATCTAACACAAATTGGGCTGTAACCTGTGACAACAATGCTACCAGTTCGTCATCGTTATCTATTAAATAAAGCATACCTGTTGATATAAGTATTTGCCCATTGTTCAGAACCTGTATATCAGGGACAGAACTTTTCACTACACTTATTTTATTAAGTACAGCATATCTGCATTTCCAATATGGTTCAGGGTAAATCTGAAGTAACTTTTGTTGTAAATAATCTTCCAATTCAGGGGCATATAAAATTGAATTATTGGTAGCAAGACTATTGATATATTCATTTGAAGATTTCTCTAATTCTAATCGCACAGTTGCATCCCAATCGTAGTTCCTAAGGTCACCTTGATTGGTACCTCTTTCTAATTGATATTTTATCCATGCAAGCTGCCAAAATTTATCAGCTGCCCATAAACTGGAAATAGAACAAAAAAATATTATAACCAAAATTGAATATTTTGTTTTCATAGGTAATAGGTTTAAATTTTAAGGAATATTAACAACAATTATGCCAAAAAAAATTCATCACTTTCACCTTATTGCATCATATTCAATAATACTTTCTAAACATTAATATGCGGATATCTTTTATTAATAATTTCCCAATAATACTTCTTCTCGGAAAGTTATATTTCCCATGACCTTGAGTTGGAAGTAACTGTCAGCCTCTTGGTAATACTCAACTTAATTAATGATTCCATTTGTTATTTTTTAAAAATATGTCTATTTATAATATTCTAATGAATAGAATTTCTTACTATTGCTTTAGGGTTTGCTCATTAGGATGAAGCAATATAGAAAATTGTATGATTATTATTCAATATAAAAGTTTTATTAAGACTATTGCAGGCAATTTAAGAGGATCAATATTTGCATTAATAATCTCATTTTTTGCATTAATTAATAGTTTTGGACAGGATATTACCTACAAGTATCTTGTAGGAACTACTGCTCCTGATCCAAATTGGAAAGAGGTTAATTTTAATGATTCATCCTGGCTTGTTGGCACTGGCAGTATTGGTTATGGTGACGGCGATGACTCTATTATAACCGATACTACACCTTCCGTATATATCAGATACAAGCTGACAGCAAAAAAATGGGACTTAACTAATCTTAAAGCATTGTTGCTTTATGCCGATTTTGATGACGGTTATATTGCATATTTAAATGGGAAAAAAGTGTTAAGTGTGAATATGAACGATACACTTACTAACCTTACAAATCTTACAACAACTATCCGTTCGCATGAAGCAGAGTTATACAGGAATGTATTCCGGCCAACTCAAGGATTTTACATCGCGGCCAATTTATTGGATAGCTGCAACTTCGATACAACAAATATACTTGCATTTGAGGTCCATAATGACAGCATCAATGGTTCTGATTTAAGCTTCTCTTTCAAATATCAATTCTATAATGATAATTTCTACTACAACTATTTTACTTATGATTCCAGGTTTATTCAACAAGTGCCTCTCGATTCAATAGACATTCCAATAATAATTATTGAAACTGATGAATATGGGTTTAATTTTGATACTGGCAGGACAGCAAAAATGGGTATCATTAATAACAAGTTTGGAAAGTACAATAAGTTATCTGATGCTTATACAGATTATAACGGGCGAATCAGTCTAAAAGGAAGAGGAAACAGGTCCCGCGATTATCCAAAAGTATCATTCAGGATTGAATTACAAGATTCAGCAGGCAATAACAACAATGTTTCTATATTCGGGATGCCCAAAGAAAATGATTTTATATTATATGGGCCCTATTCAGATGAGAGCCTGATCCGTGATGAAATAGCATTTACGTTTGGGCGTTGGCTGGGCTATTATGAACCACGTACCAGATTTTGTGAACTCATAGTAAACGGAAGGGATGTAGGCCTGTATGTTTTTACTGAAACCATCAAACCAAATAAAAACAGGGTAAATATTACCAAACTGACCTCAAATGATAATAGTGGCGTTGAACTCACAGGAGGATATATCTTCGGGTATGACAGTGGCTGGGAACCTAAAATATTTTATCCGTCGTCAGATAATATTACTCAGGAGCAAAAGGATTATATAAATGGATATGTAAAGAAGCTGGATTCAATAATCTATGACAAAAATTTTATGGATCCTTATACGGGTTACAGGAAATATATTGATATAGAATCTCTGGCAGATTTTATTATTGTAAATGAAGCGGTTTATAATCGTGAAGCCTATATCCAAAGTACTTATATGGTCAAGGACCGGGATGACCGTAACGCATTAATAAAATATGGGCCCTTATGGGATTTTGACAATTCACTGGGTTATGCGCTTTATACCGATATCCCTGTGAAAGGCTGGCGGTTTGCCGATCCGGAAGTCACTACCCTCCAATTAATGAGAATTTTTCAGGACACAGGCTTTTGCCATTTATTTGCCAGAAGATGGCACAATTACCGCCAGTATGCTATCAGCAATGATGCAATTTTTAACTTTATAAACAAACTTGTTGATACACTTCGTCCAGCCATTGACAGAAATTATGAAATATGGCCCATTAAGGGTTTGGCTGATTATGGATACCATCCTCAAAATAAAGGCAAAACGTATGATGAAGAAATAACAAAACTCAATAATTGGCTAAGCGCCCATTTAACCTGGATTGATGAAAATATTGACAAATTGTATGTACCATTGGTCAACAACAAATTTATCAAAGATTTAAATGGCAAAACAAACTTTGCCTTTTGCTATCCCAACCCTTTTAAAGACCATATAACCCTTGCAGTGGCACTTAAGTCTTCCGGATCAATTAAATTTGAAGTTTATGATATTGTGGGTAAAAAGCTTAAAGAAGTTGAATATTCAAATTTATGCACCGGTGAGAACCATTTTAGAATTGATATGTCTGATATCCGGGAAGCTGGTATGTATATAGTAAATGTCACAAAGGATAATTTACCTGTTGTAAGTCAGCGGGTAGTAAAGATCAAATAATTAATTGGTCTGTTTAAATTACTTTAGACTAAATCTCACTACCATTGATCGGTTCTGAACGGTACAGCAGGTAACATTTCTTTGTTAAATAAATTTACATCGTCAGGATTATTGGCCCATGCGTACCTCACGGATAGTGGGTTTTTAACGTCATCGCTATAAACGACCACTTTGTTTCCATCCAGATATACTTTTGCCCAATGGTATATTTTGTCGGATCCTGCAACAGCAAATGCATTAATATACCCATACTTGTTTTTTGCCAAAAGTCCGGAACCAATATTGTCAAATTCAATTATGACTTTACCATTTTCAACTTTCATCGATTTATAAGTAGGGCCTGAATAAACCAGGTTCTCACCGTAAGCTATTTTAAGCGCGGAAAGTGACAAGCGGTATCCAACATCTTTTTTATCACGAGGATGAATGTCATCGGCATCGCCAATGTCAATGGTAACAGCCAATCCAGTGTTTGACACCTTTGTTGTAACTACATACTGAGATTCACGCAACAAAGGCCAGTCACCATCATCACTAGTACCTTCACTGTTAAAGTTTGCAAGTTGAACAATCAGGAAAGGAGAATTACCCTGTTTCCAGCTTTTACGCCAATCAATAATCATGTTCGACAATAACGTGCGATATTTATACGCTTCCTTGGTATTTGTTTCACCCTGGTACCAAATTACTCCTTTGATACCAAAATTTGTCAAAGGGTGAATCATTGCATTATATAATGATGACGGAAATTGATTTGGATTTGTTGTTAAATTGGGCGATGGCAAATCGATCCCAACTTTATATTTCCAATTTCCGGCAAGTGATTCTTTTAACCCTCCTTCTTCAAGAAAGAGTTCATCTGGCTTGCTATAAAACCCACCTCCCCAGCCGTAATCTTTAACCCTTACGACAATGATGTTTTTTCCGGGTTTAAGAAATTTCACAGGAACTGAATAATTGCGGAAGGCAGAATAATTATTTGTCTCGCCAACTAGGTTGCCATTGACATAAGTTTGATCTGCATCGTCAATTTTCCCTAAATTCAGATTGATACTATTTTGTATATCTTGTGTTGACAGGTCGAAATCTTTTTTAAACCATACAACACCATCTAAGTTTGGTAAATATTTTGTTTCCCAATATTGGGGCAGTTGCATTTCTTTCCAATTCGAAAAGTTGGTTTCAGGTAGTTGCCATTTTTGAATACTTCCTGAATCTTCTAATTCAACACGTTTGTTCCATATTTCAAGGCTCTTATCAATATCCAGATTCTGGGTTGAAAAACTCATTGTTTTAAGTTTTTCGAGTTCGGGTATATACTCTTTCAGGTTATACATAGTCTCCATGCTGGTCCATGCCTCAACATTCGTACCACCCCAATTTGTATTTATCAGGCCAATTGGTACATTTAAATGGGCAAGCAAATCTTTTCCAAAATAATAACCAACTGCTGAAAATTCAGCCGCAGTAGCAGGTGAACAAATTTCCCATTTGCTATTGTTAATATCGTCTAAAGGTTTTTCACTCATTCTTCTTTTAATTGTATAAAGCCGGATTGAAGGATAATTTGCTAATACTATTTCATTTGCTGCATCATTTGACTTATTTAACTGAAATTCCATATTTGACTGGCCACTACATACCCAAATATCACCAATTAAAATATTTTTAAGCACAATTTCATTCTTCCCATTAATGTGCATTTCATATGGGCCACCGGCTTTCATCATATTAAGCTGTACAATCCATTTCCCATCAGAATTAGCATTTCCGGATATTTTCTGACCATTATACTGAACCGTAACTTTTTCTCCTGGATTCGCCCAACCCCATATATTAATGGGAATATCGCGTTGCAACACCATATTGTCGTTTAAAACGGATGGCAAACGAACATCTGCCTGGATATTGAAATTTATGAAAAGCAGGCTGACTATTAAAATGAATGCTATTTTTTTCATGAGGATGGATTAATTATGAATTACTTCAATTATAATCAAAATTAGCAATTTTATTTATCACTCTTGAGAGAACCATTGTTTGTTGCATAAGGAAAAGAATATAAACACAGAGTTTCACAGAGTAGAATACACAGAGGTTCATAGAGTTTAATACAAAAAATTCTCTGTGGAACTGTATTCATTTTCTCTGTGAATCTCTGTGCTACAAGCATTAAAATTTGATTTCAGATTTATACTGCTTTCCCAATCAAAGTCGCAGAAGTGCAACCGGAAATTAAAACATTGATATAATCGCCGGGTTTAAATTCCTGTCGTGGAAACACAACCACTTTATTTTGAGAAGTGCGGCCTGACATTTCACTTTTTGATTTCTTTGAAACTCCCTCAACCAGAACTTCAAAAACTTTTCCTACATCCTTCTTTTTGCTCTTTGCCGAAAGTTCATTTTGCAAATTAATAATTTCCGTAAGTCTTTTAGATTTTATTTTTTCAGGAACATCATCTTTCAAGTTAAGCGCTGCAAAGGTATCCGGACGTTCAGAATATTTAAACATATAAGCAAAATCAAATTCGGCAAATTGCATTAATGACAAGGTGTCCTTATGATCATCTTCTGTTTCGGAGCAAAAACCTGCAATGAAGTCAGTTGAAATAGCAGCATCAGGAACAATCCGTTTTATAGCGTTAATGCGGTCAAGATAGCCCTCTCGCGTATATTTTCTGTTCATTATATCCAAAATCCGGGTACTCCCGGATTGAGCCGGCAGGTGAATACTTTTACAGATGTTTTTATTCCTGGCTACAG
>Ga0182017_10000362_pt1 | contig 35214 bp, 35 predicted proteins | sample 712E3DmetaG_FD_120492 | JGI IMG/M metagenome (GOLD analysis project Ga0182017, IMG submission 120492) | Permafrost microbial communities from Stordalen Mire, Sweden - 712E3D metaG | ecosystem: Environmental > Terrestrial > Soil > Wetlands > Permafrost | place: Sweden: Stordalen | collected... | reverse complement strand
ACGGATCTAGCTCGCCGTCCGACGGCCGAGACCGAGGCGCGACCGAGCAGCGGAGCGAGCGCACCTAGGGGTGCGTGAGCGAGCAGCGCAGGGAGCAACGAAGGTATCGGCCGGCTGACGGCCGCCACGGAACTAGCTCGCCGTCCGACGGCCGAGACCGAGGCGCGACCGAGCAGCGGAGCGAGCGCACCTAGGGGTGCGTGAGCGAGCAGCGCAGGGAGCAACGAAGGTATCGGCCGGCTGAAGGCGAGCTACCAGCGGTAGCCGCGACCTTTGGCTCGTGTGCCCAGCGTCCCCGCCGGAAGATGCGCCTCGAGACAGGTCACGCCCTTCGGACCGACGACCGCATCGTGCTCGATGTGGGCCGGCAAATCGAGGCGCTCTCCCGGAGTCAGCACGAAGCCGACACCGTAGCCGCTGAGGCCGAAGGTTATGGAGCCCTCCGCCGCCACGACGACTTTGTCGTAGTCGTGGGCGTGCTGCTCGAAACGCTCGCCGGACAGATTCGACCAGGCAGATGCCTCGAGTCCCTGGGCGCTCAGCCTCGCCTCGAGGCTGGCCCGATCGACTGAGCTCATGTCCGCTCCGCTCCCTGGCTCGGTTCGTCGCTGGGCCCCGCGTCGCTGCCATCGCCGTGGGATCGCGCGACCGCCCGCCGGCGATTCCCAGGTCCGGGCATATTGGCCTGAGACTGCTCAAGTATGACCCTGTCGGAGACCGGGGGGAGGTCCGGCGCGGCAGCCCGCCAGGCCAGATCGGCGGCGTCGTCGTGGGCGTCGCTCCGAGTGGCCACGACCGCGAATATCGCCAGGCCGACCAGGCATCCCATCGCAACGGCGAACTGGGGAACGGCATGGAGCCACAGCACCAGGAAGATGCCAAGGGGTATGCCGACGACGATCGCCGAGATCAGGCCCCGTACTCGCTGCAAGATCTCTCCTTCAAGGTTCGGCAGTTGCGCCGATTCTGAGCGCTCCGCCGGGGGCGTCATCGTACCGCTACACTCCCGGCGTGCGCATCGGCCGACGCACGAAGTCGGAATCCGAGGACCAATGAAACCTCTCAGGCACCTGTCCGCGGCCGAGGTGATGGCCGCCATGCCACCCCTCGCCGAGCGACTGGTTCTGGCCGAGAAGACCATCCGGGCCTTGAACCGCGACGCCGAGATGCCGCCGAAGATCGGTGTGCATCCCCGTCAAACGGGATCGCTGGCTCATGCGATGCCGGCCATGCTGCGCGGAGGTGCCGCCGACGGTTCGGCCGATCTGATCGGGGCCAAGTGGATCACGGGCTTCCCCGCCAATCCGGCCATCGGTCTGGCCACCTACCACGCCCTGGTCTTGCTCAACGATCCGCTGACCGGCGAGCCGCTGGCGGTCATGGATGCGGGCGCGATCACCGCCCAGCGAACCGCCGCCATCAGCGGGACGGCGATCCGCCACTTCCTGCCGGGGAGCGTGGCGGCGGACGGGCGACCCGTCCGCGTTGCGGTGCTTGGCGCCGGCGCTCAGGCACGCAGCCACATCCCCGTCATCGGGCACCTCCTGCCCGGGGCTCGGTTGCGGTTGACCGACATCGACTCCGCCCGTGCGACGGCGCTGGCGGCGGAGGCCTCGACGATCGAAGGCATCGGCTCGGCCGACGCGGTTCCGGGCGTACGGGAGGCCGTCGAATCCGCGGACGTCGTCGTCTCGCTCGTTTCGTTCGGTCCGGATCGCCAGGCCCTTGATCCGGCCTGGCTCGCCCCGGAGGCGGTATTCGTGGCCGTCGACTACGACATGCAGGCGCCGGCCGCGCTGGCCGACGAAGCCCTGTTCGTGGTCGACGAGCGCGACCAGTTCCTGGCCACTCGCTCAGGCTCGACCTTCTCCGGCTACCCCGACCCCGACGCGACAATCGGTGAGCTGTTGCGGGGAGATGTGCCCGCCTCGGGGCATCGCGCCCCGCGCCCGAGCGTCGAGGGTACCCTTGCCGGCCGCGTCCTCGTCACCCACCTGGGCGTCGGTCTGGCCGACGTGGTCTTCGCCTCGGCGATCCTGGCGCGGGCCGAGCAGCTAGGTCTGGGACGTCTCCTGCCCCGCTGAACGCCCGTCGCTCGCGATCCTACCGGTTGACCTCGAGCGGACCCGCCGGAACCTCGATCAGGACGCGGCCGCCGTCGACGATCACCGGGTAGACCGCCAACGGAAGTTCGGCGGGCGGGTCGAGCGCCTCGCCCGTGTCGAGAGCGAAGCGCGACAGGTGGAGCGCGCAGGTGATCGAGTCGCCGGTGAGGAAGCCCTTGTCGAGCTCGAAGTACTGGTGGCTGCACACTCCCTGCGTGGCGTGGAGAACGCCGTCGAGGTTGGTCACCAGAACCAGCTCGCCCTCGACCTCGCACAGCTTCATCGTGCCCGGCGGCACCTCGTCCGCGGCGCACAGATCCAGGCGGCGCTCCATCCCCTCGGCCCCCTCCACGGCAAGCTAGGCGACCGCTGCGGCGGCCGGCCGGTCGACGATGCGAGTCGCCCACTTGGCCTCGAGCAACTCGCGCAGCCTCTCCCTCGCCGACTCGAGCGGAACCCGAGCCACAACCGGCTCCAGATACCCGAGCACGATCGCGCGGCGGGCCTCCTCAGGGTCGAGGCCGCGGCTCTCCAGGTAGAAGAGCTGCGTTTCGTCGATCGGGCCGACCGAACTGGCATGGGCCACGCGCCGGCAGTCGGGCTGGTCGATCTCGAGGCTCGGAATGGCCACCGACCGGGCCTGTTTCGAGAGCAGCATGGCGAACTCGCCGAGGTAGCTGTCGGTCCCGTGGGCGGTCAGATCGATCACGGCCAGGCCCTTCATGTAGGCGCGCGAGCGGTCGGCAAGGGCGCCCTTCGAGAGCAGGTTACCGGTCGTGTCGCGGCCGGTGTGGCGAGTGTACGAGGTGAGGTCGAAGAGCTGGTCGGACGAGCCGAACACGATCTCCGCCTGCTCGACCGACGAGCCGTTGCCCTCGAGGCTGTTGTCGATTCGACTGCGGACGACGCGACTGCCGAGCTGGGCCAACGCCCACCGAACCGTCGCCCCCCGGCCCAGGACGGCCGACCGATGCTGGAAGGCGATCTGCCGCAGCGAGAAATCCTGCAAGCCGGCGAACGACACGGTCGAACCGGCGCCGGCAACGACTTCGGTCGTGCCGGCGAAGAAGGCCTGCCCCGGGCCATCGGGGCCATCGGCGACCGCAGACCGGGCGGGAGCCACCTGCTCCTCGACAATTGAGACTTCAGCGTCATCGCCGACGGCGATCACCGTGCGGCACAGCAGCGCCGTGTCGGGCGCGCCAACGATCCATCGCAGGACGATCGGACGCTCGAGGCGCACGCCGTTCGGAACGTGGAGCAGCAAACCCCCCGACCAGAGGGCGCGGGTCATCTGCGCCAGCTTGTCGTTCTCCGGCAGAGCGCAACCGCCCTCGAGCAGCCGGCGCATCAGCTCCGGGTCGCGCGATCGCAGGCCGGCGAGAGTCTCGAGCACCACGCCCGCCTCGCGGGCCTCCGGCGACAGAACGAGCGCCGTAACGAGGTTCTCGGTGATCTCGGCATACGCGGCCGCCCCTTCGGGGAGCAGCTTCGCCGCGGCCGCACCGGCAGCTACGACCGCCGGCTTCGTGTAGGGCCGCGCCCCGGCCAGCCGGGCGTTGCGCAGATCGACGTACGTGGTGTAGAGAGCGTTCGTCTCGATCGGCAGCGCCTCGAAGGCGCGCAGGGCCGTGAGGCGGTCGGCAAGCAGCCAGTCGGGGTCGGCAGCTGCCCCGGCGGTGCTCCGCAGCGTAGCCTCGTCGACGAAGCTCAGCGTCAAATCGGCCGGGGCCTGCCGGGCGGCGGGAGCGGCGGGAGCGGCGGTCACCGTGTGACCGCCATGTACGATTCGCCCTGCGGATTGGCGGTCACCCCAGCGAACCCTCCATTTCGAGCTTCACCAGGCGGTTGAACTCGATCGCGTACTCCATCGGCAGTTCTTTCGTGAATACCTCGAGGAAGCCCTGGACGACCAGATTGGTAGCCTCGTTCTCCGTCAGGCCGCGGCTCATCAGGTAGAAAACCTGATCCTGGCTGATCTTGCCGACGGTGGCCTCGTGGGTCATCGTCGTGTCGTCTTCCTGGATGTCGATGTACGGGTACGTGTCGGAGCGGCTGCCCTCGTCAAGCAGCAGCGCGTCGCAGCGGACGCTGGCCACCACGCCGGTCGCGCCGGGCACGACCTTGAGCTGGCCTCGGTACGTGGTCCGTCCGCCGTCCTTCGAGATGGACTTGCTGATGATTCGGCTGCGCGTGTTCGGGGCGAGGTGGATGGCCTTCGCCCCGGTGTCCTGGTGCTGGCCCTTGCCGGCCACCGCCACCGAGATCACCTCGGCGGTGGCACCCTCGCCGCGTAAATAGATACTTGGATACTTCATTGTTAGTTTTGAACCGGTATTCGCGTCTATCCACTCCACGGTTGAGTGAGCATGGGCATGCGCCCGCTTCGTGACCAGGTTATAGACGTCGTTCGACCAGTTCTGGATGGTGGTGTACCGCACCTTGGAGTGCGGAAGCGCGATGACCTCCACGACGGCCGCATGGAGCGCGTCGGTGGTGTAGATGGGGGCGGTACAGCCCTCGATGTAGTGGACCTTGGCACCCTCGTCGACGATTATCAGCGTCCGTTCGAACTGACCCGTGTTCTCGGCGTTGATGCGGAAGTAGGCCTGCAGCGGAAGCGGGACCTCGACGCCCTTGGGTACATACACGAACGATCCGCCGGACCAGACCGCGCTGTTGAGCGCCGCGAATTTGTTGTCCTCGGGCGGAACGACCGTGGCGAAGTACTTCTTGAAGAGCTCGGGGTACTCCTTGAGGCCCTGGTCGGTGCCCATGAAGACGACGCCGATCTTGGATAGCTCCTCGCGAACGCTGTGGTACACGACCTCGGAGTCGTATTGAGCACCGACGCCGGCCAGGAACTTGCGCTCCGCCTCAGGGATGCCCAGGCGCTCGAAGGTCTTCTTGATCTTGTCCGGGACGTCGTCCCAGGACTTCTCCTCGCCCTCCGACGGCTTGCGGTAGTAGACGATCTTGGAGAGGTCGATCTGCATGAGATCGCCGCCCCACGTGGGCATCGGTCGCGAGAGGAAGTGGTCGTAGGCGCGCAGACGGAAGTCGAGCATCCATTGAGGCTCGTTCTTGAACTTGCTGATTGCCAGAACCGTTTCGCGGGTCAGGCCGGCTTTGGTTTCCTCGAGGTAATCGACGTCGTCGTGGAAACCGTACTTGTACTCACCCGAGACGATCTCAGGACTGGTCGCCATAGCGCTCCTTGAACGGGCCGGCGGTCCGTGCGGAGGGGGGACGCCGGACCGCCGCCGTAGGTGTCCTGCTAATTCCGACCCCTATTATCGGGATTAGCGGCGGTGGCGTCAAACCCTCGAAGTGCTATTCTGGCGGCCTCCGGCGGCTGGCGCCCGTCTTGGCACTCCGTGCCGCGCCAGCCCTTGAATCCCGGAGGCGTGCGGGTCCGCCTTCACGGCTTCGGGCCTCCACCCCGCGAGCGCTCGGACGCCACGCTACCCTTCACGGCTATTCCCGCCCGACAAGCCAGACCCGGCTTGGCCCACGACGGCTTCGGTCGGATCCCGATCAGGGCCTCAGAGGAACCACTTGAAGCGATTATCTCCGGCGGTAGTCCTGATAGCGGCGACGGCCTTCGTCATTGCGATCGACGCGATCATCGTGGTCGCGCCGCAGGCTTTGGCCGATCCGGCGCCATCGGCCACGATCTCGGCCGCACCGGCGATCGCGGACGCTTCGCCGACGGTCGGCGCCTTCAACGGCGACCCCCTGCCGGCCGGCACCCTGTACTTCGCCGATCCCAACGCGACGCCGGTGCCTACCCCCACCCCCTCGCCCACCCTCGAGCCAACGCCCACGCCGAAACCGACGCCCGTTCCTACGCCCTATGACACGGTCTGGAACGCCCGCACCTACGCCAAGAACCGCCTCGGCGCCGCGGGCTACGCCTGCATCGACAACGTCTTCACCAAAGAATCGAAGTGGAACCCGTACGCCGGGACTCCCACTGGAGCCTATGGGATCCCGCAGGCTTACCCGGGTTCGAAGATGGCCACCTTTGGATCCAACTGGCGCACCAGCCCCCTGACCCAGGTGAAATGGGGCATCTGGTACGTCACCAGTCGCTACGGATCGGCGTGCGCCGCGTGGGACTTCTGGCAGGCTAACGGCTGGTATTAGGGCACTCCGGACCAGGGCCGGGCGGCGCCCGCTGACTCCACGCATATGCCGTAGGACCTATAGGTTATTCGCGATCCGAGCCATCGGGGGGATCCTGGAACAGTGTTGTGGCTTCGCGACGTGCCCCATGTCGTAGTCCGACGACTGTGGGTCGCCTACCCACTCGTGACCGTTGCGGCGTTCGTTCTCGTGAGCTCAGCCGGGGCGAATACGCAGCTGGGCGTCGCCGCTGCAATAGGGCTGGGGGGCGTGGCCGCCGTGATCCTGGGCGTGCGTCTCTTCGACCCACGTCCCAGACGGCCGTGGCTATTGCTCGCGGTCGGGCAGTTGTGCTTTGCCGCGGGGGACATGGCCGCTGCCATCGGCCACGCACCTCCCAACCCCACGGCATTTCCGTCAGTCTCGGCCTTCCTGTATCTGGCCGCCTATCCGATCGTCACCCTCGGCTTCACCATGCTGGTCGTGCGACGGCCGCTCGGCGCCGGCTGGAACGTCCTACTCGACGGCGGGCTCCTCACCGCCGGAATCGCGCTGCTGGTCTGGGTCGCCTTCGCCGATCCGATCCTCAAGGACCCGAGCCTGACCCGGCTCGATCAGGCTGTGGCGATTGTCTTCCTGCTGTGCGACATCGCCCTGATCGGCGTGGTCGCGATCCTCCTGCTCGGCTCCGAGGCCGGGACCCCGGCGATCCGGCTCTTCATCCTCAGCCTCATGGCGATGCTGATCGGCGACGGCCTGACCGGCGCCGGCGGCGGAGCGACCCATGCGTCTCTGGCCATCCCGGCCTATTTCGCCCAGTACGGTCTGTGGGGAGCGGCGGCTCTCCACCCCTCGATATCGAGGCAAGCCCGCCTCAACGTCGACAGGAGCCATCGCATGACCCCGGTTCGACTTGTGACGATCGTCGCGGCCGGCCTGGCGGCGCCGGCAATCCTCGCGGTTCAGGGCTTCACCCACACCGAGATCGACTTCGGGGCAGTCAGCCTGGGTGGCACGCTGATCGTGATCCTGGCCATCACGTCGATGGCCGACATGGTGCAAGAGCAAACGGTTGAGGCCGAGAAACAGCTCGTCCTCGAGGAGCGCTTCCGACAGACGTCTGAGACCCTCAAGGCCATTCTCGACTCGTCGCCGCTGCCCATCATCGTCGTGGACCGGCACCGGCGAGTCCTGTTCTGGAGCCGTGCCGCGGAACAGCTCTTCGGCTACACCGCCGCCGAGCTGATGGGCCAACGATCCCCCATCATCCCGCCCGACCAGTCGCCGGAGGGCAAGGCACTGATGCCGCGCGTCCTCGCCGGCGCCTCGATCGTGGAGCGGGAGCTGCCCAGCCACACCAAAGATGGTCGCCCGATCAACATCCGGGCCCACTTCGCCCCGATCGCCGACGAGTCGGGCCGAATCTTGGGCGCCATCTCGTTGATGGAGGACACGAGCGAGCTGGACCGCCTGCAGGCCGAACTGTTCGAGGCTCGCAAGCTGGAGTCGGTCGGTCGCCTCGCCGGCGGAATAGCCCACGACTTCAACAACATCCTGACCGCGATCATCGGCTTCGCCGATCTCTCGCTCGACGAACCGCCCGAGACCGACCTGACCGAGTACGTGACCGGCATCCGCGACGCCGCCGAGCGAGCCGCCGGGCTGACCCAGCAGCTGCTGGCGTTCAGCCGGCGCCAGATGCTGCAACCCCAGGTGCTGGCCGTGAACGACGTGGCCGCCGGCATTGAGTCCATGTTGCGACGCCTCATCGGAGAGCAGATCGAGCTGAAGATGACGCTCGATGCGGATGCGGGGTACCTGCGCGCCGATAGGATCCAGCTCGAGCAGGTGATCCTGAACCTGACCCTGAACTCGCGCGACGCGATGCCCACCGGCGGTCTGCTGATCATCGGGACCGGCCACCAGCACTACGGCCAGACCAGCCGCTCGAGACCGCTCGAACTCGGCGCCGGCGACTACGTGACGATCTCCGTCAGCGACACCGGCCTGGGCATGGACGCCGAGACGCGCGACCACATCTTCGAGCCGTTCTTCACGACCAAGAGCCGGGGCCGCGGGACCGGCCTGGGCCTGGCTACCACCTACGGGATCATCAAACAGTCGGATGGATCGGTCTTCGTGGATTCGGAGCCCGGCCACGGCACCACCTTCAGGATCTACTTCCCGATGGTCATGCGCGAGGCGGTTGTCGCGGGCGATTCGGGGCGGGACAGCCAGGGGCCACTCCTGCCCGGCCAGCGATCCGGCCACATCCTGCTCGTGGAAGACGAGCCGGGGCTGCGCGACATAGCCCGGCGAGTGCTGGCACGTGCCGGCTTCGAGGTCACTGTCGCAGCCGCACCCGATGAGGCGATCCTGGCCGCTGAATCGATGACGGAGCCGATCGACTTGCTTCTGACCGATGTCGTGATGCCGGGCATGCGCGGGCCAGAACTTGCGATTCGGCTCCGGGCAAGCCGGCCCGGACTGCGGGTGCTGCTCGTATCCGGCTATGCCGAGGAGATCGTCGAAGGCGCGCGCGACGACTCGCTGCCGTTCCTGGCCAAACCGTTTTCGGCGGAATCGCTTCTGGCCGCGGTGGATGCAGCCATTGGCCCCGGCCGGTCGAGCGGGGACGGGCGCGGCTCGGCTGGGTCGGCCGATCCCGAGGCATCGGGGACCGACGGCTCCGGCGGGTTCCTGGTTGAGTCTGGACCTCGTCCCGAAGGTATGTCACGCTGAGACGCGAGCAACCGCTCGGTCGCTAGCAGGGGCCTGCCGAAGATGGAACTCTGGCCGGGCCGTCCCTTCCCCCTTGGCGCAACCCCAGATCGCGACGGAACCAACTTCGCCGTGTACTCGGGCATCGCGGACGGCGTCACGTTGTGCCTCTTCGACGCGGCGGGCGCCGAGCAACAGCTACCGATGCTGGAGCAGGATGCCGGCGTATGGCACGGCTTCGCCCCCGGGGTCGGGCCAGGCCAGCGCTACGGCTACCGTGTCTCGGGCCCGTACGAGCCGGCTCAGGGCCTGCGCTGCAACCCCAACAAGCTGCTGCTCGACCCATACGCTCAAGCCATCACCGGCGAGATCGATTGGGTCGATGCGGTCCTGGGCTACGTGCCGGGGACACCGGACAGCTTCAGCACCCTCGACTCCGCGCCGCACGTGCCGCGCAGCCTGGTCGTAGCCGACGACTTCGATTGGGGATCGGATGCTCCGCCCGCGATCCCCTACTCCGACACGATCATCTATGAGACCCACGTCAAGGGCTTCACGCAACTCCATCCACGCGTTCCCGCCGCCTTGCGCGGCACGTACGCCGGGCTGGCATCCAAAGCCGCGATCGACCACCTCACCGGCCTGGGCATCACGGCGGTTGAGCTTATGCCGGTTCACCACCACGTCGATGACGGGTTTCTTCGGTCCAAGGGGCTCGACAACTACTGGGGCTACAGCACGCTCGGCTTCTTGGCGCCGCATGCCGGCTACTCGGCCCAGGTCCGCGCCGGGAAGCCCGGCGGTCAGGTGGCTGAGTTCAAGGCTATGGTCAAGGCCCTCCACGCGGCAGGGCTCGAGGTCATCCTGGATGTCGTCTTCAACCACACCGCCGAGGGCAACCACCTGGGCCCGACGCTGGCCTTCCGCGGCTTCGACAACCCGGCCTACTACCGGCTCGTCGCCAGCAACGCCCGCAACTACTTCGACACCACGGGCACGGGCAACTCCCCCAACGCCGAGAATCCGGCGTGCCTGCGACTCATCATGGATTCGCTGCGCTACTGGATCACCGAGATGCACGTCGACGGATACCGGTTCGATCTGGCCGTCGCGCTGGCGCGGGAGCATGGCGGTTTCGACAGGGTGTCGGCCTTCTTCGATCTGATGGCGCAGGATCCGATCATCTCCAAGGTGAAGTTGATAGCCGAGCCGTGGGACGTCGGCCAACCCGACAGCTACGACGTCGGCCAGTTCCCGGCCCAATGGAGCGAGTGGAACGGCCGTTATCGCGACACGGTCCGCGACTTCTGGCGCGGCGTGGCGGGCACGCTTCCGGATCTGGCGACGCGGCTGACGGGCTCGGCCGATCTGTACGGCCCGTCGCGACGGCGGCCCAATGCCTCGATCAACTTCGTCACCTGCCACGACGGATTCACTTTGCGCGACCTGGTCAGTTATGAGCAGAAGCGCAACGGGGCCAACGGCGAGTCGAACAACGACGGCACCGACGACAATCGCTCCTGGAACTGCGGCAGTGAAGGTCCGACCGACGACGCCGGCGTCCTGGATATGCGGGCGGGGCAGTCTCGAGCGATGTTGGGGATGCTACTGCTGAGTCTCGGCGTGCCGATGCTGCTCGGTGGAGACGAGTTCGGACGTACCCAGGGGGGCAACAACAATGCCTACTGCCAGGACAACGAGATCTCCTGGTTCGATTGGAAGGCCGTCGACAAGGACCTGCTGGCGTTCACCCGCGCCGTCATCGCGACCCGGCGCCGCCACCCGGTTCTGCGACGCCGTCGCTTCGCCAGCGGCGTGCGGCGTGACGACATCGAGTGGTTCACCCCGGTAGGCTCCGCCATGACCGATTCGGACTGGGAGGCAGGCTGGACGCGCAGCGTCGTAGCCTATCTCGACGGCACGCGCGGCGCCGACCGCGACGATTACGGTGCGCCGATGCTCGACGACGACCTGCTGCTCGTCGTCAACGGCTGGTGGGAGCCGCTCACCTTCACCCTGCCCGACGTGGGATCTCCGCGAGAGTGGCAACGCGAACTGAACAGCCACCCGGGAAGTGCGGAGACGGTCGCCGGAAAGGCTCTCGCCCCCGGATCGAAGCTGGCGGTCGAACCGCGCTCGTTCGTCTTGCTCCGAGCGCCGCGACCCGCGTAGCCCGACATCGATAGCTGCCAGCTCCTGACGCGACGACGCGCCACAATCGCGCCATGACCCAGCACATCAGCATGGCCGCGGCGCGCCGGTTTCTGGCGATCCGCCACCTCCTCGCGCCGCCGCGCGGATTGCCCGCCTCGCCGGAAAGTGTTCTGGCAGTCGTCGATCGCCTCGGCTCGCTGCAGTTCGATCCACTTGAAGTGGCCGGTCGAAACCACGATCTGGTGCTCGGGGCCCGCATCGCCGGGTACGGGCGCGGGCTCACCGACGAGCTTCTCTACGGCCGCCGGCTGCTGTTCGAAACCTACAACAAGGCCCTCAACCTGCTGCCGACGCGCGAGCTGCCCTACTACCGGATCACGTGGCAGAACGGCGCCGACGGCCGGGCCGGGCAGCTGATCCGCGAGCACTCGGCCCTCGCTGAGAAGCTGCTCGCGGTCATCACTGCAGAGGGACCCAAGTGCTCCGGCGACTTCGAGCGCGGGGCGGCCATCGACTGGTGGTGGGGACCGACCAGCGCGGCCCGGGCGGTGCTGGAAGCGCTCAGCGTAACCGGGCGTCTCAGCCTGGCCAGGCGGGACGGCAACCGCCGCTACTACGACCTTACCGAGCACCTCTTCCCGGCCGACCTTCTCGAGATTCGGATTCCGGAGCGCGAGCAGCTCCGCCACAAGCTGCTGTCGCGATTCCGCGGCCACGGGCTGCTCGGCGCCGGCGGCAGCGGCGAACTGTGGCCCGGGACGGGCGCGGCCGCGAACAGGGCGGAAATGCGCCGCGATCTGCTGGACCGCGGCGAGCTGGTGCCGATCGAAGTCGAGGGGATGCGCGGCGAACGTTTCGTCGTGGGCGACGAGCTGCCGCTGCTGGCCCAGGCCGAACGGGAAGTGGCCGCCGAATCGGCCGGCGGCGCCGTGCGTCCAGGCGACGCGACGCCCGGCTGCAGCTTCATCGCCCCACTCGACCCCCTTATGTGGGATCGTGGCGCGCTCGGGCCGATCTACGACTTCGAATATCGCTGGGAGGTCTATACGCCCGCGGCAAAGCGCCGCTGGGGCTACTACGTCCTGCCCATTCTCTTCGGCGACAGGCTGGTGGGCCGCATCGAGCCGCGTATCGACCGCGCCGCGAAGGCGGTGCGAATCCTATCCCTGGGCTGGGAGCCCGGCTTCGACCCGATCGAGGCCCCCGGCTTCGTGCCAGCATTTTCGGACGCCCTGAATGCATACCTTGTCTTCGGCGTCGCCGACGGGCTGCTGCCACCGCCGGGTGCGACCCACCGGGCACTCTTCCGGGAAGTGGCTTCGGCCGTGCCTGTGCGACGCGGTGCGGCGCCGGGGCCGGGGCCTCGGGCCGGCCGAGTCAGCGCCGCGGCCGCCGTTCCGAGGATCCGCTGAGGGTCCGCCGTTTCAAGGCCCGCACTCGCCACATCTTCGGGTAACCAGTCGGGCGCGCCCGTGCCATCATCGAGTCGTCAGAGATTCGACAGAAGGAGTCATGTCATGGCAACGGTTCGTCGTGCGATGGTGAACTGGGAAGGCGACCTCGCCACTGGCTCCGGCCATGTCGATGCCGCCACCAGCGGGGCCTTTTCCAAGCTGCCGGTGACGTGGGCTTCGCGAACCGAGACCGCCAACGGGCGAACGAGCCCGGAGGAGCTGCTTGCGGCCGCCCACGCCAGTTGCTTCTCGATGGCCTTCTCGAGCGAGCTGGCCAAGGCCGGCTCGCCGCCGCAGAGCCTGGCGGTCTCGTCCGAGATCGCTTTCGATCGCGTCGACGGCAAGTGGACCGTCGTCTCGGGCAAGCTCTCGGTCCGTGGGCGAGTCGCCGGCATTGACGCGGCGCGGTTCAGCGAACTCGCGACGCAGGCCAAGGACGGCTGCCCGATTTCCCGAGCGCTCGCGGGCAATGTGTCACTTACGGTGGAGGCCTCCCTGGATCGCTGAGCACTGGGACGCCGCCTCGCCGAGGAGCCCGATGGCTGCTACTCTCCTGCCATGAGCAAAGGCGATCAGCCCAAGGACGTCCGCGCAGACGGCTGGAGCATCGACGGCCAGTGGCCGAGAAGCCGAACGGGCGTCAGCTATGTCGGTGTTTTCCTGGTCATCCTGGGCCTCTTCCTTGGCGCCGGCCAGCTCTTCCCCCAGGCACAGATCGGGGCCTCGGCCTTCTTCCTGGCGGTCGGCTTTGTGCTCGTCTACGTCGGGGTCCGGGACAAGAGCGACCTCGCGCTGTACGCGGGGGTCTTCGTCACGGCGCTGGCCCTCTCCGACCTACTCAGCAGCATCGGCCTCATCCACGGCTCCGGGTGGGGAACTCTGTTCCTCGGCGTCGGCGTGATGGCCATCGCCCTTCTTCGCTCCTCCGCCGGGCACCGATGGAGCTGGACGTTGGGCATCGGCGGATTGCTGGCCCTGTGGGGCGGTAGCGACGTGGCCGCGTCAAATATCGACTTCCCAACAGATCGGCTGATCGGCCCGTTGATGATCGTGTTACTTGGGCTCTATATCGTGACCCGGAGCAAGGGCGCGCGCGACCGCTGACGCCGCAGGCCGAACCTCAGGCGATCTGCCGCGCGCTCCGAGCCGCAACGGGACCCGTGTCGGCGGCCAGCACGATCTCACAGCCCTCGCCCGACGCCATCACGGCACACTCCTCGCCGTCGGTGGCGACCGGGCAATCCTCGATCGCCACTCTGACGGTCACGGTCACCGGGTCGAGCATCGGCAGTATCGCGAGGCGGGCGTGCAACTCGTCCGTTCCCGACATCGGCGCGTGGATGTCACTGGACAGGGTGCGCTCGAGGGCCGGATCGAGCGGGCGGAGCTCCCCCTGCTCGTCCACGACCTGCTCGAAGACCGCGACGATCTCCGGATCGAACTGGCTGCCGGTATGGGCACGCAGCTCGGCCCAGGCCCGGTCCATCGTCAATCGCGGCCTGTAGATGCGATCGCTCGTCATGGCGCTGAAGGCGTCGGCAACGGCGATGATGCGGCCGCCCAGCGGTATGGCGGTGCCGACGAGCGCGTCCGGATAGCCGCGGCCGTCCCAGCGCTCGTGGTGGTGGCGAACGATCTGGGCGATGTCCGACATCGCCTCGTGGACTTCGAGGATCGCCGCGCCTATCTCGCTGTGGCGGCGCATCTCGGCCATCTCGGATTCGGTCAGCTTCCCCGGCTTGAGCAAGATGGCGTCGGCGATCCCGATCTTGCCGATGTCGTGCAGATAGCCGCCGATGCGGATCGTCATCTGCTGGCTTTCGTCGCAGCCGAGGACTCCGGCCATCCGCTCGGACAGGACGCCCAGCTGGCGGCAGTGCTCGCCGGTCTCGAGGTTGCGGGCCTCGATCGCCGTCGAGAGCGTCAGCGCGATCGAGTCGAGGACCGGGCTCAGATACCGATATTGCAGCGCTTCGTAGCGCATCTGCGCGGCCGAGAGCGCGCGTCGCACCTCGGCCAGCAGTTCCTCGCCGGTGAAGGGCTTCACGAGCATTCCGGTGGCACCCTCTCGGAGAGCCTGGATCGCTGTGTCGACGGTTCCGTGGCCGGTAACGACGACGACCGGCAACTCGGGCTGGACCTGGCGGAGGGCACGCATCAGGGTCAGGCCGTCCATGCCCGGCATGTGGATGTCGGTGATGACGACGTCGAAGGCGCCTTCGGTGAACGACGACACTGCGGCGAGTGGATCGTTGCAGGTGATCGCGTCGAAGCCCTGGACATCGAGCAGGCGGCGCAGGATCTGCAGAATGACGGGCTCGTCATCGACGCACAGCACCCGCGGGCGGGCGCTGCGAGAACGTGTCGGACGCAGGTCCCAGGTCATGCGGCGACCTTCCGTTTCTTGCTGCTCAGAGGTTCCTCGCCCACGGCGGCTTCTGGGGAGGCGGAGGTGCCGTTCTCGGGAACGCTCTGAGACTCGAGGCCCGGGACCAGGACCGCGCCGTCGAAGGCGGGCCAGGATCTCGGCAGCCACACGCTGAAGACCGAGCCGTGGCCCTGCACGCTCTCGACCTCGATCGTGCCGCCGTGGCCCTCGACGATCTGCAGGCTGACCGACAACCCGAGCCCCGCCCCGCCGGTGCCGGCTCTCGTGGAGAAGAACGGCGTGAAGATCCGGTCCAGAGTCACTTCGTCCATGCCGACGCCGGCGTCGGCAACCACAAGACCGACGCGCTCGCCCTCGTCGATCGTCGTGACGCGCAACTCGCCGCCGTCCGGCATGGCGTCGATGGCATTGTTGAGGAGATTCAGCAACACCTGCCTGAAGGCGTCAGGGTCGATCTCCAGGGACGGCAGCTCGGCGTATTCGGCATGAATCCGAACGCCGGCCTCAGATGCCCGGAACCGAACCAGCTCCACGGTGGCGCGGGCCAGATCGTTCAGGTTCGTCGGAATGCGCTGGGGCGGACGGGGCCGAGCGAACTCGAGCAGGGCCCTCACGATGGAGCGTGCCCGGACCGCCTCGTCGCGGATGACCGCCGCCTCATCGTGGCGGGGATCACCTTGCGGCAGCTCCGCCACGAGCAGCTCCGAGAAGCCGAGGATCCCCGTCAGCGGATTGTTGACCTCGTGTGCGACGGCCGCTGCCAGCTCGCCGACGGCACTCAGCTTGGTGGCCTGGACCAGCTGCTGCTGGACGCGCTGAACCTCGACGAGCTGGTGGCGCACACGGGCGAGCAGGGCGTTGTTCTCCATGGCAACGCCGATCTGGTTACCGACGAGCTGGGCCAGACCGACAAAGCTCGGCTCCAGGATTCGCTCGTCATGGTGATCCAGCAGATGCAGCCACCCCATGCACCGGCCGCCGTGGTCCACAAGTCGGATCGAGAGGGCAGATTCGACGTCCGCCTCGAAATCGCCGAAGTGCGTTCTGGGCATGGCCCTGCCAACCGTATGCCCGCTGGCGCTGTAGGACGCCAGCGGAGCCGGGGCCAGCTCAGGATCGGTTTCCGGAGACGGCAGCGGCCGCGTCATGCCGACCACCGACGCAGCCAGCGGACCATGCGCGGCAACGACCGTGGCGTCGGTCCCACCGTCGATACGAACGAGGAACGAGGTGGCATCGTCCGGAGTGATCGCCGCAAGAACGCCCAGGTAGTCGACCTGCCCCTCGCCGGTGAAAGCCAGGCTCTCGCTGGCCGCGAGCACCCGTGCCAGCTCATCGGCCCGGGCGCGCTGGGCGGCCTCGGCCGCGGCGGCGCGATCGATCGCCGTCTTCGTCTGGGCCTCGGCCCGATGAAGGCCGCCCAATCCCACGAAAAGCATCGCAACGAACACGGCGATCGCCACAACCGCGACCGTCACGACGAAGGCGCTGCCAAGCTCCGAGACGTCTTCAAAGGCCACCAGGGCCATCGCGGCGACCAGCGGCGCGGCGACGACGAACGCCAGCTGAGCGCCGGCGGCGGCAAGCTTACGCGGCCCGCTCCCTTTCTCCAGGGCGCTACCGGGCAAGCTTTCAACACGGTTACCTGAAACCATGCGTGAACCCTACGGGTTGGACCCCACGCCTGCCATCACCAACATTGGCGATTCTTGACTGCGGCGGACGGAGTAGGAACGTTGCCCTATGGAACCGCGGGCACGCTCAAAGCGCTTGAAGAGGGCATGCAGGCGCCCCCCCGGACGGCGTCTGTCGGCCGCGAAATCCTATCCGGCGATCGGCCATCTGACTGACTAGGGATTACCCCTAAACGATCCGGTCGAGGGCCCTGGGGTGTAGTTGAGGGCGGTCACCGGGCCACAGGCGCGCCCCGACTCGTCGTGCGCCACGGCGCAGGCCACGCCCCTACGAGGGTCTCGAGCCGGCCTGCAGCCGCAGGCTTTCGACGGCGGGCGGCAACCGTTCCGGAGCGCCGACGAGCAACTCCAGCAGGGAGTACGCCTCGCGCCTGGCGTCGTCCACCGACAAAGGGCCCGCCTCGAGCGCTCGGATGACGAAGCCATCGATGAGGGTGACGAATGCCGAGGCTATCGAGTCGGCGTCGATCCAGCCCGGCAGCTCGCCGCGGGCGAGCGCTTCTTGCAGCACGAATCGGGAAAAGGCGACCATCTCCGTCCGGCGGTCACGCAGTATCTGGCGAAGGCCCGGCGAGTCTTCGGCAACCATCCAGGCATGCGCCCGAACGCTGCTGTCGTGGGCTTCCGACATCGCCGTCTCGACGGCATAGTCGATCGCCGTTCGAAGCCGGTCGGCCACCGAGCCGACCTCCGCCAGGCGCAGCCTCAGGTCGGCCTTCTGGGCCTCGACCTCACAAGCGCAGGCGACGAGGAACAGCTCCTCCTTGTTCTTGAAATGGGTGTACACCGCGCCAACCGATAGACCGCTCGCCCTGACCACGTCCTGCACGGTGGCACGCTGGTAGCCCATCTCCCCGAAGACACCGATGGCGGCATCGATGATGCGCTGCCGCACAGCCTGCTCATGAGCGACCGTTACTCGGGGCACTCGGTAACCTCAAGAAGAACTCGCATTCCGATTATGTTACTCCACGCGTCCATACCCCTCCCCAAACGTGCGGCGCGGGATCGGTAGTTGACAAAAGGAATGGAGAATCTCTATTCTCCTTACGTCGGCGAGATCCGGCAGGTCGGCCGACCGTCCATCGCGTACCAGGGAGGGCTGGCGCTTCGTGCGCCGGCCACGCCCGTTTCCACGAAAGGGACGGTCATGTTCGTGCGTTGGGGGAGGTTCGTCTACCGCCGTCGGCGGTGGGTTGCCGCGCTGGCGATGCTCACCGCGGCAATCTCGCTCGGATTCGCCTCTCAGGTCTCCTCGGTGCTAACGACCGGTGGCTGGTACGACCCGAGCTCCGAGTCGCAGCAGGTCGCGCAGCGGCTCGTCAGCGACTTCGGTCAGGGCGGGAGCTCCGTCGTCGTGCTGTTCGAGGCACCGGGTCGCACCGACGCGGCCTCGGCTGGCTTCCAGTCCGAGATCGCCACGGCCCTCGCCAAGCTCCGCCTCGACCCCCGGGTGACCTCGATCGTCGGTTTCGCGGAGACCGGCAGCGGGCGCTTCATCAGCACCTCGGGCGACGCGTCCTGGGTTCTCGTGAACCTGGGGCTGAGTGAGGACCAGGCGATCGGCGCTGTCGACGGCATCCGAGCGGAGATCGCGGCCCCACCCGGACTCACCGTCCAGCTGACCGGGGACGCACCGCTGAGCGCGGCAACGTCGGCCCAGTCTGAGAAGGACCTGAGCCGGGCGGAGACGGTCTCGCTGCCGATCGCCCTTCTGATCCTGCTGCTCGTCTTCGGCACCCTGATCGCGGCCGGGCTGCCGCTCTTCGTGGCCGGCCTGACCATTCCCACGAGCCTGGCATTGGTCTGGGTCCTGGCCCAGCATCTGACGATGAGCATCTTCGTGACCAGCGTCGTGACGATGCTGGGTCTGGCTCTGGCGATCGACTATTCGCTCTTCATGGTCAGCCGCTTCCGCGAGGAGCTCGCCTGCGGCGCCACGGTCGAGGAAGCCGTGGAGCGAACCGTGGCCACAAGCGGCAAGGCTGTGGCGTTCTCCGGGACTGCGGTCGCGATCGGGCTGGCCGGCCTGCTGGTCTTTCGTGCACCGACTCTCAGCTCGATGGGCATCGGGGGCGCCCTCATCGCCCTCTGCTCGGTCGCCTATGCCCTGACCTTCCTGCCGGCCGCGCTGGGCATGCTGGGGCCGCGGGTCGAGCGACTGCGGATGCCCAACCCGTTCCGCCGGTCCTCCTCCGCCACTGCCGAGCAGACGCCGGCGACGACGGGCCGCCGCGGCCTGTGGGAGCGGATTGCCGGGTTCGTCATGGTGCGTCCGCTGGCGGTCCTTCTGCCGATCCTGGCTCTGCTACTCGCCTTCGGCCTGCCGTTCCTGGGCGAGAAACAGGGTCTGCCGGGGGCTGACGTCCTGCCGTCGACGGCGGAGGCCCGCGCCGCGTGGGACACCATCGAAACCAAGTTCCCGGCCGGCGAGACTCGACCGATCGACTTGCTGGTCACAGTTGCGGGCGATCCGCTGTCGAGCGCGAACGCCGCGGCGCTGGCCGACTACTCGGCCCGCATCGGGTCCATCGCCGGCGTGACCGCGGTCGACGGACCGTTCTCCCCCACCGATTCGGCCGGTCGGACGCTCCCACCGTCGGCCGTCACATCCCTCCTCGCGGCACCGGCCCAGTCGCGGCCGGCGGCGCTCAACGCTTTGATCGCGTCGACGGTCAGGGGCTCGAGAGTGCACATGCAGGTGATAAGCCCGCTTGCCGGAACGACCCGCGGCCAGACCCTGGTTCAGACGATCCGCGACCTCGTGCCCGGAGGGGGGCTGACGGTCCAGGTCGGTGGCAGCGATGCCGCTTCGCTGGACTTCCTCGACGCTCAGAACGCCCAGCTGCCGCTGGCCATCGCCTTCATCCTGGTTGCCATGGCGCTGATGCTGATGCTCCAGTTCGGGTCCGTCGTGCTGCCGCTCAAGGCGGTGGTCATGACTCTTCTCTCCCTGACCGCGAGCTTCGGGGCCCTGGTATGGATATTCCAGGACGGCAACCTGTCCGGGTTGCTCGGTTTCACTTCGCCGGGCTTCACGGTCGCGATCGTGCCGATCCTGATGTTCAGCGTCATCTTCGGGCTGTCGATGGACTACGAGGTCCTCCTTCTGTCGCGGATCCAGGAAGCGTACCGCAAGAGCGGGAACACCTCCGAGGCGGTGATCGAGGGACTCGCCCGCACCGGGCGGGTCATTACCGGGGCCGCCCTGATCATGGTCTCGGTCTTCGCGGCCTTCGGGCTGGCCGACATGATCATCATCAAGAGCCTCGGCATCGGGATGGCGATCGCTGTCCTGCTCGATGCCACGATCATCCGCGCCCTGCTCGTGCCGGCAACGATGAGGCTGCTCGGCGATCGTGCCTGGTGGGCCCCGTCGCAGTTGTCGTGGGTCACGGGTCGGCTCGGGTTCAGCCACGTCCAGACCGACTACGAGTGCGATACGCCCGAAACGTCGCCGGCCGCTCGCGGCGACGGCGAGGCACCCGACGGGCGAACCGGTCGACCCGGCCGTAGCGGTCGAATCGCCCGGCCGACCCCGGGACCGTCTGCCGGCTAGCCGGACACGCCCGCGACGGCTCGTTCTACCGCCTCGCCGAGGCGATCGACGACCGAAGCGATCTCGCTCTCTGTTATCACGAACGGCGGCCCCAACAGGACGGTGTCGCCGTTCGTGCCGTCCGCGTTGCCGGTGCCGTGGTACAGGAGCAGACCGGCGGCGCGGGCGTGGTGCATCACGGTCTCGATCAGTTTCGCCGACCGCGGGAAGGGGCGCTTCGTGGCTCGATCGGCGACGAGCTCGATGCCGACGAGCAGGCCGCGGCCGCGGATCTCGCCGACATTCGGGTGGCCTCCGAGGCGCTCGGTCAGGAGACGCCGCAGTCGCTCGCCTTTGACGGCGCTGGCCTCGACGAGCTGCTCCGTCTCGAGGATGCGGAGGACCTCCGACGCCACGGCCGCGCCCACCGGGGAGTGGCTGTACGTGAACCCGTGGACGAAACCGCCGCCCTCGCCGGGGCCGCCGCCGGGGCGCGTGATCGTCTCGTAGACCGTCCCGCTCGCGACGGCCAGGCCGAGCGGGAAGTAGCCACCGGCGACGCCCTTGGCCGCGGCCATCACGTCGGCGCGGACGCCCCAGTGGTCCAGCCCGAACCACCGCCCCGTGCGCCCGAAACCGGTCATCACCTCGTCGGCGACGAGCAGCACCCCGTGGCGCCGGCAGACCTCCACGATCGCCTGCCAGTAGTCGTCGGGAGGGGCAACGGCGCCGAGAGTGGCGCCGACGATCGGCTCGGCCACAAAGCCCGCCACTCGGCCCGGGCCCGCTTCGGCGATGGCCGACTCCAGTTCCGCGGCCAGGGCAGAGGCGTCGCCCAGGGCGTGCGCGGCAGGCTCGCCGGCGCGGTATGGGTACGCGGCGCTGACGTGGGCGAAGCGCCCCAACCACGGTTCGTATGGACGGCGCAGCGGCTCGCGGCCTGAGAGATCGAGCGCGCCGAGAGAGTTGCCGTGGTAGCTGCCGTGTCGGGCGATGACGACGGTCCGGTCCGGCTCGCGGCGCGCGAGATGGTAGGACCGCACCATCTTCAGGCAGCTCTCGATGGCCTCCGACCCACCGCTGACAGGGTAGATCGCGGGATCGTCCACGGGCAGATACCGGCCCACGGCCCGCGCATACGTCTCGAGGGGCTCAGTGGTGAAGGTGGTGCCGTGGACGTAGGTGAAAGCTCTGGCCTGGCGCTCCATGGCGTCGACGATCGACTGCCGCCCGTGGCCGACGTTGACGACGATCGCGCCGCCGGCGGCGTCCAGGTAAGCTCGACCGTCCGCGTCCCAGATCGTGGCACCTTCGGCCCGCGCCGCGACCGGCAGGTCGATGCCGACGGCCCGCTGGAAGACGCGCCCGGGGTTCCCTCTCGCGGCGCTTCCGCCGGCTGCGGTGCGATCGATGGCGCTCATGGCCGGATTGTAGGGCCGGTTGAAACTTCGCTCCGTGCCGCACCCGTTCGGGCCGAAGGGCGAAGGGTCTCGTGACATTCGGCACGGGGTCATATACGTGCGCATGATCTATTCATATACCACGCATACATCCACGAGCCAGAGGTCCACGAAGGATGCCGCAACCGTCGCGTACCCGGATGCCACGCCGCACTCTGACTGGCTCACTTCTCGATAGCGAGGTCTAGGCCATGCCCCGCCCAACCGACGGCATCTACGCGCTGCAGGCCTCACTGCTCAAGACGCTGGCCAGCCCCCGGCGACTCGAACTCGTCCACTACCTGGGCGAGGCCGGGCCGCTCGAAGTCCGCAAGCTCGCCGACTACTTCGACATGCCTCAGCCGGCCATCTCCCAGCATCTCGCCGCACTGCGCGGCGTCGGCATCGTCGAAGCGGTCCGGGACGGCCGCGAGGTCCGCTATCAGCTCGCCGACCCGGAGATCGTGGCGGCCTGCGGGCTGATGCGCCAGGTGCTCATTCGTCGCATCGCCAGGCTCGGCGACCTTGCCGCTTCTTACGAAAGCCACGTTCAGGCCGAGCAGGAAGCGATAGCCGCCAGACCCTGATCGACCGCCAGAAGACGTGTCCAGCCCAGCCGAGGTACCAGCACCGATGTCCGTCGTCTGCAACCCCTGCATGAAATCTCGGGAGATAGATCCAAGCCAGCTCGTCGAGAACGCGGAGGTTGTGGCAGGCGCCCGATTCGTCGTCGAGTTGACCTCCGCGACCAACGCCCTCACCTACTGATAGAACGCCGCACTGGAGACCGCGATGAGCGCCCTGAATACAGCCGAACTCGAAGCCATCACCGCCGCCGAGATCATCGACGCCCGCGGCGCCGCCTGCCCGGGTCCGCTCCTCGAAGCCAAGAAGGGGATGGGCAAGATCGCCGTCGGCGACGTCATGGAAGTCTGGTCGAGCGATGCCGCGACCAAGTCTGATATGGGCGCCTGGGCCGGCAAGGTCGGTCATGAGTTCCTCGGTGTCGTCGAGGCGGACGGCTACGACCGGGTCTTCCTCCGCCGGGGCAAGTGACCTTCGAACGCGACTCAGGAGCGTCTCCACATGACCGCATCAGCCGCCGCCCCAGTGAGTGAGCGGACCGGGACCTCTGCACCGCGAATCCTGGTCTTCTCAACCAACAACATCTCCGACCCGGGGATCGACCTGGCCGGCAGCGCCCACCTGCACTACTCACCCGGCGTTCGCGTCATCAGCCTGCCCTGCACCAGCGGCATCCGACCGTCATGGATCATCCACGCCGTCAAGCAGGGGTTCGAAGGCGTCTTCATCGCCTCCGACGGCGACGAGTGCGCCTATCTGCCCGACTGCGCGAAGCGAGCGTCACGGATCGTCGCAGAGGCTCAGGGGCTCCTCAAGGCGGAGGGGCTCGCGCCGCAACGGCTGAAAATGGCGGCCATCTGCTCGGTCTGCGCCGAAAACTTCGCCAAGCACATGATCGCGTTCTCGGAGGCACTCACCGCCCTTCGCACGACCGATGCGGCGGGAGCCAACCGATGACCGACTACGACGCCCTCGTCGTCGGCAGCGGCATTGCCGGCATGGAATCGGCCCTCAAGCTCGGCGACATGGGCTACAAGGTCCTGCTCGTCGAGAAGGAGGCCAGCGTCGGCGGGCGGATGATCCTGCTGTCCAAGGTCTTCCCCACTCTGGACTGCGCCAGCTGCATCTCCACGCCGAAGATGGCGGCATCGATCCACCACCCCAACGTGACGGCCCTGACCTACACCGAAGTGGACGGGATCGCGCGCGACGGCGACGGGACGTTCAAGGCCACGATCCGCCACAAGCCACGCTTCGTGGACGAAGCGGCCTGCACCGGCTGCCAGCTGTGCGAGACTGCCTGCACGGTCGCCGTGCCCGACCAGTTCAACGCCGACATGGTCGCTCGCCGAGCCGCCTACATCGCCTTCCCGCAGGCCGTGCCCAAGAAGGCCGTCCTGGAGCGAGCCGGGACGTCGCCGTGCACCTACACCTGCCCGGCCGGCATCAAGGCTCACGGCTACGTCTCGCTCATCCGAAGCGGCGAATACGAGAAAGCCTTCCAGCTGGTCCTCGACGCAACCCCGCTGGTAGGCACGCTTGGCCGTGCCTGCTACGCGCCGTGCGAAGCCGAGTGCACGCGAGGCTCACTCGAAGGCACGCTGCCGATCCGCAGGCTCAAGCGGTTCGCCGCCGACCGGCACTACGCTGCAGCCGACGGCCCCGGCGTCGAGGTCCCGCGGCCCAACGGCAAGCGCGTGGCCGTCGTCGGCTCCGGTCCGGCCGGTCTCACCGCCGCCTGGCAGCTGGCCCGACTCGGCTACGGCGTGAAGATCCTGGAGGCGGCTCCCGTCGCCGGCGGGTTCCTGCGTCTGGCCATCCCTGGATATCGCCTTCCACCCGAAGTCGTGGAACAGGACATCTCCAACGTCACCGCCATCGGCGTGGAGATCGCCACGAGCTCGCCGGTCACGGACCTGCCGGCTCTCAAGAGCGACGGCTTCGATGCGATTCTGGTGGCAACCGGAACACAGCTCTCAACCGATCTCGGCGTCCCAGGAGAGAAGCTCGACGGCGTCGTCGGCGGCCTGCAGTTCCTGCGGGGGACCAAGCTCGGCACGGGCGCCGACCTCGCCGGCAAGAAGGTCGTGGTCGTCGGCGGCGGCAACGTCGCCATGGACGCGGCCCGAACGGCAGTCCGTCTCGGTGCCGCGCAGACGACTGTGGCGTACCGCCGCGGCCGCACCGAGTTGCCCGCTCACAAGACCGAGGTCGACGACGCCGAACGAGACGGCGTCACCTTCACGTTCCAGGTCGCGCCGGTGGACGTCGTTGGTGACTCCGCAGGCCACGTGACCGGTCTGCGTTGCCAGCGAATGGCCCTCGGCAGGCCGGACGCATCGGGCCGCCGCCGCCCCGAACCGATCGAGGGCAGCGAGTTCGTCGTCGCCTGCGAGACGGTGCTGGTCGCCATCGGAATGGCTCCCGAGGGCGCCGCCTTCGGCGGCTCAATCGCCGTCAACGCCAACGGCACGTTGGTCGCCGACGCACGCTCGCTCCAGACCGCCGTTCCGTACGTCTTCGCCGCCGGCGACGTGACGACCGGCGCCTCCGACATCACCCGCGCGGTCGGGCAGGGTCGGCGCGCCGCGCACATGATCGATCGCTGGCTGCGCGGCGAGACGCTGGACGGCGAACCATCGCCAGGCGATGGTTTTGAGATGGACGACCAGCTGCCGCTCGTCGACAAACCGAGCGTCCTGGGCCGCCAGAAGGCTTACGGCCGCGGCGGTGCACTTATCGAAGCCGCCCCGCCTGCCGCCCGCGACTTCGCCGAGATCGAGGCGCCTCTGACAGAGGCCGAGGCTCGCGCCGCGGCCGGCGACTGCCTCGACTGCGGCGTCTGCTCGGAGTGCAATGAGTGCGTGGCGGCCTGCCCGTCCGACGCGATCCACCTCGACATGCGCGAAAGCGTCGAAGAGGTGAGCGTCGGCGCCGTCGTAGTCGCCACCGGCTACAAGCTCTTCACCGCCGACGCGAAGCCGGAATACGGCTTCGGACGATACAAGAACGTCATCACCGGCATGCAGATGGACCGCCTGCTGGCGCCGACAAGGCCGTTCAACACGGTCCTCCGACCCGGCGACGGCAAGGTCCCCGAGCGCATCGCCTACATCCTCTGCACGGGCTCGCGCGACGAAGCGCCTGGACCTGACGGTCGAGGCGGCGTCAACAACCCGCTCTGCTCGCGCTTCTGCTGCATGTACTCGATCAAGCAGAACCAGCTCGTGATGGGCGCCCTTCCGCTGGCCGAAGTCACCGTTCACTACATGGACATCCGCGCCCCCGGCAAGCGATACGACGAGTTCTACGAGGGCGCCAAGGCGATGGGTGCGACCTACGTAAAGGGGCGCATCGCCAAGGTCACCGAGAAACCGGACGGCAATCTGATCTTGCGCTACGAGGATATCGAGCACGGCGGGGCGCTCGTGGAGGCCGAGTACGACATGGTCGTCCTGGCGATCGGGGTCCAGCCCAACCGCGAGGTCGAGCGCCTCTTCGGCGGAGATGACGCGATCGAACTCAACGACTACCACTATGTCGCCGAGCGGAACGAGGACATCGACCCCGGACGGACGAACATCCCCGGCGTTTTCGTGGCCGGGACGGCGTCCGGCGCCAAGGACATCACCGACTCGATCCTCCACGCCGGCGCCGCGGTCGCCCAGGTGGCGGCCCATCTCGAGTCAAGGAAGGTGCCGGCATGAGCGCCAAGCAGCCGACCACGATCCCCGGGGCTCGCGCCGCTGAGCCCAAAGCGCGCCGCATCGGGGTCTATGTCTGCCACTGTGGCGGCAACATCTCCGACTACGTCGACGTCCAGGCCGTCGCCGACGCCGTGCGCCACGAGCCAGGCGTCGTAGTCGCCAAGACCATGATGTTCGCCTGTTCCGACGCCGGCCAGGGAGAGATGGAAGCGGACATCGCGGCCAACGACCTGGACGGCCTGGTCGTGGCGTCGTGCTCGCCGAAGCTCCACGTGGTGACGTTCCGGGGCGTGGCCAAGCGCTCCGGCATGAACCCCTACGAGTACAACCAGGCCAACATCCGCGAGCAGTGCTCCTGGACCCACACCGACGATCGAGCCGGCGCCACGAGCAAGGCGATCGGTCTCGTCCGCGGCGTCATCGGCAGGACGCGGCTCACCGAAGCGCTCGAACCGCTCGTCGTGGAGACGACGCAGAAGGCGCTGATAGTCGGCGGCGGGATCACCGGCTTGCGGTCGGCGATCGGCATGGCCGACATCGGGCTCGGCGTCTTCCTGGTCGAGCGCGAAGCGGAACTGGGCGGCTGGGTCGGCCGGTTCGGTCCGATCTTCCCGCACGAGCGCGATGGTCGCGAACTGATCGCCGGCCTGGTCGTGGAGATCAAGAAGCGGCCCTCGATAAAGGTCTTCACCCGCGCCGAAGTCGTCACCAAGACCGGCACCTTCGGCAACTACCAGGTCGGCATTCGAGTAGCTGCCGATCCGCCTCAGACGATCACGGCCGAGGTCGGGTCGATTGTCGTCGCGACCGGCTTCGACTCCTACCAGCCGGCCGAGAACGAATTCGGCACCGGACTGGACGCCGTCCTGACGCTGCCCGAGTTCAAGGATCTCGTTGACCACGCCGATGGGCCGCTGCGCCACAACGGCCGGCCGGTCCGGAGTCTGGCCTACATCTATTGCGTCGGCAGCCGCCAGCCCGACGGCAACGAGTACTGCTCGCGCTTCTGCTGCACAGCCACCGCGCACCTCTCCATCAGGGTGGCCGCGCTCGACCCCAGGCTGCGGCAATACCACCTCTACCGCGACATCCGAACCTACGGCAACTTCGAGCTGCTCTACACGGAAGCCCGCAAGTCCGGGGCTGTCTACGTCAAGTACCCCGACGATGCGCCTCCGGTCGTTTCGGTCGAGGCCGGCGGCGGACTGGCAGTGGCCGTCCGCGACCTGCTCTCCGGCGACGAGGAACTCGAGATACCGGTCGATCTTGTCGTCCTGGTGACGGGCATGGTCCCCCGCAAGAACGAAGAGATGGTCGGGCTGCTGAAGCTCCCGATCGGTCGCGACGGTTTCTTCAACGAGATCCACCCCAAGCTCCGCCCCGTGGAGACCATGGTCGACGGCGTCCTGATCGCAGGAGCCTGCCAGGGCCCCAAGTGCTCGGCCGAGAGCGTGGCCTCGGGCCTGGCCGCCGTGACGCAGAGCGCCTCGGTGCTCAAGAAGGGCGTCGCCGAGCTGGATCCGCTGGTGGCCACAGTCGATCCCGACCGATGTACGTGGTGCGGCAAGTGCGAGACGGCCTGCCCGTACGGCGCCATCGAGAAGCTCTCGCTCAACGGCCGCGAGGTCGCGACGATCAGCGAGGCCGGCTGCAAAGGCTGCGGCGGTTGCGTGCCGATCTGTCCGGAGAACGCAATCGACCTGCGCGGCTACACCGACGCCCAGATCACGGCGATGATCGACGGCCTGCTCGAGGAGGCGATCGCGTGAACGCTCCCAACACAGCGCCCAACCGGGACCTGCGCGAGATCATCCGCGAGGAACCACTGATGCGGAGCCGCATCCTGGAGGTCCTCTCCGACGGGCCCCACACCGTCCCCGAGATCGCCGAGGCGCTCGGCCGACCGGCTCACGAAGCCATGTACTGGGTCATGGGTCTGCGCCGCTACGGCTGGATCCGCGAGGTCAAGGAGGTCACGCCCGAGGGCTACTTCCGCTATCAGGCCGTCGAAAAGGAGACGCGGCCATGACCGCACGCGTCGATCGGAACCTCTATCCCGAGCTGCAGCGCTTCGGCGCGACCGACATATCGGCCTGCTTCAACTGCGGCGTCTGCTCCGCCATCTGCCCTCTCTCCGTCGACGGCGCGTCCTTCCCGCGACGGATGTCCCGCTACGCCCAGCTGGGCCTGCGCGACAAGCTGCTCTCCAGCCCGGAATTATGGTCGTGCTACGGCTGCTCCGAATGCACCGACTCGTGCCCGACGTCGGCCGACCCCGCTTCGTTCATGGCAGCGGCCCGGCGCTATGCGGTCGCCAGCTACGACCGGACGCATCTGGCCTACCTGCTGGCGACGTCGCGCGTCTTCGCCGGCGTCTTCGTCGTCGCCCTGGTGGGGCTGCTGGCCGCCTTCATGTACTCGGTCCACCGCCCGGTCGACGGCTCGACGCTGGCCTTCTTCGAGTTCATCCCTTCGGACTTCGTCCACAACCTGGGCGTCGCCGCGATGGTCGTCATGGGCGTGGCCGCGCTGGTCGGCCTCTTCGAGATGGTTCGACGCGTCCTGCGCGGACCAGGCGTGGGCACAGCCCGGGCCGCGATCCGCAAGGCGGCCGGCGCCGCCGTCTACGCCGTGGGCACCGAGTCTCTGGCGCAGGCGCGCTTCCGCAAGGATTGTGCCGATGCCGTCGAGGTTCGACCCTGGTATGCGCAACGCTGGTTCATCCATTTCGCCACGATGTGGGGCTTCCTCGGACTGCTGGGCGCCACCATGGCCGATTACGGCCTCGAATTGCTCGGCGTGAAGGCAACGGGCACGCCGGTGCCGATCTGGTATCCGGTCCGATTGCTTGGCACCCTGGCCGGGGCCGCCCTGATCTACGGCACGACGGTCCTCATCGTCCGGCGACTTCGCAAGAGCGATCGATCGAGCGCCCACTCGACGACCTCGGACTGGACCTTCCTGGCAATGCTGTGGGTGGCGGGCGTGACGGGCTTCGCCCTCGAGCTGGGACTCTACCTCCCTCAAGCGCCGGCGTGGGGCTATCCGATGTTCCTCGTGCACGTCGGCGTGGCGATCGCGCTGGTTCTGCTGGTGCCGTTCGGAAAGTTCGCTCATGTCCTCTATCGGCCGGTGGCGCTCTTCGCCATCAGGCTGCGGGGCTGAGCGGCTCGATGGCACGACCGAGCCGGTGCCCGAGCACGTAGACTGAGCCAAGCCCCGAAACCGCGTCGGCAGACCTGTGCATTCAGGCCGAGGCCAATCAGGAGATACATGCGAATCCTCATTCCGACCACCGACACCAACGGCGCCAGCGCCAGGCTTTCCGGGCACTTCGGACGCGCCCCGTTCTACAGCGTGGCCGACTCCGAGACCGGCAAGGTCATCGCCGTTGCCAACCCATCCAGATCGCATGGTCACGGCGAGTGCGTGCCGGCGTCAGAGGTCTTCGGGCCCAACGGCTTCGACGCCGTCGTCTGCCAGGGCATCGGACAGGGCGCCATCAACCGCCTGACCGAGGCGGGAGTGCCGGTCTTCGTTCACGAGGGTCCCGACGTCGCGTCCGCGCTGGCCGCCCTACGGAGCCACTCGCTGCGAATGGCGGGTGCCGACGACGGCTGCTCGGGTTCAGGATCGAGCTTGGGCTCTTGTGGCGGCCACGGGCACGACCAGGCAGACGAGATGAACTGATCCATGAGCCCCAAGCAGCGATCGCGCGAGACGAGCCGTCCGACAGACCGGCAGGCGGGGGCCAGATCGGCCGCGGCCAGATCGGTGCCCGTCGGGGCCAGATCGGCGGCAACCACGCCCACCGGCCTGGGCGCTCGAATCGGCTTGTTGGTCGCGGTTCTGGTCCTCGTCGCCGTGGTGGTCATCGGCGCCGATTTCATCTTCGGCGCGATCGCGGGCGGGGGCGGCAGTTCGTCGGGGAGCGCGCCGAGCGCAGCCGCGGCGATGCCGACGGGAGTTGTCGTTCAGGGCAAGGGCGGTCACTGGACCAATGTCACCCCGGATGGGTTGGCCGCCATGCTCACCCGCAAAGACTTCACACTGCTCAATGTCAAGACGCCATACATCGGCGAGATCGACGGAACCGACCTCTACATCCCGTACGATCAGCTCACCGCCCGCGCCTCCGCACTGCCGGCGAACAAGGCGGCCCGCATCCTGGTCTACTGCCGCAGCGGCGCCGAGAGCGCGCTGGCCGCGCAGACGCTCCTGGATCTCGGGTACACGAACGTGTGGAACCTCGACGGCGGGATGAACGCCTGGCAGGCCTCCGGTCGGCAGCTGGTCCAGAAGGACCGCTAGTCGGCGGCGCCAGCGCCTCTACCGGACTGCATACCCCACGAACCGGCAGAGCGGCCGGTCACCAGACCCACGGCAGCAGGCGCCGGGTTCGACTCCTGTATGAGTCATAGCCCGCGAACTGCTCGACGAGCCAGATCTCCTCGCGGCGGGACTTGAGGTCGAAGAAGCCGGCCAGAACGGCGGCTCCAATGAGTGCGGGCAGCGAGGCCGTGAACAGTCCCCAGCCCAGTGCGCCGAGGATCAGGCCTGTGTAGATGGGATGGCGGACCAGGCCGTATGCACCCGACTCGACCAGACGCGCGTCGGGCATCGGTCTCGGAAACGGCGTCAGGCTCTCTCTCAGATCCAGCACGCCGCGCAGCGACAGGATGCCGCCGCAACCCATCAGGCCGACGCCGGCCACGATGGCTACGATTCTCGGCCATCCGCCCCAGGCGGGACCGACGGCACCCGCGGCCGCGATTGCGACGAACAGCACCATCTGAGCCGCGAACCAGCCCTCGCCGCGACCGCCCAGCGCCGGAAGCCGGGTCACGCTATGCCTCGACGCCGGCGGCACGGGGCACAGCCGGAGCATCTGGGTCGGCATGTGGTCCGGCCACCATCACCTCGCCCTCGACGGGGGCGGCGCCGGCGGCGCCCAGGATGCGGTAGCGGTGGTGAATCTCGACGGTCCCGGCTGAGAGCATCGCGGCCACCGAGCAGTACTTCGTTGCGGACAGCTCGATGGCCCGGCGCATGGCCGCCTCGTCGATCCCGGGGCCTTCGACGAGATGTACGACGTCCGCCCGCGTGAATACGGCCGGCTGTCCGTCGCGCTGGTCTGCCGTCACCGAGACCTCGTAGCGGGTGACGTTCTGGCGCTTCTTGTGGAGGATCGAGATCACGTCCATGCCGGTGCAGCCGGCCTGGCCGACCAGCAGCATCTCCACCGGCCGCGGTCCGGCGTTTCCGTCGGAATCGTCGAGGACGATCTCGTGGCCCGATCCTGTCCGGGCGATGAAACGGAGGCCTGACCCGTCGTAGCGGGCGGTCGATGTCTTGACGGTCACTGGGGGGACTCCTGGGTGGCTATCGGCCCGGGGCGGCGGATGACGAGCAACGAGTCGATCGGGCCCCGGTCGGGGAGCGGAACGCGGCGCACGACCTCGGCACGCTCGATCACTAGGTCCGGTTCGGCGGCGCGCAGGTCGCGGGCAATGTCGTCGGCCGTGAAGAGGCGGTCCGGATCCGGGCCGCCCTGGCCCTCGACGGCATGGTGCGGGTGATGGCCCACCACGAGCAGCCGGCCTCCGGGAGCCACCGCGGCCGCGGCGCGGGCATAGATCGGCCGGCGTTCGTCCGGCGGCACGTGCAGATACACGATCACGACGAGGTCGAACGAGCGCACCGGCGCCGACCAATCGAACAGGTCGCGCTCGAGCCATTCGACCTCGACGCCGGCCGCCGCAGCCTTGGCCTCCCCATTCGCCAGGGCAACGGGCGACCAGTCGACCGCGGTGACGCGCCAGCCTTGCCCGGCGAGCCAGACGGCGTTGGTACCGCTACCGGCAGCAAGCTCGAGGGCGGAGCCGCGACCGAGCCCGACCACCCCGGCCACGAGCGCCGGATTCGGCCCAACTCCCTCGAAATCACCACCGCCATGGCGTTCATCCCAGGCCAGGCGTCGTGGATCCGCCGTCATGACTTGTCCCTTTCCAGCGGTCTCTGGGTGCGCGCCCAGGCGCTCGTCCCGCCCCTCACGGAAACGGTTCCTTCGAAGCCCCGGGCGAGGAGGAAGTCGGTTGCGCTCTGGCTGCGGTTGCCATGCTCGCAGATGACCGCCAGCGGCTTATCGTGAGGCAGCTCGGCCAAACGCGTGGGCAGCTGGCCGAGTGGAATGCTTTGCGCGCCGGGAACCCGACCGCGCCGGAACTCCCAGTCCTCCCGGACATCGAGGACTCGCACGCTCCCTAATCGCAAGAGGTCGTCGAACTCGTCGACCTCGATCTCGGGCGTGGCTGGGCGAGAGAAGAAATGCATGGCTACTCCGGTGAGAGTTGGCGGCTAGGGCGCGGACTACCGCCCACATCGCCATAGCGCCTATCGTTCGTTGCTGGCTCTTCCTTCTCCGGCAATCTCGTCCGGAGGCTGCTAGACTAACTGCAGTTGCGTAGTTGCGCAAGTAGTGGAGTAGGAGACTCGGCTCGATGGTCCAGCCCGGATGACGCCCGAGGCCGATCTGGGGATATTCCTGGTCAGTGCGGCCGCCGGTTTCATCGGCGCCCTGGCCGGCGTCGGCGGTGGCATCCTCGTCATCCCGGTGCTCACGTTCGGGTTTGGCGTGGATCTCAGGCTCGCCGTCGGAGCGAGCATCGTGTCGATCATCGCCACGAGCTCCGGCGCGGCGGCAGCGTATGTCCGCGACCGCATGACCGACATGCGAGTCGGCATGTTCCTCGAGCTGGCGACGACCACCGGCGCCGTGTGCGGCGCGCTCCTGGCGGTGCTCATCGCGCCGGCCTTCCTTTACCTGCTGCTCGGCGTCATCCTGCTGGGCACCGCGGCCATGCAGGTCGCGCGCATGGGCGAGGAGACGCCTCCCACCGATGCGCCCTCGCCCCTTGCGGCACGCCTGCGTCTCGAGTCCTCATACCCGGACCGCAGGCTCGGCCGCGAGGTCCCCTACTCGGCCCACCGCATCCCTCTGGGCTTCGCCCTGATGTGGATCGCCGGCGTCGTGTCGGGCTTGCTGGGAATCGGCTCGGGCGTGCTCAAGGTCGTGGCGATGGACGGAGCCATGCGCCTGCCGATGAAAGTCAGTTCCGCTACCAGCAACTTCATGATCGGTGTCACCGCCGCAGCCTCGGCCGGGATCTACCTCGGGCGAGGTGACGTGGATGCGACGATCGCGGCGCCGGTAGCCCTGGGCGTCCTGACCGGCGCGCTGGTCGGCGCGCGTGTTCTTCAGCGGATCTCCAACCGCACGGTTCGGTTGGTCTTCCTGCCGGTTCTGGTAGCCGTCGGGCTCGAGACGATCGGCCGCGGCCTGGGGTACGGGCTATGACCCCGGAGCGGTTCAGGATCGCGGTGAGCACGGTGCTCATCGTGGGCGTCGGGATCAGCGCCGCCCTCATTGGGTTCGGCTTCGCGGCAGCGCTGGTGATCGGCTGGCAAGGGTCGCTGACGGGCGTGGCGCACGCCACCTCGGCATCGACGGCGGACTTCAGCAACCTGCCGGCCAGGCTGGTCGTCCTCGAGCCGCTGGCGATCACCCAGCTCGGTCTGCTCGCTTTGTTGGCCACGCCTGTTGCCAGGGTTGCGACCTCAGTCGTGGCCTTCACGCTGGAGGGCGACCGACTCTATGCGGCCATCACCGTCGCCGTCCTGTTGATCCTGTTGACGAGCATCCTGGTGCTCCGCTAGCCCGCCGCACGCTCGGCCTGTATCCATTTCGCCTTCGATCTCGTCCTTGGAGTGAAGACGGTGCAGGAACCCGTCGCAGACAAGGAGAACGAACAATGAAGATCCAGATCAACGAAAGCCCGCTCGACCGATCCGTCCGCATCGTCCTCGGCGTCGCCCTGCTGGCCCTCGGTGTCGCCGGCGTGGTGACCGCCCCGATCGCGTACGCGACGACGTTCGTTGCGGTGATCGCGCTCGCGACCGGCATCGTCGGCTTCTGCCCGCTGTATGCCATCCTTCGCCTCAGCACCGCCCCCGCCAATAGGTGAGTTGGGTGACCCATCAACCCGCGCAGGCAGCCCCGGTCGGTGAGAGCGAAGCGGATGCGTTCGCGGCGCGCCTCGCCGCCGAGCTGCCGCGCCTGGTGGGCCTGGCGACGAGGCTGCTGTCCGATCCTGACCAGGCCGAGGACTGCGCCCAGGAGACGATCGTGGGCGCCTGGCGGCGCCGAGATCAGCTTCGCGATACGGCCGCTCTTCCGGCCTGGCTTCGACGCAGCCTGGTCAACCGGATCATCGACAGGTCCCGGCGTGGGCACGACGAACTCGATATCGACGCCGTCGAGGCCGACTGGCAGGACGGCGCCTACTCCGTCCAGCCCGAACTGGTCCTCGAAAGAGCCGAGTTGCGCGACGAACTCGAAGACGCCCTTGCTCGACTGCCCGTCATCTACCGCCTGCCGGTCGTCCTCCACGATGCGCTCGGCTGGACGGCCGCCGAGATCGCGAAGTCGATGGACGTCGGCCGGCCTGCGGCCAAGCAGCGCCTTCGCCGAGGCCGGATGATGCTGGTGAGTGCCCTGGCCTCATCCGATGGACGCCGTGAGGCCAGCCTGGCTCAGCCGATGCGGTGCTGGCAGGCCCGCCGGCACGTCTCGGCCTACCTCGACGGCGAGCTTGACGAGGCAACGAAGTCGATGGTCGAGGGCCACCTCGCCGGCTGCCCAACCTGCCCGCCGCTATATACGAGCCTGGTCGGCGTCCGCGCCACCATGGGCGACCTACGGGACGCCGATGCGGTGGTCGAGGACGCAATCGCGCGGCGCATTCGCGATCGTCTGAACCTGGAGTCGGCACTCGGCCAGACCGGCTGACCCACGACCGAACGCGTGACCAACTAGATGAAGAACGTGGAGTCGGCCTCCGTCGCCAGCTGCAGCATGGTGGCCGCGCCGACCGGATCCTCGAGGCCGTCGATCAGGTCTTCCTTCTTGAGCCCGAAGAGGTCCATGGTCATCTGGCACGGGTAGATCTTGACCCCGAGCTCCTGGCACATGTCGAGCAGGTCCTTGGGCTTGGAGACGTTGTACTTCTTGGCCAGCTGGAACATCATCCACGGCCCCATGCCCATGAAGTTCATCTTGCTGAGCTTGCGGTGGCTGATCCCCGGCCTCTGCATCACGGACAGCATTCGCTGCATCAGGTTCTTGCCCGGCAGGCGCTTGCTGTCCTTCACGAGGGCGCCGAAGCCCCAGAACGTGACGAAGATCGAGACCTCCATGTCCATGGCGGCCGCGGTCGAGGCGATGATCATGCTTGCCCAGGT
>Ga0182017_10000360_pt1 | contig 35230 bp, 32 predicted proteins | sample 712E3DmetaG_FD_120492 | JGI IMG/M metagenome (GOLD analysis project Ga0182017, IMG submission 120492) | Permafrost microbial communities from Stordalen Mire, Sweden - 712E3D metaG | ecosystem: Environmental > Terrestrial > Soil > Wetlands > Permafrost | place: Sweden: Stordalen | collected... | reverse complement strand
TCACCTTAACCCTCTCCCCCTGAAGCGGGAGAGGGGTGAAGAAGCAACCCAAGACACTGGCGGATCCCGATGCACCGGGACCAGTGGCACAAAGAAGAAATCTCCCTCACCCGTACCCTCTCTCCCGATGAGACAATCGGGACTCGGAAGACCTCGCTGAAGGAGGAGAGGGGATCCCAGATGAGAATGACGAAGTCCCGCCCCCCTTATTTTTCGGCGCGTTCGAACGCGGAGAACGGCTGGTTATTGAAGTCGCCGCCGATGAAGAGGAGGTCGTTCTTGCGGTCCTTGGCCGGGGCGAGGCAGAGGTTGAACGATTCGGCGTCGCCCATGGGCTCGTTGTCGCGCGGGCGGAAATAGACGACGTGCGGGTTGCCGTTCCTGCTGATGAGGATGAAGGGGAACTTGGCCCCGCGCAGGGTCATCGTCCCGGACATGTAGACGGTCTTGTCCTTGAGGAACTTGTCGTAGCCCACGGGGACCTTTGCGGCGACGGAGTCGTCGGAGGCGAACTCGACGGTTTCGAACTCGATGTATTCGCCGGGCGGGTTCTCGGGACCGGCGCGGCCCGTGAGACGCTTCGTGAGCTCGACGTCGGGCCGCCACTTGCCTTCGAGGGATGCGGCGACGACGTTCTCCTTTTCCCTGGCGATTTCGAGTGCGCGAAGCCCCGCCCCGGCGGCCAAAAGCGCGAGGACCGCTACGGAGAGCACCAGCACGCTACGTGTTCTCATAATCCGTTCTCCCTGAAGTTCCAGAAGCCCGACCCATAGCATTATAAGAAGCGTCGGGCGCGGCGCAAGGGAGATGATGTAGCGCGGGGGCGGGGTTTACGGTTGACCCGGCAGCACGGCGAGTCTACACTGGCGGGGCGCAAATCATGGGAAGCAAGGCGAAGGGGTTTTTTTACCACAGAGGACACAGAGGGCGCAGAGGGGAACCACAGAGAAGAGAAATCTACCGGGTTAAGAAACAGCAGGAATTGAACCACAGAGCCGGGGAGCAGGGCAAGAGAACAAGCACTGAGGGGTTCCGACGAAGGGGGACCCAAGGCACAAAGGGCGAATCGATGAGACTGAGCTTATTTCCAGCGATGCCGAACACGCGACGGGTGCGGGAACTGAAGCACTTTGCGTGGGACGTGGAGATTACGGGGGGGCGTCTGTCGCTCGGGTTTGAGGGGACGCCCCTGGGCGCGGAGGCGAACCTCGCGACGGAGCCGGCGGGGATGCAGTGGCTGGGGGACGTGCTAGCGATCTCGGACCGCGGGGAGTTCGTGCTGGCGGTGAACCGGGGACTGGTGCTGTCGGCGGAGTGCGAGCGGCTGGTGCTGGACGAGAAGAAACTGGACCGGGAGGAACGGACGGTCCGGGTGCGGACGGAGGCGGGACATTTTCTGGTGTATTTCGAGTGGGGCGACGAACTGTCGTACAGCGGGGCGAGCGAGGGACGGGTGGGGATCACGTCGCCGGGGGCGGACTGGCCGCTGATGCTTTTTATCGCGATGGGACCGACGCCGGCGCTGGCGGAGACGGAGATGGACCGGCTCAAGTCGGTGGACATGGGAGGGGTGGTGGCGCTGACGCACTCGTTCGGGAACGCGCAGCCCCGACTGAGGATGACGGGGCCGATCGACGATCTGTGGGAACACGCGCACCAGTTGCACCGGGTGAACACGTATGAGCCGGAGCCCCCGTTCATTTACGAGTGGGAATGCTCGACACGGACGGACGGGTACGCGTCGCGGGTGCTGGGGCACTGGGAGACGCTGCACACGGTGTGGGACTGGCTGCTGATCGACGTGACGCGGGCGCGGCAGGAGTTCGAGAACTACCTGAAGGGGTACGACGCGAAGACGTCGCAGCTATCGCTGGACGTGGCGCCGATCGCGGAAGACATCTGGCCGAGGGGACACCGACAGGAGAACGACGGGCGATGCATGATCTCAAGCCACCCGCCGGTGTGGCCGGAGGTGGCGTGGAAACTCTATCTTGCGACGGGGGACAAGAGCTGGCTGGCGGTGACGTACGAGGTGGCGAAACTGAACATCGGGTGGTGGGAACGGGAAAGGGACCGGGACAAGGACGGGCTCTTTGAATACGCGGACACGAGGCATCCGCAGCCGTGGGAATCGGGGATGGACGGGTCGCCGCGGTTCGACCGGGTTACGGCGGAGGGGTTTGCGTGCGTGGACCTGAACGCGCAACTGGTGATGTTCTACCGGAACCTGGTGCGGTTTGCGGTGGAGCTGGAGGAACGGGGCGCGGCGGCGCAGTACGTGCAGCGGCAGGACCGGCTGGCACACCTGGTGCGGGAGAGGCTCTATAAGGCGGAGTCGGGGTGGTTCTTCGACCGGTCGAGCGAAGGGTTCGTGGACGTGCGGACGACGGCGGGGTTGTGGACGATCCCGGCGCAGATACCGACGGGGGAACAACTGGAGGCAATGCTCGCGCAGGTGGAGGACCCGATGCGGTTCGGGACGTGGTTTCCGCTGCCGAGCGTGTCGGCGGACGAGGCGAAGTTCGAGGGGGTGTCGTGGCGCGGGCCGAGCTGGCCTTCGCAGGTGCTGTGGGTGGCGGCGGGACTGAGAGAAATGCACCGGACGGAACTCGCGGGGAGACTGGTACGCCGGGCGCTGGACGCGATGGGAGAGGTGCTGCGACGCGAGGGGGCGATCTATGAGTTCTATAACCCGCACGGGCCGGAACAGGAGGGACTGAGACTGTTCGACGGTTCGGGAGCGGGCGGGCCGGTGCGACGTTACTACCTGGGACACGCGCCGGTGCGGGCGATGGTGCTGTCGGGACTGATGGGAGTGGAGCCGGTGCGCGAGGGACTGGTGATCGAGCCGGCGGAGGCGTCGCTGCCGAACGACGTGAGCGTGGAGTTCTTTATGGCGAAAAACATGTGCACCCTGGAGACCCACAAACGGAAAGAGGGCCTCGAGGTGACACTGAAACAGGGTAAGAAGACGGTGGGAAGCGCGGTGGGAAGACTGCTGGTGCCGAGGGGGGAGTTGGGATAGAGGAGGACGTTGCGGCGTGAATTATTTCCCTCGCCCCTTGGGGGAGAGGGGGCAAAAAAGACGGGGCCGCGTGTGGGCGGCCCCGTGCGACTAACGACTACGGATGTGGTTCAAATTTCGACGGGTTCGCAGAGGCTTGATGCTTTTGAGGAGCCGCGGCCGCAGATGTGACAGATAAACTTCGCGCCCTTGGCTAGACCTGCGACCTTGTCCATCTGGCGTCTTGCGACCAGCTCACACATGTGGTTGATGTGCCCCGGATGCGACTTGAACAGCGCGTGAGCCTTCACTATTCTCTTCGCCATGATGCACCTCCTTCATTCGCTCCAAGGGTGACCCAAAGGATCCGGCCGGGCGGCTCGATCCGCCGACCCCGCAGAGTGCATTTTACCACAAGCTCCCCGGGGATGTCAATGTGGTCCTGCCGGAGTCGCCTTCTCTCTCTGGGGTTGGGTGAGGGGGGCATTTATCACCTGCCTTCTCCCTCACCCCGGCCCTTCCGGGGGAGAGGGAGTAAACGGCGCCTCTGCTGGCAGGTTTTCAACAGAGCCACAGGCCCTCACACGTGTTCGGCGCGGACGGGATTGCGGAGGACGCCGATGCCGTCGATCTCGACCTCGATGGCGTCGCCGGGCTTGAGGAAGACCTGGGGGGTTCGGGCGACGCCGACGCCCTCGGGCGTGCCGGTCATGATGACGTCGCCGGGACGCAGGGTCTTGTTGTGCGAGACGAAGGAGATGAGCTTCGCGGCGGAGAAGATCATGTCGGAGGTGTTGGAGTTCTGCATGACCTCGCCGTTGAGGCGGCTGCGGATGCCGAGATGGTCGGGGTCGATGCCCTGGACAATCCAGGGGCCGAGCGGACAGAAGGTGTCACAGGACTTGGCGCGTGCCCACTGCTTGTCGAGCTTCTGCTGGGCGTCGCGCGCGGTGACGTCGTTGCCGCAGGTGTACCCGAGGACGTAATCGAGGGCGCGTTCCTCCGGGACGTTCTTGGCGGCGCGGCCGATGACGACCGCGAGCTCCGCTTCGAAGTCCACCTCGCTCGGGAGGAGGTGCGGAAGGACGAGCGGCTCCTCGGGCGAGAGGACGGAGGACGCCGCCTTGAGGAAAATGAGAGGCCGCTCGGGGATGTCGTGGCCGGTCTCGGCGGCGTGACGGCGATAGTTGACGCCGATGGCGACGATGTCGCCCGGGTCGATGGGGTGGAGAAGCTGGACCTCTTTGAGCTTATACGTCCGCTTGTGGAGCTTGAAACCCCCGAAGACCGAGCCGTCGATGACCGTGAGGTGCGTCCCGTCCCTCAGCACCCCGTAATGCGTCTTGCCTTCCTTCGTGCGGAACCGCGCGATCATGCGGACGTCCATCCGTAGCTGTCTCCTAAGTCCTAAAGAGGATTGGTGGCCCCTACAGCTTCCCGCAGATGCTCTATTCTTGTCTCTTGAACGGGTTTGGTCAAGCTAGAGCGCAAGAGAAATGCAAGGGAGACTTACAACTTGCAACTTTCAACCTGCAACCAGCAAACGGCCCGTCAGGGGCTCGTTTGGCGTGGAAGCCGGGCGGCGGAAGGTCCATTGGAACTTGGAGCTTATCCGGCGGGCCGGCACCCCCATATATGGGGGTTGTGCTCTGTTTGTAACCCAACATATGCGGGCGTGCGTAACCTCTGGGGCGGGCTCATTTTAGGCTTGATTTTTGCGCATCTTTTTGTACCCTATCAAGTTTCAGTGGATTGTCTGCCGGGGACTGTTGATTTTGCCCCTCTCCCCTCCCCCCTGAGGGGAGCGGAAGGGTCGAAAGGACGGCATCGAGCTCTTCGGGACCCTAAGGTCATGTTCGAGTCGATCACGCAGAAGCTCGAAAACGTCTTCACGGTGTTCCGGCGGAGTGCGACGCTTTCGGAGAAGAACATCCGCGAAGGGATGCGGGAGGTGCGGACGGCGCTCCTGGAGGCGGACGTCCACTACAACGTCGTGCGGGACTTCATGCGGAAGGTGACGGAACGCGCGGTCGGGGTGGAAGTGATCCGATCGGTGAGCCCGGCACAGCACATCGTGAAGATCGTGCATGACGAGCTGGTGGAGCTGATGGGTCCGGTGGACCCGAAGATCCCGATGGCGAGCGAGCCGCCGACGGTGATCCTGCTGGCGGGACTGCAGGGGTCGGGCAAGACGACGATGGCGGGGAAGCTGGCGAAGTACCTCGCGGGGAAGGGACGCCGGCCGCTGCTGGTGGCGGCGGACGTGAAGCGTCCGGCGGCTATCGATCAGCTGCGGGTGCTGGGGGAACAGATTTCCGTGCCGGTGTATTACCGGACGGGCGCCAAGCCGGTGGACATCTGCCGGGAGTCGGTGGAGGAGGCGCGGAAGAACGGCTGCGACGTGGTGATCCTGGACACGGCGGGCCGACTGCACATCGACGAAGAGATGATGGCAGAGGTGGCGGAGATTGCGCGGACGGTGCGGCCGAACCAGGTGTACCTGGTTTCGGACGCGATGACGGGGCAGGACGCGGTGAACTCGGCGGAGCGGTTCAACAAGACGCTGGAGCTGGACGGGATCATCCTGACGAAGATGGACGGGGACGCGCGCGGCGGAGCGGCGCTCTCGGTGAAGGCGGTGACGGGGAAGCCCATCAAGTTCATCGGGGTGGGCGAGAAGCTGGACCGCCTCGAGGAGTTTTACCCGGAGCGGATGGCGGACCGGATCCTGGGCATGGGCGACGTGGTGACGCTCGTCGAGCGGGCCCAGGAACAGGTGAACGTCGAAGACGCGAAGAAGCTCCAGGAGAAGATCGCACGGGCGGACCTGAACTTCGATGACTTCCTCAAGCAGCTCCAGCAGGTGCGGAAGATGGGGCCCTTGAAGGAACTGCTGGGGATGATCCCCGGGGTCGGGAAGCAGTTCGCCGGGATGGACATCGACGAGAAGGAGCTAACGCGGGTGGAGGCGGTGATCCGGTCGATGACGCCCGAGGAGCGGGCGAAGCCGGACATCATCGACGGAAGCCGGAGACTGCGGATCGCGAACGGCTCGGGGACGCAGGCGACCGACGTGAACGGGCTCTTGAAGCAGTTCAAGCAGATGAAGGGGATGATGCGGCGGTTCGGGGCCGGGGCGGCCATGAACCCCGACATGATGAGCGGGGCGATGATGGGACGACGCTTCGCCAAGCAGCGGTCCCAACGGAAGCGAAAAGACCGGCGGAAGAAGAAAAGGTAAGTGCGAGGCGACGGTGAGGGAGGTGGGGCGATCAATGCCCCCTCACCCTGTCCCTCTCCCAGAGGGAGAGGGGATTTCAACAGAGCAGGCACTGGACTTTCAATTCACGAGGAGGAGACATTGAGCGTCAAGATTCGTCTGAAACGGATGGGACGTCTTCACCGGGCGAGTTTCCGCATCGTGGCGTGCGACACGCGGTCGAGCCGCGACGGGGAAGTCATCGAGAGGCTGGGGAGCTACGACCCGCTGGGGAAGGTGGAAGAGCAGCAGGTCCAGTTCGACGCGGGGCGGGTGGAGTATTGGCTCTCGGTCGGGGCACAGCCGACGCTGACGGTGGAACGACTTCTGAAGAAGAAGGGCATCAAGGTGTCGGACGTCCGCGCGAAGGTGAAGGCCGCGGCGAAGGCGAAGACCGAAGGCCAAGAGCCAAAACCGAAGGCATAAGGCCGAGGGGAAGCCGGAAGGCCGAAGCCGGATGTGCGAATGCCCGGGATGGAGACCTTCGTGGAGATCGACGTCCTAACGCTTTTCCCCGAGATGTTTGCGGGAGTGCTGGGGGCGAGCATCCTGAAGATCGCCCAGGAGAAGGGACTCGCGAAGTTCCGGCTGGTGGACATCCGGGACTTTTCGACGGACAAGCACCACTCGGTGGACGACCGGCCGTTCGGCGGGGGTCCGGGGATGGTGCTGACACCGGAGCCGGTGTTCGCGGCGGTGGAGCACACGGAGGGGCTTTCGCCTGAGCGCGCGACGCGGGTGCTTTTGACGCCCCAGGGCGAGCGGCTGACGCAGGGGTTGGCGCGGGAACTGGCGACGAACAAGCGACTGCTGCTCCTCTGCGGACGCTACGAGGGGTATGACGAACGCATCCGCACGGGGCTTGGGGCACGGGAGGTCTCGATCGGGGACTACGTGCTGACGGGCGGGGAGCTGCCGGCGATGGTGCTGATCGACACGGTGGTGCGGCTCATCCCCGGGGTGCTGGGAAAAGAGAATTCGCTCGACGAGGAGTCGTTCTCGAACGGGCTGTTGGAATATCCGCAGTATACGCGACCGCGGGAGTTCCGCGGGATGACGGTGCCCGAGGTGCTGCTGTCGGGGAATCACGAGGAGATCAGGCGCTGGCGGCTGGAGCAATCTGAGGAGCGGACGCGGCGGCGGCGCGGGGAGAACCCGGACGCCGGCTGCCCGACGAAGAAACAAAAACCCAAACCGGACTGAAACGAACGGACAGGAGGAGACCCGATGGGACTGATGGAAGAGGTTCAGAAGGCGGCGATGAAGGAAAAGCTTCCGGAATTCAGCGTGGGCGACGTCGTGGACGTCCACGTGAGGATCAAGGAAGGGGAGAAGGAACGCATCCAGTTGTTCAACGGGACCGTGATCGGGCGGCACGGGGGCGGGATGAGCGAGACGTTCACGGTCCGCCGGATCGTCGCGGGCGAGGGCGTCGAGCGGGTGTTCCCGATCCATTGTCCGTCGGTGGTGGACGTGAAGGTGACGCGACGCGGGGACGTGCGGCGCGCGAAGCTGTATTACCTGCGCGAACGCACGGGCAAGGGCACGCGCGTGAAGGAAAAGCGGCGCGAGAAGGTGGGCAAGGTGCAAGCGGAAGGCGCCGCCAAGGAGTGACGCGGCACAGGTTCTCAGGCTTGTGCGATTTCCTTCCCGGCCGAATGCGGCTGGGCCACACGGTTCTTTGCGCGGGACGCCATGGAATCCGCGAAAGACGAGTTGGGCCGGTGGGGCGAGAAGCTCGCCTCGCGCTTTCTTGCGCGACAGGGGTACCGGATCCTCGCGAGGAACGCAGTGCTTCCGGCCGGGGAGCTGGACATCGTCGCGCGGGAGGGCGAGGAGCTCGTCTTCGTGGAGGTGAAGACGCGGACGAGCGGGGAGTTCGGTGGGCCGCTGGGTGCGGTGGGTCCGGCGAAGCGACGGAAAATCATCCAGGCGGCCCGGTGCTACCTTGCGCAACACCGACTGGGCGAGTGTCCGTGCCGGTTCGACGTCGTGGGCGTGACGTGCGGCGAGGACGGAGAAGAACCGGAGGTAGAGCTGGTGCGCGGGGCGTTCAGCGCCGGCGGACGACGGTAGCAAATTGGCGAAGAGTTTCCGACATGTCATTCCGAGTCCCCCGACTGGTCGGGGGACTCGGAATCCTGCTGATGAGTTGAGGGGGCCTTCCCAGAGATTTTCCGAGCCATCCGTTTGCCTTCTCGAAGCGGGGAGGCTTCACGTCATGCTGGTAGACACCCACGCACATCTGGACGACAAGCGGTTCGACCGCGACCGTGACGAGGTCATCGCACGGGCGGTCGACGCCGGCGTCGCATTCATCCTCTCCCCCGGAACAACCCTTGCCTCGAGCCGCCGCGCCGTGGAGCTTGCCGAGAAATACGACATCGTGTTCGCGGCGGTGGGCGTTCACCCGCACGACGCGGAGGGCATGACGGCGAAGGACGTGGACGAGCTTCGCCGGCTCGCCGGCCACGCGAAGGTGGTGGCGGTCGGGGAGACGGGCCTCGACTATTACCGCGATCTGTCGCCGCGTGAGGCGCAGCAGGACGCATTCCGTATGCAGCTGGAACTTGCGGCGGAACTGGACCTTCCGGTCATCGTGCACTCGCGGGACGCGGAGGGCGACGTCGAGCGGATGCTCGCGGAGGCGTCCGCTTCGGGGAAACTGCGCGGGGTGCTGCACTGCTTTTCGGGAAGCGCGGAGTGGGCGCTTCGGGCGGTGGGGATGGGGTTCCATATCGGTTTCGCGGGACCCCTGACCCGGGAAAACGCGACGAACCTGGAGAAGGTGGCGTCGGCGGTGCCGGTGGAGCGGGCGCTCGTCGAGACCGACTCGCCCTACCTTGTCCCGCGGCCCCATAAGCGAAGCGAGCGGAACGAACCGGCCTACGTGCGCCTGGTCGCGGAGAAACTAGCGAGCCTCCGGCAGCTTTCGACGGCGGACGTCGCGCGGGTGACGGGACTTTCCGTCGCGCGGCTTTTCGGGATCCCCTCGGCGGACGACAGCGCCAAGATCGCCTACGTCATCCGCAATTCCCTATACCTCAACATCACCAACCGCTGCTCGAACCGGTGCAGCTTCTGCATCCGGCAGACGAGCGCGTACGTCAAGGGACACCGGTTGTGGCTGGAGCGGGAGCCGACGGTGGAGGAGATCGAGTCGGCGATAGGCGACGTCCGCCGATATGACGAGGTGGTGTTCTGCGGGTACGGGGAGCCGACGGAGCGGCTGGAGGCGCTCAAGGAGGTCGCGCGGCGGGTCAAGGCACAGGGGAAACCGGTGCGACTGGTGACGAACGGGGAAGGCGACCTCATCAACCGGCGGGCGATCGCCGGGGAACTCGCGGGACTGGTGGACCGGCTGAGCGTGAGCGTGAACACGGCGGACCCGGAGCAATTCGTGTCGCTGTGCGGGAGCGAGTTCGGGCGGGAGGCGCACGGGGCGATTTTGCGGTTCATCGAGAGCGCGAAAGGGGCCATCCCGGAGATCGAGATCACGGCGGTGTCGGCGCCCGGCGTCCAGATGAAGGCGGTGGAAGAACTCGCCCGGAAAATGGGTGTCGGTTTCCGGGCACGACAGTATAATGAAGTAGGGTGAAGAAAAGGCCGAGACGCCGGGACGCTGAGGGAAGAAGAAACTGAGGCGCCGGGGGTGCAGATGGAGATCGACGAGCGGGTGGGACAATTCCGGCGGGTGTATGCGGCGCTTCGGGAGCAGCTGGACCGCGTGGTGGTCGGCCACGACACGGTGAAGGACCAGATGCTGGCGACGCTCCTTGCGGGGGGACACGCGCTGGTCGAGGGGGTGCCCGGACTGGGCAAGACGCTCCTTGTGCGGACGCTCGCGGGGTGCATCCGGGTGGAGTTTCGACGGATCCAGTTCACCCCGGACCTGATGCCCGCGGACATCATCGGGACGAACGTGATCGAGGAGGACGAGCGGGGGAACCGGACGTTCCGATTCGAGCGGGGACCGGTGTTCGGGAACATCATCCTGGCGGACGAGATCAACCGCGCGACGCCGAAGACGCAGTCGGCGATGCTGGAGGCGATGCAGGAAGAGAGCGTGACGGTGGCGGGGACGCGCCATCGCCTGGAGCCTCCTTTCATGGTGGTGGCGACGCAGAACCCGATCGAGATGGAAGGGACGTATCCGCTGCCGGAGGCGCAGCTCGACCGGTTCCTGCTGAAGATCTTCGTGCAGGGTTCGTCGGTGGCGGAGATCGTGGAGATCGTGGACCGGACGACGGCGCGGCAGACGCCGACCGCGGAGGCGGTGGCGACGGGGCCGGAAGTGATGTCGATGCGGGCGCTGGTGCGGGAGGTCCCGGCGGCGTCGCACGTGAAGGAGTACATCGCGCGGGTGGTGCTTGCGACGCACCCGACGTCGGAGGAGGCGCCGGAGGTAGTGCGGCGATACGTGCGGTACGGGGCGAGTCCGCGCGGGGCGCAGGCGATCACGCTGGCGGCCAAAGTTCGGGCGCTCGTCGAGGGACGAAACAACGTGAGCTTCGAGGACGTGGATTCGTCGGTCGCTCCGGCCCTGCGACACCGGATCCTCTTCAACTTCGAGGGGGAAGCGGAGGGACTATCCGCCGACGCCGCGATCGAAGAGGTCCTGCGGAAAGTCAAGAAACCCTGAGGCATAAGGCCGAGGGGAGAAGAAAGGCCCAAGGCCGAAGGCCGAGGGAGAAGCGAGAAGCAAAGTCCCTCACCCGCCTTCGCCAAGGTCCGCCATAGGCGGGTAAACTACGGCGGACAAACCCGTCTTCGCGCGCGGAAGCCGGACCCGAGGACAGAGCGATGCCCATCCTGAGCGGCCGGAAAGCGCGGAACGACGTGCTCTTCGACGAGGACTTCCTCAAGAAGCTGGAGTATCTTTACCTTGTGTCGAAGAAGGTGTTTCAGGGGAAGATGCGGGCGGAGCGTCGCTCGCGCAAGACGGGCGCGGGGATCGAGTTCGCGGACCATCGCGACTACGCGTCCGGCGACGATTTCCGGGCCATCGACTGGAACCTCTACGGACGGATGAACAAACTCCTCGTGCGTCTCTTCGAGGAGCAGGAGGACCTGAGCGTCACGCTGCTGGTGGACGCGTCGGAGAGCATGAGGATGGGCCGTCCGGCGAAGTTCGACTACGCGCGGCGTGTGGTTGCGGCGCTGGCGTATATCGGACTCGCGAACCTGGACCGGGTGAACATCGTGCCGTTTGCGGAGGCGCTTCGGCCCCAGCTGTCACCTAAGCGCGGCAAGGGGCAGGTGTTCCGGGTGCTGGAGTTTCTGCGGGCGATCCGTCCGGGGGGCGAGACGGACATGGAAAGCTCGTTCCGGACGTTCGTGCACCAGACGAAGCGGCGGGGACTCGCGGTGGTGGTGTCGGATTTTTTCGACCCGCACGGGTACGCGCGGGGGCTCAAGATGCTGCGTCATCGCCGGTTCGAGACCTTCGCGCTCCAGGTGTCGGACCCGGCGGAGGCGCGGCCCGGCGTCAAGGGGGACCTGCGACTGCTGGACATGGAAACCGGCGAGGAACGCATTGCGATGGTGAGCCCGCAGGTGATCGAGGCCTACGAGCGGGAGTTCAAGGAATATTGCGAGCGCCTTGCGAGTTTCTGCACGTCCATCGGCGCGGGTTTTGCGCGCACCCTGACCAGCACGCCTTTCGAGGACCTGGTGCTCAAGGTACTGCGTGAAGGGAAGTTCATCGAGTAGCCAACAGGAGGCTGGGATTGAGGTTCCTTCGCGGTTTTTTGGCGGCGGCCGGGGTGGCGCTGGCGGCCGGGGCGGTTTGGGGTGAGCGACTGAGTCCGCTTCCGGCGGAGGCGCGGGAGGAGCTAGCGGCGTTTGCGCGTCGGGCGCTGGCGGGCGAGGCGCAGTCGGTGACGCCCGCGATACTCCAGAAAATGTCGCCGGCGCTCAGGGGAGTCAACCCGGAGAGCCTGCAGTTGACGATCTACCGTGACCGGGCGCCGGCGGTGCGTTTTTCCAGCCAGGGGAACGGGATCGTGGAGGCGACGCTCGCGGCGATGCTGAAGGCGCGGTCGCTTCCGTCGTTTGACTTCTACCAGTACGGCGACGGCGGGAACGTGGGGATGCTGTTCGAGCGGGTGCTCGAGCGGTACACGGTTTCGCCCAAGCGGTGGCTGACGGACCTTTCGTTTTTCGAACTTGGGGTGGACGGGATCGCGATCACGCACGAGACGCGCACGGGGGTCCTGCCGCCGAGCGAGGTGTTCTCGAAGGGCCTCGTGGACCGGGACGCGTTCATCGGACGGCTGGCGTCGACGCTCAATGTCTATCCCAAGATGCCGCGGATTCAGCCGACGGAGGCGGTGACGTGGGACAAGCTGAAGACGAAGGTGGAACTGGTGAGCTTCGAGACGTTCTGGTCGCGCGGACTGGGCTACCGCAGCGTGGAGCTCTACCGCATGAACGAGCCGGAGGTTGCGCCGTGGAAGGACCTGAAGGCGGCGGCGAGCCGGATGGGGGAGTTCGTGGGGAAGCGCCAGACGCAGGACGGGAGGTTTTTCCACCTGGTGGACGCGCGACGCGGCGCCTTGGACTACACGCACGGCGACATCGTGGACCACTGCTACGCGATCATCACGCTGGTGGACCTGTCGGCGGCGACGGGGGACCGGCGCTTCCTGGACGCCGCCGCGGATGCCGTAGGGTTTCTCAAGAAACAGATCCGGGTGGAGAAGCCGCTCAAGGGGGCGCCGTTCGGCTACATCGTGTTCGACGAGAAGGCGAAGCTGGGGGCGGCGGGCCTGGCGGTGGTGGCGCTGGACCGCTACGCGGGACTCACCGGCGGGGTCTTCCAGGACGAGGACATGAAGCTGTTGGGACGGTTCCTGCTGCACCAGCAGTATGACGACGGGTCGTTCTCGCACACCTACCGGTACGACCGGAACGTTCCGTACGAGGAACAGGTGACAGCCGGTTCTCCGGGCCAGGCGCTGTGGGGGCTGGCGGTGCTGGAGCGTCGGTTCAACGACGAGGCGTGGCGCACGGGGGCGCGGAAGGCGGCGGCGTACCTGATCACGCAGCGGGAGAAGGACATGCACTGGAGCGAGGCGCCCGGGGACTCGTGGCTGGGGGCGGCCCTCGAGGTGCTGGACACCCCGTTCGCGGAGCCGGCGTATCTGGACTACGCCCGGCGCATGGCGGACGCGGCCGTCAAGCAGCAGCGGACGACGGACGTGGCGGCGGACATGACGGGCTCGTTCGACGGGGACCCGGAGGGGTCGGTGGAGGGGACGGCGATCCGGATGAACCTGCTGGGCGAGGTCTTGAGGTTCGTCACGGGACCGGCGGAGAAAACCGACGCGTATCTTGGGGCGATGCGTCGGGCGGGCACGTTCATCCGACGGAACGAGCTGCGTCCGAACAACGCGTTTTATCTCGCCGATCCCGAGTCGGTTTATGGGATGGCGCGGGCGAGTTCCTTTGAGAACAACATCCCGCTGAGCACCACCTGCCAGGTCATCGAGGCGCTGCTGGCGCTCGACTGCGCGGAGAAGCTGCCGCCCGGCCGTGCGGAGAAGAAGAAAGCGGGAAAGTGACGCAGAGCCGGCTTACCGGGAGAAGTGGGTGAGCGCGACGGCGGCGGCGGCGATGCAGGCGGTCTCGACGCGGAGGATGGAGCGCGTGAGCCTCGCGGTCTTGAGGCCGTGAGCGGCCGCGAGCTCGAGCTCATCGTCGGCGAACCCCCCTTCCGGTCCCACCAGGATGACAAGACGCGCGAGTTCCCCATGCTGCGCCAGGAGAACCGGAAGCGCCGGGGCCGACTCATCGGGGGAAAGAAGGACGGCGAGGCCGAGGCCGGGTGAACGCTCGAGGAAGTCGGGAAACGCCGCCGGGGGTTCGACCGACATGACCCGGTTCCGACCCGACTGCTCGGACGCCGCGACGGAGATCTTTTGCCAGCGGGCCATTTTCCCGGAGGGCTGGGACGCGCCTTGACCCGGCTCGGGGTCGCGGGGGTGTCGAGCGGGTTTGCCGGGCTTTACGACGGATCGGCGGGTGATGAGCGGGACGACGGCGGCGACGCCCAGCTCGGCGCACGCCCGCACGAGGGTGTCCATGCGGGGCCCCTTGGGGACGGCGCAGGCGAGGGTGAGTTCGACGGCGGCCTCGCGGCTGAGACGGGTTCGGCGAAGGACGAACGCCCGGGCGTCCGCGCGCGAGAGGCTCTCGATGCGGGCGAGGAGCTCGAGACCGGCGCCGTCGAAGAGCACCACCTCGCTCCCTTCGGAAAGTCCGAGGACGCGGAGGTGATGCACGGTGTCGGGCGCGAGGCGGACGTGCTCGCCATCCCCGGGATCGGTCACGTGGAATCGGTGGGTCATAGGGACAAGGATATTCCCGCGTGCGGCGGAAGTCAAGGGGCGCGTCTCGACCGGGGGCTTTTGGCTTGACCCGTCCAGGAGGCGATGCTACTCTTGGATTTGCACGACGTGAGTACGGAGGAGCAGGACGTGGGAGAAGGCGGACGCGCGGGGAAGTTGAGCGCGGAGGAAGAGGGGGTTCTCGAACGGGCGCGGGACGAATCGGCGCGGATCACGCGGGAGGAACTCCCGCGGATGTTCGAGACGGGGTCGGCGCGCAAGGCGCTCTTGTCGTCGGGTGCGCGCACGACGACGTTCGGGGACGAGACGGACGAGGAGGACGGCGGGACCGAGTACGCGCGGTCGAGGGAAGCCGCCGGACCGCTGACGCGGACGCTCGAATTCCTGGACCGTCCGTTTCGGGGGATGCCTGCGGCCTGGCGGATGGGACTGGGACTGAGCGGAGTGCTGCTTCTCATTACGCTGCTGGTGGTGATCCTGGTTCGGACATGGCGGGGGTGAGGCGTGCTGCCTGAGGGAAGAATGAGAACGCGGCTGGATCCTGTGACGACGGCGGTGCTCGCATGGGCGGTGCCCGGGGCCGGGCACTTCGCGCTCGGGAAGTGGCGGAAGGGCCTGCTCTTTTTCGTGAGCATCGTGGGGACGTTCGTCGCGGGGTGGCTCATCTCGGGGCGGGCGGACGTTTATTTTCAGAGCGGCCGGCTGCACGTGCTGCTCCAGATGGGCGCCGGGGTGATCACGTTTGTGCTGGGAATCGGCCGGCCGCCGGCGGAGCCCAAACTGACGGTCATGCGGCTCTTCGAGATCGGCACGCTCTACACGATGGTGGCGGGACTCCTCAACGTCCTCGTGGTGATGGACGCGGTCGTCACCGCCTTGCGCCGGGGGAGGACACGCGCATGAGCGGACTTCTTTACCTGCTGCCCCTGTGCCTGGCGGTGAGCATCGTGTATGAGGCGACGCATGAGGAGGAGATGTCGCTCATCTGGCGGAAGGGACTGAAGCTCTTCGTGATGCTGTCGGCAAGCCTTGTCGCACTAGCGGGATTGATGCTTGTGCTTGGCCGCGTACTGTAAGGATAACCCCCAACTTCCACCTTCCACCTGGCAGTTTCCCACCCGCACCTCGTAACTTCATTATGCGGCCTCTAGCCTCCAGTTCTCAACTTGTTCAACACAAATGGTGCTCCGGCACGCAGATTTCCGTATACTTTCTAGCGCTGGGGGATTTGGTTCTTGGAATTTGGGATTTTTCTGGTATAATTCAGAGTTCGAGTTAAGTCTTTTGTGCATCTTGGGTTCGGTCGATTCCGCGGCGGACCATGAGACATCCGAGCGCTATTCTCGTGATCTTTTTTCTTCTCTTCGGGGGCTGCTCCACGCCGCCGGAGCAAGGCGAAAGAGGAACGAGTCCCGGCACCGGGGATCTTACGCAGACGACGACATCCGTTGTGGACTCGCGAGGCGCGCGGACGGGCGTTTCGCCCGGGGAATCGGCCAGGGGGACGGGGCGGGGTTCTTCGAGTCTCCACTTCCCCACCCGGCCGGCTGAGGGCCGTGACGCGCTCATCCAGCAGATGGCGAGCCGGAACGAGGCGCTCGAGAAGGAACTGGAGGCGAGCCGGAAGCGATCCGCGGAACTGGAAGAGCGGGCGTCGGATGCGATTATCCGGGCGCTCGAAAACCGGGCGCATCCGGAGGACCCGGCGCCTCTCGTGGCGGCGCTCGGGGAACCGTTTGCCAGGGTAAGGAAGTACGCGGCGTCGGGAATCGCGAAACTCAAGGCGACCGGGGCGGAGAAGAAGTTGTCGGAGCTCGCGGTCGGTGATTCGAGCGCGGAGGTGCGAGCCGAGTGCGTGACGGCGTTAGGGGACATGGGTTCGGCCGACACGGCGGGAACGCTGATCAATGCACTGGGGGATTCGGACGAGACGGTGTCGGCGGCGGCGGCGCGGGCGCTGGGACGGGTGAAGGGGGAGAGGGCGGTGAGCGCGCTCTCCTGGGCGCTCAAGAGCCGGTCGAGCATGGTGCGAGGCTCGGCGGCCGGGGCGCTGGGAGAGATCGGGAGCGCCGGTGAGGCGGGAGCGCTCGTGGACCTGCTGGGGAACGACCCGGAGGCGAGCGTGCGGAGCCAGGCGGCGCGGGCGCTCGGGGAGATTCCGGGAAGCACGCCGGGGAGCGTCAAGGCGCTGGAGAAGGCGCTCGGGGACAAGAGTCCGGCGGTAAGGGTCTATGCGGTGGAGGCGCTCGGGGCGCTCAAGGCGAGCGAGACGGGGCCGAAGATCCGCACGGTGCTCACGGAGGACGCCAATCCCAGCGTACGGGAGGCGGCGGTCGTGGCGCTGGGGAAAATAGGCGGAGAGGAATCGCTCGACGTCCTGATCCAGATGCTGGACCACCCGGCGGAGAAACTTGCGCCGCTGGCTTCTTCGAGCATCCTGGCGATCTGTCAGCGCGACGAGAAGCTGTGCGAGCCGACCGCGGACCGGCTGTCGCGTGCCGGGCATCCGGGGGAGGCGGTGAAGCTTTATGAAATGCGCGTGCAGAAACTATCGGACGGGAAGCCCGACGGCGAGCACCTGACGGCGGTGCGGGTGAAGCTGGTCGACGTGTATTGCGTGCTGGAGCAGTGGACGAAGGCGGCGCCGCTCCTGGAAGACCTGACGCGGACGATGCCGGGGAGCGTGTCGCTGGGGGAGAAATGCGCCCGGGCGCTGACGGAACTGCGGCGGCATTCGGAGGCGTTCCACGTGTATGAGAACCTGGCGGCGGTGCGGGACAACGCGGATTATTGGAGCCAGCGGGAGGTGCTGCTGGAGATCATGCTGACGGACGGGGAGGCCGGCGAGGCGATGAAGCTGGCGGATTCGGCGCTGGGAGCACAGGGGAAAGCGGCCCCTCCGGAGGAAGTGAGGAAGCAACTGGAGGCGTTCCGGCTGAAATGCGCAGAGAAGATGAAGGCAGAAGACGCTAAGAGCCTATCCCAATAACCGCGCAGCCGCGACGGGTCGAGTCACGTCGGAGTGCAAGGAGCGAGGAGGAATCGATGCAGAGGATAGACACGCTTTCGACGAGCGACACCGCAATCCGACGCGAGACGACCCGTCCCTTCGGGTTGCGGCGGGACCGGGGCGTCTACTGCGTTGCGGCTCCTCGACGATGCTGTCTTTTGCATCGACTGCGTCGCCGCGCCTTGCATCCACCCCGGTCGCGCTCGCAACGCGGCTAGCGGGGTTATTGGGATAGGCTCTAAGACGCCAAGACGCTGAGGAACGAAGAAGAAGAGGTGGGTCGCAGGACAGGAAGTCAGGGCCTTACTTCCAAGGAGGGAGGCATGGCGGAATATCTTGTGGGGATCGATCTCGGGGGCACGAACGTCAACGTCGGATGCGTGGACGAGACCGGGAAGGTGATCACCAAGCACTCACTGGCACTCGGGAAGCCGAAGACGCGGAAGGAAGTGCTCGAGAGCATCTACGGGGCGACGGAAGAGACGCTGAAGCGTGCGGGTCTCAAGGCGGAGCAGGTGCGAGCAGTGGGGATCGCGACGCCCGGGACGCTGGACATCGCGCGGGGCGTGGTGGTCTTCGCCGCGAACCTCCCGGAGTGGGAAGACGTGCCGCTGCGGGACCTGATTCAGAAGAAGTTCCCGAGCCGGCTCGGGACGGTGCTGGAGAACGACGCGAACGCCGCGGCGTGGGGAGAGTATTGGGCCGGGGTGGGAAAAGAGACGCGCCTGGCGGACGGTAGACACGTCTCGTCGCTGGTGATGCTGACGCTGGGGACGGGGATCGGCGGAGGCGTCGTGCTGGACGGGAAGGTGTGGCACGGGTTCAAGGACGCGGCCGCGGAGCTGGGGCACATCACGATCGACTTCCGCGGGCGGCCTTGCCCCTGCGGGAACATCGGGTGTCTTGAGGCGTATGCGTCGGCGGACAGCACGGTGCGGAGGTTCCTGGAGGCGGTGAAATCGGGGGCGGCGACGAACTGGGAACGCGCGGTGCGGGAGCACCCCGAAGAGGTGACGTCGCGACGGATCCATGAAGAGGCGCTGAAGGGGGACGTGCTGAGCCGGAAGACGATAGAAGAGACGGGGTTCTACCTTGGGGTGGGGATCGTGTCGATTCTGCATTTTCTGAACCCGCAGATGGTGGTGTTGACGGGCGGGCTGACGGGTGCGGGGTCGATGCTGATGGACCCGCTGATGCGGGTGGTGCAGGAGCGCGCGCTGGGCCGCTCCCGCGAGGACGTGAAGATCGTGTTCGCCCGGCTGGGAGTGGACGCCGGGTTCATTGGAGCCGCCGGATGCGCATTGACCGCATTAGAAACTTCTGCATCATAGCACACATCGACCACGGGAAGTCGACCCTGGCCGACCGCCTGCTGCTGATGACGGGGGCGATCACGGCGAGGGACTTCCGCGACCAGGTGCTGGACGACATGGACCTGGAGCGGGAGCGTGGGATCACCATCAAGGCGTCGGCCGTCAACATCCAGTGCATGCTGCACGGGACGGAGTATTCGCTGAACCTGATCGACACGCCCGGGCACGTGGACTTCAGCTACGAGGTGTCCCGGAGCCTTGCGGCGTGCGAAGGGGCGTTGCTGCTGGTGGACGCCTCGCAGGGGGTGGAAGCGCAGACGATGGCGAACGCCTACCAGGCGATCAACCACAACCTGACGATCATCCCGGTGATCAACAAGATCGACCTTCCGAGCGCGCACGTCGACGAGGTGATCGGGGAGATGGAGCACCTGCTGGGGGTGAAGCCGGAAGAGGTGCTGCTGATCAGCGCGAAGACGGGCCAGGGGGTGGAAGCGGTGCTGGATGCGGTGGTGGATCGAGTGCCTGCACCGTCGGGACGCGAAGACCGGCCGGCACGGGCGCTCATCTTCGATTCGGTGTTCGACGAGTATCGCGGGGTGATCGCGTACGTGCGGATGGTGGACGGGCACCTGAAGACCGGGGACGCCGTCCGGATGCTGCGGGCGCGGCAGGACTACGAGGTGATCGAACTGGGAGTGCTGCATCCGGGGATGTCGCCGGTGAAGGAACTGTCGGCGGGGGAAGTGGGATACGTGGTGGCGAACATCAAGAACCTGTCGGAGCTGAGGATCGGGGACACGGTGACGCTGGCGGCGACGGCCGGGGACGTGCAGGCGCTTGCGGGGTACAAGGAGCCGCAGGCGATGGTGTTCTCGGGGTTCTTTCCGGCGGACCGGTATGACGTGAACGACCTGAGGCACGCGCTGGAGAAGCTGGCGCTGAACGACTCGTCGTTTTCGTTCGAGCCGGAGGCGTCGGACGCGCTGGGGTTCGGGTTCCGGTGCGGGTTTCTGGGACTGCTGCACATGGAGATCGTGCAGGAGCGGCTGGAGCGCGAGGGGTCGGTGGAGATCGTGCAGACCGCCCCCAGCGTGACGTACGAGATCAAGACGCGAACGGGGGACGTGAAGCGATTGAGGAACCCGTCGAGCATGCCGCCCGCCGGGGAGATCGAGGAGTTCCGGGAGCCGATCGTCCGGGTGAGTTTCGTGGTGCCGGCGGACTGCATCGGGTCGCTGATGAAGCTGTGCGAGGGCCGCCGGGGGAAGTACGTGCGGACCGAGTACCTGAGTCCGACGCGCGTGGTGCTGGTGTATGACCTGCCTTTCGCGGAGATCGTGTTCGATTTTTACGACCGGCTCAAGAGCATCACGCGCGGGTACGGGACGATGGACTACGAGCTGTTGGGATATGAGCCGGCGGACCTGGTGAAGCTGGACGTGCTGGTGGCGGGACAGCCGGTGGACGCGTTCAGCAGCATCGTTCACCGGGAGAAGGCGTATTACAAGGGACGGGCGCTGGTGAAGAAGCTGCGGAAGGAGATATCGCGGCACCTGTTCGAGGTGGCGATCCAGGCGGCGATCGGGTCGAACGTGATCGCCCGCGAGACGATCGCGCCCCTGCGCAAGAACGTCACGGCGAAGTGCTACGGCGGGGACGTCACGCGGAAACGGAAGCTCCTGGAGAAGCAGAAGGAAGGGAAGAAGCGGATGAAGCAGGTGGGACGCGTGTCCATTCCGCAGAAGGCGTTCCTGGCGGTGCTGGGTGCCGGCGACGAGGAGGAGAAATGACGGATTCGGGCCTTGAGGGCGAGACGGCCGGAGCGGCCGGCGACAAGAAGCCTCACAAGAAGAAGAAGGCCAACGCCTGGGTCGAGAACATCGAGTCCCTGACGGTGGCCGTCGTCCTGGCGCTGATCCTGCGGACGTTCGTGGTGGAGGCGTTCGTCATTCCGACGGGGTCGATGGCGTCGTCGCTCTACGGGGACCACCTGAACGTAACGTGTCCGAACTGCGGGTACCGCTACGCGGCGGGGTATTATGCGAAAGCGGCGCCGCTGGCGGACCGCGTGCGATGTCCGAACTGCGGCAGCCGCGGCCAGGAGATCGCCTCGTCGGTATCGGGGGGCGACCGGATCCTGGTCAACAAGGTGATCTACCGGTTCGACCCGCCCCACCGCTGGGACCCGTTCGTGTTCATCAACCCGATGGTCAGCGCGTCGGACACGCCGCCTTACAAGACCACCTATATCAAGCGTCTGGTGGGTATGCCCGGGGAGAAGTTCGAGATCGTGCGCGGGGACATCGTGGCGAACGGGCAGATCCAGCGGAAGCCGGAAGATGCGCAATCGACGCTGTGGATGCCCGTCTATACAATCGGGTGCCCGTGGAAGGAAGGGACGCCCTGGAAGATGGCGGGGACGGGGTGGCGCCTCGAGGGGAAGCGGCTGGCGGCGGACTGTTTCAACTCTTCCGGGACGGCCGCCTGGGCGGAGTATGCGGGCGGCCGGACGGACGGCTCCGGGATCATCCGCGACAACTGCAGCTACGACCAGGAAGGAACGAGCGGCAGACGCTCGGGGTTCAACGTGGTGACGGACGTCAAGGTTTCGTTCGACGTGAAGGTGGAGAAGGCCGGGACGCTGGTGCTTTCGCTTCCGTGCGACGAGCACGACGACCGGGCGGAGATTGATTTTTCGACGGGGGTGGCGTGGCTTTCGCGGGACGAGAAGGCGCTCAAGAGCCCGGTGAGACTGTCGGACGTCGGGCTTGGGGATATCGGCTCCGCGGGGAGCCACAGGATCGCATTCTATCGGGTGGACTACCTGTTGGCGCTTGTCATCGACGGGAAGAAGGTGGTAGAATGCGACTTCTGGAGTGCGGAGGAATACGGGAGACTTCAGGATGAGCTGGCGCGCACCGGCCGGATAGCGGGGCATGACCGGAGCGGGGTGAGACTGGGCGCGGCCGGGACAAAGCTGGAACTGACGAACCTGCGGATCGACCGGGACGTCTATTACACCGACGCCCACCAGGACGAGGGCGGGCCGCATTACATGGGACCGTGGGACATCCCGAAGGACAGTTATTTCGCCATGGGGGACAACAGTCCCGACAGTCTGGACAGCCGGTATTGGGGCGTGGTGCCGGGCGACCACCTGATCGGGAAAGCACTGCTGATCTGGTACGAACCGATGCGGGTGCGACTGATTCATTAGACGGGGTGGAAGGTGCCGCTCTTAGAAGTGGAAAACCTGACCAAGGTCTACTCGAAGCGGGCGGTCGTCGACCACGTGAGCTACTACGTGAACGCCGGGGAGATCGTCGGACTTCTGGGGCCGAACGGGGCCGGGAAGACGACGGCGTTCCGGATGACGGTGGGGATGATCGGACCGACGGACGGACGGGTGATCTTCGGGGCGGAGGACGTTACGGGGCTTCCGATGTACAAGCGGGCGCGCCGGGGGATCGGGTACCTGTCGCAGGAGCCTTCGGTTTTTCAGAAACTCACGGTGGAGCAGAACATCCTGGCGGTGCTGGAATCGATGCACCTGAAGCGGAAGGAGCGGAAGAGACGCGCGGCACAGGCGCTGGACGAGCTGGACCTTTCGCGGCTGGCGCGGCACAAGGCGCACACGCTTTCGGGAGGAGAGCGGAGGCGGCTCGAGATCACGCGAGCGCTCGTCTCGAACCCGTCGCTCCTGCTCCTGGACGAGCCGTTCAGCGGGGTGGACCCCATCGCGGTGCTCGACATCCAGCAGATCGTGCTGAGTCTGCGGGAGCGCGGGATCGGGATCCTGCTGACCGACCACAGCGTGCGGGAGACGCTGACGATCTGCGAGCGGTCGTACATCATCAACGAGGGACAGGTGCTGACGAGCGGGACGAGCAACGAGCTGGTGAACGACCCGGTGGCGAGGCGGATTTACCTGGGCGAGTCGTTCCGAGGGGACGATTTTCTGCACCGGCGCGCGGCGATGCAGGCGATCATCGCCGAGGCGGCGGAGATCCCCCCTGCCCCCAGGAGAGACCTGGCCGACATCATGGCCGAAGAGGAGCACGAGGAAGAGGCGAAGCTCAAGCCGCCCGAGAAGACCGGCAAGTACACCCACCTTGAATACCATCCCGAGGCGATCGAGCTGGACGAAATCGAGAAAGAGCTTGAACGCCGGCGGAATGAGTTGAAGAGGCGCGAGAAGTAGATCCGGGTTGTCATTCCGAGTCCCCCCTCCCCCCTTGGAAGCCGGATCCTTCGTCCCCCGACAAGTCGGGGTCCTCAGAATGACACGGGGGAGCGCTCTCCTGGTGGCGTGTTCGTGCCCTAATCCGGCTCGTCAGCGGCGCGGAGGATGGGCGGGGAGATAGATGCGAGGGACGCGCCGGGAGATCGCGCAGGTGACGGTGTGCGGGATGGTGCCCAGGAGTCTCGCGGTGGATTCCACGCTGTTGGGGTCTTCGCGACGCGCGGAGTAAACGGTCACGTCGCTGCCGACGTTGACGTCGGGAACGTCGGTAACGTCGAGCATCGTCTGGTCCATGCAGACGCGTCCGATAATGGGCGCAACGACGCCGGATCCTCCTGAAGCGTGCACGATCATCTTCCCCCGGTTGGAAAGCTCCCGGGGGATTCCGTCGGCGTAGCCGATGGGGACGGTGGCGACGAGGGTCTCGCGCGCGGTGACGAAGGTGCGACCGTAGCTGACGGGCGTTCCGACCCCGACCTGCTTGAGGTGGACGATCCGCGTCTTGAGGGTCATCGAGGGCCTGAGGTCCGGGGAGGCGTCGGTCCTCTCCGTGGGGAGATATCCGTAGAGCGAGACCCCGAGGCGCACCATGTTGAACAGAGACTCGCTCAGCTCGAAGATGGCGGCGCTGTTGGCCGTGTGGACGATGGGGAACTGAATCCCTCGGCTGCGCAGGTCGTCGAGCAGGAGGCGGAAGCGCTCGATCTGCCGGCGGGTGAACGTCTTGTCCTTTTCGTCGGAGGACGGGAAGTGGGTCATGACGCCTTCGAGGAGCAGGTGCGGGAGGCGTGAGATCTCGTCTGCGGCGTCGGCGGCTTCGTGCATGAGAAAGCCGATGCGTCCCATGCCGGAGTCGATCTTGAGGTGGACCTTGACGTGCTTCTTGCGCTTCGCGGCCTGGTGGTCGAGGGTGCGGGCGAAATCGAGACTGGTGAGCGCCGGGATGAGCCGGTACTGGATAACCGGTGCGACGTCGTCGGTGGCGAGGGCGGTGAAGACGAGGATGGGGGCGTCTACACGCGCGTGTCTCAGTTCGATCCCTTCCTCGACGGTGGCGACGCCGAGGTAATCGGCCCCGTGGGCGAGCGCGGTCTCGGACACGGCGACGGCCCCGTGACCGTAGGCGTCGGCCTTGACGGCGGCGAGGATACGGACGTCGGGCCCGATCTCGGCCCTGACCACGCGGAGGTTGTGGGCGACTGCTTCGAGGTTGATTTCGGCGTGCGTCGGCCTGGGCATGCCACTCCCCTATTACCGCAGGAAGTTCCGACAGAGCGAACGACTATCGCATCATAGACCGGTAACCGGCAACTTGCAAGTCCTGGCTTTGGGCGCGGAAGGCCCGGCGGTTCACGCCTTCTTCAGATAGAAGGCGGCCTGGTCGCCGCGGGCTGCACGGTTGAGGAGTTCGGCCCGCCGGGAGAAGTCACGGATCTCGTTGCGGGAAAAGATGGACCGTGACGGGTCCACCAGCCACGAGCGCTCGGACTTGAGCGGGATCTTTCTCACCACCTGCTCGCTTCCCCAGAACTGGAACGCGGTGGAATCGTAGAGCACCCGGTCCACCCGGAAGCCCGCTTTCTCGGCGACGAGCGTGAAGCTGCGGACGGAGTGGAGGTAGAGGTGTCTCGGGGCGTTGAGCTGCACCCAGTGGACGCCGTAGTGCTCCCAGGCTTGCGAGGAGACGATGGGGATGCGGACGAGACAGGTTCCGGCGTCGTCGAGGAGCCGGTGGGCGTCGGCGAGGGCGGCGAACTGGTCGCTCATGTGCTCGAGCGACGCATGGAACATGACGAGGTCCCACGCAGGTTCCATCTCGTGGAGGAATTTTCTGAGAACCTGGAGGCCGTTCTCGTATTGGATGTCGCTGTCGATGGTGGGATCGATGCCGAGGAGATGCGTGAGGCCGACGTTGCGAAGCCGGTAGAGGAGCTCGCCGGCGCGGCATCCGACGTCGAGGATGCGCGAGTCTTCCTTGAGGCCGGCATAGGAGAGCTTGCGCAGGTCGCGGTTGGGGAAGAGGAGATAGAGGAGTCCCCCCAGGATTCCGCGGTTGAGGACGGCGAAGCGGTAGCGCGGGCGCTTGATGAAATTCGTGACGCGGCTCTTATAGGAGCGGAGCGGGGCCGGGGCGAAGCGGCAGGAATCGGACGGGTAGTAGCGTGCGGGGTCGGCCGGGATCTGGGCGATCTGGAGACACCAGCACTTTGGACACTGGAAGTAATTGAAGACCTCGCCCGTGCCGAACATCATTTCGCGCACGACATAGGTCCTGTGGTCGTCGGCATTCCCGCAGATTCGGCAGTTCACGTTCTTGAGTCCCCTGCTTGACTTCGGCTGTAAGTTATATAAAATGCAGGGGTTAAGAGCAAATGATTTCTTCGAAGGGGACCAGCAATGCGCCTTCGGACGGGACTTTTCACGGGTCTGGTTTTGGGGGTGGTTTTCGCGGCGCGCATGACGTTCGGCGAGGGGATGACGCCCCGGTCGGCGGCGCTCCATAACCCGGTGGTGGAGGCGGTGAAGGCGGCCTCGCCGGCGGTGGTCAACATCAGCACCGAGAAGGTGGTGACGCTGCAGACGATCGACCCGCGGTTCGACGACGAACTCTTCCGGCGGTTCTTCGAGGTGTATCGCAAGCAGAACGTGAAGGCGACGAGCCTGGGGTCGGGGGTGCTGGTGGACCGGCGCGGGTACATCGTGACCAACGAGCACGTGGTGCGGCGGGCGTCGAAAATCACCGTGACGCTGAACGACAAGAGCACGTACGTGGGGAAACTCATCAGCGCCGACCCCACGCGGGACCTGGCCATCGTGCGGATCATCCGGGACACCCCCTTCCCCACCGTGAACATGAACCGGCGGGAGCCGCTGATGATCGGGGAGACGGCGATCGCGGTCGGGAACCCGTTCGGTTTCGAGCACACCGTGACGGTGGGAGTGGTGTCGGCGACGGGACGGACCGTCACCGTGCAGGGCGAGGTGGTGATGAAGGACCTGGTGCAGACGGACGCGTCGATCAACCCGGGGAACTCGGGCGGGGCGCTCCTGGACGCGAACGGGGACCTCATCGGGATCAATACGGCGATCCGCGCGGGGGCGGAGGGGATCGGGTTCGCGATCCCCATCATGGAACTGCGCAAGGCCCTGGTGGACCTGCTGGATTTCCAGCGATTGGGGAAGCTGTGGATCGGGGTGGGACTGGCGGGACTGGTCGACACGAACACGGACGAACCGGTGGGAATGCGGGTCACGCAGATGCAGCCGGATTCCCCGGCGCAGAAGTCGGGTCTCAAGATCGGGGACATCATCACAAAGATGAACGGGCGACGCTGCGCGGAAGTGCTGGCGTTCGAGGTGGACGTGCTCGAATCCAAGGCGGGGGACGAGTTGGCGTTCGAGGGGATTCGCGACGGCGCCCCCTTCCGCGCGACGCTCAAGGTGGACCGGCTTCCCGTCGTCGACCCGAACACCGTTATCGCCAGGCGACTGGGCATGTCGGTCGATAAACTCTCGAAGGCGGAAGCGGACGCGGTGGGGATCGAGCCGGGGACTGCGGTGATTGTGCGAAGCGTCGCCGACAAGGGTCCGGCGGCGGTGGCCGGGCTCAAGAAGGACGACTGTCTGCTGCTCTTCGACAAGTTCCGGGTGACGGAGCCCGAGGAACTCGCGTCGGGCCTCGGCCACTTCAAGGCGGGTGACCAGGCCGTGATCGTCCTCATCCGAAAGGGCTTCAAGTACTATACTTACGTTCACCTCGACTGAGTCGCGCCCAACTCCAGCGGCACTCGGGTGAGAAATGAAAATCGTCGTCGCCCCCGGAACGTTTAAGGAAAGCCTGTCGGCCCGCGATGCGGCAACGGCCATCGCCGCCGGGGTGCGTGACGCAAAGCCTGACGCGGACGTGGTTTGCGTGCCGATGGCGGACGGGGGCGAAGGGACCGTAGAGGCGCTGGTGAGCGCCACGGGCGGGCGCTATGTCGAATGCGAGGTGACGGGGCCGCTGGGGGACAGGGTGCCGGCGCGGTTCGGCATGCTGGGCGACGGGGGAACCGCGGTCATCGAGATGGCGTCGGCTTCGGGACTTTCGCTCGTCGCGCCAGGGAAACGTAACCCCTTGGTGGCAACGACGTTCGGGACGGGGGAATTGATCCGCGCGGCGCTCGACCGAGGGGTCCGGAAGATACTGATTGGGATCGGGGGAAGCGCGACGGTGGACGGGGGGGAAGGGGTGGCGAGGGCCCTCGGGGCGAGGCTATTGGACGACAAAGGTCGCGAACTTCCGCCCGGCGGCGGCGCGCTCGTAAACCTTGACAGGATAGACACTTCGGGAATGGACGCGCGGGTGAAAAGCCGACGCGTCGAGGTCGAAGTAGCGTGCGACGTGGATAATCCGCTCACCGGACCGACCGGGGCGGCGCAGGTTTATGGGCCGCAAAAGGGGGCATCGGCGCAGGATGTGCATGTGCTGGATGCGGGTTTAGTGCGGTGGGCAGAGGTAATACGGCGTGACCTAGGAGTGGATGTGAGAGGAATTCCTGGTGGCGGAGCAGCGGGTGGGCTAGGGGTGGGACTGGTGGCGTTCATGGGTGGCAGGCTGATCAGCGGGGTGCAAATGGTACTCAAGGCAGTGGATCTTGCTGGGAAAATGCAGGGCGCAAGCTTAGTAATTACTGGAGAAGGACGGGTGGACAGACAGAGCGCATACGGGAAAACACCGGTCGGCGTAGGGGAAATTGCTGCCAAACTAGGTGTCCCGGCGGTGGTAATTGCGGGGTCAGTGGGGGAAGGAGCGGAGGAAGTTCTGAGCCGGGGGATCGACGCTTATTTCACGATACTCTCGGGACCGGTGACGCTCGAGCAGGCGATTCGAGAGACGCCGGAGTCGCTGCGGCGGTGCGCGGGACAGGTGATGAGATTATTTTTGGCGGGACGGGAAAAGGGATGAGTCCTATCCGATTTCGAGGCGGAGAATTTGCGTTCATCGACTGGATTCGCGCGCAGAAGAGTCCGCCGGGCGAGGGACTGATTCTCGGGCCCGGGGACGATGCGTGCGTGATCGATCTTGGGGCTGATTCCCGCGCGGCGCTCACCACGGACATGCTCTTAGAAGGGACACATTTCGATTTGAACACGGTGAGCGCGGCGGAGGTGGGATGGAAGGCTATCGGAGTAAACCTGAGCGACATCGCGGCGATGGGGATGGAGCCTGTGGCGTGCCTGGCGGCGGTGGGACTTCCGGAGGGGCGAGGAAGGAAGTTCGCGGAGGAACTATACCGGGGGATGCGGAAGTGCGCGGACCGGTTCGGGGTGCCGATCGCCGGGGGAGACGTGACGAGCTGGCGCGAGACGAAGACGGTGGTGTGCGTGACGGCGCTCGGGAAGAGCGCCGGGAAGGAGCCGGTGCTGCGGAGCGGGGCACGCACCGGGGACGTGATCGTGGTGACGGGAGAATTAGGCGGGTCGCTCCTGGGACGGCACGTGCGCTTTGTGCCTCGCGTACTCGAGGCACTCACAATCGTGCGCGGGTATGCGCCCCACGCGATGATCGACATCAGCGACGGACTATCGAGCGACCTCGGGCACATCGCGATGGAATCGAGAGTTGCGGCGGTGTTAGACGAGTCGCGGATACCGGTATCGGCGGACGCCAGGAAGGCGTCGGGCCGCGACGGCCGGGCGGCGCTCGAGCACGCGCTCCACGACGGCGAAGACTTCGAGCTATTGATGACGATGGCCGAGGGGGACGCGCAGAGGCTCGTCAAGGACAAGCCCTTTACGACCCCGGTGACGATCATCGGGACGGTGCGCGAGGGGAATGAACTATTCATCCGCGGGGCGGACGGTGCGGAGCGGGTGCTGGAGGTGAGGGGATATGAGCACCTGCGCGGGGAATGACCTGGAAGTCACCACCGGTTCGACGCCTGAGACGCTGGCGCTTGGGAAGAAGCTGGGACGGCTCCTATCGGCGGGGGACGTGGTGGCGCTCTCGGGGCCGCTAGGCGCCGGGAAGACGTATCTCACGAAGGGGATCGCGCTCGGACTGGGCCTAGCGGACAGCCGGGCGGTGCGCAGCCCGACGTTTGTGCTGGTGAGCGAGTTGGAGGGACGGCTGAAACTGTATCACGTGGACGCGTACCGGCTATCGAGCGCGGCGGAGTTCACGGCGCTCGGGTCGGATGAGTTTCTCTTTTCGGATGGCGTGACGGTGGTGGAGTGGGCGGAGAGGGTGGCCGCCGCCCTCCCCCGCGAACACCTGTGGGTGGACTGCCGCCATGCGGGAGAGACGAGAAGGACGTTTCGATTCTCGGGACACGGGGAACGGTGGAGGGAGGTTGTGGGGAAGTTGGCTGAGGCTCCTTAACCGCAAAGGGCGCGAAGGCCGCAAAGGACAACAACCAAGAAGAATCACGGGTGAAAGAAACAGAAACAACAACAGACATCTCACCACCAAGGCTCCAAGGCACCAAGGGAAACGGCGAATACCTGGGTTTAAGAACAACGGCCAGAAGAAGACTGCAACCGCAGATGCACGCCGATGGAAGCAAGGGGACAGAAAGGCCGAAGGCCGAGGGAGAAGAAAACAAAGACAGGGGCAGACAAGCTGCCCCTGGCACACAGTCGTGGAATGACGAAATCCTAATGACGAATCAATGACGAAACGGAAATGACGAATAGAAACACTTTAACCGCAAAGGGCGCAGAGGTCGCAAAGGAAGACAACGCAAATCGGGGTTCAAGAGTAGAAAGCACACGGTTGGGCAAGCCAGGCGTGGTACCCGGCGAAGTCGGGCATTCCGACTACCGGGCAAGATTCTTCGGCCCCCTCGGTGACTCGGGGTCCTCAGAATGACATTCCTGGCGACATGCCGGGGCGAGGGACGTTGCGTGATTGGCGTTGATTTTGGGCGAGGGAAAGGGATAATAAAGTCTTTGGCATCCCGGTTGGCCGGTTGACAGAGAAGCGCAGCCCGGTGCAAGAATTTCGGCGCCCCACAGGTGGGCGCACACCAGTTGGGAAGGGTGAGGAGGATGCGAGGTTGAAGGACGCGATCGAGAAGGCCGGGACGCTGATCGAGGCCATGAACTACATCCAGAAGTTCCGGAACCGCGTGGTGGTGATCAAGCTGGGTGGGAGCGCGATGGAAGGCGCGGAGCTGACGGCGCTACTCGCGGACGTGGTGTTCATGGAAGCGGTGGGGATGCGTCCGGTGCTGGTACACGGGGGCGGGCCGGCCATCAGCAAGGCGATGAAGGAAAAAGGGAAGGAACCGGTGTTCGTGAACGGGCGACGCGTGACGGACGCAGGGACGCTGCGGATTGTGAAGGACGTGCTGGTCAAGCAGATCAACCGCGCGATCGTGGAGGAGATCCGGACGCTCGGGGCGCGGGCGGAGGGGATTCACCCGGACAGCAACTCGTCCATCACGGCGCGGCAACTCATCATGAAGGACGAAGCAGGGAAGCCCTACGACCTCGGACTGGTGGGCGAGGTGGCGTCGGTGAAGACGGACGTCATCCGGGATTTTACGGAGGCGCGGGTGGTGCCGGTGATTGCGCCGCTGGGGGCGGATGAGAACGGGCGGGTGTATAATATCAACGGGGACAGCGTGGCGAGCGCGCTAGCGGCGGCGCTCGGGGCGGAGAAACTGGTCTACCTGAGCGACACGCACGGGATCTATACCGACCCGCACGACGAGAACAGCTTTGCGCCTCACCTTTCGGAAGGCGAGATCGAGGACCTGGTGAAACGGGGCATCATCAACTCGGGGATGCTGCCGAAGGTGGAAGGATGCCTGGGTGCGGTGAAGGCGGGGGTGCGGAAGGCGCACATCATCGACGGACGGATCCAGCACAGCCTGCTGTTGGAGATATTCACGGAGAAGGGGATCGGGACGGAGATTGTTCTGAGTTAGGGCTCCTGAGGGGAATGACGAAGGGCGAGGAAGAAGAGACAGCAGCCCCCTCACCCCGCCCTCTCCCCCTGAAGGAGGGGAGGGTGGAAACGGCGAGAGGATCCGCCCCTCACCCTCCTACGCCAAGGCTACGAAGGGCAAGCCCTGACCCTCTCCCGGGGGGAGAGGGGATAACGACAGCAGATAAGCGCACGGCCCCGAGAGGTCGGGACCGCGGCACCCGGCGCTCGCGGCGCCCCACAAGAGGCGCACACCATAGGAATGATGACAGGCAGGAATGCCTGTCCCACCATTTTTACTGTCAGGACGCTCATGTTAGCGAAGCGGATTATACCGTGTCTGGACGTGACGGGCGGGCGAGTGGTGAAGGGGACGCGGTTCCTGAACCTTCGCGACGCGGGCGATCCGGTAGAGGTGGCGGCGCGGTACAACGAGGAAGGCGCGGACGAGCTGACGTTTTTGGACATCACGGCGTCGCACGAGGAACGGGGCATCCTGATCGACGTGGTGCGACGGACGGCGGAGCAGGTGTTTATGCCTTTGACGGTCGGGGGCGGGGTGAGGACAATTGAAGACGTGAGGGCGCTTCTATCGGCCGGGGCGGACAAGGTGAGCATCAACACGGCGGCGGTGGCGGACGTGACGCTGGTGGCGCGGGCGTCGAAACGCTTCGGGTCGCAGTGCATCGTGGTGGCGGTGGACGCGAAGCGCGCGGCGGGCGAGAAGAGGCGGTGGGAGGTATACACGCACGGGGGCCGACGCGCGACGGGGATCGACGCGGTGGAGTGGACGCGCCGGGTGGAAGGGTGCGGGGCCGGGGAGATCCTGCTGACGAGCATGGACCGGGACGGGACGAAGGACGGGTACGACGTGGAGCTGACGCGCGCGGTGTCGGACGCGGTGAATATTCCGGTGATCGCGTCGGGCGGCGCCGGGAAACTGGAACACCTGGCCGAGGTGCTGACGGAGGGCGGGGCGGACGCGGCACTAGCGGCGAGCATTTTTCACTACCGGGAGTTCACGATACGCCAGGCGAAGGAGTTCCTGCGGGAGCGCGGGGTGGCGGTGAGGTTTCAACCACGCCAAGAGGAACAGAAAGGTTGAAGGCCGAAGGCCTAAGGTGCGGCCCCCTCACCCTGACCCTCTCCCCCTGAAGGAGGAGAGGGGAGAAGAGGTAAGCAACGGCCCCTCACCCTGTCCCTCTCCCAGAGGGAGAGGGGATTTCAAGAGAGCAACAGGTTCTGAGCGAGGGAGCAGACGGTGGATGAGAAGCCTGAAATCACGCGGTATTTCGACACGATGGGGAAGCACGGGGCGAGCGACCTGCACCTGAAGGCCGGGTCGAAGGCGATGCTGCGGATCCACGGGGACCTGGAGCCTCTGGGGGACGAGATTCTGACGGAGGAGCGGATCCGGAAGCTGATGGACGACATCGCGGGGCCGCTGATGAAGGAGCGGTTCGACCCGACGGGGAACCTGGACTTCGCGTACAGCACGGACGCGGCGCGGTACCGGCTGGACGTGTTTCGACAGCGGGGACAGACGAGCGTGGCGATACGCCAGGTGCACCAGCTGATCCAGAGCTTCGACGACCTGCACCTGCCGCCGAGCTTGAGGACGATCTCGGAGTTAGCGCAGGGGATGGTGATCGTAGCGGGGATCACGGGGTGCGGGAAGAGCACGACCTTGGCGGCGATGATCGAGCACATCAACGAGACGAGCCGGTGCCACATCGTGACGATCGAAGACCCGATCGAGTACATGTATGAGGACAAGAAGTCGTACATCAGCCAGCGGGAGGTGGGGATCGACGTCGAGGATTTTCCGACGGCGCTGAAGTACGTGGTGCGGCAGGACCCGGACGTGATATTGATCGGGGAGATGCGAGACCCGGAGACGTTCGCGTCGGCGCTGGCGGCGGCGGAGACGGGGCACCTGGTCTTCGGGACGCTGCACACGTCGACGGCGCCGCAGACGCTGGACCGGATATTGAGTTTCTTTCCGCAGGACCGGCACCGGCTGATCCGGCACGACCTGTCGTTCAACCTGAAGGCGATCATCTGCCAGATGCTCCTCCCCTCCTGTCGGGAGGGAGTGGACCGTGTGCCGGCGGTGGAAGTGATGCTGACGACGCCCGGCATCCGGAAGCTGATTCTGGACGGGGAGGACCGGTTCCTGGCCGACGCGGTGAGGGTGGGACGCGAGGAGGGGATGCAGGACTTCACGGAATCGCTCAGGCAGTTGGTGACGGAGGGACTGGTGGATCGGCGCGTGGCGTTCGAGCGGGCGCCGAGCCTGGAGGCGCTGAAGATGGCGCTGAAGGGAATCGTCGGCGGCGACTCGGGACTTCTGGGCAGAACGTGACAGGAACGATCGAATGAGACGCGTGAACAACCTGTGGCTTGCGACCGCGGCGGTCGAGGCGGGTCTTGGGGCGCGGGCGTGGGCGCAGGGCGCCGTGCCCGACATCGGATATACCGTCCCGACGGACGGACTCTTCCCGGTGCCTACGGACGTGGGATGGTTCCACGGCTACGTGAACCCCTGGTGGCTGGCGACGATGGCCGGGGTGGGGTTCTTCGCGCTGTGGGTGTCCCGATGGGTGGACGAGGACAGCCGACGGGTCGGGATCGCCCCGGTGAAATGGAACTACGCGACGATGGGCGGGTGTCTGGCGCTCCTAGCGGCGTTCTTCGCGACGCCGATCTACATTTCTTTGCCCGGCGCGGCGGTGATGATCGCGGCGCTGCTCAAGCAGTATGTCCCGCTTCGGAACCGACGGGTGCTGCCGACACGGAGGCTCTTCACCGAGGAGCACCGCATGGCGCTGTGGGCGAGGTTCCTTGGGGCGTTCGGGATCAAGCCGAAAGGCGTGGAAAAGAAGTTAGCGAAGATGGCGAAGACACAGCTGCCGGTGGCGCTTTTCATGCAGTCGGGACGCGTGGCGTCGCCGGCGGAGGTGGTGCTGGACGAGGAAGACCCGGCCGCCACGGTCAAGGAGGTGTTCACGCAGGCGGTGAGAAGAACGGTGCGGGACATCCTGGTGACGCCCGGGGAACGGGGCAACGAGATGTCGTTCCGGATTGACGGGGTGACGTACCCGGGGGTTCGGCTGGACGCGGCGCGGTGCGCGGCGTTCGTGGGGCAGGTGAGGACGCTGGTGGAGGCGGGGTCGGCGGACCCGCATTTTCGGGTGCAGATGCCGACGATCGGGCACCGTTTCACGGTGCGCGTGCGGGACTCGGGCGAGGGGGACCAGGAGACGCTGGCGCTGAGGATATGCGCGGACGTGGAGACCCTGAGACGGTTCGACGGGCTGGGTTTTTCGGAGGGCACGTCGGCCAAGCTGAGAAAGGCGCTGGAGGAGGCGCGGGGACTGATCGTGGTGGCGAGCCCGGAGGGGATGGGCGCGCGGACCACGGTGTACGCGGCGCTGGACCTGATGGACCCGTTCTCGAGGAACATCGTGACGTTCGAGCGTCCGGTCACGGGGACGCTGGCGAGCATCGAACAGAACGACATGGACAAGCTGGGGCGGCCCTTGAGCGCGGCGCTCCAGGAGAAACTGCGGCAGGACGTGGACGTGGTGATGCTGAGCGAGATCACGGAAGAGGCGACCGGCCTCGTGGCACTGATGGCGGGACAGCGCGAGCATCTGGTCATGGCACGGTTAGCGCTACCGGACTCGGTGAGCGTGGTGGAGCACCTGCTGGGGATGGGACTGGACCCCGGGGCGATCGCGAAGGGACTGCACACGGTGGTGGCGCAGAGGCTGGTGCGCGTGCTGTGCGAGAGGTGCCGCGCGCAGACGACGCCTTCGGCGGAACTGCTTCACCGGATCGGGAAGGACCCGAGGCAGGTGGAGTTTTTGTGGGAGGAGTCGGAAGGGTGCGAGGCGTGCGGGATGACGGGTTTCCACGGACGGACGGGGATTTTCGAGATCTGGCAGCCCGGGGAGGAAAGCCGGCGACTGATCGCGGCGAAAGCCACGGCGGAACAGCTGCACGCGTCGGCGAGGCATGACGGGATACAGACGCTGCAGCAGGCGGGGCTGGAGAAGGCGCTGGAAGGGACGACGAGTCTGAAGGAAATCGCGCGGGTGATCAAACACCATAGATAGGGGAAGAAACG
>Ga0182017_10000359_pt1 | contig 35242 bp, 26 predicted proteins | sample 712E3DmetaG_FD_120492 | JGI IMG/M metagenome (GOLD analysis project Ga0182017, IMG submission 120492) | Permafrost microbial communities from Stordalen Mire, Sweden - 712E3D metaG | ecosystem: Environmental > Terrestrial > Soil > Wetlands > Permafrost | place: Sweden: Stordalen | collected... | reverse complement strand
TCCTCGGGGGTGGTCGGCGGGGTAGTGACCTTGGAGGGGTTGTACTCATAGAGCGGGCCGGACGGGTAGTAAACGACTTCGACGCCGTAGCCCTGTGCCAGACCCTGCATGTCCGCGGCCGGAGCGAGGTAGTTGTCCATGAGGCCGGGGAACATGTCCTGGCGGTCGGGCAGGAGCTTGACGAGAAGGTTGTTGGTGATGCCGGCGGACAGGCCGTCGGTTCCGGTCATCACGAGGCTGATCTGGGCGTTGCCGCCGGCCTGCTGGGCCTCCAGCTTGCCGGCCAGCTCGGGCGCCGTCGAGGTGGAGTACGTGATGTTGGCCACGATCTTGGGATTCGCGGCCTTGAAGTTCTCCATCATCTGCTTGGTGAGCTGAAGGTTGCCCGCCACGTCGAGGACGTTGATCGTCACCGGCTTGGTCGGCATCACCATCGCGGCCGGGGTCGCCGCTGCGGCCGAGCCGGCTGCTGCGCTGCCGGACACCGCGGCGGTGGCGGGAACCGGCGTGGCCGGCACGGCCGTCGGGCTGGGCGTGGCACTGGCCGAGCTACAAGCCGACGCCACTATTCCTGCGACCAGGGCCATCCCCAGCCATTGAGTCCACGAACGAAGTCTCATGTGTGACTTTTCCTCCTGCTAACTCTCCGAGATTGCCGTTGTCTCCTCCGGCGCCTGTGTTGCCCGGCCCACGCGCGAACCCGACAAGACGCCGTTTCTAGGCGGCGCCGTAGAGGCTCGCACGATCAGCTGGGCTGCTAGGCCTTGCTCATGGGTGCCTGATCCAGGCTGGGCAAGCTGCTCAAGCAGCAGCTCAATAGCGACACGTCCGGACTGCTCGAGCGGCAGCGCAACGGTCGTCAGGTGTGGAGTGGCCATGCCGGCCATTGGGATGTTGTCGAAGCCGACAACGCTGATGTCGTCCGGGACGCCGATACCTCGGTCGGCGAGTCGGCTCAGAACGCCGAGCGCCATCAGATCGTTGAAAGCGACCACGGCGGTAACCTCGGCCGCGACGGCCAGGTCCGCGGCATGCTGTCCGCCTTCGAAATGGGGTGCGAACGGCCCGAACTCGACGATGTCGAGCGATCTGGCGCGCGCCTCAGCCCTGAGGCCCCGCCGGCGCTCGCGATTCGACCACGAGTCGGCCGGGCCGCCGATGAAGCCGATCCGCAGGTGGCCGAGCGCGACCAGGTGCTCGATCGCCTGGCGCATGCCGCCGGCGCTGTCGAGCAGAACGGCCGATACGCCGTGCACGCGGCGGTTCAGCAGGACCAGGGTCGTCTCCCTGTGAAGCTGCTGAAGCTGGGCCTCGGAAAGCCGCGACGAGCAGATGATCACGCCGTCGACCTGTGGAGCCATGGCTCGCACGAGTTCGAGCTCGAGCCGTGAGTTCTCCTCCGAGTCCGCGAGGAAGACGGAGTAATCGGCCTCGCGCGCCCGCGCCTGACCGCCCTTGAGGATCGCGGAGAAGAAAGGGTTGCCGAGGTCCGGCACGACGAGTCCGATGTTGCCCGTCTTGCCCGTCGTCAGGCTGCGTGCGGCGCGGCTCGGACGGTAGTGCAGTTCCTCGGCCACGGCCAAGACGCGCTCCAGAGTCTCGGCACGAACGAGCCCGGGTTCCGCGAAGGCGCGCGAGACGGTGGCCAACGAGACATTCGCGCGGCGGGCAACGTCGCGAATCGAGGTTGTGGAACTGGCGTTCCGCGAATCCATGCGGCACAGAATGTAACCGGTTGCAGAAACTGTCAATAGTTTTCATGATAGTCGACGTTCGCCGGGCGCCCACGCTCGGAAGCCTGTGCGATGCTCGGTCAGTTGCCGGACAGTCGCCGCACACAGAAGGAGATGCGCAGTGGCGCAACGCGGCCGTTGCATGTGGATCGACGCCTCCGCCGGAGCGTCGGGCGACATGCTGCTGGGCGCGCTGCTCGACGCCGGCGCGCCGCTCGAGGCGGTAACGGCGGCCATTGCGGCGCTCGGGGTGGAACCGATCGAGATCCGGCCGCATGCCGTCCGGCGCCACGGGCTGCGAGCGACTAAGGCCGACGTGCACGTCCACGACACGATCGTCTCACGGACGCTCGGCGATGTGCTCGGTCTGGTATCCGCGGCCGCGCTCCCAACCGCCGCAGGCACGTTCGCCCGAGACGTCTTCGAGCTCCTCGGCACCGCGGAGGCGGCGGTCCACGGCGAGGGCCGGGCGCGGATCCATCTCCATGAAGTCGGTGCGCTCGACTCGCTGGCGGACGTCGTCGGCTGCGCCGCGGCCCTCGACGCGTTGGGGTTGCTGGAGCCACGTGCCCTGGTTGTGGTCGGCCCGATCGCCCTAGGGTCGGGCAGCGTCGAGGCCGCCCACGGCCGGCTGCCCGTTCCGGTGCCGGGCGTCCTGGCCATCCTGGCGGGGCGTGGCGCACCCGTCCTGGCCGGCGGCGACGGGGAGTTGTGCACGCCGACCGGGGCCGCGCTGCTTGCGGCGCTGGTCGGGGAATGGGGCAACGTGCCGGCCATGCGCATCGACGCCGTCGGCATCGGCGCCGGCACGGCTGACCCCGAGGAACGCGCCAACGTCCTTCGAGTCGTGCTCGGCACAGCGCCGGACCGGGTCTCGGTTCCGTGGCGCCGTGACGACCTGATCGAGCTCGAGGCGACCGTCGACGACCTCGATCCGCGGCTATGGCCGGCGGTTCTGGACGCGCTCGTTGGGGCGGGCGCGGCCGACGCCTGGCTGACGCCGGTGGTCATGCGCAAGGGCCGGCCCGGAAGCGTAGTCACCGCGCTGGTCGCCGAGGAGGCGGTCGACGCCGCCACTCGGGCGCTCTTCGCGCAGTCGACCACGCTGGGCGTGCGCCTGCGGCCGGTGGTCCGCCGGGCGCTGCCGCGCGACCAGGTCGTCGTCCGAGTCGATGGCTGCGAAGTCCGGGTCAAGCGCGGCCTCCTCGACGGTGAGGTCGTCACCGTTCAGGCCGAGTATTCGGATGCGGCGGCCGCGGCCGAACACCTCGGTATGCCGGTGCGGGCCGTTCTGGAGCGTGCGGCCTCCCTCGCCCGCGATGCACATCACCCTGAACACGAGACTCCAAAGTCGGAGCCCGAATCGGAGAGAGGAGCGCCGCGATGAGCGCATCTGTTCGCGCCACGGGGAAGCCGCCCCGCGGATCGAGGATCGCCGACGTTCGGGCGACCACGGTCAGCGTCCCGCTCGAGGCTCCGCTGCGACACGCGGCGGGAGCCCATTGGGGCCGCTTCGTGCGCACCATCGTCGAGCTTGAGACCGAGAGCGGCGTGGTCGGGCTCGGCGAGATGGGCGGCGGCGGCCAGAGCGCGCAGATGACCGTCCAGTCGCTGCGCGAGAAGCTGCTCGGCCACGACGTCTTCGACACCACGGCTCTCTGGTTCAAGATCCTCAACCCCACCGCGGCGCTGTACGACAACCGGACGCAGATCCACGCCGCGCTCGAATTCGCCTGCCTCGACGCGATGGGTCGGATGCTCGACCTGCCCGTGTACGACCTCCTGGGGGGCAAGGTCCGCGACGCGGTGCCTTTCGCGAGCTATCTATTCTTCCGCTACCAGGGCGAGGTCCCGGGCGCGGGCGAGGTCCCGGGCGCGGGCGAGGTCCCGGGCGCGGGCGAGGTCCCGGGCGCGGGCGAGGTCCCGGGCGCGGGCGAGGCGACCGGTTCGGGGGAGGTTCGCACGATCGATCAGCTCGTGGCGCACGCACTGGCGCTGAAAGCCCGCCACGGTTTCCGCTCTCACAAGCTCAAGGCGGGCGTCTTCCCGCCGGCCTACGAGCTGCGCTGCTTCCAGGCGCTGGCCGAGGCGCTGCCCGACGACAACCTGCGCATCGACCCCAACGCCTCGTGGAGCATCCCCGACGCGATCAGGGTGGGTAAAGCCATCGCCGGGCTGCGCAACGACTACTTCGAGGATCCAACCTGGGGCATGAACGGGCTGCGCCAGGTGCGGGCGGCGGTGGGACTGCCGATCGCGACGAACACGGTCGTCACCAACCTCGAGCAGCTCGCGGCCAACGTCCGCGACCCGGCGGTGGACGTAGTGCTCCTCGACACCACGTTTTGGGGTGGCATCCGCCCCGTGCTCAAGGCCGCCGCCGTGTGCGAGACATTCCAGCTCGGCATCGGCGTCCATTCGTCGGGCGAGCTCGGCATCCAGCTGGCAACGATGCTCCACTTCGGCGCGGTCCTGCCGGCGATGCCGTACGCGGCCGACGCGCACTACCACCAGCTCACCGACGACGTCATCGACGGCGGCAAGCTCGCCTATCGGGACGGCGCGATCGCCGTCCCCGACGGGCCTGGGCTCGGCGTTCGGCTGGACCCGGAGCGAGTAGCCCGCTACAAGCGGCTGTACGACGAGCTCGGTGACTATCCATACGACCGCGATCCCGGCCGGCCCGGCTGGTACGCGCGGGTCCCCAACGAGGATTGGGCGGACCCGGAAGACACGCGACAGGAGAAACAATGACCAAACTGACCATCCCCGCGACAGGCGCCCTGGACCTGGTCTCGCTGGGCGCGCTGGTGCACCGCCTCGATCCCGGGATCATTCCGTTCCGCAAGGCGACCGAGTGCAGCATCCACGTCAGCGGCGGCGAGTTCAACGTCGCGGCGAACCTGTCCGATTGCTTCAGGCTGAACACCGCCATCGTCTCGGCCATGGTCGACTACCCGATCGGCGATCTGATCGCCGAGCGTGTCCGGGCCGCCGGCGTCCGGCCGTTCTACAAGCGCTTCGCCCACAACGGTGTCACGGGCCCCAACATGGCAACGGTCTATAGCGATCGCGGCCTAGGCGTTCGGGCTCCCGTCGTCTTCTACAACCGCGCCAACGAGGCCGCCGGGCGCCTGGCCCCCGGAGATTTCGACTGGGAAGCCATCTTCTCCGGCGGCGTGCGCTGGTTCCACTCCGGCGGCATCTTCGCGTCTCTCTCAGAGACCACCGGGCCGCTCATCATCCAAGCCATGCAGGCCGCGAAGAAGGCCGGGGCCGTCACCAGCTTCGATCTCAACTACCGGGAAAAGCTCTGGGGCATCTGGGGCGGCTCGGACAAGGCCCGCGAGATCCTCGGCCAGATCGTCTCGTACGCCGACGTCCTGGTCGGCAACGAAGAGGATCTGCAGAAGGGCCTCGGCATCCAGGGTCCCGAAGTGAAGGCCGCCTCGGCCCTTGATCCGGCCGTCTTCCTGGGGATGATCGACGATGTGCGGGCCAAGTTCCCGTCGGTGAAGGTGGTCGCCACGACGCTGCGCGAAGTCAACTCCACCAACCGCCACAGATGGAGCGCCGTCGCCTGGGTCGACGGCCAGGCCGTTCAGGCGCCCACATGCGACCTGGAGGTATTCGATCGCGTCGGCGGTGGGGACGGCTTCGCGTCGGGCTTCTTCTACGGACTGCTCAGCGGCGCGACGCCTCAGGAAGCCGTCACTCTCGGGTGGGCTCATGGCGCCCTGCTCACCACAACGCCCGGCGACACGAGCATGGTCACGCTGGAGCAGGTCCGGGCATTTGCGAGTGGAGGGTCTGCCAGGATCCAGCGCTGACTGTTGCGAGGACCACTCGCTGGCGATAGCCGCAAGACAAACGCGGATCCGTCGGGTCCGCATTCGACTCTGGCCACACCAGGATCTCCAGGAGGAACTACTACCGTGCAAGTCGGACTCGTTGGACTCGGGCGCATGGGCGCCAACATGTCACGGCGCTGGCTGCGTAACGGCCACAGCGTCTTCGGGTATGCCCGAACCAAGGCGACCGTCGATGGTTTCGTCGCCGACGGCACCCTCTCGGGCGGCGCCTACTCGCTCCAGGATCTCGTCGCCAAGCTCGAACAGCCGCGCGTGCTGTGGCTGATGGTTCCGGCCGCCTCGGTTGACGCAACCCTCGAACAGCTCTGCCCGCTTCTGGCCAAGGGCGACATGGTCATCGACGGCGGCAACTCCTACTACCGCGACGACATCCGCCGCTCCAAGGAGATGGCCGAGACCGGCATCCTCTACCTCGACTGCGGCACCAGCGGCGGCGTGTGGGGCCTCGAGCGCGGCTACTGCCTGATGATCGGCGGGCCCGACGATGCCGTCGCCAGGATGGATCCACTCTTCAAGGCACTGGCACCCGGCCTCGGCTCAGCCGAACGCACTCCGGGTCGCACCGGCGCGCCGACGACTGCCGAGCAGGGCTACCTGCACTGCGGCCCGGCCGGAGCCGGCCATTTCGTCAAGATGGTCCACAACGGCGTCGAGTACGGCCTCATGGCCGCCTACGCGGAAGGGTTCAACATCCTCCACCACGCCGGCGTGGGGCTGGCGGGCCGCGAGATCGACGCCGAGACGACGCCGCTCCGCGAGCCCGAGCTGTACCAGTACAACCTGGACCTGCCGTCCGTTGCCGAGCTGTGGCGCCGCGGCAGCGTCGTCGCATCGTGGTTGCTCGACCTGACCGCACAGGCGCTGGTCGAGAGCCCGGATCTGGCGAACTTCTCGGGCCGGGTCTCAGACTCGGGCGAGGGCCGCTGGACGAGCATCGCCGCGATCGACGTCACGGCGCCGGCTCCGGTCCTCACCACCGCCCTGTACGAGCGGTTCCGCTCTCGCGGAGAGGCCGACTTCGGCGACAAGGTCCAGTCGGCAATGCGCTGGGGCTTCGGAGGCCACCTCGAGAAGAAGGCGTAGCGCAACGCGGGCGACGCTCGGGCGCTGGACCACGACCCCGACCCCGAGCGGCGCAACACCATGGTAGGGGCGATTTGACATCCATCAAATCGCCCCTATTCTTTGCGCCATGGATCCTCAGCTTCTCGAGGCGCTTCGGGCTCTGGCGGATTCGTCGCGCCTCAGGCTCGTGGGGCTGCTGTCCGGGCGAGCGATGGCGGTCGAGGAGCTGGCAGCGGCGAGCGGGCTTTCGGCCGGGACGGTAGTCCACCACCTCAAGCGGCTGGAGGCGGCAGGCCTCGTCGCTTCGACGCCACGCCGGCCGTATGTGGAATACGCGCTGCGGGTCGATCGGCTGCAAGGGGTATCGAAGCAGCTGGCCGGCCTCGAGAGAGCGGACGAAGCCGGCAACGAGCTGGCGGGCCCCGACGGCGAGGCGCTGCCGGCATATGACGCGAAGGTTCTGCGAGTCTTCCTGCGCGACGGACGGCTGGTCTCGATACCGGCACAGGAGCGAAAGCGCGAGGCGATCCTGCGCTACCTGATGGCGCACTGCTTCGGCGAGGATCGGCCGTATCAGGAGCGCGAGGTCAACGAGCGTCTCGGCAAATACCACGAGGACGTCGCCGCGTTGCGGCGTTACCTCGTAGGTGCGGGCTTGATGACTCGGGCCGGCGGCGAGTACCGAAGGGTTGGGTAGATCCCGCTACCTGTCGTGGAGCTCATCGCGCTGCCATTGGCGACCGCCGCGCGGGGCCGACTCGTCAAGCAGATCCTCGGCCCGTCCTCGGGCCTCGTCATACGCCTCCCCGGTGCCGTCGATGACCGCCAGGATCTCCTCGCCGTAGCGTTCCAGCTTCAAGGGGCCCATGCCGCGAACGCGGCGGAGCGCCGGGAGGGAGCGCGGGCGAAGGTCGGCAATCTCCGCGAGGGTGGTGTCGTGGAAAACGACGTAGGCCGGCACGGCGTCCGCAGTGGCGCGTTCGCGGCGCCAGCGCCGGAGGGCGTCGAGCAGCCGCTCGTCGGGGGCGGCGGCGGTCGCCACGGGCGCGCCCGGGAGAACGCGGACCCGGTCGGCCGAGGTTGCGCCGCTCGCCGAGCGACGTCGGGCCGGACGAGGCACCTCGAACGCCTCCAGGAACCGCGACGGCTTGCGTGACGACGACGACAGCGTCAGGTGCCGCCGGGCGCGTGTGATCCCGACGTAGAGCAGCCGCCGCTCCTCCGCGATCTCGTCGGCCTCCTTGGCCTGGCGGATCGGCAGCGTGCCCTCGTCCAGGGCCGGGAGGTAGACGGCCTCCCATTCGAGCCCCTTGGCGCGGTGGTAGGTGAGCAGGTTCACGCCCTCGGCGGAGGCCGCCGCCTCCGCCTCGTGGCGGCGATCGAGCTCCGCCAGGACGGCGCCGATCGTGAGGCCCGGGTCGGCCTCCGCCAGGTCCTCGACTATGCGGAGCAGCAGCTCCAGGGACGCGGCGCGCTCGCGGCCTTCGGAGCCGGCGTCCGCGGCGACGTCGTCCAGCCCCATCCGCTCGACGAAGAGCCGCTCGACCGCGGCCGACAGCCCCTCGCCCGTCTCCTCCAGCCCGGCGCGCTTCATCAGCTGCCGCGCCTCTCGAACCTCGCGCCGCTCGAAGAAGCGGGCTCCTCGCACGGTGAATCCGATCTCGGCTCGGGTCAGGGCATCCTCGATCGCCGGAAGTTGGGCGTTGGTTCGCACCAGGACGGCCGTCTCGGTGAGGGCCACACCTTCGGCGGCCATCGCCCTGACCCAGGCCACGATGTCGCGGATCTCGGCCTCCGCTTCCGTGAAGCGTCGGATCGAAGGCGCGGGTCCGTCCGGCCGGACCGCCCGCAACGCGCCGCGGACGCCGCCGTCGACCAGGTGATTTGCGAGGGCCAGGATCTGCGGGCTCGAGCGGTAGTTGTCGGCAAGGGTCACCACCCGGGCGCCGGGATGGCGGTCGGCAAAGCCGAGCAGGAATTGGGGCGTGGCGCCGGTAAAGGTGTAGATGGTCTGGTCCGGATCGCCGACGACGGCCAGGTCGCGCGACTCGCCGAGCCACAGCTCCAGGAGCCGCTCGGAGAGCGGGTTGGTGTCCTGGTATTCGTCGACGCTGAACCAGCGCTTGCGCGACCGAACCAGCGCGGCGGCCTCCGGGTCGTCCTCGAGCAATTCGACCGTTCGAACGAGCATGTCCTCGAAGTCGAGCAGGTCGGCCTCGGCTTTGGCGCGCTCGTAGTTGCGGTACAGGCGGGCGAACAGGTCGGCCGGGATCGGCGCCCGATCGCCGCCGTCGGTGACCCAGCGGTCCGGCTTGATGCGGCGGACCTTGGCCCATTCGATCGTGTCGGCGACGTCCTTGGACGGCGTGAATCGGTATCCGCCGGGCAACCGGCCGACGAGCGGCACGAGCAGGCGCAGCTTCGAGTCGAGGATCGACGGCAGCGGCTCGCCGCCGTGGCGGCTCGGCCAGAAGTGGCGCAACTGCGCCAGCGCCGCGGCGTGGAACGTGCGGGCCATGACGCCGCGATGACCCAGCACCGCCATCCGCTCGACCATCTCGCCGGCCGCCTTGTCGGTGAAGGTCACGAGCAGGATCTGGTCCGTGGCGACCGTGGCCGTTTCGATCGCGTACGCCGCCCGCCGGCTGATGACCCGCGTCTTGCCAGAGCCCGCCCCGGCGACGATCGCCAGCGGACCCGAGGTTGCGGTGACGGCCTCTCGCTGCGAGGGGTTGAGGTCTTCGAGCAGCCGGTCTGGGTCCAGGTTGTCGGGCAACGGACGCCTCGCGAGGGGATCGCCTCCCACTCAGCGAGGCTTCGACTAGAGGGTATCAGCCGGTTCTTGCCCGCGGCTCATCGCCGGGCGACGATCGGCCCCGAGCCGGCCGTCGGGCGGAAGCTCGGCCGTGAACGCCCGGCCCGGATCAGGCGCCGGGACCGGCTGCGCGTCGGCCATTCGGCCGGCTCGAACCGCTGCGCTCTCGCGAAGAACGTGGATGTGGGTAAGGCCGGAGATGGGGCCGCGGTGAGCGTGGAGCAGTGCCATCGGATTGCCTCATTACCTGGCTCGGGCCGCTTGCGACGGACCTCGCCGCTTGGTGTTTGAGGCAATCTGCTCCAGGCTACCTTTCGATTGCCTGAATTACGGCCGCGAGTTTCTGATCAGCGGGGGTGGCCGCCGGATCGGGCGATTCGGCCGTCCCCTCTATCCCGCCGAGGGCCGCCCCCACCTCATTCTTGCCGAATTCTCACCAGAGAGCCATTGAGCAAGGCGTTCCTCGCCGGGGAGGCGGCGACACCCGCGAGGGCCCTTCCAGCCGGGGTGGCCACGCTCCCGAGGAGCCATTCGAGTAACGCTGGCGCGCCCGGCGAGCCGAGACGACGCCGTTCTCCTTGCCCAATGTGATCCTGGTGAGCATTGGGCAAGATCGTCCGTACCCGCCCGGCTGCCGGCTGAGGCGATACCGCTTATCGCAGTTATGCCGTTCACTCAGAGCACCTCCGCCATAGAGACGGCGACCACGGTCAGCGGCGTGGGACTTGGATGCTCAAGTCCTCTCGCCCCGACCGCGGGCGTCAGCCCTGGCGGCCGCCGGATCGGGAGATTCGCTCGCCGGGCAGGGAGGCGTGGTCGCGGCGATCGTCGGGACGGTAGGCGCCGCCGGACGGGCGGGCGGCCGCGGGTCGGTTGCCGGACCCCTGCGCCGGGCGGAACTGCGAGCCGTGGCGGGACGGCGACGCGGGGTTGCCTCCGGCGCGGTGGGCCGGAGCGTAGCCGATGGAGGTTCCGCTCGGCGCCGACGCGCGGGGCGGCGCCGACGCCCGAGGCGCCGAGCCGGACTGGCTGAAGTCGCTCGGCACGGGTCGGCGGAAGGCGCCCATCGGGGCGCGGCGCGGTTCGACGGGCATTGATTGGTTGAAGCCCTGGATCGCGGCCTGGCGGTAACCGCCGGCTGCGGCCGGGGGCGTCGCGGCCGGGCCGAAGCCGGTTGGGCGCCGGCCCGACGCGGGCGGTCGGCTTTCGAGCGGGCGTCGATCGCCCGCGGGCGGCCGATTCTCGATCGGGCGACGGCTCTCGGACGCGGGCCGTCCGGCGGGCGCAGGCCGGCTCTCGATCGGTCGTCGGGGCTCGGCCTGGCGTCGAGCCGGCGGACGCCGGCCATCGCTGGGTCGAGAGACGCCGTTGCTCCGCTGACGGATCGGCTCGCGCGGGATCGAGCGATTGACCTCGAAGCCGGACACGATCTCGCGTCGGATCGGCTGGCGGAGGAGCGACTGGATGTCGTCGAGGAGCGTCGTCTCGTCGATGCAGACGAGCGAAACGGCGTCGCCTTCCATTCCCGCTCGGCCCGTTCGACCGATGCGATGGACGTAGTCCTGGGCCACCATCGGCAGCTCGAAGTTCACTACATGAGGCAGACCGTCGATGTCGAGGCCGCGGGCGGCGATCTCGGTGGCAACCAGGATGGCGACGCGTCCGGCCTTGAAGTCGTCGAGGGCGCGGACTCGCTGGCCCTGGCTCTTGTTGCCGTGGATCGCGGCGGCGAGGATGCCGTCCTGACCGAGCTGCTCGGCCAGGCGGTTGGCGCCGTGCTTGGTTCTGGTGAAGACGAGGGCGCGGTCGATCCGGCCCTCGCGGATCAGATGGCTCAGCAGCTCGCGTTTGCGCTCGCGGTCGACGGGATAGACGACCTGGCGGACCAGCTCGATCGGGGCGTTCCGGCGCGCGATCTGAACGTGGGCCGGGTCGTGGAGGAAGCCGTCGGCGAGATCGCGGATCTCGTCGGAGAAGGTCGCCGAGAAGAGCAGGTTCTGGCGGCGCTCGGGGATCAGCTCCAGGATGCGACGGATGTCGCGGATGAAGCCCATGTCGAGCATTCGGTCGGCTTCGTCGAGGACCAGGATCTCGACCGACGACAGGTCGATCGTGCCCTGGCCGGCGTGGTCGAGCAGCCGGCCGGGAGTGGCGACGACGATCTCCGGACCGTTGCGCAGAGCCCGGACCTGGGGCTGGAAGCCGACGCCGCCGTAGATAGTCGTCGAGGCGACGGGGCGTCCGGCGCCGTAGGTTCGGACGCTCTCCTCGACCTGGAGGGCCAGCTCGCGAGTCGGCGTCAGAACGAGGCAGCGGATCGGCAGACCGGTGACACCACGCCTTACCTTGCCGCCGGGCAGATAGCGAACCGGCGGTCGGTTGGCATTGAGGAGCTGGAGGATCGGCAGCACGAAAGCGGCCGTCTTGCCGGTTCCAGTCTGGGCGCCGGCCAGGAGGTCGCGGCCGGCAAGCACGATCGGGATCGACTGGGCCTGAACCGGCGTGGGCTCGGTGTAGCCCTGTTCGGCCACGGTGCGGAGAAGCTCGGGGGTGAGGCCGAGCTGGTCGAAGGCGAGCGGCGCACTCGAAGGGACGGTCGCCGGCGCGCTTTGGACGGACGTCGGCACGGGTTGGGCAGGCGAAGAAGGGCGCTCGGCGACAAAGCCGCGCTGTACGAAAGACATGAGAGCAATAGCTCCTGGCGGGCCCACCCGCGTATTCATTCAGCGGGGCCGGTCAGGGCGAGGGAGTGGATCGAGATCGGGCGGTGAGTTACCGGGACGCCGACCGTAGCGTCCATTCGTTCACGAAGGCGCTAAGCATACACGCCATTCCAGATTCGAGGCTGCCGCGGGTCGGGAGGTTAGCTGCCGGCCAGGGCGCCGTCGATCTCGGCCAGCTCGGTCGGGTCGAAATCGGGCTTGTCCAGGGCCCGGACGTTGTCCTCCAGCTGGGCCACGGAACTGGCCCCGATGATGGCCGAGGTGACCCGCTGATCGCGCAGGACCCAGGCCAGGGCCATCTGGGCGAGCGTCTGGCCGCGGCGTTTGGCGATGGCGTCGAGGGCGCGGATGCGCGGCAGGTTCTGCTGCACGGCATCCACGGTCAAGAACCGCGAGTGGGTCGCGCGCGAGCCGGCCGGCACGCCGTCGAGATAACGATTGGTGAGCTGGCCCTGCGCCAGCGGCGAGAAGGCGATCAGGCCGATTCCCTCCTGGCCAACCGTGTCGAGCAACCCGTCCTCGATCCCTCGAACGAGCATCGAGTACTTGACCTGGTGGATGAGCAACGGCGTGCCCAGGCTTCGTAGGATCGCCACGGCTTTGCGAGTCTCCGCGGGCGGGTAGTTCGAGACGCCGGCGTAGAGCGCCTTGCCCTGCCGGACGGCCGTGTCGAGCGCCCCCATCGTCTCCTCGAGCGGCGTCTCGGCGTCGAGGCGGTGGGAGTAGAAGATATCGACGTAGTCGAGGCCGAGCCGCTTCAGGCTCTGGTCGAGACTTGCGAGCAGGTATTTGCGCGAGCCGAAGTCGCCGTAGGGTCCGGACCACATGTCGTAGCCGGCCTTGGTCGAGATGACCAGCTCATCGCGGTAAGGCCTGAAGTCCTCGCGAAGGATCCGGCCGGCATTCGTCTCGGCCGAGCCGTAGGGCGGGCCGTAGTTGTTGGCCAGGTCGAGATGAGTGATCCCCAGGTCGAAGGCGCGGCGGACGATGGCCCTCTGGGTTTCTGCCGGCGCGGCGTCGCCGAAGTTATGCCAGAAGCCGAGCGACAGGGCCGGCAGCTTGAGCCCGCTGCGTCCGGACCGGCGATACGACATGCCGTCGTAGCGATCGGGCGAGGCTACGAACGGCGGAATGTCCAGGGGCGGCTTCTCGGGCATCTATCGGTGAACCTCAATGCGGCGGCACCGAAAGCGTACAACGGGCCGCGGCGGGCTGGGCACGCGGCCGTGGAGAGCGGTCAGGGCAGGGGCTCTTCCCCCGCCACTCCTCGCAACCACATCTCGAGATTGAGGACTCGCCACAGCATGCTGCTGGGGATGCGACCGGCGTTGAACGCGTCGACGGCCTGGAGAATCGTCCCGGGGCCCAGCAGGTCCGCCGCCTCGGCCCGCGACGCCTTCGCCAGCCTGCGCCAGGCCGGTTCGCACTCTCGCAGCCAACGCCCCTCGGGCGGCTGGAAAGCTACCTTGTCCTGCCGGCCCAGCACCTTGTCCGGCACGATCCCTCGCATGGCCTCCCGCAGCGCCATCTTGTGCTGACGCCGGCCCGTGATCTTCAGCCGGTCCGGCAGCAGCAGACTGGCCTCCGCCAGACGATGATCGAGGAACGGTACGCGGGCCTCGATGCTGAAGGCCATGCTGTTGCGGTCCTCGTACCGCAGCAGGTCCTGAAGGCTCGCGGCCGTGTCGAACCACAGGTTCTTCGCCAGCAGCGTGCCCGGCTGGGATGGCGGCTGCTCCACCGCCCGAAGGTTCGCCGCGGCCCGGCCGATCCACTGCGACGGCATGCGGCGCCGGTTCAATCGGGCCGGGATGGGGTGCGTTCCGAGGACCGCGAAACCGAGCGGGGCCCTGTAGGGTCCGCGCTCCGCCGCTATCACCCGACCCGCCCGGAAGGCCGTCCGGGGATTGCGCAGGGCTCCCGCGAGACGCAGGGCGTGGTACTTCCCGTATCCGCCCAGAAGCTCGTCGGCACCCTGCCCATCGAGGAGCACCTTCACTCCGGCCTCGTGCGCAATCCGCATGACGTGGTATTGGGCAACGATGCTGGTCGAGCCGAAAGGTTCGTCCTGCGCGTGCAGGATTCCCGGCAGCGATTCGAGGAACAGGGCGGAGTCGGGGGTAGTCGTGTGAAGGTCCACGCCGGTTGCGGCGACGACGGCGTCGACGTAGGGGCGCTCGTCGATGCCGGCCTCCCTGAATTCGGCGAAGAATGCCATCTGCGGCGTGGCCTCGCGCTCGCGGTGGCTCCGTCCCGCATCGAACAGGCTGTTCGAACGAAGCAGGGCGGCAACGCTCACGATCGATGAGCTGTCGAGACCGCCGGACAGGCAGGAGCCGATGGCCACGTCCGACCGGAGCTGCAGGGCGACGGCATCGATCAGGAGTGACTTGAACTCCGCGATCCGATCGTCGTCGCCCGGCCGGCGCCCAAACGACAGGTCCGTGTTGAGCCGAGGAGCCGGCCAGTAGCAGTGCCAGCGGCGCCCGCCTGGCGAGATCGTGAGCGAATGGGCCGCGGGGAAGCATTCGATGTCCCGAAAGAAGGTGTCCTTCCCGCGGGCGATCGTGGCGTCGAACAGGTACCTCCCGACGACCTCGGAATTCGGGTCCCCCGAGGTCCAGGGCAAGGTGAGCAGGGCCTTGATCTCGGATGCGAAGGCCAGGCTGCCAGATCCTTCCGCCAGGAACAGCGGCTTCACGCCGAAGCGGTCGCGAGACAGGAAGAGCGTTCGCTCATGGGCGTCCCAGATGGCGAAGGCCCAGATGCCGTTCAGACGTTGCACGCAATCCTCGCCCCAGGCGGCGTATGCCGCGAGCAGGACCTCCGTGTCCGAGGCGGTCGTGAAGGTATGCCCGACTGAAGTCAGCTCGTCGGCCAGCTCGAGGAAGTTGTATATCTCGCCGTTGTAGACGATGGTGTATCGGCCGTCGGGCGAGACCATCGGCTGATGACCGGCGGGCGTGGGATCGATGATGCTGAGCCGCCGCATTCCGAGCACGGCCCCCTCCAGAGCCGCGATTCCCTCGTCGTCGGGGCCGCGGTGGATCAGCCGCTCCAGCATCCGGCGGACGAGGGCGGGATCGGGGCGCTCACCGGTCAGGCCCAGGACACCGGCAATCCCGCACACGGCGACTCCTTCGAGTGAAGCTCAGTGGATGACGCCGGCCGCTCCACCAACGTCGCCGCAACTATAGCCACTCGCCGGAACGCGCCGCCGCGCGCCCAACTACGCGCTGACGAGCGGCGACTGGGCGAGGACTGCGCCGGAGCCGTCGATCGCCCGGACGGCCACCAGCCGCGGCCGCCCCAGGACGACGATGGCGGTCTCGAAGCCCATGCGAGGTCGCGACCCGAGCGCCATCAGGGCGTCGGGAGAATCTCCCCCCAGGACGACCCACGTCGCCACCTCCGTCGCCCCGTTCCAGCTGGCGTAGACCGTCGTGTCGGCGTCGCCTTGCTGGACGGCAACGGCGGGCAGTTCGGCCGGCCGGCCGTGCCAGGGGAATCGAAGGGCACGATAGGAGAACGAGGCATCGGGCAGGCGCGCGTCCAGAACCGTTGTCCCGTCGGCGGTGAACTCCGTGAAGTACGGCTGATCGCCCCACCCGACAACTACGTTTCCGTTTGGGAGCGGCTGCATGCTGCCCTGGCTGCCCGCCGAGAGGGGGCCGGTATGGATGTACTCACGACGCAGCGTCGCGGTACGGGCCGTTTCATCGACCTCGAGGACCACGCCGCGCGATTCGTTTTCGGTCGGGGGTTTCGAGCCGTTGCTGCCGTCGTCGAAGAGCGAGATCGTGCCGTCGGGCTGTCGCCGGGCGTCGTGCTGCCATGAGAACTGCGCGCCCAGGCCCATCGTGAAGTCGCTCTGCTTCCCGCCCAGCCGCCAGATCACGGCGCCGGTGTGCCTGTCGATCTTGTAGACGGCCCAGGTGTGGCGCGCCGAGATGAGCAGGTTGCCGTCCGAATCGACGTCGATCGAGTTGATGTGGAAGTAGTCGAATGGCTGACCTGACGGCGGCGCGGCATACGACTCGGTCGGGCTGACGTGGTCCGCGCTGCGCCATTCGAAGAGAAGCTTGCCCGACGCGATGTCGACCTCCTGAACGATCGACTCGAGCAGCTGCGGGGTCGCCGGCGACGCCCCCGGAGAAGCCACCGGAGTCGCCCCCGGAACGGCTCGCGGCGCATACACGGTGAAGAGCGCGGTGCCCTCGGGCGTCGTGATGAACTCGTGGAGATCGCCCTGCAGACCGTTGGCGGCCCGGACGCGACCGACCTCCGTGTAGGTCTCGTCGATCATCGGGTACTCGCCCTGGCCGGTGCCGAGGGCGACCGTGCCCTCCCACCACGTCAGAACCGGAGCCTCCCGGTACGTCCCGACGCGCAGGTTCAGCGCTCGCTTGCCCGCCGTGGGGTGGATCCAGACGGGCGAGCCGGTGTTGTCGACGACGATTGGTCCGGGTCCGGTGGCGGGTGTGAGCATGACCCCGCCGGCCGTGGCGTTGAGTCCGGGCTGGGTCACCGAGATGAGCGGGCTCCAGAGATCCGGGCGCGAGCGGTAGCCCTGCGAGCCAGGCGGAGTCGAAGGCTTCGGCGCGGCCTGTGCCGCCGAAGCGGGCACGGACCTGGACTCGACGCCCCAGTATCCCAGCGAGGCAACGCCGATGGCGACGCCGCCGGCAACCGCACCGCGGAGGAAGGCTCGGCGGCTCAGCCGAACCCCACCCCTCGCAGTCGTGTCCGGGACATGACCAACCCGCAGCTCGCCGTGGCCCGGCTGGATGGGATCGTGGATGCCGGCGTCGTCGCTCATGTGTCGGCTCCTTCTGGAGCCTCAATGCCACTCCGGCCGCCTGAACAAGTCCTGAAGCCGCGCGGCCGGATCGCTGGGCGGGTCGACTCGAACGTCGTTGACGACTTCGATGTGGTCATGGTGTCCGTCCGGGCGGCCTGGAGTACAGTCAGTCCGCAGGCGGTCCAAGCCGCCGCGGGAGGTTTCATGGATGTCGTCGAGTTCCAGCGTCTCACCGCTCGGGTTGTCGCGACTCGAAACTCCGAATCGCGCGCCTTTCTCCTGGCGTTTGACCGGGCCCCCGGGGCGCTCTTCGGCTGGTCCGAGCGAACTTGTGCGAACTGGCGGGCGTGGAGTCGCGCCAACGATGCGCTGCAAGGGGCAGTCGTCCAGCTGGAAGCCTTTCTCGGCGCAGACGTCCCCCAGGCTCGCTAGCCCCGGTACCACCTCATCCGACCATAAGGCGGTAGACGCGGAACGTCTTGCCCGAGCCCGCCTTCGTCCTGAAGGTGATCGTATGCGGGCCATCGGCGAGCGAGGTGGTGATGACGAAGCCGGCCATGCGCCACCAGTCGCTCGGGGACCAGCTGTCGTGCGAGGTGTCCAGCTCGGCCCAGGCCGCGCCGTCGATCTGGTAGTCCACGATCGCCGAGTCCCCGGCCACGGCCGTATACAGCCCGACGATCGTGCCCTGGAACGAGAATGAGATGGTGGAGCCCGGAGTGGACGAAGCGACGAAGCTGATCGGCTTCTTCAGGTTTCCGTTGTTCTGCGCTGGCATGAAGTCATCGACGGCCGCGAAGCCGTTCGTGGCCGTGGCCTTGTCGTAGGAGACGAGCGAGGCGTGCTCCCACGGAGCCACCGTCATGGGCGCCGGCATCGAATAGGGCACCGCCTTCTGATCCTTCTGGCTCCACATCATCCCCAGGAAGCCGGTGATGAACTGGGCGTAAATGGTGCTGCCGAACTCATTCGGATGAACGCCGTCGTCGGAGAACTGATTCCAGGTGAACTCCCCCGCTTTCACCCGATCGTAGATCTCCTTGTAGAGGTGGAGCGAGCAGTTGCCGTAGTGCGCGGCGACCTGCTCATGAACGACGACGGTGTCCGGCAGCACTCCCTTGTCCAGCCCGTCGCCGAACCAGCTGGCGGCGATGTGCATCTGGACGATGTCGATGTCGGGGCTCAGAGCCCTGGCGTGCCGAACGATCCCCTCCATGGCCTCGGCGCTCCCGCCGTTGACCGCGAACTCCAGGAACAGCAGGTCAACCGGGCCTTTGGAGAAGACGTCCTCCTCGAGCCTGAAGGCACCCAACTCGGCGGGAGTGCCGTTCATGCCGGCATTGATGAAGTCGAAGGTGGTGTCGGGGAACTGCTGCGTCAGGTATTCCTGGACCTTGTCGCGCCAGGTCGTGTTCGTCACGGATCCGCCCAGGAAGGCGACTCGGCCGGTCTTCTGGGTGACGAACTTGTCGCGACTCCGCATCAGGTTGCCCCGCACGACGTAGTTGGGTGCTTTCTGCGGGCTGGCGCCGGCGTCCGGCGAAGGAGACGCACCGAGGCCCGGCGAGGGTTTCGTTGGTGCGCTCGACGGCGTCGACCCCGACGCGCCGCAGGAGGCCGTGGCCGAAACCATCAGCGCGACGATGAGCATGAGCGCCAGGCGGCGAACACGATTCACGGAGATCCTCCTCATTGCTGTGGCGGCACGTAGGCCCAGACCCGAACGTAGTCGTAGTAGGTGTAGTCAGGCAGGGTCGCCTGATCGATCGGCGCCGTCCCCCAGTTGCAGATCTCGTCTGACAGGATGACGAAGTTGGGCGTTTGGTCGACGCCGCCTGCGCTCGTATGCCACGTCTCCTTGCCGTCGATGAAGAAGACGTACCGGTCGGGATACCAGTCGAGCCGGATGGTGTGCCAGCCGCCGTCGGTTAGCCCCATGCCTTTGACCATCTGCACTGCGCTCTGCTGGTCGGCGTCGTAGCCGTCCCAGTGCAGAGCGTGATCCGCCGTGTCGTCCAGCCAGATCCTCTCGAATATGTCGATCTCGGTGCCGTCACGGCCGGAACCGTCGACGTTGGTCTCGCTCTCGTTCCAGAGCCAGAAGGCGCCCCCATGGCCCGGCTGCGTCGGGAGGCGCATGCGGGTCTCGTACCGCCCGAAGGCCTGCTCGAAGGGATTGGGCTGGCCCTTCTTGCCCGTGACAATCGCCGCCGTCGAGTAGCCAGGGTTCTCCTTGGCGGCGCGGATCACAAGAGCGCCGTCTTTGAGGTAGACGTTTTCGTTCTTGTAGTTCCGGCGCCAGGGCTGGTCGGGCCCCATGTCCTGTGCGGCATCAACGTGCCACCGGCTCGTGTCGAGCTCCGCGCCGTTGAACTCGTCGTCGAAGGTGAGCGGTCCGAAGGTGCCGCCCGGAAGCACCGCGCACGCGCCGGCGGTCGGCGGCGACTCGGACGGGATCGCCTGTTGCGTCGGGCAGGGCGTGGTCGCCGGACCGACCGTGGCTGTTCGACTGGACGTCGCACCGGGCGTCCCGGTGGGCAACGCGGCGGTGCAGCCGGCCACAAAGACGACGGCTATCAGGCCCCCGAGTGCGCGCCGGATCTGGCTCAGGCCCATTTCACTCCTCTCCCTCACCAGCCCGTGGGACGGCGGATCTCGCCGGCAAGTCGGTGGCCAGGTCTCGTGTCCCGCTCGTCGGCCTTCCGCGGCACAATCCCTACCGCCGCGGCACGTACGCGTAGACCCACACCCAGTCTACGTCGGAGTAGCCCGGGCCGGTCGAGTGTTGGGGAGACAACGGCGCACGCGACGAGTCCAGAGCCGGGTGCGGAGGCACAGCAGAGCACTCGCGACCTTGCTGCCCCAACAGGCGTCCTGCTCGTTAGCACGATCGGGTTGTTGACAAGCTCCTGGGCTCGCCGACACTCGTCTGAGTTCTTCCGTAACGTGGGTTTTCAAGGGAGCCGGTCTGCCGTGCCGATCCGCAAGCGCATGCCGCTGCTGGCCCCTCTGCTCGTCCTGGTCGGCTTGCTGACCGTCGGGGGCGCAGGGCCGGTTCTGGCGGACTCGCGCCCCACCATCGTCAGCCTCACGCTCGATGCCAACAACAGGGCTGTCGTGACCTGGCAAAAGGAAGAGTGGCAGGCCTCGCTCGATGTCTGGTGGAGCGGCGGCGACGGCAGCGTCGCGGCCCCGGACACCAACTGGAATGGCCACTACGGCTGGCCGCTGGTGGACTGCTGGGGCGGCGAACAACACGGCCAGCCCACAGGCCGGGGGCCGGACACGACGTGGCTCTATGGACAGCACTGCCAGGGCCAGGACGTTCCGGACGAAGCCGACAGCACGACCACGAACGTTGCGCTCGCACCCGGGACGTACTACTTCCAGGTCATCATCGCCGGCGAGAATGCCGCCACGGGCGCGAAATGCAGCTACCAGGACAAGGGCCTGCCGACCGAATGCCTGAGCATCCATTACTCGGACACCTACCGGGTCACCGTCGCGCCGCTCAGCGGCCCGACCAACGCGGGCCCGGAGACGAGTCAGCCGCTGCCCGAGCAGACGCTGTGCGTCGGGCAGGCCGGTCCTACCTGCCCTCCCGACGCGAACCCGAGCCCACAGGAGATCGACGGGCCGGGTGACATCGACCTCCCGCAGGGTGGCCACGTCGACGTTGCCAGTGGCGGCAAAGCGACTCTGCATCCCCCCTACAACTTCGACGTCGAGCTCGGTGAGATCCACTTCTCCGAGGACCTCGCCGTCTTCCATTGCCCGGCCTGGACCGAACCCTATCCGCCGGAAGCGACGCTGGGCAGCTGGATTGGCATCCGTTGCCGCACCGTTACGACTCCTCACGCCGGAGCCCTGGTCGAGGGGACCGATTTCGACGTCAGGGTCAGCGCGACGACCACGACGTTCTACGTGTTCTCCGGCAAGATCGAGGTATCAGACCTGGGTCACCAAGGGGTCGTGTCCGTGGGCCCGGGTCAGATGACGAGCGTGCTCGACGGGCAGACTCCGAGCGCACCTGTCGCTTTTGACACGAGCGACCCCTCTCTGCGGTGGTGGCAGACGGAAGCCAGCGACCCCGGGGTTGCGGCGATCGTCCTGGTATCTCTGGGCCTGCTCCTGCTCTATGTCTTGCCCCTCATCGTGATCCTGGTCCGACGTCCCGAGCGCTGGCGGCGCGCAGCATTGATCGACCTCCTGGCCGGCTGGACGGTCATCGGCTGGATCGCGGCCCTGGCGCTCGCCCTGACCTTGCCCCGCCCCGGCTCGACCTACATCCCGACCCCGGCGCTTTCGCCGGACGGAAGGTGGTGGTGGGACGGACAAGCCTGGCGTCCCATGCCCCCGCAGCCACCCGCTGCGGGGCCACCAACCGGCTGGCCCTAGGATCGGCTGGACGCCTTCGGGAGTGTGCCCCCGTCAACTGATGGGATGCCGTTCCGAGTCTCCGCTACCCCTGGACGACCGCCGGCGCGTACCAGGCGCCGTCGGTCGCAACGATGAGCACGCCGTCCCCTACGGGGAACGCCCGAGGGTTCGCTCCCGGCGCCGTCCAGTCCGCAAGCGTCGCCGCATCCTCGCCAAACGTAGGAGGGGTCCAGGTCTGGCCGTCGATCGACGACCAGCACGCCAGTCGGCCCGAGTCGACTTGACAGCCGATCATGTGGTTGCCGTCGCCAGTCAAGGTGGCATCTGCCCCAAGTGGCGTGGTCAACTTCGTCCACGACGGCGCCCTCCCCAGCCGGCAGCGTCAAGGCCACCCCAACCGCTCCTTCCCCAACCAACGGGCCACTCCCTCGACTACGTTCTCGCCCAATGCACCATATCGACGGAATGGAGGGTGTGAAGGTTCAAACGATCTCAAGAACGGCACGACGAGAGCAACCTCGGACTACCCGCTCTACGAGCCATCCAGGCGAATGGCGATCCCGACCTGGCGACCCACCCAGCCGTCCCCGGCGTGTCGAGCGTTCCACCAAAACAGGAGTCGAGCCTGTGGACCATATCGCCGCCGGAGCAGGGAGATCGTGACCGCAGTCTCTGCGTCATCCTGCAAGCGGGCCGTGCCCGCGACGACATCGCCAGTCACGCGACCCCGCATATCGCACGGGGCGAGCAGGACGCGGTTGTTGTTCCGTAGTCGCTTCACCTTGCCCGACGATGGCGCTGCGTAGACGACGAGTTCGTCCCCCTGCCGCGCCACCCATACCGGCGTGGCTACGGGCGTGCCGTCCCGCCGGAAAGTCGTGAGCGAGAGGTACCTACACCTCGCGAGTATCTCCACATCCATGGTGCACTCCAAGCTCTTCGGCTGCCGCATCGGCGCTAGGCTCGCCTGGAAATGTGAACTCACGGTGTAGCCGCGACGGATGCACTGAGAAGCCGCCGCTGTGCTCTACCTACCCGCCGTTGCCCTGGCAGAGATAGTCCGCATCGAAACCGCCGGAGGGATACTGGACCAGTGCGACACGGCCGCCGGTGAATCCTTTGGCGCCGCAGCTGGATACCGCCTGCCCGGCGGAGTTGGCACCGGCCAACCAGCTCGGATAAGCCGAGAACTCAGACGTGCCGCCGGTGATCTGGTTCCACTGGTATTGAGTCGAGTAGAAACCGATGCCGGCCGTACTTACTGATTGAAGATACGCGACCGCGCCCTCGAGAGCCGCCACGTTGAGGGTGGTGTCGGTCTGCCAGCTGTTGATGATCTCGACGTCGAGCCACCACACGTTCGGGGATGGCGTGCTGGTTGCGCCCTGAGGGGCCAGGCCCAGGGAGACGTAGGCCCCGACCGCCGTCTTGTAGGAGTCGGCCGCCGCGTTCCAGCCGTAGTCATAGGCGCAATCGGCGGTATCTGATTCCGGCACCTCTAATGTGTTGCATTGGCGCGGGGAGGTTTGGTTGTTGGGCCAGCGGGAGGAGAGAATGGGTCCGGGGTTGCCGGTGTTGGCGTAGAACTGCGCCTTCACTCCGCCCGCCCACGTGAGCTCGGGCGGACCATCGCCCGCACTCAGGCATGGGTTGGCGCTGAAGACGATCCCTTTGTTCACGCCCACGATCCCGTACTCGGCGTCGGTGGGGAATGGGCTGCCGCACTGCGGGTAGGAGATGTCGAACCAGCAGGGTGTCGCTGCCGTCCGGCAGTCGAGAGCATGCTGCCAGCCCAGGTCGACTTCGGCCACGGCCGCGTGGACCCCGATTGTGGCCGCCACAAGGACGCCGACGCTGAAGACGGTGGCCCATATGCTCGGGAAGGCGCCCAGCCCGAGCATGTCGCGTCGCGCTTTGCCGGCCAGAACGTATGCGTCGAGGACGGCCCACAGGTGGTAGACGAACAGCATCAGATCGAGGATCAGCAGGCTCGTCAGCCACTCCTGGTCCAGCGCCAGACCGAACAGCGAGTTACGGTCGAAGATCAGGAGCAGTGCGAATACGCTCAGGATCGCCAGCGTCGGGATCGCCACGATCGCGGCACGAACCCGATTCCCGGCCGATGCCTGCCCAAGGCCCGGGAACAGGAAGGACAGCAGCGCGGCAGCAAATGGAGTCTTGAGCAACTCATACCCTCCGGGCCACGATGGTACGGCAATTCCAGGCGTGTAGGCCGCCGTGGAGCGCATGGCCGAGTGATGGTGTTGGTCGATGCTCGGCTCCGAGCCGACCGGGGAGGCTGGAGCCGGGATCGCCTAACCTTTGCCAATGACTCGATCACGGCTGCCGACACGGGTTGCGTTGCGATCTCTTGCGCTGTGTCTCGCGGCGATCGTGGCCGCGTCGTGCGCGACGACGCCTTCGTTCTCGTCCGGCCCGAGCGCCAACCCGGGCCAATCCGACTCGGTGCCCACGGCCACCTGGTCAGGCGCGACGGTGGGCTCCAGTCCGACTCCCGAGAGATCGGCTACTTGCGCTGCGCGAACTTTGGCCGACATGACCGAAGAACAGCGCGTTGGGCAGCTGTTCGTGCTCGGAATCGAAGGCAACAACCTGTCGGCTGCGGAGATATCCGCCATCGAGACCGACCACATTGGGTCCACCTATCTGGTCAACTCGCGGACGGGGGGAGTCGACAGCGTTCGAACCCTGACGAGTGCCATCGACGCGCTCGCGACCGACTCGAATACGGACCGCGTCGGGTTCTTCGTCGCCACCGATCAGGAGGGTGGGTGGGTCCAGCGCCTGAGCGGCCCTGGATTCGCCACGATCCCATCCGCCCTGGTTCAGGGCCAGATGCCGACCGCGACCCTCCAGACAGACGCCACCACCTGGGCCCGAGAGCTCCTGGCCGCTGGCGTCAATCTCGACCTCGGGCCGGTCATGGATGTGGTGCCGCCCGGGTCGGAGGCGATCAACCAGCCGATCGGGGCGTTGCAGCGCGAGTTCGGCCATGATCCAACGACCGTTGGCAGCCACGGCGCAGCGGTGGTGGAGGGCATGGCCCAGGCCGGCGTAGCCACCACGCTCAAGCACTTCCCAGGCTTGGGGCGAGTGGTCGGAAACACCGACACGACCGCCGGCGTGGTCGACTCCACCACCACGTCCGGCGACCCATATCTGGACGCCTTCCAGACCGGCATCAAGGCCGGGGCGCCGCTGGTGATGGTTTCACTCGCGACCTACACAGCCATCGATCCCGATCACCAGGCGGTCTTCTCGCCGACCATCATCGGGATCCTGCTGCGTAGCCAGCTCGGCTTCAAGGGCGTGGTGGCATCAGACGATCTCGGAGCCACGGCTGCAGTCTCCTCTCTCGCGCCGGGCGCTCGAGCTACCGGGTTTATCGCGGCGGGCGGGGACTTGATCCTCGTCGGGAGCGTCAGTCCGGCTTCCGAAATGGACGCTGCGGTCCTGGCTCGGGCCCGGTCCGACACCCTTTTCGCGGCTCAGGTCGACACCGCCGCTCTGCAGGTTCTCGAAGCCAAGGTGACCTACGGGCTGCTTTCCTGCGGTTGACGTGGATCGATGGCCGGCCGGTGTGCGAGGGACACGACACCATGACGGGCCGGTCTCAGTAGGGTCGCCGCCGGTCCACCCAGACAAAGGCGATTGCGCCACAGAACAACGATCCCAACAGCAGGACGCCCGACTCCATGGCGACGGTCTGCCAGTACCACGACCCCGGCAGGACGTACTGGATCTGCTGGGGGAAGTGGCTCGGATCGATGGTCGGTGTCTGACACGCCACGCCCATATTCGGATTGCCAGGCGTGGCCTGCGGACCTGGTGAACTCGAGGCGCTCGGTGAGCTGGAGTCGGCAGGAGAAGCCGAAGCACTCTGCGTCGGCGTCGGCACGCACACCATGTTCTGCTGGTACCAGTCATTGACCTGAGCGTCGGTGGCCTCCTTGCCGTCGATGTACGACTTGCTGTAGACGAACATGTCGGCGAAGCCGCTTCCCGGCCCGTAGGCCACATAGCCTTGCTGCGGCTGGTCCGGCAGGACCTGCTCAATGGCGAACGGCCTCAGGACGTAGTGGGTCATGCCGGCGTCCCAGACACCCCTCACGAAGAAACAGACAACGAGCGCGATTACCACTGCGGGCATGGTCCGACCGAAAAGGGTGCCCAGGGCAAAGGTTCCGGCGAACGCGGCCAGTGCCCAGAAGACATCGATGACGCCGCGGCCCAGGTAGTTCGAGAATGAGTTGTAGGGGTTCAGACCGGGGTTCAGGGCGCCCTCCAGCACGTTGGCGGCCAGACCCACCGCGAGCATCAGCGACGCGAGCAGCAGGACCCCTGCCAGAACCTTGCCCAGAAGCCAGCGCCGCCGAGAGCCCGAGAGGGCCCAGGAGAGTGGCGCCGTTCCCTGTTCTATCTCCCTGGCCACCAGTGGCGCCCCCACAACGATCCCGGTGAGCAGCGGCACGAGCAGAAGCAGGAGCTGGACAAGGTTCATGTCCAGGCTGCCCTTCATATCGGAGAACGACTTGGCGAGTTCGTTGCAGTGCGCCTGGGCCGCGGTAATCGGCCCCTGCGACGGATCTACGAACGAGCCTTGATAGCTTTGCAGGCACGACAGCGGCACGTTGAGGGAGTTGAGCCGAAAGGCCTCGATGAGGGCTGCCGCCGTCAACCCGACGCAGACGATCGTGACCGCCAGGGTCTCGAAGCGGTGCTGTTTGAAGGTCAGCCTGATTCGGGAAAGCATGGTCATCCCCCTCAGTTGAGCTGCAGGCCGATGCTCCGCCCGGCGGCGAGGTATCCGAGCACGACATCCTCCAGGCTGGCCGCCTCCGACGTCTCGCCCTGGCCGGTGCCCTGGTCGCCGCCCGGACCGGCGCCCGGCGCGAGCCGCCACAATGTCATGATGGTCTTCCCGTTCCTGCCCAGGAACGAGCCCACGGCAGTCCCGCCCGGAGGCGGCGAGTCGGCCTCGGTGAGTCGATGAGTCTGTCGGGCTTCCTCGAGCGGGCAGTCGAGCCTGACCTTGCCGCCGCCCAGGATGACCAGCCGATCGCAAGCGTCTTCGACGTCGGTGACGATGTGCGACGACAGCAGCGCCGTCGAACCCTCCGCCTTGACCGCGTCCAGAAGGACCTGGATGAACTCGCGACGAGCGAGTGGATCGAGGTTGGCGAGCGGCTCGTCGAGCAGCAGCACCTTGGCCCGCGTTCCGAGCGCCACTGCCAGCCCGAGCTGGGCCGCCTGCCCGCCGGAGAGTGTGTCGGCCCTCTGATCGAGCGGGATGCCGAGCTGGTCGAGCCGGCGCCTCGCGTAGTCCGAGTCGAAGCCCGAATGCAGGCTCCGCGCCATCGCCAGGTGGTCCTCGACGCTCAGGCCTCGGTACACGGCAGGCGTCTGCGGCACGTATCCCACCCGCCGCAAGGCCTCGCTGCGATGCTTCCAGGGGTCAACCCCGTCGACCTCGACAGTGCCGGCGTTCGGCCGCTCGAAGGCCATGCAGACGCGGATGAGGGTCGTCTTCCCGGCACCGTTCGGCCCGACCAGCGCGGTGACGCTGCCGGCGGGGATCGCCAGATCCACCTTGTCGAGCGCGACCTTCTTCTTGAAGCGCTTGCTCAGACCGTGGGCCGCCAGCGCAGCCGTGCCGATCGAAGCCCCTCGGTCGATTACCATTCCAGCCTCCCCACTCCTGGCGCCCTCGCATCCAGCGGCTTGCGTTCGCCGGAACGGTAGCACCCCACGACGGTCGGCGAATGGCGGGTAAACCCGCAACTGCTGCTTCGACTACCTCAGCTCCCGACCACGACAGTCAAGGCGTACAAACGAGGCGACCGGCAGCTGGTCTGCCGGTCGCCTCAACTTCCGCAAACGTTGCCCGAGTCGCGGCTACTTCTTGGCTCTGGTCAAGGTCGCGTCGACGCCCAGCCTGTTGGTTGCCCCGACCTTGAGAGCTGCGGCCCGGGCGAGGTTGTCTACGGTTCCCTTCTTGCCGACGTATCCGATGTTGAACACGCCGGCCGGGTCCACGACGCGAACCTTGTACGAGCCCGAGTTGAGGCCCGCAATCGAATATGTACCATTTCGAGCTGTAAACGCGGAGCCCACCACGGCGCCCGTGGTCGGGTCGAGGGCGTCGGCCCGAATGCCCAAGATGCCCTTCCCGTTTGGACCGGTGACGGTGCCCTGAATGGCCACAGCGTCGGGGATCCTGACGATGAGACCGTTGATCCCGGACGCGCCGATGGTCACGATGCCGGCCTTGGTCGGGTCGAGGGTGAAGTGGCTGCTCCCGTGACGTGCGTACCAGCCTTGCTGGGAGCGCGCGACTTCGAGCGGACCAACTGGTCCTCCTCGGCCGGCATCGATGATGTTGCCGTTACCACCAACCAGGATCTGGTAGCTGCCGGGCGCCGCGCTCGCGGCGAACCATCCCGATGGGTCCGTCAACGTCAACGACGGCAACTCTGAGCTCCCGGCCTTGTACAGGTAGACAAAAGCGCTGCCGAGAGGTGCTCCCGCGCTGTCGAGCAGGCGGCCCGCAATCTGCGGCAGGTCCGGCTGGACGATCGTGATTCCCTGTCCACCGCTTGCAGTGGCGGCGACGGACGATGCGAGCGTTTGGTCGAAGGTGAACGCGCCCGGAGATGTGGCTGAGTAGTAGCCAACTCCCTGCCCTCCGCCGAAGTCGATATCGAGCTGGTATGAGCCGGCAGGGACGGCCACATCGAATGCGCCGCGCGGCTGCCAGATCGTGTTGCCGAAAAGGCCCTGGCTCGAATCGACGTAGACCTCCGCCATCTCAACCGGGATGCCGTTGGGCATCACAACTCGACCGGTGATGTGCTCGGCAACCGGAATTGTCACGCTCACCGAGGAGTCTCCCGAGACCGTGATGATCGCCGCCTTCGATGCATCGTCGGTTACGCCACTGCCTGTCCAGAAGCCGCCAACGTACTGATTGTTCGTCGGCTGGATCAGGAGGTCGTACTGGCCGGCCGGCACGCTGCCGATGCTGAACGAGCCAGAGCCGTCGCTCGAACCCCCGCCGTAGAAGTAGCCGCATACCACGCACGACAAGGAGAGCCGCGCGCTGGCGACCGGGTTGCCGTCAGAACCGAAGACAGAACCCGACAGCGTGTAGAACGTGCCGAGCTGGGTCATATGGATCGTCAGGCCGGACGCCGAACCAGCCGACACGTCGACCGGTGTGGCGTCGGCGGGCTGGGGAACGACGCCGTCCTTGGAGTAGTAGCCCGACGGTCCCGTACCCATGACCTGCAGGACGTACGTGCCGGGCGCAAGGTTCGTCAGGCTGAAAGTTCCGTCCATTCCGCTGGCGGATCCGTTCGGGGTGATCGGGTACGGTTCGGACACGATCGCGCCGTTGACCCAGAGTCGCGGATAGACGAAGACACCCTGCAGCGGCGTCCCGTCAGCAGCCAGAGCGGTTCCGCTGATCGACCGCCCGGGCTGGGCGACGATGTCCAGGTTCTTGACGGAGCCCGCGGCGAGTGAGATCGGGAGGGCCTGACTCGAAGCCGGCGTCACGCCAGTGCGACTCAAGAACTCGGGTGCGTATGTCCCGCTGGGATCACTCACCACAAGGAATCCACTTTGCTGGGGAGTACCGCCGGGGATCAAGAAGGAACCATCGGTGGTCGTAGTAACGTTTTGATAGATCTCCATGCCGCCTGGATCAGTGAACATGACTGTCATGCCGGCTAGAGGGTTGCCCTGCCCGTCCCTGACGTGACCGCTGATCGAGAGTGCCTTCGGGAGGGTGATGCTGATGCCCGTCAGATCGGACGAGCCGATCGTGTATGCCATGGCCTCGAAGTCGGTGTGGACGAGACCGGCGCGACCGGCATATCCGTCCTGGTAGGCAGCTGTGCCGTCTTCGAAGAACAACGAATACGACCCTGGCTCGAGGCCCGCGAGATTGAAGGACCCGTCCGCAAGGGTTTGGGCGGAGCCTGGGCGCGCTTCGACCGTGATACTCGCGAGTGGCTTGCCACCCGGCCCGAAGACGTGGCCTGAGATCGAGTAGGTCTTGGGACAGGTCACGCTGAGGCCTGTCACGGCTGCCCCGGCCACCGTGAAAGCCTGCGCCTCCGACTCTTTCGTCGTGATGCCGGTCGGTGCGAGGTAGTGCTTGACCCACTGACCGCCGCACGAGGCTCCGTTGAACGCGATGCCGTAAGTGCCATCGGTTACGCCCGCGAACGTGAAGTTGCCGTTGGCGTCTGTCGCGACGGACAACAGGTCGGCGCCGTAGTTGCCCACGGCGCCGACCAACGTCACATTGACGTTCGCCACGGGACTGCCCTGGGCGGAGAGAACGGTTCCCGAGACAGAGACGCCGTCCGCCAGTGCCGAGGCCGGCAGACAGGCGAGGGTCAACGCGGAAGTGATGATGGCCAGCGCCGCCCCGCGGACCAGCCGGAGGCGACGATTGCGATTGTGCAATCGAAACTGGGTTGGCGTCATTGGACCTTCCTCCTCAATGCCGTCTCGGTGCGGCGAGCCCCCTCGCCGGCTCGAGCGGTCATGCCGTTGGATGATAGCGAGCGAGAAGGACCCATTTCTGGTCCGGACGGAGCGCCAGACGCGCTACCCCCGACCCCGTGGCCGTGGACTTCCGCGTTGCCGGGTCGATGAACTCGGCACTATCCAGGTCCCGGCCGCACCGGCCCAAGTCCTTTCCGCGCCTAGTAGAATCGCCAACCTCGGAGGCTATCCGATGGCGAATCGCGTGATCGGCAGGCGGCATCTCCGTTGATGGGAGTGAGCGACCAGATGGGCCCCGACAACCTCGCGATCGAGTATCGGGGCGAGCCGCCAACGGCCGAAGAGTTTGAGCGTCTCTTTCGATCGAGCGGCTGGGCCGAGGCGTCAGCGGTACCTGCCGATCGGCTGGCAGCATCACTGTCGTGTGCCTGGTACGCGGTCTGCGCACGTATCGATGGCGAAGCGGTAGGCACCGGCATCGTTCTGTCCGATGGGGCCCTGCATGCCCTGATCGTGGACGTGATCGTGATGCCGGAGATGCGCGGACGCGGCATCGGAACAGAGATCATGAGGCGACTGATCGCCCGATGCCAGGAGGCTGGCGTGCTCGGGGTCCAGCTCTTCAGCGCCCGCGGCAAGCGCGACTTCTACGAACGCCTGGGCTTCGTGGCCCGCCCCGATGACGGGCCCGGCATGGAACTTGGTGGGCTGCCCTAGCCCGACGAGTACGCGCAAGGGCTCGCCACGAAGATGCAGGGGACAGCGCCGAACTCGATGGCGTCGAGCCGGCAGAGCCCGTGAACTGGTAATCCTGGTGGCTGCTCGGTCTTGTTAGGCGCCCACTTCAAAGGTGCTGACCGGGGTCTGCAGCATGCCCACGGCCCAGGTGCTTGCCGCGGCCTGCTGGACGCCGCCCGCCGGCTGAGCCTGCGCCGCAGAGGTTCGGTTAGCCATCTGCGTCGCGATCTGGGTGGCCTGGTCCGCTGTGAGGTTGGAGTTCGACCCCTTGATGGCGGCCGCAAGAGCGCTGACGAGAGCGTTCTGACTGACGCCCCGCGACGATGCGATCGAGGCGAGACTCTGACCACTTTGGAGCGCCGCGACGAGGTCGCTCGTGCTCATGCCGAGTAGCTGGCTCGCGGCGCTCATCGCGCCTCCGCCGCCGTGATGATGGTGGTGATGCGGGTGGGTCCCGGTCGTACCCTGGGCGGCCCCCGCGGCCGACGGCGTAACGGGCAGCTGCACCGGCGACAACCCGACGGCGTTGACCTGAGCGGTGCTCAACTGGATCGGTGATATCGCGTCCACGCTTAGCTCCTGGCTAGCGGTCTTATGCCCTCCATAGGGAAGTGTCGGCGGTCGGGAGGCCCGTCGAAGCCACAGCCGAGGGTGGACGCCTAGGTGGAACGCCGGCACTTTCGGCGCTTGGCTTCTGCTTGGTTGGGTCGGGCGGCCCGACACCATGGAACGATCGTGCGAACCCGCGACATTCAGCTTGGAAGGCCTGGACCTCTATGGTGTGGCGCCCCTCGTGGAGGGGCGTGCATTTCGTGTCCAGTTATCGTGTCGTGCTGAGCCTGCCACGACAACGCGACGCGGACCTCCGAGGGTCGTGCCAGACGCCGCCTCCCTGGAGGTGCTGAGCGAAACTCGCCCGTGGACAAATCATCGCCGCCGCCTATTGGAGATTACGACGGGGAGTCCGGTGGCCAATCCTCGTGGACGAACACTCTGACAGACAGCTGATAGCCTGAATAGGATTGCTGGAGATCAGAAGGAAGGCCGCTCGAATCCGCTGGATCGATCCAGACGCTCAGCCACAGGCCCGGTTTGGTCCACTGCGCATTACCTAGAGCGCCGACGTAGGTTTCCCCAGGAGACCGCGTCCATCCTCGAGAGGTAAGGGCGCGATCGTAGAAGGCGATGACCTGGTCGGGCGTGGCGTTGACCGCCAGGAAGCGGCCATACTCGGCCCCAGATACGGGGGGAACGGGACCGTCCGTGCGGGGGCCAGAGGTCTCCTGAACGACCTTCGCGCCGGGGTAGATGAGCGACGCTTCAGGCAGCTCGCGGAGGGCCGCGACGGGCCCGTAATCGCCGATGCAGCCGGCACACGTGATAGCCACAAGAAAGACGGCAACGATCCTTGCGATCCCCGGAAGCCTGGACGCTCCGCGTGATGGGTCTGGCCTCTGGGTCTCCGAATTGCCCATCAACGCCTCACCTCACCAACCGCGGTCATCTAGCGCCGGAACCAAAGCGCCGACCGGAAAGCAGAACGGTTGTCTCCGTCAACGAGTCTACGGAGCGGTGCGAGCGAAGCGGTGTCGGCTTTGCGACAGAACCCGGGCGAGTGCGGCGTTGCTGGCTCCGAACAGCGCGACGAGGATGGCAGGGCATTTGATCAGGTTCGTTGACCTGCGCTTTCGTCTCTCGGATCTGGCTTCGCCGAGGTCGTTGTCTCCAGAGCAGCCAGTGCCGCTTCAATGACGGCCGGCTCGTGCTGAGAACCAACCATCTGCAGGAGGATCGCTCGGATCCGCCCGCGATTCCCGTCGTCGAGGCGTGATTCGAGGTTCCGCACCACCTGCAGGCCTCTGAGTTCTGGGAGCGGGAGACGGGTCTCGAACCCGCGACATTCAGCTTGGAAGGCCTGGGCCTCTATGCAGTGTGGCGCGCCTCGCGGCCGGGCATGCATTTCGTGTCCAGTTATGGTGTCGTCGATCTGCGGTCCCTGACACGCTGGTGAACGCGTTTCGTGCCCACGAGCGGACACAGATTATGGCTCGAACAGCTCGGCCGATGACAGGATCGCGTCGTCCGGCCCGGTGCCGCCGGCGATCAGGACATTGCCATTCGCCAGGGTAGTGACCGACGCGAAGTGGAGAGGAATGAGTGGCGGGCCGGTCTTGCTGAACGTGCCAGTCCTAGGGTCGTACAACTCGGCGTAGGTGTTGCCGACCGCCTCATGCGCTCCACCTACCACAAGCACTCGTCCGTCAGGGAGGAGAGCCGGTTGAACCTCGTCACGGACAACTGTCATGGGACCGGTCGGATTGAACGTGCCCGTCGCAGGATCGTAAATCTCGGCATCGAAATCGATGAGCAGTACTCGTCCGTCTTGGAGCAAGACCATGCTCAACATGACGTGAGATGACGCCATCGACCCGGTTGGCGTGAACGTCCCGCTGACCGGGTCGTATATCTCGGCGGAGGACAGTCCAGCGCCACCAATGACCAGGACACGCCCGTCCCTGAGAAGAAGGGCATGCGATCCGCTTCTGCGTGATTGCATCGAGCCGGTCGCAACGCTCATCCCCGTAGCAGGGTCGTAGATGCTCGCTGTGGCGAGGAATGAAGGCGGATAGCCTGGATGTTCCGGGTCAGACGTGACGCCGCCTATCAGCAGGAGCCGTCCGTCCTGGAGAACAACGGGAGTAGTCCCGCCCGAGTAGGTCAGAGGCGACACGCCTACAACGAGACCTGTTGTCGGGTCGTATTCCTCGTCGATGGTTGTTTCCAAAGCCGTGAGACCCGATTGGTGCCCAATGAGGACTCGGCCGTTGGGCAGTGGAAGCACGTCCATGAGCTGAGTCGGGTGGCTTAGAGAGCCCGCAGTCGTGAACGTGCCCGTTCGCGGGTCGTAGATCTCACAGGCGGAGAGATACGTCTCGGGGCCAGAACCGTTTCGATCCCCGATGCCACCGAGAAGGAGGACCCGACCATCGACCAGTCGAACTGCGTAGTGTTGATAGCGGGCTGTCGACATCGATCCGGTAGCGACGAAGCGACCGGTCGGAGAAGGTGAGGCGCCTGTATTCGGCGACAATGCTGCTGTTGTGGACGACGAGGCGCAAGCCGCCGCCAAGAGGCCGATCAGGCCAACCGACGCGGCTCTCCTCATAGCCAAACTCGCGAGCGTTATCACGACCCCTCCATCCCCGACGATCTGCGGAACCAGCCCGGTGCGACCGTGGGGCGTGCGGCCCCAACGATCATCGGCGCATTCGAGCAAGCTCAGTATCAGGGAGCCAAGGGATTGCGCGTGTCGTCCAAGAGACAGCCAGCGCTGGGGACTTCGACCGGCTGAGCGCTGTAGCAGCCTGGCGCAGCCTTCGTCGGCCGCTTGCCTACAAGGCTGAGTGTCGTGCCAAGCACGAAATTGGGATTGGAGCGGGAAACGGGTCTCGAACCCGCGACATTCAGCGTGGAAGGCCGATCCTCTACCGGATGGGCAAGGATGGCCGCACCGGCTCGTCACCATGACTCCATCGCGTGACTCGTCTGAGCCCGCGACCCTCTGATCTGCGCGGCCGGCATGTTCCGGCCCTCCCGGATCGATAGACCTTGGCCCGTCGCACGCGCCTCTATATGATGGCCGACGTGAACATACGTGCCGGTCTCACTCCGCTGGCGATGATCGCCGCGCTCTTGTTCGCGGCCTGCGGCTCCGGGATATCGTCTGCCGCCCCTTCGGTTTCGACCGGAGTTCCCGCCTCGGCTGCGACCGCCACTACTGGACCCGCCAGCCCGCTTCCAATTGCCACCCTGACGCCAGCGCCGGCCGTGATCGACGCCGACCTTGCGGCGGCTCTGGCGTATGCCACGGCCGACGTGAGCTCTGTCGAGTTCACCGACTGGGCGCGCCTTTTCGGCACGCGCCCGGATCCGAGCGCCGAGTCCGCCGCGCTCGTCGACCTCTCCAAGACCCACGCCATCCCGGCGAGCGGGCTGCTGTCCTACGCCGCGACAATTCGGCCGCAATGGAGCTTTGGGGTTGGCGACCTTGCCTGGGAGGCCGACTTCGCGAACTCGGGGGCGCCGTTCACCGTGCTCCAGTTCCGCGATACGTTCGACATCGCCTCGCTCGGCCCGTTGATGGAGGGCCGCGCATACACCAAGGACGCCGTCGTCGACGGCGTCCAGCCGTACGCGCACGCGCTCGACCTGACGAAGCCGTTCATCAGCCAGGGACCGCAGTTCATGACGAACCTCGGGCTCGACGTCGCCCGCCACCGGTTGATCGTCGCCGCCAGCACCGACTCCCTGACGGCCGCGGTCCAGGCGCGCGCCGCCGGCCCGGCCGAGGCCTCCCCCGGAGCGCGAGCCCTCGCCCTCGCAGCCGCGCTCGGTTCGCCGTACGCCGCGATCCTATCGGTCGATCCCGGCGCGTGCAGCACGTTCGGCGGCCCCAACCTGACGTCCCCGAGCCCGAGTGCCACGTCGGGACTGTCCGCTCTGGGCGTCACGACGGGGACGGCGCTCGGGTTCTCGGAGGTCGCCGCCGGCGGCGGCGCGGTCACGGTCGCGCTGCT
>Ga0182017_10000358_pt1 | contig 35290 bp, 24 predicted proteins | sample 712E3DmetaG_FD_120492 | JGI IMG/M metagenome (GOLD analysis project Ga0182017, IMG submission 120492) | Permafrost microbial communities from Stordalen Mire, Sweden - 712E3D metaG | ecosystem: Environmental > Terrestrial > Soil > Wetlands > Permafrost | place: Sweden: Stordalen | collected... | reverse complement strand
GGGCCGGTCATGCCAACATGTTCCAGAGCCCGCTGTTTGCCGAAGTGTTCGCGACGACGATCCAGGCGGACGTTGAACTGTATAACACCGATGGTTCACAGGGGGCGGCGCGCGGGGCCGGTGTCGGGGCAGGTCTTTATAAGGGATTCGATGAGGCATTTTCCAATTTAAAAGTCGTTAAGCGCGTCCAGCCGAACAACGAATTAAAAAGTGTTTACGATGATACCTACGCACGCTGGAAAGAACTTGTTTTGAATTCATAAAAAATCGATTTCGTATATATCTTAATTTTATTTCAAAGGAAGGATAGAATCTATGAGCAGCGTAAAATCCCTGCATAGTGTATGCAGATGGACATTTAATGCCGGCAAGGGAGGGTTTGTCCCGGGCAATATCAGGCAAAAATGGAACGCCGAAAATTTCGACACGATTCAATCGGTCGAGTTAATTAAAACGGCCATCAAACCGCGTATGCCCGACAATGTTGAACTGGGATTCGAAGTCCACTACAATAGCGAGGTAGACGAGAAAACCGCCCCCCTGCTCGCGGACGCGCTTGTTGACGCGAAAATATCCCTTGCAATGATAACCCCCGGCGCGCACAGCCATTTTGCTTACGGAGGCATAGCGTCACTTGACAATAACGAACGGAAAAAGGCCGAAGAGCTGGGGTCGAAAACAATTAATTTGGCATACGGCCCGCTCAGAAAAGCATGGAACAAAAACCAATCGGCCTTCCCCACATTCGTCCTCTGGAACGGTTCCTACGGCTACGACATAGCCTCGATCGGGATTAAAACAATGTATGATAACCTGAAAAAAAGCGTCGCCGCCCTCTGCAAGTACGAGGCCAAATCAGGAGGAAAGCTGTACATGGGTATCGAACCAAAACCCAACGAAGGTCATCCGGCCATGCTCCTTCCCACCGTCGCGAGCGCGATCCTTTTCTGGAAAAGGCTTGAAAAGGAATTTGGAATCAATATTGCGAAGAAAGGCGTCAATAAGGAATTCGGTCATTCGGAAATGATCGGCCTGGACCACGTGTATGATTCCGTTGAAGAACTTGACAATAATGCAATGGTCCATATGCACCTGAACAGTCAGGGATACAACGACGGGATCATTCTCGGCGGTCCCGGAAAATACGATATCGACCACGGCACGCGGATCAACGGCATGAATATCGCCATTGCCGGTCTGCTTCGCGCCGCCGGTTTCAGCAGATGGAAAGGTCATGACATGCAGGCTCGGCCGTATGATAATGAAGAGCAGGGCATCGACCGCGTTATCCGGAGCATTCTTTCATGGGAAGCGTGCGATCATGCCGCGCAGAAACTGGACGAAAAGAAGCTCATGAAATACCTTGTCAACCGTGAAACCGCCAAGGCCGAAGACATGATACGCGACGCCGTGACCGTCGCAAACAGACATTTCAAAGAAATGTATCGTTAAAGATGTGTTGAAAAAAAGGGGTGGAGTTTTACCCCTTTTTACGGATGAATGATCATAATTGTCAAAATAATAAATCAGCATTTCTAAAAAGGAGGCGTTGCAATGACGTCCGAAAAAGGTTCGACGAATTTTACTTTTATCATTCTGATTACCCTGGTGGCCACGATCGGGGGTTTTCTGTTCGGTTACGACAGCGGGGTGATTAACGGGACCGTCGATGGGTTGCGGAAGGCCTTTCATTCGAACAGCATCGGCACTGGTTTTAACGTCGCATGCATGCTGCTCGGTTGCGCGGTCGGAGCGTTTTTTGCAGGATGGCTGGCCGACAAGTTCGGGCGGCGGACGATTCTTATTATCGCATCAGTCTGTTTCGCTATTAACTCCATCGGAGCGGGCCTTGCGATGACTTCCGGCCAGTTTATTTTTTTCCGCGTGCTCGGCGGGCTGGCTGTCGGCGCCGCCAGCGTCCTTGCACCAGCTTACATCAGTGAGGTGACACCGGCGAAGTTTCGCGGTACGCTCTCATCAGTCCAGCAGATCGCCATTATCACGGGCATAACCCTGTCGTTCCTCAGCAATTATCTTCTGGCGCAGAAAGCCGGCGCATCAACCGCCATACTCGCATTCGGATTACCGGCCTGGCGATGGATGTTCTGGGTCATGATTATTCCCTCACTGGCTTTTTTCTTTGCATTGCTGTTCATCCCGGAAAGCCCCCGTTTTCTGGTAGCGAGCCGGAAAAAAGAAAAGGCGCTTGCGGTGCTGAAAAAACTCATGGGAGCCGATGAAGCGCAGATCAAAGTGAATGAGATCGAGGCTTCCCTCGTGGCTGACCACCATCGGCCGAAGCTGACCGACATCCTCGATTCCAAAACCGTTGTCCGGCCGATCGTCTGGGTCGGCATCGGTCTTGCCACCTTCCAGCAGCTTGTCGGTATCAACGTCGTTTTCTATTATGGCGCGGTCCTCTGGCAGTCCGCCGGATTTACCGAAAGCCAGTCGCTGCTCATCAATGTGATCACCGGAGGGGTCAGTATCGCCGCCTGCCTTGTCGCGACCTACCTTATTGACAAGATCGGCAGAAAACCGCTCCTGACCATCGGTTCCATTGGAATGGCGCTGACGCTCGGCACGATGGCCGCGGTGTTCGCGACCGCGATCGTAAAAACCGGCAACGTGCTCGAATTGACGGGCAAAAGCGGGCCGATCGCACTCATCGCCGCGAACCTGTACGTGTTTTTCTTCAACCTTTCGTGGGGACCGGTCATGTGGGTCATGCTGGGCGAGATGTTCCCGAACCAGATCCGCGGGTCCGGGCTGGCCGTGAGCGGACTGGCGCAGTGGGGCTCGAACTTCGGCATTACCATGACTTTCCCGATCCTGCTAGCGAGTATCGGCCTTGGCGGCGCCTACGGGTTCTATTCTGTATGCGCGGTCATCTCAATTTTCTTTATCCTGAAATGGGTGAAGGAAACCAAGGGCAAGGAGCTTGAGGAAATGAAAGGTTAGTGTGTCTTGACATTCCTTACTATGCTTTTGCATAGTAAGGAATGTTTTAGAGACACTTACCTGCCCTCAAGGCAGGTGTGGGCATTGATCAAACTTCATTGCGTAGATAAGTCCTGACTACAGTATCTTACCTGCAAAGACAGTCTATTTTTTTTCATTCCGGCTTTGCAGGTAGTGTCTCTACCGGAAAAATTGTTCTATTTGCAATACAGAGGCGTTCTTAACGGGGCGCCTTTTGTATTTTGCATCAGGTTCTAATTGCATTTCAAACATGCATAAATGTAGAATATTAGTGTTACGGTCTTTTGGCGCGGGGAATTTTTGTATTTCCTTGATGACTATTGTTTTACCCTATGATGAATAAAATCCCGTTTATCAGCTTGATTGTCGCGTTTGCAACCATAGCCATTTGCGCCTCGACGCCATTGTTTTTGGAACGTGAGATCGCTTCGGCACTGGATTCTCGTGATGAATATTATGCTAAAAAAGAAGTTTCTTCTTTCTTATTCCCCTTCCATGTTACGGATTTTGCGCGAGCAGAATCGCTCAAGGTAAAACTGGGCGCGGGCGTTGCCGACAGCGTAAACCCGTGGCATGATCTTCTTGCGGGCATTGCCGTTGTAAAAAGTTCTCCGGATTCGGTCCCCATATATTTCGGGCGGGCGCTTGATGCGGCAGGAAATGACATGGGGACCTTGTATGCTTTATCAACGGAATTCGGACGCTTACAGCAGCCTCTCTGGGAACAGAAAGGCCTCGAACGGGTCAGGAAACTTTTTCTGGCCTCGGGGGCGCAATCATCGGACCTCATTTCCCAATCTTTACTTCATAAGGCCCTGTCCGCTGATAAAAACGGCGATTATTCATCCGCGTCCCTTTACAACTCCTGGTCAATTGTTTTTGACCGCGACATGGTGTGGCCCGCGGTCAGGGCCGTATTCAAGGCTGTTCCTTTTCATTTGTCAACAGCTTACAATGAATGTTGCGGCATCGTCACGACCTTTGTCAGGTCATGGCCGCTCCAGCTTTCTTTCCTTCTTGTTTTGTTCCTCTGGATACGGCAATGCATTCTGTTCATTGTAACAGGTCTGTTTATCACACTGGGAATTGTGTATGTTCCTCTTTCGCTCCATTGGGTGGGCCACCTGTTTCCGTCATCTTCATCACCACGGCTTAAAACCTATTTCATCATAGTGTCATTCCTGTCGCTCATTTCCTTCGGCGCGCTTCCTTTTTTTTGGATGCTTGCCTGTTTGATCTGGCGCCAGTGCGGTAAAAAAGACAAATGGATCACTGGAATCTGTTGCATTGCACTCGTCCTTTTTCCGTTAAGTGTACGGTTCGAAGGCATGCTGCGCTCTAGTCTTTCACCGGAGGGGGCGCTTTCACTGTTCAATAAAGCTGTTGACGAAGGATACTATGCGGACCTTGATAAAGTTATCCGTAAACACGCGGCGTCCCATGAGAACGACTATTGCGCCCAGACCGCCGCCGCTCTCTATGCCGCGAAGAACAACGACATGGGTTACGCACTGCCCGCGCTCCAAAAGGCCCGATCGCTGCGCGGGAACGACCCGGTTGTTTTATTGACCGAGGGAAATGTTTATTTTATCGCCGGGGCCCTCGAAAAATCGAAAAATGCCTTTGAAACATGCATAAAACAGTTCCCTGGATATGCGCCCGCATATTTCAATTGCGGACAATATTACCTTGGCACCGTCGAAACGATTAAAGGCATGGATTGCATTGATCGGGCGACCAAGTTGGACCCACGGGCCATTAATTCCTTTATCAAAACAAATGACGAAAGTTTTTCAAAGAAATGGCCGCGGTTACGGCAGCTTATGCCTCCCGAATATTCCGCCGGGTACTTCTGGAAAAAGGTTTTCCCGCAATACTGGGGATCATGGGGAACCGCCAATGTTTTATGGGGAAGCACTTTTCTTGGCGTGCCCATCGTGGCATATATGATCCTGTCTCCGCTTGTAGTGTTGTTGTTAATTCTTATTGACGCCTTTGCCTGGTCCGGGAACAGGGTACAGAAAATATTTCTATGTAAACTGTGCGGTTGCGCCATGTGCAGGCACTGCAAACGCGGGGTGGTTTGCGAAAATTGTTATCAGTCCTTGCAACAGATCAGAAATGAAAACATCCGCCAGCGTATAATTGAAAAAATACTCGTAAGAAACAAACATATAAAAAACTGCATTTCCTATTGCATCGACGTCGTTTTTCCAGGGTGCGGCATGGTGAATCGCGGGTTTTCCGGCTATTTTTACATAGCTCTGACTTCGATTGTCTATGCGACCATGTTTTCGGCGTATTCCCCGGCGTTTACGTACCCCTCCTGGTTTGAGCGGGAATTCGTCGTGCCTTTATACTGTATAATGCCGTTGTACAATGTGGTGTTTGCTTTTCGGGCGATACTGAAATCGTTCAAAGAATTCCGGACATAAGGGAGATATTCATGGCCCTCAGAGGCAGTTTGCATGAATTCGAACTTCCCGACATTTTCCAACTCATCGGAAATGACGGGAAAACAGGCCAACTGGTCCTCTATAACAAAGATGACGAGGCCTTCGTGATCTTTTCCCACGGTTCCGTCATCGCGGCCGGTAATAATGTCATGAACCTTCAGACCGTGCTTTTCAAGTTTTTAATGTCAATCAAGCGCTACTCCGAAGAAGAACTCAACGAATTACTCTATTTATGTCAAGGCGAAATGAGATTGTTTACACAGGAACTTGTCAATAAACGCTATGTGACCAAAGAAGAATTGGCGATAATCGCCCGTCTTGCCATCGAAGACTTTGCATGCGGATTGTTTTTATGGGAATTCGGCCATTACCGGTTTGACTCGCTGGACAATGTCGACGATTATATGGTGGGGGCCATTGCCCTGTCATCCGATGCCATTACCATGGAAGCGATGCGGAGGGTCGATGAGTGGAAAAGAATCAGAAAAGCGATACACCCGGAAACCGTATTTGTACGAGTCAAGCAAAATGAAAATCCACAACAAACGCCCCTTGAACCGCACCAGATTTTTGATCCCGCGGCATACATGCTTTCGCTTATCGACGGTATTTCGACGGTCGCTTCATTCTGTAAAACCACGTTTTTCACCGAATACCGGGTGTGCGAAACACTGCTTATGTTCTGGCAAAACGACAGGATAATACCCTTAAAAGTCCAGCAGGAGCTCAGCAAACCGGCCCCAGCCCGGAAAACCGCGAAACATTCCTTTATCAACGCGCAAGTGTTTTCATTCGTCATTGTTCATCTGAGCGCGGCGCTGATTATATGCTGCGGCTATTTTTTTACGCATATTGTCCTGCATGAAAAGAACCGGGCCCAGTCCTGGTCAAGAAATGAATGGTCCATAACCCAATCGGAAAACAAGGTACGTGTCGCAACCATTGATTATCACGCATTAACGGGAATTTCCCCAACCGCAACTGAGCAGCTTAAAGGTGCCGGACTAATCGTGTCAAAAGATAAAAATTATTTCAATCTCCGCAATCTGGGGACGTTAAAGTGATTTTTATTATGAAATCTTCAAATTTTCCGCCCTTCCCGGCAAAGCCTAATAAGAATCCTTGATTATTTTATTAATTTAGAACTATATTTTGATTGTAACTATTTATTTAAAATGTTATTATCAAATAAATAAACGGGAATTTTGCTAAAGGTATTGATTTAAAAGAAGGACAGGTACATGGCAACGATCAATTATGCCGTTCGGGAAATCAGCGTTAAAATCGTTTATTACGGGACCGGGCTGTGTGGAAAAACAACCAATTTGCAGGTAATTCACCGGAAGATCCCCAATGAACACAGAAGCGACATGGTGTCGTTGGCCACGGAAACCGACAGGACGCTTTTCTTCGATTTTTTGCCTTTGGATCTTGGCAAAATAAAAGGGTTCGCGACTAAATTCCAATTATACACGGTGCCTGGACAGGTCTACTACAATGCGACCCGTAAGCTTGTCCTCAGGGGAGTAGACGGCGTTGTTTTTGTCGTTGACTCCGCACCGGATAAACTCCAGGAAAACATCGAAAGTTTCAAGAACCTTGAAGAAAACCTGGCGGAATATGGATATCAACGGGAAAGTATTCCCATTATCCTTCAGTATAACAAGAGGGACCTTCCTAATGCCATGCCGGTTGACAAGCTTAATGCGCTCATCAATAAATACGGCCTTCACTGGAACGAATGCATCGCCGTTCAGGGAAAAGGAATATTCGAATCCTTGAAGATCATCGGCAAGCTTGTTATTGACAATCTGAATAAAAAATATTCCAGGCCGTCTTCGCCACCGGCCCCGGCCCAAACAGATTCTTTCCGCTCTTCCCCGGCGCCGCAACCGCAACGGCAGGCTTTTTCGCCACGACCTCAGCAACCCTTACAACCTGTTCAAAGGCAACCGGACCCGTTGCAGCCTCAGCAACAGTTTTCAGCATCATCGTCAATTGCCTCACCTCCTCCACGTCAAACGGTCACCAGGCAAACCGCCGATCCAGCCGCCTCACCCGTTCCCTATGACGATCCTTTTCAGGAATCGGCGCCAAAGGTGAATTTTCCTCAAACCAATAATTTCACGCCCCAACAATCTCCTTTGCCGCCCAAACAGTCAAGTAAACCTACTAATGATTATTATGATTACAGTTCGATAAATCTCGAGCCGATGGCGCAGCAACCGATTCCCGAAGGTATTGAAGTCACCTCGGCGCGTGATCAGCGCCAGGGTTCGATAGATAAAACCGACCTTGATCTGGAAATAGAACGCTATCAGCGGGAAATAGACGATAAACAAAAGAGACAACGTTTGCCGTCTTCCGCGCAGCAGCCTCAGCAACCTTACGCTCCATCCTCATCCCATGCCGCGAGCTACGAGGTGTATGTGCCCATAGACCAGCCTGAAGCGGAAGACCGGACGCCTTCATATCAATCCCCGCGGGCCTCAAACGACCAGTCCGAAAGCAACGACGATCAGCCGCTCTATTTTTCTTCAATGAATCCCGATCGTCAGAAAAGAAAAGCAAAAAAACCGGTAAATCCTAGAAATCGGTCCCAGGGCGGTTTCCTCTCTAAATTTTTCAACAAAGACAAACCCTAATGGGTGATGTGATTCTTTATAAGGAAGATGTCGACCGTCTTAACTTCCTTCTTAAAAATCTTATTGCCGACGCAAAGATCCTTTCGGCCCTTTTAATAACAAAAGACACACGGGTCCTTGCATGTCAAGGAACTCTGGCGTCCGCCGACACGAGCGCGCTTGCCGCACTCCTGGTCGGTAGTTTCGCCTCTACGCAAGCCATTGCGGGCCTGATAGGAGAAACCGAGTTCGATACCATGTCCCATTGCGGGAAAATAAGGAATGTTATTATTTCACTGGTTGACGCGGATACGATTCTTGCCTCTATTTTTGACAACAATACTTCCACAACCCGTATTGCCGCAAGCATGAACAAGCATCTTGACGTTCTCAAGAAAAGCTTGAAGTCTATCGGCGGCAACACTACCGAGGACCTGTTTGCCACGGGGGAACCGCAAACCGCAACGGACAATATCAGTTTCGAAAAAAGGACCGAAGACCTTTTCAAGGGTATGGAAGTCGAACAAGCCGAGGAAAAACAGGTTGTTGAGGCCCCGGCTAAAATCAAACGGCCGCCGGATATTCTTCCGGCAGACACCGTACGTGAAGAACCTGAATTGCCTAAGGACGAACATTTCCCCAAATCTCAGCCGGTCGTCGTTGGCCATTCCACTGATCGTCAAACGCCCCAAAATATTCCTAAAGCGGATGGAATTCCCCTTTCTTCCAAGGATTATGAAGTGTATGCGCTGAATGAACCGGCCAATCATCCGCTTCGTCAGCCGATGCATTCACCGGAAAAAAGACCTTCTTCGCCTCAAGTCGCTAAAACCGATGCGATGAACATTTCAATGAGCTATCTGAGAAATAAAGCCCATGAAGGCGCCGTATATTATCATCAAGACAAGACTTTCCTGAAAAAAATATTCAGGTCCTCAAAGAAGAAAAAATCGGAAACCGGTTCCAAAATATAATAGCTTTTTAACAACAATACGACAACTATGTAAACATGACCCTCGTTGAAATCCTTATTCTGGTCGCCGTGGCCCCCTTTTTAACCGGCATCGGCGCGGTATACTTTGCAAATGGTAAAAGGAAGCCGCGCAAACCCTCCGTCCTCCTTTTTCACTCCATTTCTACTTGTCAACAAGCGCACTTTTCCCATTATTCTCCTGAAAAGTTCGTCCAGGTGATCGGGGAACTCGCGCGTTTCCCCTTATGTTCACGCACCTTGAGCGAAGCGGCCGGAAACGCGCACGGTCCCGCCGATTTTGCAATAACCTTCGATGACGGCTTTGAAAGTTTTTATTCCAGCGCATTTCCGGCGCTTGAAGCCAATGGAATGAAAGTAACGGTTTTCCCGATCGCGGGATATATCGGCAAGCTGTCGTTATGGGACATATTGCCGCCGCAGCCGCACTTGAACAAGGAACAGATCCGTGAAATATCGGACCACGGCCATGAAATCGGGAGCCATACATTGACTCATGCAAATCTGCCGTTTCTCAGCGATGCCGATATCGTGCGCGAACTCGCCGATTCAAAACACCTGATCGAGGACATCACCGGCAAACCGGTCACCAGCCTTTCTTTTCCCTATGGTTCATGGAACAAACGCGTCTGGGAAAAGGCCAAGGAAATCGGCTATCAAAGGGGCACCTGCTATCGTCATCACAACAAAATCATTGAAGGGCTTGTTCCGGTCCACGGCGTTTATTCCTTCGATACTATTCAGGATGTAATTGACAAAGCAACATCCAAAAGTTCTTCATTAAATACCTACGCACGCTCACGCGTCATGTCCCACTTTGCCAAGGGTACGCCCCTCTGGAAATTTCAATCCAACTATGCCCTTTTCCGCTAATAGTACTACCTGACTGACTACAGATACTAACAAAGCGCTTGATATATTTAGGTAAAGGTATTATATTTGATACACGAAATAAAGAAATTACCGCGGGGTGGAGCAGTCCGGTAGCTCGTTGGGCTCATAACCCAAAGGTCTCAGGTTCAAATCCTGACCCCGCTACCAATAAAACAAAAGGTCAGGGTTTATTCCTGGCCTTTTGTTTTAGTAGTGGCGGTACTGGACGATGAGCCTTGTTCACCATTAAAACTTTAGTTTTGATAGCCGCGGGTACCACTGCATTCAAAGCTTTCCCTGCGAAATCCTGACCCCGCTCGCTACCAATACGAGGCCGTAAGTCACTGATTTACGGCCTTTTTTTTCTCCGGGAACGCCTGGAATAAATTTGGTAACTTTTTGGTAACTTTTTTCACTCAGGTTTTTGGGGAATCCAGGTGTCCGCGACCACCGCATAAAGATCATTCGTTTGCAAATGAAGGTAGTATTCATCCATCGAATCGGTCGCGTGTCCCTGGAATTCCTTGGTTAGCTCCTGCTGATATTACGTCCGAACCCTATTTTTATTCCGAGATTTTGTTTTGCTTTTCTTGGTTTTTTTAGGAAGGGATTTTTTATCAATCGGCAATTTTTTCATTTTAATTTTTGCTTTCCTTGTCATTGTCCCGTCCATTTCAATTCCAAACAGTTCCGAAAGTTCATCATCCTTCGCGTTGATAGTACGGGCGGTTTTCGCTTTGGCCCGCGTCAGCATTTTCGATTGTTCGCGTTTGACCATTTTCCCGACAAAATCATCAATCTTTATGCCGCGAAGGACGAAAAACAACTCGGGTTTTTCGTCAAGACGGACCGCCGTTCCATAAAGGGCGGCGGCCACATGCTTGCACATGTCGGCCCAGTCAGGACACGAACAATGCAGTTTGATTTCTTTCGGCGATGGAAAAAGTCCCGTGCCTTGTTTGAAAAACCGGTCTTTAAGGTCGGATGGAAATTCACCGGAAAGCAGCGCCTGCATTGAATCAAGGGACGCGCGACTCTTTTCCATGAGCGCCCGCTCGACTTTTTTGTCAAGCGATGATATCCCGATTTTGATTTCGTAAGGTTTTGATCGACTGCCCGATACCATGGCCGTTATCGTGTTCGGGGCGATTTTCAGGTCAAGCACGGCGCCGCTACGGACATACGTGCGTCCGCGCGGAACGCGATTGTCGTAATCGGCATAACGTTCAAGGTTCTCAGACCATGCCTTCCCCCACCAGGTCCGTGAAATTTCCCGACCCCGTACTTGAACTGGTTCCAATTTAATTCCTTTTTTTGCCAAGGCCGCTTTTGATTTCTCGGCCCGACGCATTTTTTCCGCTTTCGAAACATACGGTGGAAATCCGCCCCAATAGCCCCATCCCATAATAAAATCCTTTCATGTGGTCACCTTAATCAAAGGTCATTGTTTATCGCTTCCTCATTGATAGTCAACCTGAACATATCCTTTATTTGCCTGTTATCAAGCTCAGTAATCCAATTCTCCGCGGCCGAGGGGACGATTTCTCCCGCCAGTTTTTTCTTGTCTTCGATGAGGGCGTCGATCTTTTCCTCAACGGTGCCCTTGCAGATAAATTTATGCACGACCACGTTCTTTTTCTGCCCGATTCGATATGCCCGATCGGTCGCCTGGTTTTCCACGGCGGGGTTCCACCAACGATCGAAATGGACGACATGGCTTGCTTCTGTCAAGTTAAGCCCAACCCCCCCGGCTTTAAGGGAAAGAATAAAAAACGGCGTATAAACCGAGTTGTTCCGGAAGCAATCAATCGCTTCCTTCCGTTTCTTGATCGAAGAAGAACCGCTCAAAGTTAGGCCCGAAGCGCCGAAAATTGATTTGAGAAAGGAGTCCAACGGGCCGATAATTTCGGCAAACTGGGTAAATATCAAAGCCTTTTCCCGTTTTTCATGGATGGTTTCACAAATCTCGGCAAGACGCATGAATTTTCCGCTCTGATCTTGTTCATAATTGCCGGTACCGGAATAATGGTCGGGGTGATTACAGAGTTGCTTGCATTTCATCAAGTAGCTCAGAACGATCCCCTTACGATTGATGCCGTCAACATGGGCAAGATCATGCTCAAGCCGATTAACAAGATCTTTGTAAATGACGGCCTGGGACTTCGACAAAGTACAATAGGTCTTCATCTCCACTTTATCAGGAAGATCGGATATGATGGATTTGTCCGACTTGTTTCTTCGCAAAATATAGGGATGGACCACGCGACGCAACCGGCCATATCCTTCGGGATGATCGTTTAAGGACCCGGCAAATTTCTTGAATTCGCCGAATGATCCAAGAAGCCCCGGATTAATAAAATCAAAGAGCGACCAAAGATCGGAAAGCCTGTTTTCCACCGGCGTCCCGGTCATGACAAGACGGTGTTTGCATTTAAGGGTCTTTACGGATTTCGTCTGTTTCGTCGCGGGGTTCTTAATGGCCTGGGCCTCGTCGCAAATCACGTAGAACCATTCGTGGTCGGCAATCCAGGCAATCCGGCCCAGCATCCCATAGGTGGTGATGGCAATATCGTAACCGTTTATTTTATCCTTGATGTCGTTAAAAGAGGATTTCTCCAATGTTTGAGGATGGATTATAAGGGCCTTTAAATCGGGCGTGAATTTTTCTATCTCCCGGCGCCAGTTTTCGAGTAATGACGCGGGGACAACGATAAGGCTGCATGTGCGAGGCCCTTTTACTTTCTGTAATAATGCCAGAACCTGCACGGTCTTTCCCAGTCCCATGTCATCGGCAAGGCAAACGCCGAAACCCAGCGAGTGCAGAAAATAAAGCCAGTTAAGTCCCAACTGTTGGTAGTGCCGTAAATCGGCCTTTAGTCCCGGTGATGGAGCCACTTCACGAATAAGGGACGGGGTTGACATCTTTTCCAGCACGGATTTCAGCCATTGGCCGCAGGTCACTTCGGCGCCCGTGATTGATAAACCTTCAGTCGGCTTTGCCCCCATAAGCAAACGCATGGCATCGGCAAAGGTAATTTTCTGGGAATCGGCAAGCCGACGGGCCTGCTTGAGGGCTTCAAGGGTCTTTTTCAGCGTTTCGGAATCAACCGCGATCCATTTGCCTTTGACAAAAGCCAATCCCTCGGATTGTTCTATTATCCGGCGCGCTTCCGTTTCCGAAATCTGCTCGCCGTCCAGGTAAAGGCCGGCGTTAAAATCCAGCAGGGCATCGTAGCCGATGCGTGATGGTTGGTTGTTACCTACCGAGAGCGTGAGCGAAACCTTCTGCGCTCCCCCCTTCCACCACTTCGGGATACGGCAGAGGATTCCGGCGGATTCGAAATCGGATACCCCGTTTAAAAACGTAACCGCGTCCCGCGGGGAGAGCCCGACGGGATGAAACAGTTCCCCTGACTCGACAAGCGAGGCGACAAGCGTGTTCTTTTTGGAGATTTTATTTACCGTAGCCAGAAGCCCAAGGAGCTTGTTCTTGTTGTCCGAGTATTCCTCAAGAGCGAATTTTAGCGGAAGATGCCGGGTCCGCCCCTGTTCGTCGACGCGTGTGGAATACGTTGCAAGAAATGCGAAGGGCAGATGTTCGTCCTTGCGGTTCTCGACAAGATGAAAGTGGATACGATCAACGGTTATGGGCTTCGGTGCGATGGAAAAGAAATACTCTTCAACGGGTCCTTTTAATGTTCGAATTTCGGCTACAAATGTGTCGGTAATGGAAGTCCAGGTTGCATTTAAAAACTGCACGTTGACGGAATCAATACCAACCATAGCGGGAAGTCGAAGGAGGAATGCCTCACCGTCTTCGGAACTCAACGAATTTTCCGCGAGGTCTCGTTTTTCTTCGATGTCCGGCAATGTCCGGATCTGGTGCAGCCATAATCGAGCGAACTCTCGCCAGAAGGAAAGTGACGGTGACAGTTCCATTTGTAAGTCTGAAAGTCCAAGAACCAGGAGCCATTTCGCGGGGATTTTATTGCTGCGTGCTTTAAAGGTTTCAAGCAGAACTTTTTCAAATCGTTGCCGTTCGTGATTTTCAGGAAGATTGCTTTCTTCCCACTCCAGTGCGATTGTTCCGTCGAAAAGAATAGAGGCGATTAAAGATTGGGACATGTTTTTTACGCTTATATCAAAATCGCCGGTTGCGGCTTCAGCATGGATTTTGAAAACGGAGATTGTTTTATTCTCAACGTATAAAATCTGAAAATTCTAATAACAAGTCTCTATTTCGCATTTTTCAAATGTATAAAATAAATTAATTTACAATAATAGCCCGCATTTATTTTCCTCTTATGCGTTTTACCGAAGAACAGGAAGCCATACTTTCAAGCACGGGAGATATCAAGATCAATGCCGTTGCCGGGAGCGGTAAAACGACCGTGCTCATTGAGTATGCCAAACGGCAAAAGGCCGGTTCCAGGATCCTGTATCTGGCCTTCAACCGCTCGGTGAGGACCGAAGCCCAGAAACGATTCATGGAGCAGGGCCTGCCTAACGTCGATGTCCAGACCGCGCATTCCCTTGCGTTCAGACGCATTGCCGCGCCTCTCGGATATGAAATTTCCACCGGATACAAAATCCACGATGTAGCAAACCTGCTGGGTATAACCCAGGTCGGCCGCGACCTTCATTCCGGGTATCTTATCGCGGGCCATGTCCTCAAATTCAGCAGTATGTTCTGCAACAGCGCCAAGCGCAAAGTCCAGGAACTGGATTATATCTCGACCGTATCGGACAAAAACGCCAGGGCCGCGGTCAAACACTTTTACGACCATATTGAAAAAGGGACCCGGCTGTTTCTGGCAAAGATGGACAGGAAAGAAATCGCGTCCAGCCATGATTTTTATTTGAAAAAATTCCAGCTTTCCAGGCCCGATCTCGGCTATGACGTCATTCTGTTCGATGAAGGCCAGGACGCATCTCCGGTCATGCTTGACATTTTCATGTTTCAAAAGGCGAAAAAAATCATCGTTGGCGACGTGTACCAGCAGATTTACGGATGGCGCCACGCGATAAACGCGCTCAAACAGGTCGATTTTACCAATTATGCCCTCACGACAAGCTTCCGTTTTAACATGCACATCGCCGACCTGGCCATGGAGTGCCTGCGATGGAAGAAACTTCTCGGGGAGGACGCATGTGTCCGGATCAAAGGGGTCGGCGCCAATACTAAAATCAAGTGCCGCGCCACGATCGCCCGTACCAATCTGGCGCTGCTTAAATGCGCCATCGACGCCGTGCAACACGACCGGTCGATGAAAAAAATCTATTTCGAGGGGAATTTCAATTCGTACACTTATGCCGCCGCCGGGGCCTCTATTTATGACGTTCTCAACCTGTATCTGGACAAAAAGGACAACGTGCGCGACCCTCTGATCCGCACCATGAGCGCTTTTTCCGAGCTTGAAGAATATGCCGAAACCTCCGAAGACATGGAACTGCGCATGCTCATCGACATCGTGGACGAGTACGGCGCGGGAATTCCAGCGCTCCTGCATAAAATATCGTCGCGTCATGTCAATGATGACCAGCGGGACAGGGCCGACATGATATTTTCAACGTTGCACCGCTGCAAAGGCATGGAATATGACTCGGTAATTTTGACGCCGGATTTCATGACCGAAGACCGTTTAAAGAAGCTGCTGGCCGGGGGAAGCAGGGAACGACCCGTTGACAGGGAAAAACTTTCCGAGGAAATTAACCTTGCCTATGTGGCGGTAACGCGATCAAGAAATTTTCTTGATTTTCCCGATGCGATGTTCCCCCGTGCCGATAAAACGTTGTTCGTGGAAAAAAGAAACCGTTTTCGAAAGACCCGCAAGCGCGTAAGTCATAGATTTTATTTGACATATAAAATGGCATAATTTATGCTTTAGTAACTGTGATTGAATTATATACGCAAACAGCCCTGCGGGATAATTCAGACTTACAGTTTCTTATCCACCTTGTGGGTTAGACTGCACAATGGAATTATCCGCACGATGCATCGAGGAGTCTCGTATGGTGTCTCGCGATGACAAGAAACAATCAGCACACTACCGCAAACGCAAAGTCGGGGCCGTGGAAGCGCTCCTTGCGGACCCGGTCGATCTGTCAAGTACCAAAGCCGAAAAGACTTCCTTCAGAAATTCACGGACCAATCGCGCATCCTCCGTGGTTTCAGCCTTCGTTTACGATAAAAGCCCTTCGGTTTCAGTTCGAATACAGGGGCCGTCGAACTTCACTTTCACGACAAAGCTCAGGAACGTCATTCAATTTGTTTTTGAAAGCCTTCGCGAGACCATCGCGCAGTCCACCACCCCGTCCGAGGGCATTGAAAAAAGCGTTCGGGAAATGCGCGCGCTCAACGGAAGTCCCGAAAACCGGTTGAATGAAGAACTCAAACGCCATTTAATCGAGCTTATCGAAGAAACCGAGGCATTTGTCCGCGGCGAAAAAACCGGGTTGACCGGCGTCCCGGATTTCCAGAGCGCCCTGCATTACCGTCATTACGTTCGTATTGCGTGGCTGTCTTATTTCATCCTGAAAAATCTGCCGGGCCCGGTTTTCAGCTGATCCTCTTGTTTTTCACCTCCGATTTTTCTCCGGTCCCGCGGCCCAAAAAGTATTTTATGCGTCTTTGGGTCCCCGCTTAGGTTCTGTTGGCGAATTATATACGCCTGCCTGCGCTAATGCTTCGGTAGGCAGGCGTTTAGCGTAGATAATTACCCGTACAGAACCTTATCCACCTTGTGGGTTGGTCCTTTTATCTGCTGGAAAGTACACACGACATATGTCCCAAACGGTCATAACCCTTGAAAATATCCATAAAAGTTTCGCCGACGTTAAAGCCGTAAACGGCGTGAGCTTCAGCGTTCCCGAATCGATATGTTTCGGGCTTTTAGGACCGAATGGCGCGGGCAAAACAACGCTTTTAAAAATGCTGTATGGCGTTTGTATTCCCGATCCGCGGCCGGTTGGAACTATTTCGGTTTTCGGGTTCGATCCCCGGAAAAACGACCTGGCAATCAAATTCATTTCGGGTGTTGTGCCGCAGGAAGACAACCTCGATGAAGAGCTTAATGTCAGACAGAACCTGAACGTGTATGCCCGTTTTTATAATATTCCGCGTCAGCAAGCGTCACGACGCATCAATGACCTCTTGAATTTCATGGAACTTTCGGACAAACACACGGACAATATACGCCATTTGTCAGGCGGAATGAAGCGGAGGCTGATCATCGCGCGCGCCTTGCTCAATAATCCCCGTTTGTTGATACTTGACGAGCCGACCACCGGTCTCGATCCGCAGGTAAGGCATCTGATCTGGGAAAAACTCCGTGGGCTGAAACGCGAGGGTATGACCATCATATTGACCACGCACTATATGGAAGAGGCCTTTCAGATCTGCGACAGGGTCCTGATTATGGACAAAGGGAAATGCGTCATTGAAGGCAACCCGCAGAAACTCGTTGCGGATACCATAGAACCGTTCGTCCTTGAAATTTATTCCAAAGAGGCCTTTAGCGCCGTCAAAAGCTCCCTTCCCTCGCATTGCACCACAATCGACGAGTCCGCGGGGCGGGTACGTGTCTATAGCTGCGACGAAGCGGGGCTTAAGGACATCACCCGGATGCTCAAGCCCGGAACATATTTCATTCGTCAATCCAACCTCGAAGATTTGTTTTTGAAAACAACGGGGAGCATGCTCAATGAACAACAGTAATGTTCCTTCATATCCTCCGTTTATCGTCCGCGTCTCCGGTGTATGGCTCCGCCACTTCAATGTTTACTCAAAGAGCCTTTTCAGCAACAGCCTTCCGCCTTTTCTGGAGCCCCTTATTTTTCTCGCCGGTATCGGTCTGGGCATGGCCGGTTATTTGCCCAAAATGGCCGGTATGCCGTATTTGACCTTTCTCGCGACCGGGCTTCCCCTGACTGCCGCCATGTTCGTTGCCGCGTCCGAATGTTCATACGGCACCTTCATACGCTTGGAATTCGACAAGGTGTACGACGCCATGCTCGCCGCCCCTCTTTCCGTATACGATGTCCTTATCGGCGAAATAACATGGGCCGCCACGATCGGGATGTTTTTTTCCCTGGTTGTCGTGGTTGTTGTCGCCTGTTTCGGGCTCGTGCCGATGCCGGCCAGCCTGTTGACGATTGTTCCCGGTTTTCTTACCGGCATGATGTTCGCGGTGGCTTCGCTGCTGGTTACCTCTTTTGTACCGAATATCAATCAATTCAATTTTTATTTCACCGCATTCCTCTCACCGATGTTTTTCTTCTGCGGCGTGGTGTTCCCCATCGAAAACCTCCCCCATGCCCTTCGCATCGCCGCTGAGATTTTTCCGCTTACCCACGTTGTGAGGCTTGCGCGTTGTTTTGATGTCCTGACGCTGTCACCTGTGGTATTATGGGACCTGTTTTATATCATCGCTTTCACGATTATAATCGGCTGGATTGCAATCAATCGTCTACGTGCAAAGCTCATCCAATAAAAACTTTCTCCCACTCTTATATCAAGAATTGCATTGAAAATGTAGAACTATAAAGGCAGAATATTTATATTGTTTGATTTGCCCATATTAAAAGGAGTTCAAGTGACAAGTCCCCGGAAATATTTTACAGACGGCCTGATGCATAATCGATTCTCCGCATTATTGACCGTGTTGTTTTTAACCGCGTCCGTTTCTCTTGGCCAGGTTTCCCCTCATAGAGTCGCCGCCAAAAAAAATGCGCCCCCGCCTTCGGTCGCGCCCGCCTCTGCAAACAACGAACAACTGAAGCCGCTTGCGCCCGATTCCCCCGCCGTCGCCGTCGCTTCAGTACCCGCTAAAGCGCCCGCCCCCGGTACCGTAATTGTCGATACGATGCAGCCTTTTTTAAAGACCATCAACTTCGATATTGCGGCGGGAACGACACAAGGCAATTGCCCGATCACGGTCCCCGAAGGTAAACGGCTCGTCATCGAATACGTGTCCGTGCGGGCGCAGGGTCCCACGGGACAGAAATTCATCGCGCAAATCCAGACCAATGTCGCACACACCGAAAGTTTACGCGGAAAGATCTGGCTGGTGTTTTTTTATCAGGGAACATTTTCGGGAATAGACGTTTTTACCGCAAGTCAACCCATGCATGTCTACGCGGAACCAAGCGTGCCCCCCGCTTTATTTGTCGCCACTCGAACGGACATCAGCGGCGCGGCGTTTATCGAAGCGACCATTTCGGGATATATCGTCAATATGCGAAGGTAAAAGCTGTTTTCATCGAATGAGAGAATTCCAGTCGTTTGAAAATTTTTCAATCCCTTTGGCCGTTAAATCATGTGCAATGTCATATTCCTTCCAATTATTGTTTAAACTGATTTCCTTATAAGGAATCGGCTTGAGGTCCTTCGCTTCATAGACAAAACTTTTATCAGGAACAGGGGCGCCCTTCATTGCCCACTCTTTCAATACGGCAAAAGGCGCTGTTATAATATCCGACCCAAGTTTTAAAGCGTACAGAAGCTGATCAACCTTTCTGATGCTTGCGCTGAGGATTTCCACATGGCCGTCGCCCTTTGCATACATCGCGAGTATATGTGCGATAAGGTCCATGCCGTTTTCCCCTCTATCGTCAAGACGGCCGACAAAGGGAGATACAAAAACTTGCCCTTTGTTCGCTCCCAAGGTGGCAGCGTAGACGGCAGCCGCCTGTTCCTGCGAAAAACACAGGGTCAAATTCACCCGCATTCCCTCATGTACCGCCTGCTCCGCCGCGTCTAACCCTTCCCGCGTGGTTGGAAATTTAATATGCGCGTTAGGGACCCAAGAAAACATTTCCCGAGCCATTATCATCATTTCGCCGGCAGTCGTTGACTTGTCGGCATATACTTCGATCGATACCGAACCTTGAGGGATTTTGGAGGATATTTTTTCAACTTCCTCTTTGTATATCGTATAAATATTTTCCTTGCTGAACGCGTTTTGGTATGCAAGCATTTCCTTTACGCGAGGGTTCTTTGAAAACAGGGTCGGATTAGTGGTCTGCCCGTCAAGAAAACCAAGGTCCCGTATTATTTGATTTGTTTCGTTGGAATCGCTTCCATCAAGAAATATTCTCGTTTTAAGATCGATCGGTCTCATGCTTTATTCCTTTCATGAGATAAGCCGGGTAAATCCTTTTATCACTTTCACTCCTCAGGCAATAATAACAAGCATTTTTAATGCCAAACGCTCGCCTGCTCTTAGGCAGGTTAAATATTTTTCTGTTTTTGGGAATTTTAAGCCGTATTTTTCCTAAAAGTGCATTACTCTAATAAAATAAATGGCCCTCAATATAAAAGTCACAGCTTCATATATGGAACGATTTTTGCGTTTGCTACATGTTGTAGTAAAAAAAAACAAAAACAGGCTTTTACATACATTTAAAGAAAGAGAAATCATGGCTGATTTAACAGTTTCTTATTTGGGATTGAAGTTAAAAAACCCCATCATCGCGGGCGCCAGTTATTTGACCGCGGACATGAAGACCATTAAAAAAATTGAGGAAAGCGGCGCGGGAGCAATCGTTATTAAATCCCTTTTTGAAGAGGAGATCCAACTCCAGCAATTTAAAATGGATGAAGACATGGTAAAATTCAATGATCGTAACGCTGAAATGCTGGATTTTTTTCCCAAATTGGAGCACGCGGGACCGGAAGAACATCTCATGTGGATTACAAAAACCAAGGAAACGGTTTCAATTCCTGTTATAGCAAGTCTTAATGCAGTGGATTTGGGCACATGGACCCAGTGGGCGCGGAAAATCGAGTCGGCCGGCGCCGATGCTCTTGAGCTGAACCTTATTGATTTTCCGGAAGATTTTAAGAAAACAGCCGGAGATTTGGAAGATGACCAGATATCGATCATAAGGGCGGTTCGCGATACAATAAAGATCCCTATTTCAGTAAAAATAAGTTCCAATTATACAAACCCCCTTAATTTCATTAATCGGATTGATGAGGCACATGCCGATGGAGTGGTACTTTTTAACAGGTATTTTGAACCTGATATTAATAATGAGAACCTGGAAAACACCTTCCCTTTCAACCTAAGCAATCGCGGCGATTATCGAAGGTCTTTGCGCTTTACCGGTCTTGCAGCCGGTCACTTCAAGGCCGACATTTGCGGAAGCTGCGGGATTTTCGAAGGAAACGACGCTATAAAAATGATCCTGGCCGGTGCGTGTTGCGTACAGGTTGTAAGCACACTCTACCGCAATGGGGTAAGCTATATAGGAACCATGCTGACTGAATTAAATCAATGGATGGAGAAAAAAGGCTTCACGAGCATAGATAAATTCAGAGGCAAGCTTCGGAAGGACAAAATTGCCGATCCCTGGACATACACACGCGCCCAGTATGTCAAACTGCTCATGCACCCTCAGAAGATAATCAACAATTATCCTGTTTTATAAACAAAAACCGGCGTTCCCTGAGCGAAGCCGAAGGGAACTCAGGTGAGCGATTGCTCACATCGGCTTCGCTCAGTGAGCAGGTTAAATTAAATTATTTTTTCTTTAATGTAAGGGTCCACGTCGACGCGGTACGCACGCGGATTGAGCGACATTTCGACCGTATAAAGACGGCCGTTTTCTTCTTTTTGTTTTTTTGACAAATCATATTCAACGGGCTGGTCAAGCCTGTTACCCGCGGCATCGAAGAGGACCAGCACCATGGGCGACAGCAGATTTCCCCTGTCGACCCTGATGACGACGCCCATTTCACCGGAAACCAGGCGCACAAAGCTCCCCACCGGATAAATACCCATCTGCTTGGTGAACCGTTCCACTATTTCGCGGGAATACTCCTCGTCGCACCCCTGGAAAATAACCGCAAGCGCCTTTTGAGGCGTCCATGCCGCCCGGTAAACTCTGTTCGAGGTCAAGGCATCATAGACGTCGGCCACCGCGCCGATGAGGCCTATTTCGGCGATTTCCCTGCCTAACAGCCCGCGGGGATATCCCTTTCCATTGTAGCGCTCGTGGTGCTGGATGATGATGGCCTTTGAAAATTCGGTTATGCCTTTTTTCCCGTTCGCGATTTCCAGCCCGTATTCGGGATGTTTTCTCATTATATTGAATTCCCATTCGGCATATTTCCCCGGCTTGTTCAATATGCTTTCGGGCACCCTCATCTTGCCGATATCGTGCAGCACTCCCCCGACGCACACCTGCAGGAGCTGTTCGTGGTTGTACCCCAGCGAGTAGGCAAGCGACGTCGACAGAACGCTGACATTTACGGAATGAGTATACGTATATTCGTCGTACCCTTTTATCTGACAAAGGCTGATAAGCGCATCGGGGTTCCGAAGGATGCTTTCGACGATGTTCTGCGCGGCCTCTTCAACTTTTGAAACGGAAAAAGGATGGCCTTTACGTATAGAATCAAGCACGTCCCTGGCCGTTTGAATGGTTGTGCGCTGGATCTCCTTTGCCTGTTCCAGTTCCTTGTAATATTCAACTTCCCTGGTGATCGTATCGACAACGACGGCGGCATCACCGATCTTTTGGGGAACGTCCTTTCCTTTCCGGGTATTGATATAGAGGCCGGTCACGCCCTGGCGCCTGAGGTTTGTTATCTGGTCGTCATTTTCGATAACGGTATCGGCCGAGAGAAGCAGGACATCGTCCCTGTTGAAAACATCCTCAATAAACATTCCCAGCGTCAAGTCTTCAACGGAAATTTTTTTTATATAGCCGTTCATATGAACGCCCTTGCAAAATAGCTATCGACGGGCAAGGTCATCGTTTCTTTGAATTGGTTTTTTTTACGGATTCCGTCAATTGATCGATGGTTGATTTGAGGACCTTGAAAGCTTCGGGATTCACATATTTAACCAGATTGGCCTTCTGTTCTTTAAAACGGTTGATCGCGTCTTCTATCTTGTTGCCCCCGATAAGCATATATATTTCCTCCATTTGTTTTTGTGCGGCGTCGGCAGGCCCCAAAGCAGCCGTGGATGTGACGGGAGCAGTAACGGGAGCGGGAGCAATTGCAGGCGGCGGGACGGCGCCAAGCGCGCTGGCCTTGGCCGCGGCATCATCTCGCTGCGTTTGCAAAGAAGCAATCTCTGTTTTCTTTTTCTCGATAAGGGTGTTGTCCTGCGCTATCTCAGCCGCTGCAAGCTGCGCCGCGGCCTGTCCGCGCGATGTCGCCGCGACGCTGTCCTGTTGTAATCGTCTGCGCTCGTTTTGCGAGATCGCTACCTCGGCCTTTTTCTGAAGTAATAGTGTCCGATGCGAGTTGATGTCCTGGTGGGCGCCTAGTAAAACCGCTGCCTGTTTGCGTTGCTCTTCCAAACCTTCCTGCCGAGCTTTTTCGCGCTGCTGCCGCAAATCGGCCATTTCCTTTTCTTTTATCGCAATAAGGCTGTCGACCGATTTTGTTGCGTTCGATACACTTCCTGCCTGGACCGAACTTTTCGTGATACTGTCCTGCTTTGCCTTTTCAAGCTGATCAGTAAGCTCCGCAAGCTGCTGTTGACGCGCCGTATTCAAGCTGTCGTGCTTCCTCAGCGCCAGGACGCTTCTTCCTATCGCTTCGGTTTTTAAACTTTCGGCGTTTATGCTGTCCTGCCGCGCCTTTTCACGCCTGGCCTCAATCGTAACAATTCGCTGGTTCGCCGCATTGACCAAGCTGTCATAACGCGCGAATTCCCTCTTGGCTGCGCGTTCCTGTTGGTCATGTGCGCGTTTTGCTTCCAGTTCCTGCTCATCGTGCAACCGTTTTACGGCACGTTCCTGCTCTTCGCGCTGCCTAACGGCATTTTTCTCGATCTCTTCTTTCTGCTGCTTGAGCGTGGCGATCTCCGCCTTTTTGGATTCAAGGCCCGAAATCGTCGACAGTTTGTCCTGTTCCACCGCCCTGATCTTGTCGGTCCCCGCTTTCTCGGCGGCGGCCTTTGCTTTTCTTGCAACATCGAGCTGTTGGTTAAGCGACGCTATTTCCTGCGTTTTGGCGGTGATCTGGCCGCCCAGCACCGCAAGGGCCGCGATCTGCTTTTGCAGGGCCAGTTCCGTTTCCTTGGATGCGTTCTGGGCCTCCTGTGAGGCCTTCTCACTTTGCATCGAAAGTGAAGAAACTTCCTGCTCCTTTACGTCGATGAGACTATCGAGCTTTTTATGTTCCTGCTGGTTTGCGGCTTTAGTCAATTTATCGCGGCTCTGGGCATCGACGATCGCCTGCTTTAGTTTTTCCTTGGTCGCGCTGAGCGTTGCAACGTCCCTGTCAAGCATCGAATACTGGGCGCTGAGTTTGGCCTGTTCAGTCTTGATTTTCATGACAGCCACCATGCCCGTTGATTCGTTTTTCATGCTGTCGGCCCGGATCTGGGCGCGCTGAACCATCAGTTCCGTTTTCTGCTTGCGCGCCTGCGCCGCCCCGCTGTCGGCCCTCGCGGATTCCGACCTGACGGAGCTCGTGAGGCCTTCGAGCGTGTGCTGTGAAGCGGTGACCTGGACCGCCAGTGAATCGCTGCGTTCCAAAAGCGCGGTTATTGACTTTTCTTTTGCACTGGAACTGCTGTCGAGCTGCGTAATCCTTTGCGACGACGGGTTGGCGCTGCTCTGGTGGGATTTGTCAAAATCATCGAGCGCCTGCTTCGCCTGGTCCCGGCGCGTCGTAAGCGCGGTTATATCCGTGTTGGCCTGGCCGGTCATGGTCTCGACCTGTTTACGTTTGAGTTCCGTGCTCGTCAAGCCTGAAATCTGCAATTCAAATTGCGCCACTTTGGGCTGTTTCCTGACAACGTCATCCAGTTGTCCCATCAGCGTCGTCACTTCCCCTTCACGCTGGTCCACCAGTTTTTCGGCCCCGCGCTTGCCGCGCGCCCGTTGTTCAATGGCCGCATCCAGATTGTTCTTGGCTTTGGCTATGGCGCTGTCAAGCCGAACTTTTTCCATGAGCATGGTCAGGGCGTCTTTTTCGGCCATGCGGACCTGTAATTCGTCCTCGGAGCTTGTAAGCGCCGAAGCCAAAGGGGCGCGCGCCGCCTCGTTTTTCTTCTGTGACGAACCCGATAAGGCCTTAAGACGGTCCCGTTCCGAATTTACAGCGGTGATTTCGCCTTTGGTCCTGGCGATCTGCGCATCGACGACGGCCTTTTGTCTTGTCAAATCAGACAAACGGGCCTGTTCCTGCGCCTGGGCCGCGGATGCGCCTTCCCGGCCCTTTCCCTGCTTGCCGGAAACTTCGGACATGGCTTGCGTCATAGCAAGAATCAAGCTGTCCAGCCGTTTGCCTTCATTCAAGCTGTGTTTTCGGATTTCCGCGCTTTCGCTCTCCTGTAAAAGCGAATCCTGGTGGAACTGGTCCCGTTTTTTTGAAAACGAGGCGATGTCGTTCTGTTTGGCCCTTATGGCCGAATCCGCGCGCGCTATTTCCCTTTGCAATGCATTGACCGATTTGCTTTCGCCTCCGGCGTCACCGGTGGGAAGCGCCTGCCGCCTTGTGGTCAGGGCATTGAGCTGGTTAGAAGCCGACATGACCGTGGCTTCCAACCTCGCCGATTCCTTTTTTGAGTTCATCGTGCGTTCATATTGTTTGGTGGCCGCCGAAAGGCTGTCCTGCCGGGCCTTGTCGCGCTGGCTGTGCAAAGCGGTCAATTCCTGGTTCTTAAGGTTATGTTGGGACTCCAGCGGCGAATTCTTGCCGGAATACGACGACATCTTGGCCTGCATGTCAATCGCGGCATTTATACTGTCCTGGCGTATTTGATCAAGCCTGGCGCCCAGCCGCGCTACTTCCGCCTCGGCCGCGGAAATGCGTTGGTCAATCTCTTCGGGCGACATATGGACCGCCAAGGCCGCGTTCCTAACCGGACCGCTATTCTTGGCATAACAAAATTGCATCAGGAAAACGCAGAGTAGTATCACCGCTAATCGTGAAGACAGACCCGTAAATTTACTCACAGAAAATCCCCCTCAATTTTTTTAAGAAGCGCCTTTGGCGGGCACATCGTTAAATACGATAAAACCACGAAGCTTACTAAAATAAATAAGTTGCAGGATAGAAAAACAAGAAAACAATATAGGGTAGGATTTTTTTATTGAAAGGTTCAACCTAATTATCGGATTTGTCCTGAAGTTCGTGGCAATAAATTCCTTTTATCCTCCCCCTGCCCCCCTCGAAGAGGGGGAAAAAAGCTGCATCTTCAAACTGTCCCCCTTTTCAAGGGGGTGGCCGAAGGCCGGGGGATGCGTCATAGTTTCGAGTGATTGCCGCCAATTTCCGGAACGAAGCCTAATTTTTTAAAAATTCTTAACGCACCTGAAGCCAACGCCATTGCTCTTGCCTTGCGGATCGCCTCCGTCCCGTGCGGCGCTCCCGAGCGATTGCGCGGAACTGCTCCATGATCCGCCTCGAAGCGTTTTCGGCCCGAGCTGCCAATATTTCGCCGGCGCGCGATTGGGGCTATAGCGATCGTCGCACCATTCCCAGACGTTGCCTATCATATCATAAAGTCCAAAGCTGTTCGGATTAAGCGCGCCCGCGACATGCGTGGTTTTGCCGCCATTGTCAAGATACCAGCAATACTTTCCGTTTATGGCGTTTCCCCATGGAAACCGCGTCTGCGCGCCTCCCCGACAAGCGAATTCCCATTCCGCCTCCGTGGGAAGCCGATAGCCGTTTTTAGCGCGGTCGCACGACCAGTTTGCGGGCAAGTAACACGGAGAAAGACCCTCGGCGATACTGCGCCGGTTACAGAACTCCGCGGCCTCTATAAAACTCACATTTTCAACCGGGCGGGTGGAATCGCCTTTAAAGAAAGATGGATTGTTGCCCATCAATCCTTTGAACATCGCCTGGGTCACTTCGGTCCTGTCGATGGCATAATCGCGGTCAAGCGTTATTTCGACCGGGGCCGCGTTGGCCAGGCCGCTCTGGCCCATGACGAACTTCTTTCCCGCGGCCTTGATCACGGCCATTCCGTGGCGATCGGGTTTGCCGCATGATACCAACAGCGCGCAGCCGATAACGATAAGTAAAGAAACCGATTTCGTATAATCAACAACCGTAATTCTCATGTCGTGCCTTTCCATTTTTTTTATTTAAAATACAATCATCACGAGCTTTATCCAACAATAACTTTTTGCCGCATTGGCCCGCATTGTTGGACCGGGAACACCTTGTCAAACGCGCAAAAAAAGGGGCCGCCTTTGCGGCGGCCCCTCAAAGCAGATGAACCTGCTCGAAATCAATTACGGTAAGCAAACATGCAGATTGCCAACGTTGGCATTACCTGCAACCGCGCCAGTGACTGCGCCAACGAGGACGCCGTTGGCGGCAGTACCGATCGATCCCGTACCTTGCAAAGCATTACCGTTATAATCCTTCATACCGAAAGTGCTGACTGAGAAATACCATGCCCCTGCGCCGGCCGTGGAAAAATCTTGATTAGCCGGCACTAAGACATAGAGTCTATACGTCCGCGCATTAACCCAGTAGCTGTTTCCCGCGGCCGCAGGAATGGGAGTAACAACGCTTGATGTCCCGGTATAAAAGAAAATCTTCGGATTGATAGTAGTGTTCATATCTTCGAGGAAGGTAACCGAAATATACTGGGTGCTATCAGCGTTATTACCAACGTTGATATTAGCTAACGTATTATTGAACTTCATCGCCGCAGGAGTCGTTGCATACCCCACGGCAACCGTATAATCGCTATCGCCAGGCGCAACGTTGTCGCCGAAGGAAATAGGCGTGGACGACCATGCCCCATAAGAATAATTGCCTCCGGTCAGGTCTTTAACCGCGCGACCTTCGACCAAAACGGTTGTTCCGCCATTGAACATGTTGGCACCGTTTGTATAATTGGTCCCTGCGCCGTCGGCATCCGGAACCAGCAGATTGGCATAGAACGATTGCGCGGAAAGATTGAGGGTATAAGCCGATGTCCTCGATGTCGTGTTGACATTCGGATCAAACGGATTATACGTTCCGGTTATGCAACTGGCGGCGCATGTCGCCAGACTCATGATATACCAGTCTGATGAGGCGCTTGAACGAACTCTGAACTGGTAGAAAGTCACCGAATCAGCATGCTTGGCGTTCCATGCGGCTTCAATGACTCTTACCTTCAATACGCCATCGGCTTGAATAGTGGCCAGACCGGCCAAGGCCCCGGACGAGTATCCATACCGATTGCCAGCTACTACACTCGTGGCCGGAAGAGTATCGACGAGGATCGAATCTTTCAGTGCGCTGATGTCTACAAGCGCCGCGGGTATCGCCTTGAAATCATACGCATGGACGGTATTGTCGAGCATGCGATTGCCCAGGGCAAGGGCGATACCGGCGCCTGAATACGTTTCCTTAATTCCAATCGCAGGAATGTTTTTAATCACGAGATCATAAGTCTGGCTGGCGATTAAAAGACTGACCGGCGTAACCGTTATAGTCTTGGCGTCCGCTGAAAACGCTACAGTAAATTGCAGCGGGACTGTCGGAGCGGCCGTCGAAACAAGATCCAGGTACTTTTGATATTGGTTTCCGGCATCGGCCTTGATTTTAACGGAATCAATGGCCCTGTTGAAAACGAGGCTGGGCGTTCCTGTTAATGCAAATGTATCTTTCCCCGCCTCGCCCGCGATAACGGCCGCAAGCGCCGTGTGATTGTCAAGAATGCTCGATCCCACCAATTGGAGAGCATACTCTGTTTTAATCGCAAGCGGTCCCACAAACGTATTTGCGCCCGCAACAGCGGCTTTTACCTCGCCGTCCGCGCATGTGACATCAAAAGTCAGCGTGTAATTGGCGGGATAAGTAGTCAGATTCGCGTTGTAATCCAAATTACTAACGCTATAAGTCCGCGCGCTGAGCGTATCGATGTTTTTAATCGTCACGGTCTTATTATCGGCGCTCCATGTTGTCGTGTATTTAATAGCCCCGATCCCGTTTACCTTAAACGGTGTTGGAGCGCTGGTCAATGTGTTGATTGCCTTGGAAAAAGCAACCACGACGCTATCGCCCATGACCTTAAACGAACGATACGTTGCCGCATCGGACATTAAATTCATCGACGTAATTTGCACGCCCGAATTGGTCTTCCACTGGATGCCGAGCGCGCCCGCATTGTTCGTTCCCTTAGGCTGTGCTTTAATATGGACATCGAAAGTAAGCCCATATTGCGTTCCGGCCGCCAGACTCACGTTGGGCGTATAGAAAATCGTATCTCCGGTCGCCACTAAGCGCACGCGACTCTTAAGAAATCCGGCGCTGGCGTCGGGTATGACACCAACGGTGTTATTAACTGCTATAATGGAGTCGAGCTGTACGCTCGACACGACCCATACTGGATCGAGGTATCCAAAGTCGGAACGCATTACGCCATTGGCGTCCATGGTATTCGTCGCCTTGACAAAAAGGTTAACCGGCGACGTTTTGACGCAAGCCGCGAAAGTGGCCATCTTTCCCGTAGCGGTCATGACGGTGACCATGAAACCGACTTTTTGATTGAAGCCGATCGCCGCCCTGTTATCCGGCGTAACGAAAAGCGTATCGTTGCTGATTCGTACCGTCGAATTCGGACTAACGGCTACACCCTCGCCTACAATATTAACGTCAGCGGGGCCGCTAAGCGCGTTGGCGGTTGGAATAAACACCCACCCGGCATTATAGACCGCCCAGGCAAGCTTATTTTTATCAGTGGCAAGGGCCTCTGAGAACTTGATCCACATGGCGCCATACCGATCAAATGTTTGGATCGGATATCCATTGGCATCGATAAGGTTACTCGCGACAACGAATACGTTCTGCGATGTTGTAAAACTCCCGGAAGGAGGAACCGCTACATTAAATGAGTTCCCGTTGACGTCCGTGCCCAGTAAAGAAAAGCTATATGACGTCTGGTAATTCAGGTTGGAAACCGGCGTCATGATAATCGTGTCGCCGCTAAGCGTGATAACCGCGTTGCCGATCGGTCCGACATCGGCGGATTTAATGATGCTTCCGGCCTTGGGAGAAGCGGACAGCAGCACCTTGATCGGGTTGTTCACGGGAACGGAGGTAAGCCCGTCAAGATTGGAATTAAGCACATTGGACCACACGACCCGGATGATTTTCGCGGGTTCGCAGGTAAACGACTTGGTCACGTTAATAGCTTTTCCATTGACGGCCATGCCGTTGAAAGCGACCGTGACGACTTCGCCGTAGTGAAAAGACGATTTCGGGGTGATAACGAGCGTGTCGCTATTCACCGTTACGACGTTGTCGATCGCTCCCGTTGTCATGGTGCCCGTTACAGTCGCCCTGATGGTCGACGCAACCGGCGCGACCGACATCTTGAACCAGGGGGCCGTATTGATCGAAACGTTCTGGAGGCTCACCATGTCCTGGGTAAGAACGTTCGATGCAACGACGAAAACGCTCGTGACCGGCTGGAGCCCCGTGACGATGATGCCGGAGTACTGTGTCCCGTCGGATGCTTGCGCGAACAGGCTGACCGAGTCGGTGCCTCCCGTTGGAAGCGATGACTGGGGATGAATGACGACCGTATCTTGTCCTCTGCCCATGATTGTAATGGTCGCCGGAACCGCCCCGCTGTTGACCTGCGCGGTGGCCGAAACAAGACTGTTCGACATGACAACTATGATGTCGCTGAGCGGATCAAAATCAAGGACCGGCTTGCTCGGATCGTTTCCGATACGAACATTGGTCCACACTGGATAGAGCGAGCTTCTGGTTTTAAAGTTGGCAATGGCCACCGAGGCCTTGACGCCTTTAACGCTGCTTGCGTTGACCGTAAGTGAATACGCCGAATCTTGAGAGAGCGCGCCGGTGGTCGGCGTTACGGTGATTCCAAGGCCGGAGGCAACAGAAGTAACGGCAATGCTGGTCGAACCCTGCATTAACGATGCCGAAACGCTTGCCACTGAATCCGACATGGTGATCATGATCGCAGCGGAAGGATCAAACTCGGTGACAGGTTTCGTCTGATCGCCGCCGATGCAGGCATTGCTTGAAACAAGATAGAAACCGGACGACGTGGTGGTAAAGGAAACGCTGTCCGATTTTACCTCGCCGGTTGCCGAACTCATGGAGAATTGGAACAGGTATGACGTATTGAAATTGAGTATGTTCTGGGGTGTCACAACAACGTTTGCGTTCGTGACCGTCACTTTCACCGGCACCTGAACGCCTCCCGTTGATAAAATCGCGCTCGCGGCGGACAGGGGTTTGTTCGCGGTGATGAGTATGGGATCACTTACAATGAAGCCGTTCTTGCCCACGGAGGGTTTATTGGGATCAAAAACATTGGACGTGGCGAAATTCAGCGCGCCTTCCGTCGTAACGACGACGCTGAAAGAAAGCGGCGTGCCGGTAGACAGCATCCCAAAAACTTTAATCGTATATTTCGTGCCTGCAAGCCAGCTTCCTTTTGGCGTAATGATGACCGTCTTGCCCTCGTCCGATTGAGAAGTCGTGACAAGGTCGATCGTGTCGCCATGCTGAACCGAAGCCGTAACTTGATCTACTGCATCAAGCAGCGTGAAATATATGGAATCGGTAAGACCGAGACCGGAAATGCCGTCTTTGGTGGCGGTAAGAACATTGGAGACAGCAACTTCCTCTTTACCAGCGCCCTGGACCGTTACCGTGGCAGTATCTTTAAACGATCCGCCGTTGGCGCCGTATACGAATACCGAAACAAAATACTTTTGATTATTGTTAAGAATGGTCGTTGGAGTAACGTTAAACGTATTCGCGCTGACGCTGACGGTAACATTCTGTATTGCCTTCGATTTCGTTAAAACCGGACCAGCGTTTTGAATAACGGCATACGAGACCACTGAATCCGGCGCTCCGCTGCATGTCCACGTCATCGTTCCGTTAGGTAATACCTGTTTTGTAGGAAAGTTGGTGAAAAGCTCGCGGAATTTCGTGCTTGCGTTCATTTCCGTGAGAGGCGTGTCAAGAACAACCGTTCCTACGGTCCCTTTTCCACTCACCAGGTCGGAAAGCGGGACCACCTTCTGGGCGAAATTAACGCCGCCAACCGCGCCGCTTAAGATGGTCAGTTGCGCGTCGGGAGCAAGCGGGAGGCTGTCGATCCTGAAATAACCGTTGTTGTCGGTCACGGCGGAAAAAACGCGTGGGGACGCATAGATCATGGAAGAGTCCCCGTAGGTGACCTTAACCTGCAGGCTTGCGCCCGCCAGCGCGGGAGCAAGATCATGCTTTCGGGCCAGCACCGTATCGGCCACCGATCCGCCGATAGGAAAGAGTTTTACGACGATCGATGTATCACGGAATTTCACGGTGTTCGTCGCGGTGTCGTTCAGGGCGCTTGTCTTGGGGCCGCTTGCAATTGTCAACACACTCGTGGTATAGTGGACCGTCCCCATTGATTGTTGTATTGTCAAGGTGACATCGCCATAAGGAAGATTGATACAGGTAAAGGAGCCGGACTTGTCCGAGGCGATTTGAGTTATTTTCCCATCGCGATTTGCGTAGGTAACAAGCGCGCTGTCGATAAAGGTCCCGTTGTATCCGTCCTGGATATCTCCCGTAATTTTCCAGGTATCGTTAAGCGCTGGCGAAACGACCTGGTCTTTTGAACATAATGAGAATAAAGCAATCGTTATAACGCTTGCTATTCCCGTAAGCATCAGCGACTTCATATTCCTGCGAACTTTCACACTCGCCTCCTTTGATAGGGATGGATAAAAAAACAAAAAAGTTACCGTGTATCGTATTTGAAAAATCAGAACAAGTAAATATTAATACCTATATTTAATAATATCGAACCCATATATGAACCGCCCGCTTCCCCGAATATCGGTGAGCGGCCTTCATATACGCCGACTTCGGAATAGCTGTTTTTCCTGCTTTGTAAACCGCTGCTATTGCCATTGATTTGATAATCAGGGCCGTGGTTTACAAACTGCAATCCGAACTTGTAATCGAAGGACAGATGGTCGTTAATGAACAGCTCCGGCCGCACACCGATACGAAAAATGGTGTTCCATTGATTGTACCGCAGATGTTGCGGCGTGCCGTTCTGATCGATGGAGACCGTGCCCGCGGTGTTCTGCTGGATCAGTTCCTCGCGCCATTCAGCGAAGGCATTGACGCGAAATTTTTCCCATGATCGCAGAACATACTCTCCCCCAAGTTTCCAGGCAAAATCGTTAAGGGGCTTGAAACCGGCGGTATCCGGGCCCTTTAAATAATAGGCAACGCCGCCGTAAAGCCCTATTGTTCCCGTCAGGAAATACCTTACGGCAAGCCCTTCGTCATATGACGCCGCAAGGGACCCCGCGCCGGGCAAACTGCTCTCCCCCGCATATATTTGCAGTACGAGCAACGCCATTACAAAACCTACTCCCGGCCATTTTATTACCATTCGGTCACCTCCTTAATAAAAGAATTAGTTATGAGTAGTGATGATGAGGAATTTAATTCTATTTGAAAATCCATTTAATTTTTAAATGAATTACTATAATACATTTAATTGCCAAATATTGTCAATATTAAAATTAAAATATTTTTAACAATATTTTTTTTTTGCAAAACACGCAAAGATTTTCCCTATGAAATTAAGAAAGTTTAAATAAAATGGTTTTAAGTAACATATTTTCTATCTTCATTTCCTTTTAAACATTTTAAAGAGCGGAGGCATTGTGAAAATCGGACTATTCGGTTTGCCCAAGACAGGCAAAACGACCCTATTCAACGCGTTGACCAAGTCACGCGCCCAGGTTGCTGATTATGCCATTGCCAAGGCTGAGCCTAACGTTGCCATTGTAAAGGTCGGCGATCCTCGCGTAACCAAGCTGTCAGAAATGTACAAGCCTAAGAAAACCGTGTACGCGACCATCGAATTCGTTGATTTCGTAGGTGTTTCAGAAGGCGCCATCAAGGAAGATTCTTTCCCTCCCGCGCTCATGAAATTGATTCGGAGCGTTGACGCCCTCGCACTTGTCGCGCGCGCGTTTCCAAGCGACCTTGGCGGCGGTCCCGATCCGCTGCGAGACATCCGGACGATCGACGAAGAGCTGCTTCTTTGCGACCTTGTCATCGCGGAAAAACGCCTTGAAAAAATCAGGGCAGGCTATCAACGGGGGCAAAAATCCGACGCCCTTATATTTGAAGAAAAAGTGCTCACTAAAATCCTCGAACAGCTCAATAAGTCCCTTCCGGTCCGCGACCTGTCATTCGACGAAAAAGAAGAGACGGCGATCCGGGGTTTCCAATTCCTTACCAATAAACCGGCCATCGCAATCATCAACTCCGACGAAACTTCGTTCGGCGCGCACCAGACCGTTCTCGATGAACTCGGCAAAGTCCATAAAGCAATTGAATTCGCCGGGAGCTTCGAAATGGAGCTTTCGCGGCTTGAAGACCGGAACGAAGCTAAAATGTTCATGGATGACATGGGAATCAAGGAGTCCGCCCGCGACCTTCTGACGGCTTTAGCCTACGAAACACTGGGCTACATCAGTTATTTTACCGTGGGGACCGACGAAGTGCGGGCGTGGAACATTCATAGAGGAAGCAACGCCGTTACCGCCGCCGCTGCGATCCATACCGATCTCGCCCGCGGGTTCATTGCCGCTGAATGTTTTTCCTATGCGGACCTTTTGGAATGCGGTTCGGAAAAGGCAATCAAAGACAAAGGAAGGTTCCGGCTCGAAGGGAAAGATTACATTGTCAAGGACGGGGATATTTTAAGCATCAGGTTCAACGTGTGATTTTTTTTCCTTTCTCCATTCCCTTCCCACCTTGAGCAGCAGTTTATGGCCGGGAACGCTCGGTGCGTCCGTAAAATAGCAGATTTTAACATATTCGTAAAACATGATGACAAGTGTGCAGAATATCCATACGGTGATGGCCTCAATGGGCAGGTCATGCCATACGCCAATGAATATGCCGAGCATCGCACCGTGCTGATAATCCCAGTATCCGCGGGGCAGCGCAAGCGTCACTTCCCAGATGATGGAAATGAGCACGGTGGCAAGCATTGAAAATATAAACGCGCGCCAATTGACAAATAATTTAGTTACCCGGTAAAACAAGAACGACGGCATGTATGCCGCAACAGCCAGAAAAACAAAATAGCCGGGAAGAAGTCCGCCGGTCGGATTAAGAAAACGCTTGGCCACAAGGGCGACAACCACGAGGAACACAACGTGCCAGGCGCTATTTATATGAACAAACATAGTTCGTTTGAGACGCGCCCTGAAACGCGCATACTTTTTGTCGGAAACATTATATTTTTTTACACAGCCATCCCATAATATTTTCCGACCTTTGAATTCACATTAAATTCGCCACATTTCGTTTAATTTTCATCGATATCAGTTCAGACATTTTATCTGTTTATCCTTATGCTGTCCCACAATTT